>Ga0208220_1000346_pt1 | contig 19488 bp, 19 predicted proteins | sample NGESurdeep092012_9_FD_184484 | JGI IMG/M metagenome (GOLD analysis project Ga0208220, IMG submission 184484) | Arctic peat soil microbial communities from Barrow, Alaska - NGEE Surface sample F53-1 deep-092012 (SPAdes) | ecosystem: Environmental > Terrestrial > Soil > Wetlands > Peat ...
GCGTCTTCCATGACGTGACGGCCTATCGTGTCCGGGGTTTCTCCCCACTGACGGGCGACTTGATCTGGCATTTCCACTGTGACTTGCATAACGCTGCCAATCTAGCACGGCGACGGCGGGCGTGGCAAACGACTTCTGAAGGCAAACTCATTGGGGTATGGGCCGCGCAAAAGGTCGGCAATCTGCCAGATGAAATCGGAAAGTTCGTGATGATTCGCCACGCGGAAGATTAGGCCAGTGCAAGCGGAATTGGCAATACTTGTCCGCCACTATAACTGAATTGTTCGCATTGGTGGAAATAGGAGCGGAAATTCTGTCCGAACATTGCACACCTCCCTTCTGCATCCGTAACAAGGCGGCTTCAATGGAAGGCCAATGAAATAAAATGCGCCGCCCGCCAAGGCGCACGGAAGGGATTTTGCCGGTCGTGCGCCAACTGAACAGCGTGCGACGTGAAACGAGGAGACGTTTCAACAGTTCTTTTTCATCAATGAAGCCCGTCTCGCCCGACGGTGCTTGTTGTGTTGCGTTGCGATTAGCTGCACGGGCGAGAGGTCTTTCATTTGCGCTAAAAATTCCAAGCCCGGCGGGATTTCTTCGTCTTGGCTGGCAACTGCTTTTGTCACTGGCACGCGCGCGAGTTTTTGGGAAATGGCTTTGCTGGCTGATTTCGTTTTCAGGGGCTAGTAATTTTGTTCGGTCTTGCTTGAAACCATTTTTTCGCCTCGGCATTTGTTGCCAGTCCTTTGTAATGCGCGTGAATCATGGCGGGTGAGTTGCCTGCTTGTTGCGCGGTCTGGTTTTCGTTGGCGTGCAATGCAAAATGAAACGAGCAAAAACTGTGTCGCAACCCGTTGGTTTTGCGGGCGACTTTTGTGGTTTCGCAGAGTTCGCCGAAATGATCTTGAAATGTTGTTTCCTCACCCGGCCAAAATTTTCCAATTTTGTGAGTGCGATAAGGTTCAAGCCAGGCCTGTAATGTCTTGCACATTTCCACAAGGCGGCGTTGCCTCGTCTTGGCTTTGCCCGCCGTAATCTCAATGTGTCCCGGCACGCGCCAAACATCCGCCCAATCCAAGCGCAGCATTTCCGCCGTGCGGAGTCCAGCCAGTCCGCCAATGGCAATTAACGGGCGCAAAGTGTCACCGGCATTTGCAAGCAGCGCGGCAAATTCGCCCGGTGTGTAAAATTCCACGTCGGCGGTGTTCGCGTGTTCGGGACGTAATCCGTCGGATTCACCCAAGCGATGCGTTACGGGCAGATAATCTTTGCGAACCGCCCATTGCAAAAATTGCCGGACGGCGGTGCGATGGTGATTGCGGCTTTTGGCGGAAAAATCGGCAAGCGAACTTGCAAAGGCGTCCAAGTGTTGCTTGGTCAAATCACAAAGGGAGGTGCTTGGAAATGTCGCCGCAAACCGGCGAAGCTGAATTGACAAGTTGTAAAAATACTTGGCGGAGAGTTGCGCCCGTTGACCATTCGCAGCGCGAGTGCGTGGTTCGTTAATCTGAATAAATTCTTCAACAGCGGCGGCAACATCTTTTCGTTTAACTGTGGCGACTGTCCGCAAGTAACCCTCGACCACTTCGGCCAAAGTGCGCCCGCCGAGTTTGCCGGAGGCCTCGACAAATTCAGATACCGCGCCAAGCAATGAAACGCGGCGTCCGCTGGCTTGGAAGAAACCTTGCAACCGTTCAAACGCAGCAAGGGCGTCGCGGGACTGTGTGACGTTAAGGGCGGCGGCTTGCGAACCGTTTGCCAAATCGCGCACGATGCGTTCGGCGGCGGTTTTGGCGTCGGAATAATGGGCGAAGGTCTGCATCCGGCGTTTTCCTGCCGTCGCATAGGCGAGCCGGTAATAGGCGAATTTTCCGCGCGGCGCGTAGATTTTCGCCTTGCTGTTGCGGTGACGTATGGTGACTGGAAATCTCACGCGACGGTCAGGAGTTCGGGCATTAGTTTGTGCAAAATCTGTGCAAATTATTTGCTTATGCCCGATTTCACAAGGAAAAATGGTGCGCGGTGCAGGGCTTGAACCTGCGACCCCTTGCGTGTGAAGCAAATGCTCTACCACTGAGCTAACCGCGCGTCCCGACCAGCAGGCCACAAAACAGGCGGAATTTCAATCTCAAAAGGAGGTGCCGCGCAACTTTTTGTTTTTGCCGGAGTTTGAAACAGAAACATTAGACTAACATTTTCAAATCGGAAGGAATGATCATGAAAAAATCCTGCCTCGTTTTAATCGCCGTCTGCTGCTCGCTGGCCTGTGCGTCCCGTGCGCAAGACACAACCACGACCAATGTGCTGAAGACCGAAATCGAAAACTTCGAGGCGCAAACCGGCACGGTCATCGTCAAGGGCGTTGGCCTGGGCGGTTCGCTGACCACGGGCGCGGGCATCATTTCCGTGAGGTTAAAGGAATCCATTGATGTCAGCCATGGCGGAAAACTCTATGGCATGGCGATAGGACTTGAGGGTGGCCCGCGCCGGGGATTTTTGATCGTGGATTACGATGAGTTGGATTCGCTGATCAACGGCATGGATTATCTCGCCAAGATCGGTTATGACGCAACGGCGATGCAGGCCTTCGAGGCCAGTTTCACGACCCGGTCCGGCCTGCGGATGGTCGCATACAGCACGGTGCGGCAGGGCGGCATCCATACTTATCTGCAATTAGGCGACGCCCCGAAAATTTCGCTCGCGCCCGACCAGTTTGCGCAGTTTCAAAACATGATCACGCAGGCCAAAAGCTCGCTCGACGCGTTGAAGAACAAATGACTCATATCCGCAAAACCGAATCGCGCTGCGCCCAGCCGGGATTCGCGTTTGGAAAATCCAGATTGTAATTCAGCCCTCGGCTTTCTGGCCGCATCAACGCACACTTCACAATTAATTCCGCCACCGTCGCGATGTTCCGCAACTCCAGCAGATCGCTCGTCACAATGAAATTCCAATAGTAGTCGTGAATTTCCTCCTGCAAATTCGCGATGCGTTTTTGCGCGCGTTGCAACCGTTTGTTCGTGCGCACAATGCCGACGTAATCCCACATCAGCCGCCGGATTTCGTCCCAGTTGTGCGAGACGACGACGAGTTCGTCCGCGTTCGTCGCGTTGCCCGATTGCCACATCGGAATTTTCGCGTCAATTTTTTGCAACGGAGTTGAAAGAATTTTTTCCGCCGCGCGATGTGCGCAAACCAGCGCTTCTAAAAGTGAATTACTCGCCAGCCGGTTCGCGCCGTGCAATCCGGTGCAGGCGACTTCACCGACCGCGTAAAGTCCCGCGATGTCCGTCTCGCCGTCCACATTCGTCACCACGCCGCCACATTGGTAATGCGCCGCCGGCACGACGGGAATCGGCTCGCGCGTGATGTCAATGCCGTAACGCAGGCAGGTCTGGTAAATGTTCGGAAACCGTTCGATGATGAATTTCGCGGGCTTGTGCGTGATGTCGAGCAACACATGGTCCGCGCCGTATTTTTTCATCTCGCTGTCAATCGCGCGCGCCACGATGTCGCGCGGCGCGAGCGATTTCAGCGCGTGAACGCCGTCCATGAATTCGCGTCCGTCGAGCGTTTTCAAAATTCCACCTTCGCCGCGCACGGCTTCGGAAATCAAAAACGATTTTGCCTTCGGGTGATACAAACACGTCGGATGAAACTGCACGAACTCCATGTTCGCGATGCTCGCGCCCGCGCGATAGGCCATCGCCACGCCGTCGCCGGTCGCGATGTCGGGATTCGTCGTGTAGAGATAAACCTTGCCGCAGCCGCCCGTCGCCAGCAGCGTTACCGGCGCGGAAAACGTTTCCACGCGATTCGATTTCTTGTCGAAAACATAAGCGCCGAGACAATGATTTTCGCCGACGTAACCGAGCTTCTGGCTCGTGATCAAATCAATCGCCAGATGATTTTCAAAAATGGAAATGTTCGGCTGTTTTGAAATTGCATTGAGCAATGCGCTTTCGATTTCGTGTCCGGTCACGTCCTTTGCGTGCAAAATTCTTCTTTTGGAATGTCCGCCTTCGCGACCTAAATCCAATTCATGTGCGCCGTCCGATTTTGGAATCTCGCGCTCGGAAAATTTCATGCCGAGTTCGATCAACTCCTGAATCCGCGCCGGGCCTTCCTCGACAATCGTGCGGACGACATTTTCTTTGCACAAGCCCGCGCCCGCTTCGAGCGTGTCGCGCACATGAAGCTCGAACGAATCCTCCCTGCTCGTCACCGACGCGATGCCGCCCTGCGCGTAATTGGTGTTCGACTCCGCGCGGTCTTTTTTCGTGACGATGGCCACGCGCCCGCGCGGCGCGACCTTCAGCGCGAACGTCAAACCGGCGATGCCGCTACCGAGGACGAGATAATCAAATTGCTTCACGCGAAATGAATTAACTGAAAGTAAATTCCTTTATTTCACCATCTTTCAATGAAACTAGAGTTGAAATAGCGTCTGCAAATTTTGGCATGATAAAAGTGTAAATCGCCAAAGATTTATTTCCGGCTAAACCAACCAGACCCGTTCCATTTCCATGAACAATTTTGACCGCTTCGCCTAAACTTGCTCCAAGCGTTTTAACAAAAGCTTGACGATGTTCTTCAATGTTTTGTTCGTTGGGAAATCTCCCAAAACAAAAAATCATCAAACCATTCGTCATGGTTTCATAACTGGCATTATACTCGAAAGCCAAATTGGAAATTGTCTCCATATTTTTCCCAATTTCACTTGAAAATTTGACAAGAGCTAAAACCACACCAAGATTTTTCTTATCGAACTGCCCGATTTGAGGGGTTTTTATTTTTCCATCCAACAAATCTTTAGCTGCTTTTTGAGAAACGTATTTACTCAAAATGCTGCGAGTTTTTCGTCGCCAAAAATAATTTTTAATTGTTTGAATCATTGGCAGATTTTCTTTAATGGTAAAATTTAGTCGTCAAAGTCTTGCATTGTCAATCAACCGCGTTTTACCAATGAAAACCGCCAACGCGATTTGCGTGCCGGATTTTACCGTCGAAATCGGCGACAAAGTTTCTGGTTCAAAAAATTCCACATAATCCAATTTTGCGTCCGGCTCGCCTTCGATCAACTTTTTCAAATCTGTCGTTAGTCTTTTCGTTGAAATAGATTTTGATTTTTTTACGGCTGCTTGCGCAGTTTGAATCGCGAGCCAGAGAATTGTCGCCTGCCGCCGCAAATCACCGACGAGATATTTGTTGCGCGAACTCATCGCCAGACCGTCGCGTTCGCGCAGCGTCGGCGCGACGATGATTTTTACCGGAAAATTCAAATCCGCCACCATGCGTTTAATTATTGCCGATTGTTGGAAATCTTTCTGCCCGAAAACGGAAATGTCCGGCAGCACGATGTTGAATAATTTCGCCACCACTGTCGTCACGCCGCGAAAATGCGTAGGCCGCGATGCACCTTCCATCGTGCGCGACAATTTTTCTTCGACGACATAGGTGCTGAATACGTTGGTAGGGACGGCGCGCTGCGCCGTCCGGTCATCGCAGCGCGATGACCCTACCGGATACATTTCCGCATCGCTGGGTGTGAAGACGACATCCACGTTCAACTCACGCAATAATTTCAAATCGCGCTTCAAGTCGCGCGGATATTTTGAAAGGTCTTCGGTCGGCGCAAATTGCGTCGGGTTGACATAAATGCTCACGACAACTTTGTCGCTTTTGCCGACTGCTTGCCCCGCGCGCTTGACGAGACTCAAATGCCCCGCGTGCAAATAACCCATCGTCGGCACGAAGCCGATTTTTATTCCCGCGCGCCGCCATTTTTTGGCGAGCCGTTGCATCGCGGCGATGGAAGAAACGATTTGCATGAAGTAAAAATGCGGGAGCAAAGACCGTCAATCAACCCATTTCAAAAGCAAGAATCCGCAGATTTCACAGATGACGCAGATTTTTTATTTTAATCTGCGCAATCCGCGTAATCTGCGGATGAAAAAATAATTTACTTTAGTGACGCACGGCGAAGTTCAGCGGTGAACTCTGCGGCATTTCGTGGGCGCAGGGCTGGTTGATCGGCGCGTCGGGCGTGCGGTCGTTGGGCGTGACGATTTTGTTCGCGAGCATCCAGGCCTCGACTTCCTCGCCGCTGATGTCGGGCAGCATCTGGCCGTTGATCTCGACGCACGGGCTCAACATCTGGCCGCTCTTCTCGATCATTTCCTGGCGCTGCAACGGGTCGTTGATGACGTCGCGGTCTTCGTAAGGCAGGTCGTATTTTTTGAGCACGGCGCGGACCCCCTGGCTCCAGCCGCAGGTCGGTTTCAAATAGGCAACAATCTTTGGTTTGTTCATGGCAACACAGTGCCACATCCAAACGCGCCGAGCAAATTTTTTAGCGTGGGAAAAAACATCCTCAAACACGGATGGAAAATAGCCCGCCGGATGCAGCCTATTTGCTGACGAGTTTGAAAAAGAAAATCAGCAGAACGACAATCACAATGGCGATGAGGATGACGCCGATGAAGAAATACCTGTTCGCGCGGTTCTTCTTTTTTGAAAACACGGTGCTGGGATCGAAGCCGGACGGACGCCCGCTGTTTTCCAACTGGTCGAGGCTGACGCCGCGTGGAATGACCATGGTGGAGTCCACCTGTTTTTTGGCGGCCGGCGCGGCTCCTTCGGCTTCGAGTTTCAATTCAATCTGTCCCAGCCGCAAAGACTGTCCGGGCTTCAGGACGCTTTCGGTGATTCTCGCGTCGTTGATGAAAGTGCCGTTGGTCGAGTTGAGGTCGCGGATGAAAACCTCGGCACCGCGCAGATGGACTTCGCAATGATGGCTGGAGACGGACGGGTCGGCGATCTGGAACGTGTTGTCATCCACCCGCCCGATTGTCGTGCGGTCGGTGTGCAGTTCGCACGCGCGGCCTGTCATGCCCTGGTTCTGGATAACAAGTTTGGCCATTGTCGTTCGGTGAAATGATTATGGCCGCGAAGCGATTCATGTCAAACGGAAATCATTGAAGGCGGAAAGTTTATTTTTGTTCAATCATCGCGCGGAATTCCGCGAACAGCGGCGTGGAATCGTGCGGGCCGGGCGAGGCTTCCGGGTGATATTGCACGCAGAAAACAGGCTTTGTTTTGTGGCGTAAACCTTCGACGGTCTGGTCATTGAGATTGATGCGCGTCACCTCCACATCCGGCGGCAAACTGTTTGTGTCAACAGCGAAGCCGTGATTCTGTGACGTGATTTCCACTTTGCCCGATTCCAAATCCTTCACCGGCTGGTTGCCGCCGCGATGCCCGAATTTCAATTTGAAAGTTTTCCCGCCGAACGCCTGGCCGAGAATCTGGTGGCCGAGGCAAATCCCAAAAATGGGAATACCCGTGTCGAGCAGCGTCTTGACCTCGCGCACGATGTAATTGAGCGCCGCCGGATCGCCGGGGCCGTTCGAGAGAAATATTCCAGCCGGCTTGTGCTTGAGTGCTTCGGCGGCGGTCGCGGTCGCGGGCAGAACCTGCGTGGCGAATCCATGCTGCCGCAGCCGGCGGAGGATGTTGTATTTCATCCCGTAATCGAACGCGACAATCGGAATGTCTGCGGGCGGCAGCGGCTGGCGGACATTGCGCGCGTCGGCGGATTTGATTCCGCGCACCAGATCAAACGACGCGCTCTGTTCGTCCTTTTCGTCCCAGCGAAATTCCTTTTTATGCGTGACTTCCTTGACGTAATCCACGCCGACGAAAATAAATTCTTTCGCGCGCTTGATTGCTTCGGCCTCGGAAATTTCTTCCGTGGAAATAAATCCGTTCATCGCGCCGCGCACGCGGAGTTTTTTTGTCAGCGCGCGCGTGTCAATTCCTTGAATCCCGGGAATTCCATTTTCTTCCAGATATTTTTCCAGCGAATAATCCGCGCGCCAGTTGCTCACGACGGGCGAGAGTTCGCGGATGACAAATCCGGCGGCGTGCGGACGCCACGATTCCACGTCCTGCGAATTCACGCCGTAATTGCCGATGAGCGGATAGGTCATCGTGACGATCTGGCCTTTGTAGGACGGGTCGGTGAGGATTTCCTGATAGCCGGTCATGGAGGTGTTGAAGCAGACTTCGCCGCACGCGGACGCGCGCGCGCCAAAACCGGTGCCGTGAAAAACCGAGCCGTCTTCAAGGGCAAGAATTGCTTTCATCAAATGCGCCGCAATTTAGGCGAATGCCCCGCGCGAAGCAAAATGTTTCAACGGCGGGCAAACTGAAATTTTGGCCGGCAACCTGGATGCGGCAGGAACTTTTCGCTTTTGCCGCCGCGCGCGGTCGTGTTCAATCGTTGGCCTATGAATCTGACACATCCATTGACGACGACGGCGTTTGAACTTCCCGGCTATCGAATCACAAAATCCTTTGGCGTGGTGCGCGGCATCATGGTGCGGTCGCGTTCCGTCATCGGAAATTTCGGCGCGAGCATCCAAAGCATTTTTGGCGGGAACATTTCGCTTTACACAAACCTCTGCGAACGCGCGCGTGAGGACACGTTCAACCTGATGCTGACGCACGCGGGCGCGCTCGGCGCGAACGCCGTCATCGGCGTGCGCTACGACGCGACGGAAATCGCGCAGGGCATCACCGAGGTGCTGTGCTACGGCACGGCGGTTTGTGTCGAAGCCTCAAAGTGAAAGATTCAAAACTTGAAGAAAATTTTCCCCAACGTGGAATTTTCCGATAAAGAAGCGGAAGTTAAATAATATGCAGAAAACAACAAACATTCTGTTCACAATAGCTTTTACAATCGGTTGCTTCGGACTGTGGTTTCTCCTTTGCACATTTGAATGTATTTACCCGCAAAAGTGGCTGCATACGGGGTATCTTCCACGTTACACTAATCTTCTTTTAGCATGGAAATTTTTATTCTTGGTTATTCCTATTCCCTTTTTGTTGGTTTCCGCATTTGTCGCTTTAAGGAAGCGACCGACAACTGAATTTAATTTATGCTATGTCGGAATTTTAGCCGTCATATTTTCATTCCTCTTTTTTTCAGTTGCCGTTGTGGTTTTACTTCCGTGGATTCAAAGTATTGAATAATTAGCGGTTTCATTAGTTCACAAAACATGAAGGCGTTGAGCGAAGATTCGTTTCTCGCGCGGCTGCTGGGCAAACTGGCGGCGGCGGTGATCCGTCATCCGCACCGGTTTGTCTGGACGCAGGCCGTGCTGTTCGTCCTCTGCGTCGTTTATGCGCTGCCCAAGCCTTACGGGCATCTGGATTTCGACATGAACCAGGACGACCTGGTCGGGCCGAACCACAAGTATCACGAGAATTTTTTGCGGCTGGAAAAAGAATTTCCGCAGCAGGGCGATCTGGTCGTCGTCGTCGAGAGCGGTGACATTGAAAAGAACCGGCAGTTTGTCGAGCGGCTCGCGGCAAAAGTGCAGGCGGATACGAATTATTTTCAGGACGTCTTTTTTGCGCAAAGCCCGATGATGATGGGATCAAACGCGCTGCTTTACGCCTCGGAATCCGACCTGGCACAAATGAAGACGATGCTGCACGCCGCGCAGCCGTTCATTGATAAATTCACGCGGACGACAAACCTTGATTCATTTTTTGAGCAGATCAACACGGCGTTCCGCACCGCGCCGCAGGACACAAATGCGGACACGGACGCGCTGATCAATTCGCTGCCGGCGCTGACGCGCATCGTGACGCAGGCGACGGATTCGTTGCAGCGTCCCGGTGTGCCGCCGTCGCCCAACGTCATCACATTGTTCGGCGGAAGCGAGAGCGACGTGATCAGCAATTACATCACGTTCGCCAAAGGCCGGATTTTCCTGCTGACGACGCATCCGCCGACCGTCGGGAAAAATTCTGCGGAAGATCAGGACGCCTTCAACGCCCGTGCGATTGACCGGCTGCGCGAACTGGTCCGGCAGACGAAAAACGAAGTGCCCGGCGTCAACGTCGGCATCACGGGCGAGCCGGTCCTGGATTACGACCAGATGTCGCAATCGGAAAAGGACGCCACGTTCGCCAGCATTTTGTCGCTCGTTTTGTGCGCGCTGATTTTTATTTTCGGCTACAACGAAACCGGCCGTCCGGTGAAGGCCGCGATCTGCATGATTATCGGATTTGGCTACACGCTCGCGTTCACGGCGCTGACCATCGGCCATTTGAACGTGCTTACGATCATGTTCGTGCCGATGCTTATCGGGCTGGCGATTGATTACGGCGTGCATCTGATCTCGCGCTACGAGGAGGAATTGCGCCACGGCAAATCGGCGGAGGACGCGATGGTGAAGGCGATGGTGTTCACCGGGCAGGGAATTTTCACCGGCACGCTGACGACGGCGGGCGCGTTTCTGGCGATGGCGTTCACGAATTTCAGGGGCATCCAGGAAATGGGGGTCATCTGCGGCGGCGGCCTGCTCATTTGTTTCATCCCGATGATGACGATGCTGCCGGCGATGCTCCTGCGCGGGCGGCAAAATGTCATTGACCATGGAACTCGTGAAGACGCCGCGCGCACGCGCATCGAAAACATCTGGCTGCAACGCCCGGTGATTGTAATCGGCATCACGGCGGCGCTTTGCGGCGTGGCGCTGTTTGAAGCGCGCAAGGTGCATTTCGATTACAACCTGATCAAAATGCAGAGCCAGAATCTGCCGTCGGTGGTGTTCGCGCACAAGTTGCTGGACTCGGCGGACAAATCATTGCTTTACGGCGCGGTCATCGCCGATTCGCTGACCAATGCGGTCGAACTGACGCAACGAATTCAAAAGCTGTCCACCGTCGCCGATGTCGAGCCGCCGATTTACAAAAATTTTCTCGAAGACCCGTCGGAGAAATTCAAATTGATCGGCGGCATCAAGCGGGAAATTGCCACGCTGCAATTCAATCCGCCGGATTTGCGGCCCGTCGTGCTCACTAATTTGAGCCTGACGCTTTACGGGCTTAAAGGCTATCTGGGCAGCGCGCTCGTCGCCGTCGGGGACAGCGACACGAACCTGACCGCGCAACTGGTTTCCCTGCGCGACGCGATTCAAAGCCTGCTCAAGACGATGCTGCAAGGCGACGATTCCGAACGCGCCGAACACTCGCAAAAGCTGGCGCTCTTTCAACAGGCGTTGTTTTCGGATTTGGACGGCACGTTCAAACTCTTGCAAAATCAGAACGACAGCGCGCCGCTGCGGGTTGAAGATTTGCCGCCGGCGCTGCACGATCGTTATGTAGGCGTGGACGGAAAATTGCTGTTGCAGGTTTATCCAAAATACGATGTCTGGGAACGCACCAACCAGGTAAAATTTGTCACCGAACTGCGGACGATTGATCCCAACGTCACCGGCGACCCCGTCCAATTCCTCGAATACGAAACCTTGATGTTGAACAGTTATATTCAAGCGGCGTGGTATTCGCTGGCGGCCATCGCGCTGATGGTGCTTTTCCATTTTCGCAGTCTCGGTGCGGTGATTTTGTCGCTGCTGCCGGTCGGCATCGGCACGGTGTGGCTGGCGGGATTGATGGGCTGGCTCGACATTCCGATCAACCTGTCAAACATCATGACGCTGCCGCTGGTCATCGGCATCGGCGTCACAAATGGGATCCACATCCTCAACCGCTTCGCCGAGGAACGGACGCCGGGCATTTTGTCGCGCAGCACCGGCAAAGCCGTGCTCGTGTCAGGATTGACGGCTATCGCGGGATTCGGCAGTTTGATTCTCGCCAAGCATCGCGGCATCCACAGCCTCGGCTGCGTAATGTCCGTCGGCATCGCAGCGTGCATGATTGCGGCGCTGACTTTTTTGCCAGCGTTGCTGAATTTGCTTGGCCGCTGGCGTCCGTTGATAAAAATTGAAAAACCCAGTGCCAGCAAATCATCGCCAACACTGGGTTCAGGAGGAACCGAGGTAAAAACCTCGAAGTAAGACAAACTTTAATGTAAATTCAATGAAAGTCAACATCAATGTTAAAACAAACGCAAACGGCCTTGAAACACATGAAATATTGAAATCAATAACGATAATGCTGAAACATTTTTCGCGTTCAATAAGTTCAAGGTTTTGAGCAAATAAACATCGTGTTTGTCATCTCTAAAAAATCCATTTGCAATTTGTGTGCTTGCAGCCTGATTATTACATTAGGCTTTTGCCGCGATTGCTTCGGCGAAAATGCAGTTCATGCCGGGTCAATTTATGATCAATTCCACCTGACTTTGGATTCCGGCCAGCGAACAGAAGCGGCCGGACCATTTTTTTACGAGCAGGAAACGGACACCGAAAAAACGTGGGCCATTCCGCCGCTGTTTTCACACGACAGCGATCCGGCAATCGGGCAGAGCGAGGATGATTTTCTATATCCGCTGCTGACTTATGTAAAGTATGGAACGGAATATCGCTGGCAGCTCATCCAACTGTTCAATTTTTCAGGCGGCCAGACCACGGGGGATTCGGGCAAAAAACAATTCACGATTTTTCCGCTCTATTTCCAGCAGCGCTCGCCCGATACGAATGAAAATTACACCGCGCTCTTTCCGATTTACGGCCATATCAACGGACGGCTTTTCCGCGACAAAATTTTCTTCATCCTGTTTCCGATTTACAGCCAGACCCGGAAGCGCGATGTCGTGAACGACAACTATCTTTACCCGTTTTTCAACGTGCGCCACGGCGACGGGATGCGCGGCTGGCAATTCTGGCCGTTCTTCGGCGAGGAACACAAGGTCGTGACCACCGTCACCAACGGTTTTGGCGATGTTGAAACCGTCGGCGGCCACGACCAGTATTTTGCGCTCTGGCCGTTTTATTTTAATCAGGACAACGGCATTGGCACGGACAATCCGGAAAAGTTCCAGGCAATCATTCCGTTTTATGTCGGGATCCGTTCGCCCATGCGCGACTCAACCTCCGTGCTGTGGCCGTTTTTCACACGGATTGACGATCGCGTGAAAAAATACCGCGAATGGCAGGTGCCGTGGCCGTTTGTGATTTTCACGCGCGGCGAAGGCAAGACCACTTCACGCGTCTGGCCGCTGTTCAGCCTGTCGCACAACGACGAGATTGAAACCGATTCCTATTTGTGGCCGGTCTACCAGTTTCACAGCATTCATGCCGACCCGCTCGATCTGCGGCGCACGCGCGTTGCATTTTATCTTTATGAAAACACGGTGGAAAAAAACACCGAGACCGGCGCGGAAAAGCGGCGCGTGGATATGTGGCCGTTTTTCACCTGGCACCGCGATTTCGACGGGAATTCACGCCTGCAAATCTTCGCGCCGATCGAGCCGGTGGTGCCGGAAAACAGCGGCATCGAGCGCAACTGGTCTCCGCTCTGGTCGTTGTGGCGCGCGGAAAACAATCCGAAGACCGGCGCAAGCAGCCGGTCGCTGCTGTGGAACCTTTATCGCAGTGACAACACGCCGGGCTCAAAAAAAATCTCGCTCCTGTTCGGACTTTTTCAGTATCAATCCACAGGCGAAACGAACAGACTCCGCCTGTTTTACATCCCGGTGATGAAGGCGGACGGACGGAAAAAATGAAATCGCACACGCTTTATGTTTGAGAACATCGGTGAAATCGTCCTTTTGTTCTGGCGCACGCTGCGGGCGCTGCCGCTCGCGTGGCGGCAGCGGCGGAAGATTTTCGAGCAGTTTTTTGAAATCGGCAACGCCAGCCTGCTGATGGTCTGCATCCTTTCGTTTTTCATCGGCGGAGTCCTGTCATTGCAGACCGGCCCGCTGCTGACGGAAAAAAGCCTGGGCAGCTACCTGGGCGGCATCGTGGGCTACTCAAACTGCCGCGAACTCGCGCCCATCATGATGTCCATCCTGATCGCCGGGCGCATCGGCTCGGCCATGGCGGCGGAAATCGGCTCGATGCGCGTGTATCAGGAGATTGACGCGCTGCGTACGATGAACATTGACCCGGTTCACTATCTTGTCCTGCCGCGCATGGTTGCGATGGCCGTGGCGCTGCCGATGCTGGTGGTCATCGCGATTCTCGTCGGCTGGTTCGGCGGCGCGGTCGTCGCGGAAGGGAACAATCATATCGGCATTTCGTTCCAGGCGTTTTATTCCAGCCTGCGCCAGTTTGTGGAGACGAAGGACGTGGCCAACGGCGTTTTCAAAAGTTTTTGTTTCGCGCTGATCATCGGTGTTGTTTCGTGCCATCAGGGTTTGATGACGATCGGCGGGCCGCGCGGCATCGGGCGCTCCGTCACGAAGGCCGTCGTCAATTCCATCGTGCTGATCGTAATTTTTGACTACATCCTCACGCGCGTTCTCCAGCTACTAAAATGAACAGCCTCGCAACCAACCATTCCGGCGTCGGCGTGCAGGTGCGCGGGCTGCGCAGGAGTTTCGATGGGCAGGAGGTGCTCAAGGGCATTGACCTTGAAATCCGGCCCGGCGAAATTTTTGTCATCATGGGGCCGAGCGGCAGCGGCAAAAGCGTCCTGCTCAAGCACATCATCGGCCTCGATCCGCCGGACAGCGGCGAAATTTTGATCAACGGCGAATCCATCCAGACGCCCGAAATCGCCGCCAAATACCACATGGCAATGGTCTTTCAATCTGGCGCGTTGCTTGGCTCGCTCACCGTCGGCGAAAATGTCGGGCTTTATTTGAGCGAACACAGGCTCAAATCACCGGAAGAAATCCAAAAAATCGTCGCGGAAAAACTTGAAGCCGTCGGCCTCAAAGATGTGACTGACAAAATGCCGAATGAACTTTCCGGAGGCATGAAAAAGCGCGTCGCAATCGCCCGCGCGCTCGCGAGCGAGCCGCAATTGATCCTTTACGACGAGCCGACGAGCGAACTCGACCCGCTCTCGGCGGTCGTCATCGGCGAGGAAATTTTGGAACTCAAAAAACAAATCCACGTCACATCCATCGTCGTCTCGCACGACCGCGAACTCGCGTTCGGCGTGGCCGACCGAATCGCCGTCATCAGCGAAGGCCGAATCGTCGTCGTCGGCACGCCGGACGAGGTGAAAAAATTCAATGACCCGCTCGTCCAGAAATTTTTGAACGCAGATTTCAAACGCGAACCCCAATCCAAAAACCTATGAGAAATTCACTTGAAACCAATCTTGGCATTTTTGTCGTCATCGTCATCTTCGCCGCGTGGGCCATCGTTGAAACCCTTGGCGGCGTGGATTTGTTTCATCACGGCTACCACGTCAGCGCGCTGTTCAACACCGCGCAGGACTTGAAGATCGGCGACAGCGTGAAAATGGCCGGCGTCGAAATCGGCCGCGTCGAAAAAATCAGCCTTGACGCGACAAACAGCAAGGTGGACGTCCTGATGCGATTGCATCCCGGCACCGTCGTGAAGACCGACAGCAAGGCCGTCATCAATTTCACCGGCCTGATGGGGCAGAATTTTGTCTCAATTAATTTCGGCACGCCCGCCGCGCCCGCCGCCGTTGAAGGCGCGATCCTGGCAACCGAGGAGCAGCCCGACCTGAACGCCGTCATGGCCAAACTCGACAAGGCCACCACCGGCATCGAAAATCTGACCAAAAGCTTCACGCCCGACACGATCAACAACCTGTTCGGGCCGCTCACGGATTTCGTCAAGCAAAACGGCGGTAATATCGGCAGCTCCATTTCCAACATTGACAACATCACCGGGCAGATTGCGAGCGGACAGGGCACGGTCGGCAAACTGATTTACGACCAGACGCTTTATGATTCGGCGCTGGACACGGTTTCAAACCTACAGTCCACCATCGCTTCCGCGCGCGAGATCATGGGAAGCATCACCAACGGTCAGGGCACAATCGGCAAACTCGTGACCGACGACACGCTTTACAATTCCACGACCGCCTCGATGACCAACTTGAACCAGATTTTGCTGAAGATAAACCAAGGACAGGGCACTGTCGGCAAACTCGTCAACGACCAGGAATTTTACAAGAACGCAAAGCTCTCGCTGCAAAAACTGGACAAGGCCGCCGACGGGTTGGAAGACACCGGACCATTGAGCGTCATCGGCATCATGCTCAACCAGTTTGGATTGTAGTCCATCCGGGCAATCCGCGCCGGCGCGTTGCACGCTCAAGCCAGGCCAAGATTTTCGAGAATCCTCACAGTCGAGCGGGCCTTGTTGAGTGTGTAGAAATGCAATCCCGGCACGCCTGCGCGCAGCAATTCCTCGCATTGCTTCGTCGCGTATTCAATTCCGAATTCAGAGGCGGCCTCGTCATCGCTGCCAAGCTCATCCAGTTTTTTGCGGAGCGGCGGCGGAATTTTTGAGCCGCAAAGCTGCGTGAACTTCGTAATCTGCGCCGCGCTTAAAATCGAGACGATTCCCGGAACGAGCGGAACGGAAACGCCGAGCTTGCCGGCGACAAAATCGCGGAACTCGAAAAAGTCCGCGTTGTCAAAAAACAACTGCGTGAGGACGAAGTCCGCGCCCGCGTCCACCTTTTCCTTCAAATGTTTCCAGTCATCGAATTTCCCGATTTTGTTGGCGACGTGGCCTTCGGGAAATCCCGCGACGCCCGTGGAAAATGCGTTTTGCTCGCGGATGAGTTCGACAAGTTGCGACGCGAATTCAAAGCCGCCCGGCGTTTTCTGAAATTCCCCGCCGCCGGGCGCGTCGCCGCGCAACGCCAGGATGTTTTTGCAATCAAGCGCGCGGATTTTTTCGAGCAGCGTGCGGACTTCGTCGCGCGTGTGGTGAACGCAGGTGAGGTGCGCGAGCGCGGTGAGATTGTGTTCGCGCTGGATGCAGTCAACGATTTTCAGCGTCTTGTCGCGCGTGGTGCCGCCCGCGCCGTATGTCACGGAACAAAAATCCGGGCGGGTTTCGAGGAGCGCGGGGATTTGTTTTTCGAGAAGGTTGCGGTCGCCCTCATCGGTCTTGGGCGGGAAAAATTCAAAGGAGATGACCGGCTTTTTTGCCGGAATTTTTGCCGCGTAAATGTCTCGGATGAATTGCATGAATCAAGGCAAGCGGCGTTGGCGGATTTGGTCTCGCGTGAGAACAGTGAAGCGGCCCGACCATTCCACGCCGGAAAGTTGCAACAGGTTTAACAAAATTTCCGCAGGCTCAAGCGGCGATTGCGGTTCAAAACGCAAAAACAAAACTCCATCCGGTGGCGGCATTTTTCGTTTGAAAATCAGCTCGCCATAATCACGGTCAAACGTGATGATGATTCGTCGTTCCTCATGCGCGCAGCGCAGGATGTCCGCGTCATCTGCGCTTGGAAAATTTTCAATGGCGTAAAGGACATCATGGCCGGATTGCCGCAGAAGTTGGACGCTGGCGGCTGGAAAGTTTTCATTGGCCAAAAAGCGCATGAGTCATTAGACCGGAGCAGCGTAAAAGGATTCCTCTTCCAGACATTCTGCAGCAAAGGAAAAGCAGGCCTGCAACATTTCAGACGTGAGGCGTGGATAATTTGAGAGAATTTGTTCGCTTGTCCATCCATTAGCCAGCAGGCGCAGCACAAAATCAACCGACAGCCGCGTGCCTTTGAACACGGGCTTGCCGACCAAAATTTTTGGATCGGTGTGGATATGTTCGCGCCAATTCATTGCTGCAATCAGCTTATCATGCAGTTGAACTGGCACAAAATCTTTTTTAGCAATCCCGACGCATAATAAAACTGAAAAGCCCCTTCCGTTTTGGCGGAAGGGGCTTGAATGATTCTAAATTAAATTAGAATGTGTAAATAAGCTGCGCTGCCAAGAGGACAGGATTGCTTACTTTACCGGCAGGGATACGACCAGTGTTGGGGGTAAAGGGTGATGCGTCATCAGCATGATCCCAACGGAGTTCCACGCGGCTCAACACATTTGCCCAAAGTGCGTATTGAACGGTGGCCGTGAATTCTTCGCCGTGTCCTGTGCCTGTTGCGGGGTTTAGGCCGGGAAGGAACGCTATGAATCCATCTTCATCAAACGTTTCACCACGCACATTGAAGCTCAACTTATCTGTGGCCTGATAGGAGCCATAAACACCAGCAACCCATACATGACCGCCAACCCCTGCAACCTTTCCGTTACCCGCTTCGTAATAGTCAAACGCTCCGCCGAATTTCAGCGCGGAAATCGGTGTTGGAACCGTGACGCCAGCATACAGGCTGTCTCCAAAACCGCCAGTAGGGTCGGCTGTATTCATGCCGCCGATGGTGAGCGTGGCACCTTTCATCGGGCCGAAACTGTCCGGCGCGGTCAATGCAATTGCGCCCATCAAGGTTGGATGATGCAGTGTCCCGCCAGAACCACCTGCACCATTGATAACTGCGGTGTAGGCACCACCAGTTACAGAATCATCAGCCACACCCGCTTCGATGCTGATGTCATCATTTATTTTGTAAGTGCCTAGAATGCCCGTGTGAGTGGTCGGTTCAATGGCAAAGCCGTAGGAGTGGGTGTAGTTGGGGTTATTGGCGGAAGTCAGGCCTTCGTAGCCGATGATGGTGTCCCAAACACCGATTTTCCAGTCAATCTCCTGACCGCCAACCGTTGTGCCCAAGGCCAGATAGGCTTGGCGAATAAGGCTTCCATCAGTAGGTCCTAATGGACCAGGAGCGGTGGCACCTGCACCAGCCCACAATTCAATGTGGTAGCCAGCCGAGAACGGCGTCGCATCCAATGGCTTGTCGAGGGCGATATCAACCGTGTTCAGGCTGAAACTATCACCCGCGCCAATAGTGCTGTAAGTTGCTCCACCGGCGTTCACATATTGAGCGCCGACGTCAACGTAGCCGCTGAGGGTTGTGTTTGAGAGTGCAGTGTTCAACTGACTCACTTTTTCGTCTGCGCGAGCGGCGGAGGCGAGACTAACCACGCCAACCGCTGCGAGACCCAATGTCCATTTATTAAACTTCATCTGGTTCCTCCGATGTTGTTTGTTGTTAATTGTTTGTTTTTTCTCTTTTCTGCACTGCGCGCTACGAGACGGATTGTGTCCGCCCAGGCAACACGCGTTGCAATTGACGATGAAAATAGGAAAATGCGGGGGATTTGACAACAAAAAAATTCCAGTAATTGGGTCTTTGCAACCTGTTGCATGCGTGGCGATTGCGAGCCTGGAGTTTCCTTATGTGAATTTGGGCGGAAGACGGACGGATTTTTTGGACATATTTGTGGTGATTTTTGGACAGGCGCGAAACGTTTTAGTGCTGTGCCGGTGACACAGCTTTTGAAATCGGGGGGCGTAAAAATGGCGGGTATTTGCCGGATTGAAAGGGCCGTTCCCAAAAACTGCGTCGCGCTTTCGCCTTCGCCTCGCCACGTCGCAACAAGCCGGTTGCCGCCGCAGTCCAAGACTACATTGAATTTCAAGCGTGCCGTTAATCAAGCGTGCCGTTAAATCTAGGCTTGCAATTTGCGCGCGCAATTCTTATGAAAAGGCAAGGGTATGCCATCATTCACATACACGGCCCGAGAGACAGCCACCGGCCGGGAAATCACCAACGCCATCGAGGCCGCCTCGGAGCAGGTCGCCATCGCAGCGTTGTTGAACCGCAACCTGCTGGTTTTGTCCATCCAGGAAAAGGTCGGCAAGAAGGGCAAGGCCAGGGGCGGCA
>Ga0208220_1000347_pt1 | contig 19440 bp, 16 predicted proteins | sample NGESurdeep092012_9_FD_184484 | JGI IMG/M metagenome (GOLD analysis project Ga0208220, IMG submission 184484) | Arctic peat soil microbial communities from Barrow, Alaska - NGEE Surface sample F53-1 deep-092012 (SPAdes) | ecosystem: Environmental > Terrestrial > Soil > Wetlands > Peat ...
GCGGCGTGCCCGGTATTGCTGAGCAGGAGGTAGGTCGCGTCCGCGACGCCGAGCAGGACCACCAGGGCTACCGTCCCGCCCAGGAGCACCCGCCGGGACCACCGCCTGCCCAGCCCGCCGCCGGCGCCTCCGTCAGCGGAGCCACCACCGGAACCCTCGCCACCGAGACCCCCGCCACCCCGGCCAGCCCCGCGCCAGGATCGCCCGGCTGTGCTGGCCGGGGTGACCTGAACGGGAAAGCCGGAATCGGCGAATGGCTCCGCGCGAGCGGCCACGTTGTTTCGGTACCCGACCGCCTCGGGACCGGAGTCGGACACCAGCCGCAGCACCTGATGGCGCAGCCCGGCCGGCAGCGTCACCAGCGGCACCACGCTCAGCAGCATCGCAGGGCTGAGCTCGCGGCGCTTGCGGGCGCCGCAGGTCTCGCAGTCCTCGATATGCCGGCTGACCCGCTTGCGCAGCAGGACCGTCAGCCTGCCGTCCCAGTCGCCGAGGATCGCGTCCAGCTCGGCGCACTGCCGCCGCCCGGTTCGCGCGACGAGCAGCGCGCCCAGGGACCGTTCCAGCTGACCCCGCGCCCGGGAGGCGAGCGCGTGCGCCTGGTTGGCCGGGACGCCCAGCGCGTCAGCCAGGTCGGCCCCGTCCAGGTCGTGCCGCAGGTTCAGCTCGATGACCTCGCGATCGCCGGGATTCAGCCCGCCGATGGCGGCCAGGACCAGGCCCTGCAGCTCGCCGCGCTCGGCCTGCGCGCCCACGTCGGCGCTGGCATCCGTCATCTCGCCGGCCTCGTCCAGGTCAGCCTGCCGGGCCCGGCCGCGCAGCCGCCGGTAGCACTCGTTCCTGGACACCGCGTACAGCCACGGCCGGAGCCGGTCCCAGTCCCGCAGCCCGCCCAGCTTGGCGGCCGCGATGACGAACGTGTCCTGCACGGCGTCGGCCGCGTCCGCGGGCTCGGCGAGCAGAGTGCGGCAGTAGGCGTGCAGGCTCGCGCCGTAAGTGTCGTAGGCCGTGGCGAGCCCGGCCGGATCACCCGCCACGATGGCGGCGGCGATGTCGCAGTCACGCATGGGCCCACGGTAGAGGGAAACTCCCCATACCAGAGGGGTCGTAGGGCAACATTTCGGCCACTCCTTCCGTTCCTGGCCTAGCGCGCCGCAGCGCCGGAGCCGCCCAGCCCGCCCCTCGAGGGCTCGCCGGCCTCGACGGCGCGGACGTCAGGCCCAGGCACAGCCGGAGTGATACAGCGGTAGGAGCCGGCAGGCGCCCGGGAGCCAACAAGTTCTCACCGGAAACTTTCCGCGGCCAGCCGGCGACGTGCGGTCACCGAGGACGAGACGAGCTGAGTGCGGCGGCCCGCCGCGCGGCCTCAGCCGCGGAACATGTCGCCGATGATGCCGCCGACCGCGCCCGTCTCCGCCGCACGCCCGTCGCCGCCAGCGGTCGGCAGGTAGGGCGCCAGCGACGCCGCGAGCTGGACCATCGGCATCGACTGCAGCCACACCCGGCCCGGTCCCGTCAGGGCCACCAGGTAGAACCCGTCGCCACCGAACAGCGCGTTGGAGATCCCGCGCATCCGGGTGATCTGGAACTGCACGGTGCCCTGGAACATGCCGACGTGACCCGGGTGCACCAGCAGCGTCTGGCCCGGCGGCAGCTCATACGTCGTGAGCTCGCCCGACAGGTCGATCCAGGCCCGGCCCTGGCCCTCGAGCTTCTGCAGCACGAACCCGTCGCCGCCGTACGCGCCGCCGCGGAAACTCTGCTGCAGTCCCACGCTCGGCGTGATGCCCGCCGTTCCGCACAACCACCCGTGCCGGTGCACGTAGTACGCATGGCCCTGCGCGATGTCGACCGGCACGATGTGGCCGGGCAGCTTGGCCGCGAAGGTGATCGACCCGGGCCCGGTGTAACGGGTGAGGAACAGCCCGCCGCCGCCCATGACCCGCTTAAGGCCCTGCATGAGTCCCCCGCCGCCCCCGCCGGTGCTGGTCGTCTGCGACATCTGGATACTCGGGGTCATCCAGGCCAGCTCGCCGTGGGCCGACACCAGCTGCTCGCCCTGCCCGAGCGAGACTTCGAGAATGGGCATGGTGCTGCCCTTGATTTCTGCCTGCATGACAACGCCTTCCGCTCCCGGCAACGGCACCCCGTGGCACCTGGAGGACAAAGTACCTGCGACCGGGCTAGGCGGGCAGTCCCCTAGGAGATTTGGGCCGCCGCCGGCGGCATAACGGGCCGCGAGCTGCAGCGGGGCTAGTCGCCGAGCTCGGCTCGGCGCCGGGTGACGTACTCCTCCAGCTCGGCGCGGATCGCGTCGTCCAGCGGCGGCGGCTGGTAAGCGTCAAGCGTCTTGGCGCAGATCTCGGTGGCCCGGGCGGTCGTGTCCTTGCCGCCGAGCTTGAGCCACCGCTCATAGTTCGCGGTCGAGGACAGCAGCGGGCGGTAGAAGCACTCCCGGAACCGCTCCATGGTGTGGGCCGCGCCCAGGAAGTGGCCGCCGTGCCCGACCTCCTCGTGGGCGCCGAAGGCCAGCGACGCCTCGTCGATCTCCAGCGGGGTGAATTCCACCCGCAGCATCCGCAGCAGCTCGATGTCGACGATGAACTTCTCGTAGCAGGAGACCAGCCCGCCCTCCAGCCAGCCGGCCGCGTGCATGACGAAGTTGGTGCCGGCCAGGAACGTCGGCAGCAGCGTCATCAGCGACTCATACGCTGCCTGGGCGTCGCAGGTCTGGCTGGAGTTCAGGCCGCCGCCGGTGCGGAACGGCAGGCCGTAGTGCCGGGCCAGCTGGCCCGTGCACAGCAGGCCGATGCCGGACTCCGGGGTGCCGAAGCTGGGCGACCCCGACTGCATGTCGATGTTGGACAGGAACGAGCCGAAGATCACCGGGCAGCCCGGCCGGATGAGCTGGGCCAGCGCGATCCCGGACAGGGCCTCGGCCAGCTGCTGCACGAGCGCCGCGGGAATCGTGACCGGCGACATCGCGCCCATGAGCAGGAACGGGGTCAGCACCACCGGCTGGTTCGCCGCGCAGTACTCGAACTGGGCGTCGAGCATCCGGTCGTCCCAGCGCAGCGGCGAATTGCAGTTGATCAGGGAGATCGTGGCCGGGGTCTGCTCGATCGCCGCACGCCCGCCGAACAGGATCTCCGTCATCTTGATGGTGTCGGCGGCGTTGGGCCCGGACACCACATTGCCCATGTAGATCTTGTCGGTGACGGTCTGCAGGGCGTAGATCATGTCCAGGTGCCGGGAGTCCAGCGGCGCGTCGTTCGGCTCGCAGATCACCCCGCCGGCGGAGTCGAGCTGCGGGAACGACTGTGCCAGCATCGCCATCCGCCGGAAGTCCGCCATCGTGGCGTCGCGGCGCACGTCACCCTCGCGCACGAAGGGCGATCCGTAGACCGCGCTGAAGACCATGTCGTCGCCGCCGATGTGCACGCTGTTGGCCGGGTTCCTGGCCTGGACGTCGAACTCACGCGGCGCCCTGGCTACCTGCTCGAGCACGAAGTCCGGGTCCAGGAAGACCGTCTCGTCCTCGACCCGCTGCCCGGCCTTGCGGAACAGCTCGGCCGCCTCCGGCTTAGCGAACTGCACGCCGATCTCCGAGACGATCCGGCGCCAGCCCCGGTCGAGCACGCCGATGGCGTCGGGCGACAGGATCTCGTACCTGGGCATGCTGTTGCGGAACATCGCCACCTCGCACGTCAGTTGAGCAGTGCCGTATCAGTTGACCAGTGCCGTCTTGACCGGCGCGGACAGTAAAATCTAGGATCACATAGTAGAACAAGGTTCCGTAAGGTGGAACTGGTTGTGAACGAACTACCCGAAGGGTCAGCCGTGACCAGGCCGAACGGAACGCAGGCAGTGGAGCGAGCGGCCCAGCTGCTCATCGAGGTGGCCCGGCACCGCGATCCGGTGACGTTCACTGAGCTGACCGAGATCAGCGGCCTGGCGAAGAGCACCGCTTCCCGCCTGCTCACCGCGCTCGAGCGGAACGGACTGGTCCGGCGCGACCCGGCCGGCCGGTTCCGGCCCGGCGAGGTGTTCGTGTCCTACGCGTGCCGCGGCGGAGCGGAAGCCGACCTCGTCAGCGTGGCCCAGCCGTTCCTGGACCGGCTGGGCGAGGAGACCGGCGAGACGGTCAACCTGGGCGTGCCGCGCGGCGGCGGCGTGGTCGAGCAGATCGCCCAGGTCGACAGCACCTTTCTGATCGGCGGCACCAACTGGGTAGGCATGTCCGTGCCACTGCACTGCGCCGCCCTGGGCAAGGTGCTGCTCGCCTACGGCGCCGCGGACCTGCCGCGCGGCCGGCTGGAGCGGCGGACCGCGTGGACCCTGACCAGCCGGGCCGCGATCGAGGCCGACCTGGCGGTGGTCCGCGAGCGCGGCTACGCGGTGACCGACGAGGAACTCGAGCCCGGCCTGGTGGCTGTGGCCGCGCCGGTGCAGCGGGACGGCGGCGTGGTAGTCGCGGCGGTGTCGGTATCGGGGCCGGCCACCCGGCTGACCCCGCAGGTCCTCCCGGACGTCGGCAAAGGGTGCATGCGGGCCGCCGCCGACCTGTCCGCCGTACTCGGCTACGCGGCCGCCCCGCGCGAGAAGCACGACCCCAGGACGCGCCACCACCCCAGGATGCAGAGAGAAGGTGCCCCGTGACACAAGAGGAGCTACTCAAGCAGCTCTACGACTTCACCCTGGTGGGCAATAGGCCCGCGGTGCTGGAGCTGACCCGCTCCGGGCTGGAGATGGGGATGGGCCCGGAGATGCTGCTGTACGAGGCGCTCATCCCCTCACTGGAGGAGGTCGGAGCGCGGTTCGAGCGCGGTGACTTCTTCGTGCCGGAGATGCTGATCGCCGGCAAGGCCATGGCGGGCGCGCTGGACATCCTGCGGCCGCTGCTGGCCGAGACGGGCGCCGAGACCATCGGGAAGATCGTCATGGGGACGGTCAAGGGCGATGTGCACGACATCGGCAAGAACCTCGTGAACATCATGTTCGAGGGGGCCGGCTTCGAGGTCATCGACCTCGGCGTGCAGGTCGCGCCGGAGAAGTTCATCGCCGCGATCCAGGAGCACGAGCCCGACATCGTCGGATTCTCGGCGTTCCTGACCACCACGATGCCGATGTTCAAGGCGAACATCAACGCGCTGCAGAAGGCCGGCCTGCGCGACCAGGTCATCATCATGGTCGGCGGCGCGCCGGTCACCCAGGAGTACGCGGACGTCGTCGGCGCGGACGGCTATGCCTCCGACGCCTCGGCGGCCGTGGTCAAGGCCAAGGAACTCCTGCGGCGCCGCCGCGCCCTGGCGAACGCCTGAGCCGGCCGCGCCCAGAGCCCCGGGCCCGACCCCCTGAGCCCTCAACAGAAGCGGTGGAACACGGATGGAGACAGTCCTCTCCTCGGCGACGAGGGAGCTGCGGATCGGCGGGGAGAACCCGTTCTGCGTCATCGGCGAGCGGATCAACCCGACCGGCCGCAAGATCTTCCAGGAACAGCTGCGGGCGGGTGACCTGTCCCGGATCGAGATCGACGTGGCTCAGCAGGTGGCCGGCGGCGCGATGATGCTCGACGTCAATATGGGCGCGCCGCTCGCGGACGAGGCCGAGCTGATGACCAAGGCGGTCAAGCTCATCCAGAGCCTGACCGACCTGCCGCTGTGCCTGGACTCATCGATCATCGAGGTGCTGGAGGCCGGGCTAGCCGTCTACGAGGGCAAGGCGCTCGTCAACTCCATCACGGCCGAGGACGAACGGATGGATGCCATCCTCCCGCTGGTTAAGCGGCACGGCGCGGCGGTGATAGCCCTGCCCAACGACGAGGAGGAGATCCCCGACGAGCCGGCCCGGCGGCTGGAACTGGCCCGCAAGATCGTCGACGTGGCGACGGGCAAGTACGGCATCCCCCTGGAGGATCTCGTGTTCGACCCGCTGGCCATGCCGATTGGCGCGGACACCTCGCTGGTGATGACCACGCTGGAGACGATCTCGCTGCTGCGCGACGAGCTCGGCGTGAACACGACGCTGGGGGCCTCGAACGTGTCGTTCGGCATGCCGGACCGGCACTCGATCGGCGCCGCGTTCCTGCCGATGGCGGTGACGCACGGCCTGACCAGCGCGATCATGGACGCCCGTTCCCCGCAGCTCGTTAAATCCGTCAAGGCGGCCGACCTGCTGACCAACCGCGACCCCTGGGGGGGCGCCTGGATCGCCGCGCACCGGGCCCGGCAGGCCGCCGAGCAGCGGGCCGCCGCCGCGGCCCCGGCCCAGTAGCGATCCCGATGACCGACACGGACATCATCGCCGCGAACGGGGTCGCTGGCCCGGCCGCCGGGCCGCCGGCCCGGGTCGACCTGGTCTTCACGCCGAGCGGCAGCCGCATCCGGGTGCCGCCCGGCGTCACCGTGTTCGACGCGGCCAGCTGGAATGGCATCGCGATCGACTCCACCTGCGGCGGCCACGGCACCTGCAAGAAGTGCAAGATCCGGGTGACCGAGGGCAGCGTCCCGGCCTCGCCGCTGGACGCGCGCGCGTTCTCGCCCGACGAGCTGCGCGACGGCTGGCGGCTCGCCTGCCGGGCGCTGGCCACCGCCGACCTGCAGATCGACGTCCCGCCGCTGGTCACCAGGCCCAAGGCGGCGACCGTCGGCGTGGGGCGGCAGGTCATCCTGCGCCCGGCCGCGCAGAAACGGTACCTCGAACTGGCCGAGCCCTCGCTGAGCGATCAGCGGACGGACGTCGAGCGCGTGGTCGCCGGGCTGGATGACCTGGAGGTCCGGGTCGACCTGCCGCTGCTGCGCACGCTGGGACAGGTCCTGCGCGCGGCCGACTTCAAGGTGACGGCGGTGATCGTCGATGACGTGCTGATCGCCGTCCAGCCCGGCGACACCACCGGCGACCTCCACGGCATCGCGTTCGACCTGGGCACCACCACCGTCGTGGCGACCCTGCTGGACCTGTCCACCGGAACGCCGCTCGCCGTCGCGTCCATGCTGAGCAAGCAGCAGCCGTTCGGCGCCGACGTGATCACCCGGATCAGCGCCGTCATGATGGACCCCGCCGCGCTGGGCACGCTGGCCCGGCTGGCGCACGAGACGCTGGCCGAGCTGACCATCGAGGTGTGCGAGCAGGCCGGCGTCGACCCCCGCGAGGTCATCGAGGTCGCGATCGCAGGCAACGCGACCATGACCCACCTGGCGCTCGGCATCGATCCCGAGCCGCTCGGCGTGGCGCCGTTCATCATGTCGACGCGGCTGCTGCCCGAGATTCTCGCCGCCGATTTCGACCTGCCGGTGCACCCGCGGGCCCGGGCCTTCTGCTTTCCGGCGTTCGGCGCCTACGTCGGCGGCGACATCACCTCCGGGCTGCTTGCCTCGGGCATGGACCGCGACTCGCGGACCCGGCTGTTCATCGACATCGGCACGAACTGCGAGATCGTGCTGGGCAACCGCGAGTGGCTGCTCGCCACCGCCGCCCCGGCGGGGCCGGCCTTCGAGGGGGCCGCCATCCGCTGCGGGATGCGCGCCGCCGACGGCGCGATCGAGGTGGTCTCGATGACCACCGGCGACGTGAAACTCCAGGTGATCGGCGACGCCGAGCCGGCCGGCCTGTGCGGCTCGGGCCTGGTGGACGCGGTCGCGAGCCTGGTCGCCGTCGGGCTGCTCGACTCCTCCGGCCGGTTCGTGCCCGAGGAGCAGGCCGCGGTCCTGGCGCCCGGCCTGGCCCCCCGGCTGACGATGATCGGCCAGGAGCGCGTCTTCGTCCTGCACTGGCAGGGCGAGCCGGGCGACGTGGCCAGCTCGATCTACCTGTCCCAGCGTGACGTCCGGGAGCTGCAGTTCGCCAAGGCGGCCATCGCGACCGGGTGGAACATCCTGCTGGAGGAGGCGGGGCTGGCGCCCGGCGATGTCCAGCAGGTACTGCTGGCCGGCTCGTTCGGCAGCTACCTGTCGCCCGCCAACGCGATCAAGATCGGGCTGGTGCCGCGGCTGCCGGCGCTGCGCGTGGTGAGCGCGGGCAACGTGGCCGGCGAGGGGGCGAAGATGGCGCTGCTGTCGGTCCGCGAGCGGGCCGGGGCGCTGGCGCTGCTGCAGGAGGTGAGGTATGTCGAGCTCTCCGATCGCAGCGACTTCAACGATGCCTTCGTCGACCAGCTGTCCTTCCCCGCCTGAGCCGCCCGCGGGCCGCCTCGCGGTGATCACCTGCGGGGCACTCACCGGGCATGTCCGCGACATCGCCGGGCGGCGGGCGTGGCCGGTCGAGGTGCACAGCCTGCCCGCCCTGCTGCACAACCGGCCGGCCCTGATCGCCCCGGCCGCCCGGGAGCTGGCGCTGGAGCTGCGGGCCAGGGGCCTGCGGGTGGCGCTGGCCTACGCGGACTGCGGCAGCTACGGCGCGCTCGACGAACTCTGCGGTGAGCTGGGCATCCGGCGCCTGGCGGGGCTGCACTGCTATGACGTCTTCGGCGGCCAGGACCGGATCCGGGCGATGCTGGAGGCCGATCCCGGTACCTACCTGCTGACGGACTTCCTGATCCGCAGCTTCCGCCGCAGTGTCCTGGCCGAGCTGGGCCTGGACCGCTACCCGGAGCTGTGGGCCGATTACTTCGGCCATTACCGGCGGCTGGCCTGGCTGGCCCAGTCCAGGGACGCCGGCCTGGAGCAGGCGGCGGCCGCCATCGCCGACCTGTTCGGCCTGCCGCTGACCGTCATAGACACCGGCACCGGCGGCCTCGAGCGCGAGCTTGAGTTCCTGGTCGCTGACGGCGGGCACGCCGGGCCGCTGGAACGGACCAGCCTGCTGAAGATGGCGCGATGACGGTGGACCAGCCGCCGAGCCCGCCGAGCCCGCCGCACGGGCGGGCGCTGCCCGCGCCGTGGCACGCCGCCAACGAGGGGCTGGCGTTCGCGCTGGAGCTTCTCATGCTGGCCGGGCTGGCCTGGTGGGGCGCCGACACCGGCAAGTCCTCGCCGGGGCAGCGGTCGCCGTCTACGCGCTCGGCCAGCCCGGCCTGGCGATCGCGCTGGCCGCCGTGGCCCTGGTCAATACCACCATCGCGGCCATCGACCGGCGGTCGCGGCGGGCGATGGCATGAGCGGTTCGGATCGGACTTGCAGGGACCAGCGCGATCCGAACCGCTCAGGAAATCGGCCTGTCCGGGGTCGGCTGGCTGCGCGGAGCCCGGCGCGGCTAGGGTCGCGACTGTGACGACACCACGCATCGCCATCGGGCCGGTTCCGCGTGCGTCCGCCGTCCAGGCGGTCCGCAACGGCGGCGGCGAGCCCGTAGACGTAGATTCGGGCGCGCAGGCCCTCGTCTGGCTGGACCCGGCCGATGTCGACGGGCTCGGCAAGGCCCTGGCCGCCGCGACCTCGGCCCGCTGGGTGCAGCTTCCCTTCGCGGGGGTGGAGCGGGTCGCCGCGGCCGGTCTGCTCGACCCGGGACGGACCTGGACGTGCGCGAAGGGCGCCTACGCCGAGCCGGTCGCCGAGCACGCGCTCATGCTCGCCCTGGCCGGCCTGCGGTTCCTGCGGCAGCGGATTACCGCGCGCTCGTGGGGCAAGGCCGCCGGCGTGAGCCTGTACGACCAGCCGGTCACCATCCTCGGCGGCGGCGGCATCGCGACCAGCCTGCTGGAGCTCCTGGCGCCGCTGCGCGCCGCCGTCACGGTGGTCCGCCGCCAGCCGGGTGAGCTGCCCGGAGCGGCGCGCACGCTGCGGACGAGCCAGCTGCACGAGGCACTGGCGCAGGCCAGGGTGGTGTTCGTGGCGCTGGCGCTGACGCCCAGCACCGAGCACATCATCGGAGCGGCCGAGCTGGCCGCGATGCGGCCGGACGCGTGGCTGGTCAACGTCGCGCGCGGCCGGCATGTGGACACCAGCGCGCTGGTCACGGCGCTGCGCGAGCGGACCATCGGCGGCGCGGCCCTCGACGTGACCGACCCGGAGCCGCTGCCGGACGGTCATCCGCTCTGGGACCTGGAGAACTGCATCATCACCCCGCATACCGCGGACACCGCGGAGATGGTCGAGCGGATGCTGGCCCGCCGCATCCAGGAGAACGTCGCCGCCTTCGCGGCGGGCGAGCCGCTGGTCGGCGTGGTGGATCCCGCGGCCGGTTATTAGCCCGGAGCGGGACCGGCTGGGCGCGGGGTGACGGGCGGCAAGCTGTCCGTTCTGGGGGAAGGGTTGAGTTAGCGACGGCCGGGGCTAGCGGTAGGCAGGAGTCGCGCGCCAGGTGACGGGAATCCCGTGCGGCGGGGCCACGCCCAGGACGCGCTGGCGGCCGCCGGGCCAGGTGGTCAGCGTGACCGGGCAGCCGTCGGCCCTCGACTGCTCCAGGTAGAGGTAGGCGAACCGGGCCGAGGGGGTAGCGGCGGCCGCGAGCGCAGCCACCCCCGCGGCCAGCTCGGCACGCTGCTCCTGGCCCAGGTACTGGCGGAAGATCGAATGCCACAGCACGGTCCAGCTGCCGTCCGTGAGCGCGGTCCGGGCCAGGGTGCCGGTCGCCGGCTCCCGCCGCAGGTCGGCCGGGACCGACTGGGCGAGGATGATGGCGCCGCGGAGCCGTTCCAGCCGGGCTTGCTGATCCGGCCAGACGTAGGCGGTCAGCGTCAGGCCGCCCGCCGGGGTCGCCGGGTCGATGGGATCGAGGTCACCGCCGGTCCGGTCGATCACCTCGATGCGGCTGTCCGGGGGCGCCGTGCCCTGCCAGCCGCCGGCCAGGACGACCGGCGACGACGCGTCCGCGTGGTGGCCGCTGGCGCCGGGGACGTGAAAGTGATCGGCGCGCAGGTTCAGCCCGGCGCTGGCGCCCACCTCGACCAGGCGGACGGGCAGGCTGGCCTCGGCCACGACGTGGCGCAACCCGCCGATCAGCGCCGCTCCCCGGCCGACCTCGTTGGTCTGCGGCGGCCGCGGCAGCCAGGCCCGGATGGACGAGCGGTGCTCTTTCAGCGTCTGGCGCAGCGCGGTCCAGGCCTCGGCGGCGCCGGGGCCGGGGTCCGCGGTGCCGCCGGCGGACGGGTAGAAGGCTGCCAGCCGCGGCGCCTGCCCGGTCAGGGCCAGGGCGTGCGCCGCGCCCAGCATCCGCAGCGGGACGACGCTCGAGACCGGCTGGGCGAGGTAACCGTCCAGCACGTCGGCGGTCGGCCCGCCGCCCAGCAGGTCCGCGGCGGCCCGGGACAGCAGGCCTGCATACAGCGGGCTGCCCAGTGCCCGGCAGGCCGCAGCTTGCTGGCTCAGCATCCGGGCCATGTGCTCGGCGGGCGGCTCACTGGGGTCCGGACGTTCCACGGCTGCAGGCTATGGCAAGCGTCAGGCGGTCGCGGTGACCGCCTGGCGGCCGGCTGGCGCCGGCTGGGCGACATCTCGGGCGTGTCGAAGACGGCGCCGGCGGCGTCCCGCACCCAAAATGGGGTCGGGCTCCTCGGATCCCGGCAAGACCGTACACAGCGAGGCCCCTCCAGGTATGAGCTGGAGGGGCCTCGCTGCGGCCGTCCACAGGTGGCCGGGGGGTTATCCCGCTCTTATCCCCCGCGCCGGTCGCTTATCCACCCACCATCCACAGGTCCGTGCACAGGCCGGGCCGGGCGCCTGCCGCCTGGCGCTGTGCAAGAATCCGCGGGTGAGCACGCAGATTCGCGGGAGATGACGAGCATCGCCAAGTCACCGCGCCCGCTGACGATCCCGCGGCTGGCGGTATCGGTGTGCGTCGGCGCCGTGGCGGCGGTCCTGACGATCCTCCTCGGCAACTGGCGGTACGCGCCGAGCATCGGATGGGACGCGACCGCCATCGTCTTCTGCGGCTGGATCTGGCTCGCCATCTGGCCGCTGTCGGCCGAGCAGACGGCGGCCCGCGCGACCTCGTTGGATCCCAACCGGGCCATCCGGGACGTGATCATGCTGAGCGCCTCCGTCGCCAGTCTCGCCGCGCTGGGCATGGTGCTCGTAGAGGCCCATGCGGCGGCCGGGATGACCCGGGTCCTGCTCGCCCTGCTGGCGGTCCTGACCGTCGCGATGGCCTGGTTCAGCGTGCACACGATCTTCACGCTCCGCTATGCGCTGCTTTACTACGCCAGGCCGGTCGGCGGAATCAACTTCAACCAGCAGGAGCGGCCGGACTATCGCGACTTCGCCTACGTCGCGCTGACGCTCGGGATGACCTTCCAGGTCTCCGATACCAACCTGGAGACGTCCGAGATCCGCGGCACCGCGCTCCGGCACGCCCTGCTCTCCTACCTGTTCGGCGCGGTCATCCTGGCGGCCACCGTCAACCTCATCGCGGGCCTCGGCAGCAGCGGCGGCTGAACCAGGCCGGCAGGGGCAGCTAGCGGCCATCACTGCGATGATGGCGGGGTGGATGATCGCCAGGCGCCTCTTCTGCAGCCCGAGACCCGGCGCGCCCGGCTCTGGAAGGCCGCGGGGGCCAGGGGCGTGCCGCTGCCGACCATCCTGGCCACGGTCGCGGTCGTGGCCGCGGCCTATTTCGCCGCCAAGCTCGTCTACCGGCTGCGCGACATCCTGCTGCTGATGGTGGTCGCCGGATTTGTCGCCCTGCTGCTGAATCCGCTCGTGGTCGCCCTGCAGCGGTGGCGGGTGAAGCGGCGCGGCCTGGCCGTGGCGGTCGTGACGTTCTGGGGCCTGATCGTGTTTGTCGGCCTGACGGTGGCATTCGGGTACCCGCTGGCCAATGGCATCACGCACCTGGCGCACGCCCTGCCTACCTACGTCAGCGACGCTGAGCACGGCCGCGGGTGGATCGGCCGGCTGGTGACCAAGTACCACGTGCAGAACTGGGTGCAGACCAACGCGCCCAAGCTGGTCAACCTCGGGCAGGGCCTGGCCAAGCCGGCGCTCACCTTGGGCAAGGGCGCGTTCTCCCTGCTGCTGGCGCTATTTACGATCTTCATCCTCGTCTTGCTCCTGCTGATCGAGGGTCCCAAGATGCGGACCGGGCTGCTGGGCCTGATGGTGCCGGCCCGGGCGGAGCGTTACACGCGGATCGCGCGCGACGTCAACCAGTCGGTCACCGGTTACATGCTGGGGAACTTCCTGACCTCGCTCATCGCAGGGGTCGTCGTGCTGGTGACCCTGATGGCGCTGGGTGTCCCGTTTCCCTTCCTGTGGGCGCTGTGGGTGGCGCTGGTCGACTTCCTGCCGCTGGTCGGCGGGGCACTCGCCGGCATCCCCGTGGTGTTGTTCGCCGTGGGCCACTCGCTCACGGCGGGCATCGTGACCCTGGTGGTGTTCCTCATCTACACCCAGGTCGAGAACCACATACTGAACCCGGTCGTGATGAGCCGGACGGTCAAGGTCAACCCGCTGCTGGTGCTGGTGTCCATCCTGGTGGGGGCATCCATTGGCAGCTGGATCGGCGGGATCTTCGGCGCCTTCGTGGGGGCGCTGCTGGCCATTCCCAGCGCGGGCGCGATCCAGGTCCTGATCCGGGAGCTCTGGCAGGCCACGGCGCCCGGCGCCGGCCTGATCCCGGAGACCCCGGCGATCTCAGCCACCCCGGCGACCTCAGCCACCCCGGCGACCCCGGCCACCCCGGAAAAATAGGGCGGGCCGGGAAGGCCGACCGGCGAGGTTCAGCGCCGGAACGGAGGCCCCAACGGAGGCCCAACAGAACGAGGCCCCCGCATGTATGAGATGCAGGGGCCTCGCTGGCCATGCGCTGCGCTCACCGGCCGGTTTCCCGGCGGCGCCGCTCCCGCAGGCCATCCCACCTACGGCAGATAACCCCAGCTAGATGGCCGGTTTCCCGGTCCCCAGCGTGGCCCTGAAGTTGCCTCCAGGTGGTCTCCGCCTGCGGTGGTGAGAGCATTTCTACGCCGCTCGCGGGCCGCGCACAAGAGGTTCCCGTTCATCAAATCAAGATCTTCTGGCCATCCACAGCACACCTGCCGTTTATCCCCCGCGCCGGGCACTTATCCACCGGATATCCACACTCTCCTGTGCATAGCCTGCCCACAGGCGGGCCAGCGTCGCCCCGCCGGGTCGCTGGCGCGTTCATACTTGGTCGTGCTCTCTTACCAGTCCGAGTCCTGGCCCGCGGCCGGATATGTGGCGGGGTAGGCACCACGTGACCAGCGACCCCACTGTCACCATCGGCAGCCTGAACCTGCACTGCGGGCTCAGCGGCCGCGGCGAGCCCTTCGATGTGCCCGCGGCCCTCGGGAGCCTGCGCGCCGACATCATCGCCGTCCAGGAAACGTGGTGGACCGGGGACGGCGCCGACGGCGTGGCGGCCGCGGCGCGGGCCCTCGGGGCCCGGCTGATCCGGGCCGAGGTGAGCAGCGGCTCGTCCCTGGCCGAGCTCAGCATCGCGCCGCAGCCTGACCGTGGCAACTGGGGCATCGCCGTGCTGACCGCGCTGCCGGTGACCGGCTACGAGACCGTCGACCTGGGCCGGGCCCCCGGCGACCGGCACAGCCGGGCCGCCCTGATCTGCTCGGTCACGGCGCCGGGCGGCTGGCCGCTGCGGCTGGTCAACACGCACCTGACGCATCGCTTCACCAGCCCCGCGCAGCTGCTCCGGCTGACCCGGCACCTGGCCCGGCAGCCGGTGCCGACTGCCATCGTCGGAGACCTCAACATGCCGCGGCTGGCCACCTGGGTGGCGGCCGGGTACACGCCTACGGTCCGCGGCCGGACCTTTCCCGCGGACTCGCCGCTGATCCAGCTCGACCACCTGCTGGCCAGCCCGGAGCTGGCCAGCATCGACGCCGCGGTCCTCGCGCCGCTCGGCTCCGATCACCTGCCGATCAGGGTGCGGCTGCGGCCGGCCTGACGCGCCGGCCCGGCGCCCCGCCCCGGGCCGCCGATTCACCGCTGGGCGGTCAGCGCGGCAGCAGCGGGCCGTGGTCGAGCTGCGGCAGGACATGCCGCGCGAACAAGTCGCCCTCGGCGGCGTGCGGGTAGCCGGACAGGATGAACGACTCCATGCCGAGCGCCGCGTAGGCGCGGAGCTTGGCCAGCACCTGGTCGGGATCGCCCACGATGGCCGCGCCCGCGCCCGACCGCGCCCGGCCGATGCCCGTCCACAGGTTCGGTTCCACGTAGCCATCGTCGTCGGCGTCGCGGCGCAGCTCACCCTGGCGCGCGTTCCCGGCGGAGGTGGTGTCCAGCGAGCGGCCGCGGATCCGCTCGCCCGTGGCGGGGTCAAGCCGGGACAGCAAGCGCCGCGCCGCCGCGCGCGCCTCCTCCTCGGTGGCCCGCACGATGACGTGGGACCGGTAACCGAATCGCAGCTCGCGCCCGTAACGCGCGGCCCGCGCCCGCAAGTCACCGATGACCGCCTCGACGCCGGCTACCGTGTCCGGCCACATCAGGTACACGTCGGCGGCCTGCGCGGCGACGTCGCGGGCGGCCTCGGACAGCCCGCCGAAGTAGAACGGCGGGCATCCGCCGGCGGCTCGCAGCCGGGGCGGATCCAGCGTGAGGTTCACGAACTCGCCGCGTACGTCGACGGGCTTGCCGTCCAGCAGGTCACGCAGGACCCGCATGATCTCCAGGGTCCGGCGGTACCGGGGCCCGGAGTTCAGCTTCTGACCCGGCACGTCGGAGGAGATGATGTTGATGGTCAGCCGGCCGCCGAGCATCTGGTCGATGCTCGCGAGCTGGCGCGCCAGCTGCGGCGGCCACATCTCGCCCATCCGCACCGCGACGAGCAGCTGCATGCGCCTGAGCTGAGGGGCGATCCCGGCCGCGAACGCGACCGAGTCGATGCCCATCGCGTAGCCGGATGGCAGCAGCAGATTGTCATAGCCTGCTTCCTCGGCCGCCAGCGCGATGCCGCGGCAATGCTCCCAGCTCGACTGGAGCGCGGGCTCGCTGACACCGAGGAACTCGTAGTCGTCGTCGCACAGCGCGGCGAACCAGGAAATCTCACAGGCCATCGTCGACACTGCCTTCCCGTGTACTGCCCTTCGCGTGTACTGACCATCCTGCCCCAGCCCGGCGCCGCCTGCCGTGCGCGTGACCGTTCAGGCCCGCCGGTTCCCGGGCCTGGCCCACAATAGGCCGCATGGATCAGCGCATCAGCCTCGTCACCCTCGGGGTCATCGATCTAGGCCGGGCCAGGGCGTTCTATCAGGCTATGGGCTGGCGCGAGGCGCCCGCGCCGGCCGCCGACGTGGCGTTCTTCCAGGCGGGCGGGATGGTGCTCGGCCTGTGGGACCGGGTGAGCCTGGCGGCGGACAGTGCCGTGCGCGACGCAGGGGGGTGGGGCGGCGTCACGCTGGCCCACAATGTCGGCACGCCGGCGGATGTCGATGCGGTGATCGCCGAAGCCCGCGCCGCCGGCGCCGTGATCGGCCGGGAGCCGGGCGCGACGTTCTGGGGCGGCTACTCGGCCGTCTTCATCGACCCGGACGGCCATCCCTGGGAGGTCGCGCACAACCCCGGCTGGCCGCTCGGTCCCGACGGGGGCATCACTCTGGGCGGCTCTTAGCCACCAGCGGCCATGATCACGGGGATTTCTCAGGGCGCGTGCGCTGAGAAATCCCCGTGCTGACCGAACGGTCTCCCGGTCAGGCCGCGCCCGCGCGGTCGCGGATGGCAGCGACCAGCGCCGGGATCACCTGGCTCAGGTCGCCGATCACCGCGTAGTCGGCGTGCGCGATGATCGGCGCGTCCGGGTCGGTGTTCACCGCGACGATGTGCTTAGCGCTCAGGCAGCCGGCCATGTGCTGGATGGCACCGGAGATCCCGCAGGCCAGGTACAGCTCCGGGGAGATCTTGGTACCGGTCTGGCCGACCTGCTGCCGGTGCGGGCGCCAGCCCTGGCTGGTCACCACGCGGGAGACCCCCAGCGTGCCACCGAGCAGCCCGGCCAGCTCCTCCAGCACCTCGAAGCCCTCCGGGCCGCCGACGCCGCGGCCGCCGCCGACTACCACCCGCGCGGTCGCCAGCGAGACTCCGCCGCTGCGCTCCGCCGACTCCACGGCGCGGACCTGCAGGTCGGCCGCCGCGATTTCCGGCTGGAATGCTTGCACGTTGACGCCCGCCACCCCGGCCACGGGCTGAGCCGGCACGGCGTCGGCCGCGACCGTGAGCAGCGCCAGGGTCGCCTCCAGGGCAGCATCCTCCAGCAGGCTGCCGGCCCAGCGCTGCCGGACCAGCTCCCAGTAGCCCGGCGCGATCCAGCGCGCCGAGGTGCAGTTCGCCGCCACGGGCTGGCCGGTGAGCGCGCCCAGGTGGGCCAGGACCTCGCTACCGCGCTCGGTGGCCGCCGCCACGACGGCGGCCGCCGCGCAGGTCACCGCCAGCTCGGCCAGTCCCCGGGCCCACGCCGCCGGCGCGTACCCGGCCCCGGCCGCCACGACGTAGGCGTCGGCGACGCCAAAGGCCGCCAGCTCCCGCTCCGGCACGTCGGCCTCGGCGCCCCCGTCCGGGCCGGCTCCGTCAGAGCCCAAGCCGTCCGGGCCGGTTCCGTCAGAGCCCAAGCCGTCAGAGCCCAAGCCGTCAGAGCCGAAACCACCGGAGCCGAAGCCACCAGAGCGGGAAAACACCACGGCCGCGACGCTGCCCCCCGCGGACGCGGCCAGCTCCCGCGCGAGCGACAGCGCGCGCAGCGAGGCGTCGGCCACGCCGTCGCCGTCGCGCTCCACCAGGCACAGCACCGTCATGACAGCACTCCCAGCTCATCGAGCAGCGCGACCAGCGCGGGGACGGCGTCGACGCCGGAGCCGAGAATCCGCGCGCGCCCGGAAGTCTCCTGCGGCAGCCGCAGCCCGGTCTTGCGCAGCCCTTCGGGCTGCCAGTCCGGCCGGAAGACGTCGATCTTGGCGCGCTTGGCACGCAGCCGGCCCGGCAGCGAGGGATACCGGGGCAGGTTGATGCCCTCCTTCACGCTGACCACAGCCGGCAGCGTCAGCTCATAGGTCTCCTGCATCCCGCAGTACTCGCGGCTGGCCTGGGCGCCCCCGGCGGCCAGCGACAGCCGTTTGATGCCCGAGACGACGGGCAGGCTGAGCGCGTGGGCGACCCGGATGGCGACCTGGTAGTCGCCGGTGTCCGCCGCCTCGTTGCCGAACAGCAGCAGGTCATAGGGCGGCTCGCCGCTATCGGCGCGGCGGGTGACGGCGCCGGCGATCGCCGCGGCCGTGGCGACCGGGCCCCACTCCCGGCCGTCGGTCTCCAGCAGCAGCGCGTGCTGTGCGCCGAGCGCCAGCATGTCCCGGAGCTGGTCGGCGGCCTCCGGCGGCCCGAGGGTGAGGACGGTGACGCTGCCGCCCTCGCGCTCGACGATCTGCACCGCCTCCTCCACCGCGCACTCCTCGTGCGGGCTGACCGTGAAACCGGACATCCGCGTGTCCACGTCCTGCCCGTCGGCGGTGACCACCACCCGGCCGCCCACCATCGGGACGCGCTTGACGCAGGCCAGGATCTCCACGTCAGCACCTGACCCGGTCGTTGGCCGGGTCGAAGAGCGGGGTCGAGCCGGCCACGGCCACCGTCACCGGGTAGCGCTCGCCGAGGTACTCCACCGCCAGCGCGGTGCCCTCGACAGCCTGCTCGGGCGGCAGGTAGGCCATCAGCAGATGCTTGCCGACCGACGGTCCCGAGCCCGCGCTGGTCACGTAGGAGGGCCGGCCCTTCGCATCGACCAGCGGCTCGCCGCCGGCGGTCAGGATCGGCTCGCCGCCCAGCATGTAGCGCAGCTCTCCCGAGGCGCTGGCGTGGTCGTCCACGGTCAGCGTGCACAGCACGGCCGCCGCCGGCGCCGCGCGCTGCTCCAGGTAGGCGGCCTTGCCGAGGAAGTCCTGCGCCTTCACCTTGGGCCGGGCCATCCCGGCCTCGACGATGGTGTAGTCGCCGTCCAGCTCGGCGCCGTAGGCGCGGTAGCCCTTCTCGAGCCGGCCCGTGGTGCCGTAGACCCCGATGCCCACCGGCACCAGCCCGCTGGGCTGGCCCGCGGCCCACAGCGTGTCCCAGACCCGGGCGCCCAGCTCGATCGGCGCGTACAGCTCCCAGCCGAGCTCGCCCACGTAGGAGATGCGCGAGGCCAGCACGGTCGCGCCGCCCAGCTCGATCTCCCGGCAGGTGCCGAACGCGAAGCCCTCGTGGCTGACGTCGTCGGGGGTCACGGCCTGCAGGATGTCCCGCGCGCGCGGCCCCCACAGGCCGAGCGTCGTCCACGCGGACGTCAGGTCCGTGACCGTGGCGGCGGCGTCGGGCGGCAGGTGGTCGGCGAACCACTTGAGATCGCTCATCCCGGTCGCGCCGCCGGTGACCACCCGGAACCGGGCCGGCCCGAGCCGCATGATCGTCAGGTCGCCCACAAATCCGCCGGCCTCGTTCAGCAGCGAGGTGTAGACGACCCGGCCGACCGGCACGTCCAGCTGGGACACCGCCACGGACTGGACGGCGGCCAGGGCGCCGGGCCCGGCCACGTCGAGAACGGCGAACGCGGACAGGTCAACCAGGCCCGCGG
>Ga0208220_1000349_pt1 | contig 19392 bp, 18 predicted proteins | sample NGESurdeep092012_9_FD_184484 | JGI IMG/M metagenome (GOLD analysis project Ga0208220, IMG submission 184484) | Arctic peat soil microbial communities from Barrow, Alaska - NGEE Surface sample F53-1 deep-092012 (SPAdes) | ecosystem: Environmental > Terrestrial > Soil > Wetlands > Peat ...
GGTCGCGCTTGCCTTGGCCGCCGGTACTGCCGGTGATGTTCTCCATCGACTACCCTACGAGTCCACCGCCGAGGCCGTCCAATGTGATCGTTAGGCCGGCACCCGGCTGCGGTAGCGTCCACGCTTTCGTCAGCGTTTCGAGCCGGACCCAAGCCGATCGCCCGACCCCGCGAAGTTCCTCCTGCCCCACGTCAGCATCGACTACATCAGCTAAGCCCCTGGACAAGCGGTTGAGCGCCTGCGAGATCGACTCGGACTTCACCGCGCCAAGGGCATGGTCGAAAACCTGGCCTGAGGTAAGAAGGCCACTGGCCTCAGTTAGAGAAATCCTGCGTGAGCCAGACCGTGCCGGAACTGTGTCGATCACTAAGTCCGTCGAGTGCGGCGGGGTCGTGGGCGTACTGCTTCCGGTACTCGCGGGCAGTGGCGGTCAGGATGCCCGGCGCGGGTATCTCCGACAGCTTCGTCAGGAGACCGGTGCTCTTCGGGACATCCTCGACGCCGGGTTTTTGGTCGACCCAGGGGCAGCGGAGGCGGGACCGCCGTCAGGTAGGGGGCGAGGTCCGCGCCGAGTGCGAGCCTGCCCCGCTGGCAATCCATGGAGTCCGGGCCGGTGCCCTTGACGAACACGTCGGGTGAGGCCGATCGCCGAATAGTCGCGGCTGACGATCAGCCTCCTGACGCATGGCACCTGCATCGGTCCGTACCGGGATGGGACGGCGGGATAAGCTGGCCGCATGATCGCCGAGTCGGGCTGCTGACCATGGACCGCGGCAGGCTTGAGGCGTTCAGCGACGGGGTGTTCGCCGTCGCTATCACGCTGCTGGCGCTGAACCTCGCCGTGGCCGGGCCCGGCCACGGGCCGCTTGCGCACCAGCTGGCAGACCAGTGGCCGGCCTTGGTCGCCTACCTGATCAGCTTCTTCACGATCGGGATCATCTGGGTTAACCATCACGCTCTGGTGTCTAACGTGGCAGCGGTGTCCCGGTCGCTGCTGTTCCTGAACCTCGTCCTCTTGCTGTTCGTGGTGATGGTCCCGTTCGCGACCCGGACGGTGGCCGACTACCTCGCGCACGGGGGCTTCGACGCTCGGGTCGCCGTCGCGGTGTACGGGATCGTGCTCGAGGGGATGTCGCTCGGGTTCGCCGCGATGCTGGAGTGGTCGCTGGGAGACGGGCGCACCCACACCGCGGTGCCGCCGGGTCGGCGCTGGGCGACACGGCTGCGCTTCACCTCCGGAGGGCTGGTCTACCTGCTGGTCATCGGCGTTGCCTTCCTCAGCGCGCCGGCCGCGCTCGGCCTTTCCGGGCTGGTGGCCGCCTATTACATATTTGAGCGGACACCGGGTACCGCACCCGCGAGGGCAGGCGCTTCGCAGGGCACGGACGAGCCGCCAGCTGAGCACGACCAGCGATGGCCTCAATAGACAACGCTCAGGCGATGCAGACGCGAATGTTAAAGGCCCCACAGACGGCCCGCACGCACAGAATGCCCCCAAGCCCGCTACGCCCTGGCCACCCAGCGATCGACTGGGGATGCGGCTTGAGGCGACCGCCCCACTGCTCGGCCACCGGTCGATGGAGATGACGTCACCGATGCCCTGCCGGCCACCCGGCAAAGCTCGGCGAGCGCACATCCAGCGTTCGAAGACCGATCAGGCTCACCGGCCGTATTCCGCTAGAACTGGGCCGAGGGCCAAGGCCGGTCAGTTAAGGTCCATCGTCCGCTGGCAAAGCGGCGGTGAGGATGACGATGTCGATGGTGGCCTGGTAAGTCTTACGGTCGACTTTGCCCCGGGCGTTGTACTTGGAGATGGCGCGCTTGACGACGCGGGGGCACCACTCGAGCCGGCTAACTCTCCGGCCTTGGGGCTAGATGTCCGTGACAGGGTGGTCAAGCTCGCCCCACGCCGAGGCGGAATCGTGCGCGACTGGCTGGGTCCCGGGCGTCCTTGATCGGTACCAGCGGCGCACCACCCGGCTGACCGGTCAGGTCAGAGCGGTCGCCCGCCCGCCAAACCTGTATGGTGCCGGGCGACGAGCCCGGAAGCGGTACCTGCCCGCAGGACGCGTTGCTGTTGCCGGCGCCGTGGCCTAGCATGAAGGCGACAGGCGGAACGCTCGCTTCTCCTTTGTACGCGGGGAAAGCGCACCTGCCTGACTGCTCCGGCCCCCGGCAGCCTGTATTCCTGCACTGGGATAAGCCGAGGCGGCCATGACAGCAATCAGCACGGATCATCCACGCCTGCCCGAGCGTGCATGGGCGGCGGTTTCGCCGGCCGCCGCGACGGTGCGGGAGCTGGCCGGCCTGGATGACCTGGCGCTGCTGGAGATCTTCCGGTCGCTGCCGTCGGCCAGCCCGCGCCGCGCTGCGGCGTGCGAGGTGCTAGTGAGCCGTCACCGTGGCCTGGTCCGGTCCTGCGCGCGGCGGTACGGGCACAGCCCGGAGACGGCCGGGGACCTGATGCAGGTGGGGTACGTCGGGCTGGTCAAGGCAATCGGCAGGTTCGACCCGGCGGTCGGCAGCAGTTTGGCGTCCTACGCGCAGGCGACCATCAGCGGCGAGCTCAAGCGCCACTTCCGGGATAAACGCTGGCACGCTCATGTCATCCGGTCGGTGCAGGAACTGGTCGTGGACGCCCGTGCGGCGAGGGAGCAGCTGATTCAGGAGCTGGGCCGGATGCCCGCCGAAGCCGACCTGGTCCGGTACCTGGGCGTCACCGCCGCTGAGCTGAGAGAGGCCGAGTGCGCGGAGCTGGCGATGGCGCCGTGGTCGCTGGACGCGCCGCTGGGCCATGACCCGGACGCCGGCACCCTGGCCGACCGGCTTGGCGGCGATGACCCAGCCGTCGAGCACATGCTCGGCATGCGGGCTGTCGCCACGCACTGGGCTGAGCTGCCCGCCCGAGAGCAGAAGATCCTGGTGATGCGGTTCCGCGGCGACTTCACCCAGGCGCAGATCGGCGCGCAGCTGGGCATCTCCCAGATGCACGTCTCCCGGCTGCAGTCCCGCGCCCTGGCTTACCTGCGGCCCCGGGTCATGGGCCTGCCTGGGCCGATGCAGTCAGCAGGGCGGTTGAATCCTAACCCTCTAGCGCGACCCGCTGAGGCGCGCGAGCAGCTTGGGTCGTCGTCGCATGCCACGGCCACGCGCCTACCCCGCGCTGCCGGGCCGCGGCGGGTGATTACCTGATAGATCACCGCTGGCCGTCAACGGCCCCGGCTGGCTGGCCCGTAGGCGGGGCTGAATTCTTCTGTCTTTCCCTTCTGCGCGAGGTTAGCCATGGTGTTCCCCACTCCGTCCACGGCCTTGCGGCACCGGTTCGAGCGGCGCTCGCGCCGCCTGGAGGTCGCCCGGGAGATCCGCGAGTCGCTCGTCTCGCTGGCGGGCATGCTGGGGCGGCCGGTGCGCCACCGCGGCGGCGAGGTGGTCGGCAAGGTCGTCGATGTCGTGGTCCGCTGGGACACCGACCAGCCGTATCCGCCGGTGTCGGGCGTGGTGGTGAAGGTCGGCGCGCGCCGGGCGTTCGTGGCCGCCGAGGCTGTCGCCTCGGTGTCCCAGCGGGAGGTTGGCCTGGCTACCGCGCGCCTGGACCTGCGGGATTTCGTGGCCCGCGAGGGGGAGACTGCCCTGGCCAGCGAGGTGCTTGACCACCAGCTGGTGGACATCGACGGCGCGCGGGTGGTCCGCGCGGCGGACCTGTACCTGGCCACTGTCGGCGACGGCGTGCGGCTCGTCGGGGTCGATGTGGGCTTCGGGTCGCTGCTGCGCCGACTGGGGCCCGCTCGCTGGCGCACCCGGCCGACACCCGAGGCGGTGATCGACTGGGCGTCCGTGCAGTCCTTCGGGCCCGGCGCGGGCAACGGCGGGGCGCGGCTGGCACGGCACCGGGGCGAGCTGAACACGCTGCGCCCGGCGGAGCTGGCCGACCTGCTGGAAGACCTCGGCCGCCGGGAACGCCAGGAGCTGCTGGAGCTGGTCGACCCCGAGACCGCCGCCGACGCGCTGGAGGAGATGGACGCCGGCGAGCTGCGCCAGCTGCTGGCCGAGACCGGCACGGCCCGCGCCGCCCGGCTGCTCGAGCGAATGGAGCCCGACGAGGCCGCGGACGCGCTGCGCGACCTAAGCCAGGAAGACCGGACGGCGCTGCTGGCCGCCCTGCCGCAGCCGGCCGCCGCCCGGCTCCATCCGGTGCTAGGGTTCCCCGCCGATTCCGCGGGCGGGGCGATGACCACCATCTTGTTCACCGCCCGCCCCGAAGACACGGTCGCCGGGGTGCGTGACCGCCTCGCAGAACACGCCGAACACGTCGTGGACCTGGACGCGATCACCGTCGTGGACGCCGACGGGCGCCTGGCCGATGACATCTCGGTGGGCGAACTGCTGCTGGCCGACCCGCAGACCCCCCTGTCAGAGCTGATCGGGCCGCCGTGGCCGGTCACCGTCACCGCCGGCGCGGACGTCCGCGAGGTCGCTGACCGGCTGATCGACTCCCGCCGCCTGTCCGTCGTCGTGGTGGACGACGATGACCGGCCGCTGGGCCGCATCCTGGCCGACGACGTGCTCGACGCGGTGATCAGCGGACACCGCCGCTGGCAGCGTCCTCGGGCACGCTGACACCGGCCGGAACGGAAGGACCGCATGACATCGCCGATGACCTCCGAGCAGGACGCCGCCCGGACACCGGGCGCAGGGCTGACCCCGGCACCCCCACCGCCCCTGCGTCACTGGTGGCGGCGGCGATGGTGGCGGCGGGCGCTGCTCGCCCTGGCGTTCGCCGGGCCCGGCCTGATCGCGGCGAACGCCGGCAACGACGCGGGCGGGATCGCCACCTACGCCTCGGCGGGAGCGCAGTTCGGCTACCAGACCCTGTTCCTCATGGTGCTGATCACCGTCGCGCTGGTCGTGGTGCAGGAGATGTGCGCGCGCCTGGGCGCCTACACCGGCCAGGGGCTCGGGGCGCTGATACGCGAGCAGTTCTCCCTGCGGGTCACCGCGTTCGCGCTGCTGGCGTTCCTGGTCGCCAACGTCGGCCTGGTCGTCTCGGAGTTCGCCGGGATCGCCGCCGCCCTGGAATTGGTCGGCGTCAGCAAGTTCATCTCCATCCCGGTCGCGGCGGCGGCTATCTGGGCGCTGGTGGTCTACGGCTCCTACCGGTACGCAGAGCGGGCCTTCCTCATCCTGTCGCTGGCGTTCCTGGCCTACCCCGTCGCCGCGTTCCTCGCCCGCCCGAACCTGGCCCAGGCCGGCAGCCAGCTGATCTGGCCGCACTTCACCGGCAGCAAGGCGTTCCTCCTGCTCGCCGTCGCCCTGATCGGCACCACCATCACGCCCTACATGCAGTTCTACCTGGCCGCGGCGGTCGCCGATAAGGGCATCGGCCCGGCGGACTACGGCAAGGAGCGCGTGGACGCCGTCGCCGGCGCGATCTTCGCCGACCTGATCAGCATCTTCATCATCGTGGCGACCGCCGCGGCGATCAAGACCCGCGCGCCGCTGGCCTCCGCCCAGCAGGCCGCCCAGGCGCTCCGCCCCGTCGCGGGCCGGTTCGCGAGCCAGCTCTTCGCGCTCGGCTTGTTCGGGGCGTCCGCGCTCGCGGCGGCGGTCGTGCCGCTGTCGACCGCGTACGCGCTCAGCGAGGCCGTCGGCGCCGAGCGCTCGGTCGGCAAGAGCTTCCGCGAGGCCCGGCTGTTCCTAGGGCTCTTCACCGGCCAGATCGTCATCGGCGCCGCCGTCGCGCTGATCCCGGGCAACCTCATCCAGCTCCTCGTCCAGGCCCAGGTCCTCAACGGGATCATCACCCCCATCCTCCTGACCTACGTCCTGATCCTGGCCAACCGCCGCAGCCTCCTCGGGACCGCCGCCAACGGACGGGTGTTCCGCGTGATCTCCACCGTCTGCGTCATCGCGATCGCCATCATGGCCGCTGCCGTTCTGGGCCTGACCGTGGCCGGCTGGTTCGGCATCGGCTGATCGCGTTCCAGACGCCACGATCGCCGGGGACACAGCCTCGTTTGCGGTGCAACGGCCAGGACCTGCCGGAAATCCGGGACTGGACCTGGGGTCAGTGACCTCCGCCAGACCTCGCCGTCCGCCGCGGCATGCCTGCCGTATGAGGGCAGGCATGCCGCTTGGCGGTGGCGGGTCAGAACGGAGCGTCGATGTCGACGACGTCGATGACCTTGTTGGTGACGAACTCGCGGATGCCGAACTCGGTGAGCTCGTTGCCGTAGCCGGAGACCTTCACGCCCCCGAAGGGGATGTCCGCTTTGACGGCGGTCGGGTGGTTGACGAAGACCATGCCGGTCTCGATCCGGCGGGCGACTCGCTCGCCGCGGGCGGTGTCGCGGGAGAACACGGAGCCGCCCAGGCCGTAGCGGGACGCGTTGGCGACGGCGACGGCGGCGTCCTCGTCCGCGACCCGGAAAACCATGCTGACCGGGCCGAAGAACTCGGTCTGGAAGGCCGGGTTGTCCGGATGGACATCGGTGAGGATCGTCGGCTGGAAGAAGGCCCCCTGATCCGGGACGGGCTTGCCGAGGGTCTCCGCGGTCGCGCCGTAGTCGATGGCCATCGTCACCTCGGCGGCGAGGTTGTCGGCCGCCTTCTGGGTGCTCAGCGGGGCGAGCTGGGTGGCCGGGTCGCGCGGGTCGCCGGCTACGAGCGCGGCCACGCCGGCGCGGTACTTCTCCATGAACTCGTCGTAGACCCCGTCCATGACGATGAGGCGCTTGGCCGACACGCATACCTGGCCGGCGTTCCAGTGCCGCCCGAATACGGCCCAGGCGGCGGTCTTGTCGATGTCAGCGTCGTCGAGAACGATGAACGCGTCCGCGCCGCCGAGTTCCATGGTGCTCTTCTTGAGGTTCCTGCCGGCCGCGGCTGCGACGGCCGTGCCGGCGCGCTCGCTGCCGGTCAGGGCGACGCCCCGCACGAGCGGATGAGCCAGGATGTGCTCTGTCGCGCTGATCGGCGCGAACAGGTTGTTGAACACGCCGTCGGGCAGGCCCGCGTCGTCGAAGAGCTTCTGCATCGCCAGCGCCGAGGCCGGCACGTTCTCCGCGTGCTTCAAGACGATCGTGTTCCCCGCGAGGATCTGCGCGGCCGCGACGCGGACGACCTGGTAGTAGGGGAAGTTCCACGGCTCGATCGCGTAGAGCACCCCGAGAGGCTCGTGCACGATCGTGACCGTGCCCTCACTCCGGTCCTTGACTGCGAGCGGCTCGTCTTCGAGGAATCCCGCGCCGCGGGCGGCGAAATAGTCGAGGATCTCGGCGCAGAGCTCCACCTCGGCCCCTGCCTCGGCGATGATCTTGCCCATTTCCTGCGTCAATACCTCTGCGAAGGCCGGCTTGACCGCGCGGAGCAATTCCGCGGCCCGCGTCAGGATCTTCGACCGGTCGTCAGAAGTGGTGGTGCGCCAGCCGAGGAAGGCCGTGTGGGCCTTCTCGATGGTGGCATCGATCTCCTCATCGGTCGCGTACTCATAACTCCTAACCAGCTCGCCCGTATACGGATTTACCGTTTGATACGCCATGTCAGTCCCACTTCGTTCTGGTCGCCACGGGAGACAGGACATCGGGTCGGTGAGAAGCCTCATCGCAACTACAATTACCACCGTACGCCCCTCAGTGACCAGAAGTAAGGGACCAAAGTCCCCCCGCCGAGATAAGTCCGATGAGAACGATAATTCGCTCCGAAATCTGATTAAATTGAGAGTGTTACTCCAGACCCTGGTGGCCGGTGCCTCCGCAAAATTATGCGGCTGCACGGCGGTGTCCGGAGCTTTTCTGCTCATTCACGAAAATCACGGCAATGTCGCTCCAGACCTTGGTCGAGCCAGAGCGCCGGCCAGACACCGGACGGCTCGCCCGCTCGACCTAGTCGACGGCCCGGCGGGCGAGATCCGGCTCCGCTGTACCAAGGCCGAGTTCGAGAGGCTCCACCCCGCCAAGGAGACCGAGTTCATAGCGGCGGCCAGCGGCTACGAAGGCTACGGCTACGACTCCGGCCAGGTGGACTACTGGCCTTACTACGGCCTGGGCGGCGGAATGGGGGTAGGACCTGCCGCCCGTTGACATCGATCACCCGGGCCTGAGCGCCGGCGGGCGGTCAGGGCGCGCATAACCGGCCAGGTCGCCGCCACGGTCCGTTCAGAAAAAAGATCTTTAAATTCTTCTTCCGAACGGACCGTGGCGGCTGTAGTCAGCCCCGATTCTCTTTATGCGGGGAAGGGGCGTACTCTAAGAGAAGTTGCTCCGGACCCCGGCGGCCGCACCGCACAATGCCCGGTGACCCGCAGGGCCGGATTTCTTTCGCCCGGAACGATTCCCGCATGACGCTACCGCCCGAGGATGGCGCGAGCACACGGGAATTTCCCCCCGTCGAGATCTGCCCGGCGTCGCCGGATTCCAACGCCGCTTTTTCCGCTCTCACTCTGGAGCGCTTTATGGAAGTCCTCATTATCGTTCTCGTTATCGTCGTGATCGTGCTGCTGATCGGGGCGGCCATGTCGGTGCGGGTGGTGAAGCAGTACGAGCAGGGCGTCCTGTTCCGGCTCGGCCGGGTGCTCGGGGCCCGCACGCCGGGGCTGCGGATCATCATCCCGTTCGTCGACGTGCTGCACCGGGTGTCGCTGCGGATCGTCACGATGCCGATCCAGTCCCAGGGCATCATCACCCAGGACAACGTCAGCGTGGACGTCTCGGCGGTGGCCTACTTCCGGGTCGTCGACGCGGTCAAGTCGGTGGTGGCGATCGAGAACGTCCGCGCCGCGATCGACCAGATCGCCCAGACCACCCTGCGCAAGGTAGTCGGGCAGCACAGCCTCGACCAGACCCTGTCCGAGACCGACAAGATCAACTTGGACATCCGCAAGATCCTCGACGTGTCCACCGTCGAGTGGGGCATCGAGGTCACCCTCGTGGAGCTCAAGGACATCCAGCTGCCCGACACCATGAAGCGCGCCATGGCCAAGCAGGCCGAGGCCGAGCGGGAGAAGCGCGCCAAGATCATCAACGCCGAGGGCGAGTCCATGGCGGCCGCCGCGCTCGGCGACGCCTCCGACATCATGATGGCCCACCCCCTCGCCCTCCAGCTCCGCAACCTGCAGAGCCTCGTCGAGATCGGCGTCGACAAGAACACCACCGTCGTGTTCCCCGCCCCGCTCATGACCACGATCGCCGAGCTCGGCTCCTTCCTCGCCGCCGAGAAAGCCGCCGCCGGACTGCCCGCGACCCCGATCCCCGGCATCGCGCCCGTGCTGATCCCGGCCCCCGGCGCGACTACCGCGGACGGATCCACGGTCGGCTGACAATGACCGGGGCCGGTCACGCTCAGCGAACTCGCCATAGGGATACTGCTGATCCTGGGGCTGTTCACCGGCCTCGTCGCTGCCGCCGGCCTCCTCCTGAACATCGTGTACATGTTCTCCGGCTCCTCAGGCGTGAACCCCGCCTACGCCATCGTCGCCGTGCTCCTGATCCTGGCCTGGCGCAACGCCGGCTACCTCGGCCTGGACCGATTCGCGCTCCGCATGCTGGGCGACCGGTTCCGCCACCGCGCCCCAGCCACACCGCCGGCATCCACGCAGCCGGCCACGGCGCCCGCCCCCTAACCCCCTCCCCGCCCCCACCGCGCCCCATGTACGGCGGGGGACATGGATGTAGTTCGCGCTACGGCCTGCCCTACCAGCAGGGCGCTAACGGCGAGCGGCTACTGGCCCGCCGCTGACCAGCCGGACGAGACGGAGGACCAAATGATCGCTTTTTTCCTGCTGCTGGTGATAGCAGCGATCGCGCTGGGCATTGTGGGCGTGGTCGCCAAGGGCCTGCTGTACCTGCTGTTCATCGGCATCGTGATGTTGCTCGTCGCCCTAGTCCTGGCCGCCCTGCGGATGCGGCGCCGGCCCGGCAGGCATCCGGCACGCTGACCGCCTCCTCTCACCCGCAGCCGCGGGCTGCCGTCATGATCACGGCAGCGGTTCCGGTCCGTCGGCCTGTACCGTTCGCGCTGGCAGCGCCTGAGTAGTCGGGTGCCTGGCAGCGCCCTGCCGCGGCGGCGGCCCCTGGGAGTGACCGCCGGGCGGCAATCAGGCGGCGGGGACGGCGGCACGACAGCCGCGTCCGGCAACGGGCAGCGGCCCGGGCCGTCGGCTAGGGCCTGCGCCGTCGGCTAGGGCCTGCGCCGCGGGCCGGGCCGCGGCAGCGGCTTTGCCTGCCCGGTGGCCGGCTGCGGGGGACTGGCCGGGGACTGGCCGGCGAGGGGTTCGGTCCCGTCGATGACGGCCCGGGCCAGGTCGGCCAGGCGCAGGTTGCGGTCGCGGGCGGCGCTGCGCAGCAGCTCGAATGCGTGGTCCATGTCCAGGCCGAGGCGCTCGGCGAGCTTGCCCTTAGCCTGCTCGATGACGACCCGGCTGTCCAGCGCGGCCTGCAGCTGCTTGTTCAGGATGTCGCTGCGGGCCGTGCTGCGCTGGTTCAGCAGGCTGATGGTGGCCACGTCGGCCAGCGCCTGGCCGACGCGGACGCTTGCGGGGTCGAAGGGGCCGGGGGCGGCGCGGAACAGGTTCAGCGCGCCGATGACCTGATCGCGCAGCCGCATCGGCAGCGCCTGCACGGCGCCGAACCCGGCATCGCGGGCGGCGCCGGCGAACCGGGGCCAGCGCTGCGCCCCGGCGGCCAGGTCGGCGCAGGCGACCGGCTGCCCGGACCGGAAGCAGTCAAGGCAGGGCCCCTGGTCGCTCTGCAGCTGGAACAGCTCCAGCAGCCGGGTCGCCTCGCTGGAGGCGGCCACCACCCGCAGCTCCCCGCGCGGGTCGGCCAGCAGCAGCCCGGCCGCGGCCACGTCCAGCAGCTCGACGCTGCGGCCGGTCAGCACGTGGAAGAAGTCGATCACGTCGAAGCCGGTGACCATGGTGTCGGTCAGCTCGACGAACGTCGACGAGAGCAGCTCTCCGTTCAACCCCGCTCACTCTCTCAGGACTAGGGAAGGAAAAATCTGCCGACTGCGCGGTAAGCGCTGCGCGCATCGGCGGGTGCCAGAGCCCGGGGGCCTGGCCATCCTCGGATTAGGTCTGGGTCAACGCGGGCGCAGCGGCGCGCCACGCGCAAGCAAGATCGGCTAACTGCCGGATATGCGCACAAGCATAGACCTGCGCCGGCATGAAACCCTCCGCGCTGCCCGGCTCGCGCTGCCCGTCACCATCCCGCATCGGGCCGGCCCGGCCGCCGCGAGATGGTCACCCCCGCCGGCCTCAGTAGCCCTCTGCGTGCGTTGTCGCAGAGGAAAATGACAGATCGGCGAGAAGGACCGGAGCCAGGTTGATGAAATCCGGCAGCCCCCAGCTCAGCAGCGCCTGAAGGCATATCCGCGGTGATGGACCTGAGTCTGCGGCAGCCGGCGCTGCCGGCCCGCAGGATCGCCGGCGCCGGGTCACGATGAGCGGGGCTCGGCAAGCTGGAAGATGGCGGCGCGGCACGGTAACCCGCGGCCGCCGCTGGCAGGGGATCTAGTGCCCCGCCGGCCTGTCCCGCGTCCGCCACGCCGATATGCTCCGATGCCATGCCCTGGCCGCAACGCTGGGCGGACAGCTGATGCCGGGGCAGCACACGGGGTGCCATCCGGCGTAGGATTGCGGCAGAGCTAGAGAACTAGCCGCTGGGTCCGGACCCCTGCCTTGCTGCCGATGAGGAAGGCGGGCCCATGGTCAGCGCGGATTTTGACTCGCAGGGCTGGCTCGCGCACCGGGGCTGGCGGTGCGGGTGACGCCTAGCCGGCGGGGCAGGATCTGGGCACTGGTCGCGGAGCAGGCAGCCGTGCGCGGCGGGCGGGTGTCGGCCGGAGATGTGTGCGCGGCGGTCGCGTCCGAGGTTGAGGTCACCGGCGCGTGGCTGAGCGCAGCTCGGGGCACGGAGGCGGGTCACTTGATGTGGGTGACCGACGCGGTCAGCGAGCGGCTCGCCGAGCTGCATCTGACCCTGGGCGAAGGACCGTCGCTGGAGGCGTTCGCGGCCGGCGGCCCCGCGCTGGCGTCGGATCTGGCCGACGGGGAATCCGGGGCACGGTGGCCGGCGTTCGCCCCGGCGGCACTCGGCGCTGGGGCGGTGGCGGTCTTCGCGTTCCCGCTCGCGGTCGGGGCGATCCGGGCCGGAGTGCTCGGCCTCTACCGGGACCGGCCGGGCCCGCTGAGCGGCTTCCAGCTGGGGGACTCGCTGGTCTTCGCCGATACCGCGACCCTGCTGCTGCTCGACGCCGGGAACCTGGAAGACGGGAACGAGGAACCCGGCAACCAGGAAGCGGGCGACATGCAGCCGAGGGCGGGGCCAGGCGGGCAGCCCGCGGGCCTGGCCCTGCACCGCGCGGAGATCGACCAGGCCACCGGCATGCTCACCGAACAGCTCGGCGTCAGCATCACGGATGCGTTCGTACGGCTGCGGGCCTATGCCTACGTCAACGACCTGCGATTGGCCGATGTCGCCCGGAACATCGTCGCGCGCCGTCTGCGGCTGCCTCTCGATCCGGGCCTTTCGCTGGATACTGAGGCGTGAGGGCACTGCGGCGCACGCAGCCCTGATGCGGGTCCTCGCGGCGGACTCTTGATATTTTGAGTAAGAGTGAGATGGTGAGCGGATGGACGGAGAGCTGCTGTCGGCAACGTTCGTGGAGCTGACCGACACCCTGGTCGCGGACTTCGACGTCATCGACTTCCTGCACGTGCTGACTGACCGCAGCGCCGTCCTGCTCGACGTCTCCGCGGCCGGGCTGCTGCTGGCCGACCCGCGCGGCGAGCTGCGGGTGGTAGCCGCCTCGAGCGAGGCCGCCCGGCTGCTCGAGCTATTCCAGCTGCAAGGCGACCAGGGGCCGTGCCTGGACTGCTACCGGTCCGGCCGGCCCGTCACCTCCCCCGACCTGGCCGCCGACACCCGCTGGCCCCGGTTCGCCGCGGCCGCCGCCGAGGCTGGTTTCGCGTCTGTGCAGGCGCTGCCGATGCGGCTGCGCGACCAGGTCGTCGGCGCCCTCAACCTCTTCCGCGCGGCCCCCGGCGGCTTCGACCCCGGCAACGTCCGCGTCGGCCAGGCCCTCGCCGACGTCGCCACCATCGGCCTGCTCCACGAGCGCGGCATGCGCCGCAGCGACACCCTCAACGAGCAGCTCCAAGCCGCCCTCAACAGCCGGGTCGTCATCGAGCAGGCCAAGGGCAAGCTCGCCGAGCGCCTCGGGATCGACACCGACGAGGCCTTCACCGTCCTGCGCGACGTCGCCCGCAGCCGCAACCAGCGGCTGTCCGACGTCGCCCGCGCATTCATCGACGGCACCCAGACCATCACCATCCCCGCCACGGCCAAGCCGAGGCAGGAAGCAAGCGGGCAGGTACCGCCCCGGCCCGGGCCGGGCTCGTCGCACAGGCCGTGACCGGCCGCGCACTCGGCTGTGGCCTGGCGCCAGCCATTGCAAAGGCTGGGCCTCGTCGCCTCGGCAACGCGCGGCTCACGGTCCGGGGTAGGCGCGCCGCTTAGCCCGCCCGACTGGCCCGCTCTGGCCGGGCGGACGGTACTGGACTCAGGGACAGCGACGGGGCCCGCCGCGCCGGCGCGCTAGAACCATCTCTTCCAGACAGGGCATGTGCCCGCCGCCCCGGGCCGCTGTCTTACGGGGTATCCCCGGGGCAGAGCTGTTACCTGGACGCGTACCGGTGCCAGGTATCTGGCATGCAGTCCCTCGGACTCGGCCCGCCCTTCGATGGCAGGCGGCTCAGGTCCAGTCGTCTTCGCTCGTCGGGATACCGTTGGGGAGCGGGAGGAACGGCGCGCGGTTGGCGGCCGAGCACCGTCCGTGCTCGTGAAGGCGGAACTCGGGCTCGAATACTTGCAGGGCACTGCGGACGAAGCGGACGGTGCCGTCGGGGTGATTGCAGGCGCCGCGCCGGATGACCAGGCCTGCCCAGCGCTCGATGTCGGCGCGGGCGTTCCGGCGCGGGCGTAGTCCGGTCAGTTCGGCTAGGGTTGCCGCGATCCGCGGTAGCCCGTTCACGCACGGGCCGCACTGCCCTGCGGATTCTGCGGCGAGATAGCTCGCGATGCGGGCGGTCTCGCCCACCCCGCAGCGATCGGCGGGCAGGGCGGCCAGTACGCCTGCGCCGACTGCGGCGCCCCTGCTGCGCAGGGAGTTGTTGTCGAGGGTGAGCCTGGCGCCGGTCATGGGCAGCCAGGCGCCGTGGTAGCCGCCGACCAGCCATGCCTGCGCCTGCGCGCCCGGTTCGAACAGCGCGGGCAGGGGGGTTCCGGTCGCGATCTCGTTGACCAGGCATCCGCCGGATACGGGGTAGCAGGTGACGAGCATGCTGCCCGGTTCGGCGGCAGTGCCGACGGCGCGGAACCACCGGGGGCCGTAGCGTGCGATCAGCGCCAGGTGCGCCAGTGTCTCGACGTTGTTCACCAGGGTGGGCCGTCCCCCGAGCCCCCGCTCGGTGACCCGCGGCGGAGTGAAGAGCGGGAGGGCGGGGCCTCCGCCGAGCCAGTTGACCACCGCTGATTCCTGGCCGGCCAGGAACCGGGGCGGGACCTCATTGACCGTCACCTCGAGCTGGTCTTGGTGGTAGCCGGCGCGTTCGTTGAGCGCTCGCCGGATGCCGGCCCCTGCCCCGGGGTGCAGGTACAGGTGGGCCTCAGTGGCGCCGACGGCCTCGGCCGCCAGTTGCAGCCCGTCCAGGACCAGGTGCGGGGCGGCGTCGAGCAGGATCTCGTCCTTGCGGCTGGCGGGCTCGCCCTCGGCTCCGTTCGCCACGACGACCTTTGAACCGCGGCCTGCCGCCACGATGGCCAGCTTGCGGTGCGCGGGGAAGGCCGCCCCTCCCCGGCCCGTCAGGCCCGCCGCCTGAACGTCGGCGATCAGCGCGCCTGGCCGCCCGCGGTAGGGGACGGGGCCTACCCTGGCCAGGTGATCGCGCAGTCCCTCCGGCCGCTGCGGCAGCAGCCGAGGGAGCCCGCGGGGTGGCCGGGCAGGCTGGACCTCGTGCGGTTGGGTCACCGGCGCGCTCATCGTGGCGTCCGATCGCGAACGGGGCGACTGGGCTGGTGGGAGCGTTCGGCGTGCCGCGTGAACACGGCCGCTACCTGGGCGGCCCTCGGCACCTGGCGCGCCGCGGCCGCCAGCCGCCAGGCCGTCGCGGCGACCACCAGGAACGCGCATCCGATCGCCATGTCGAGCAGCCAGCCCCGCCGCAGGTCGCTGCCCGCCCCGATACCGTGCGCAAGGGCGACCGGCCAGCAGAGGTATGCCAGCAGATGTATCGGACGCCACCAGGACCGGGGCAGGCGCCCGCGGATCAGGCTGGTCAGGATGAGCGCGATGACCAGGTCCAGGGCGACGGCGCCCAGCCCCAGCCAGAACCGCTCGTATCCCGACGCGAACGGGATGACCGCGGATGCCAGCGGGATCCTGACGTAGCCGTCGAGAACCGCGGTGAGCACGTGGACGACGATGAATGCCAGGCCGAGCAGCGAGAGGTTCCTGTGCAGGCTAGTCACAGCGAACCCGGGCAGCCCGGGCAGCCGGCCGCGCCTCGTCACCATCAGGCCCAGCACCAGGACCGTGGTGAAGAGCAGCAGCGCGACGACGCCGGTGGCCCGGCTGGCGTACCAGAACGCGGTGCCCCCGCTCATGTCACGTGCCTCCCGACGTGACCTGGCCACCGCCAGATCCGGCGGCCGGAGCGCTGCCGGAGCCGAAGCCGCCGCCGGGGGAACTCTGGGAGCCTGAGTTTGCGCTTGAGGGGCCGGCTGAGGGACCCGGCGCCGCCGGACTTGACGCTGCGGAGCCAGAGGCGGACGGAGCAGAGGCCGGCTGAGACGGCGCCGGACGTGGTACGCGCTGCCCCCCGGCGGGCTTTTCCGTGACGTGCGCCGAGCCCGGCAGGCTGACAGCCAGCGCGCCGGCGGCGACGACGCTGGCTGCGGTAACGGTCGTGGTGATCGAACGTACCCCAGACCGAGCCTTGTCTCTGGCCCGGGCCGCACGGCCGACGTCATGACGGTTTCCGCTGTTAAAAGTGGACACGGCAGGCGAGGCTATGCAGTGAAAGTGAAGCCAACGTGACAACTGCCCCGCTGCGACAGCCCGCTGCAGACTCTCCAGACCCCGTTCCGCGATGCGCCTGGCCATGGCCGTGCTCACCGACAACCGCCTCGCACCGCTAGCGCGGATCGGACCGCTGCTCACGTGGGACCGTGACTTGTCCCGCTCTCCAACATCAGTTCCGCGCTTGCCAGGCGCGCCATTGCAGGCCGGATCCCCTGCCCGGCGGGGCTCGTGGCCCGCCGCAACGGACCAACCGGCGGCCGGGTGCTGATGGACAACGCCTGCCCCTACGCCGGGCTGGACTCCATGTCAGGATTGGCGTCACCATGACCGGAAACTGATGGTCGAAGACAGCGGCCGGGGATTTCGGCGGGCCAGCGCCCCCGGTCGTTCGACCGTTTCTCCCGGGCCACCGAGAAGAAATCCGGGACCGGTCTGGGCATGGCCATCGTGGACTCGGCGGTCCGATCTATCGGCGGCCGCTAAGAGATGGGAACTCGGCGCCGGGCGCCGCGCGGCTGGAGGCGTGCTGCTGCCGCATCGGAGCTAGGGAAGCTCGATATCGGTAACGCTCGGCCCGGTTGCGGCGAGGTCGCGGGCTCGCCGGGGCGGGGCCGCGAGGCGGACGAGGCAGTTGTACGTGACCACGGCGATGGCCAGGTGCATCGCGAAGAGCACGGCGACCGCCTTGGCGGGCTGGCCGAGCACGAGGATGTAGACGTCGGGGAGCCACAGGACCAGGGTGACCGCCACCGCCATGCGCAGGAACAGCCAGCGGGGATCGGAGCTGATGCGGGTGACAATGGGCCAGGCGACGCACGCGATGACGACCCCGATCACGGTCAGCTTCGAGTAGTCGGAGAACTGAAAGTGCGCGTATCCCCTGGTAGAGGGGAAAACCGCCTGGCCGATGACGACGAGCAGTGCATCAATGCCGAGCGACCCGGCTACAGCGGCGGCTGTCGCGCCGAGGACGCTTGCCGCCGAGGGCTGCCGGTGGACAGGCGCGAAGTCCACGCGGAACACGCGCAGCGCCCGTTCTGCGGGTCGGGGCAGCTCCAGAGTCAACGTTCCTCCCCTTTTGCGAAGCAGCGCTTGTTCGCTGTGGCACCAAGGTAGGCGTGCGGCACCCTGCGGTGCGACCTTCTGGAGGATGAAAATCGCTGGCCGATGCTCCTCCTCAAGGCCGGCGCCGTCCTTAAGGTCGACCCGTAACCTGTTCGTAGGGGTGCGCTGGCGTAGTACCAGGGATCGCGGGCTCAGGCCGCCCGTCACGGTTCCTTCACGTCTGGCAAGTAGCTTCATGGCGGGTTCTTACTGGCGCTGGCGGGGGTTCGGCGTGCTTACCGTACGGCGGACCGTGCTGCGGGCGGAGAAGATGAATACCGGCACGGCCCCCACGCTCGCCTGCGAACTTGGGCGGGTGAGCCTGCTCTGCGCTGGTCTTTTTCGCGGGAGGTTGACGAATGAGGATTCTGCTGTCGGGCGGCGCACGAGATCGGGCGCCCGGTCGCGTGACGACATGACCGCCGACGAGCCGCCGCCGACGGCCGATCAGGTCAAGGCGGCTGGTCGCGGCGAGGCCACTCATCCGGGCGAGCCGCATGCGGGTAGCAGCGCGGGGCGGCTGAACTGGCTGCGGGCCGGAGTGCTGGGCGCTGACGACGGTATCGTGTCGGTCGCCGGCCTGGTAATCGGAGTCGCGGGGGCGACCGCGTCGCGCGGGGCGATCTTCACGGCCGGACTGGCCGGCCTGGTCGCGGGCGCGGTGTCGATGTCGCTCGGCGAGTACGTTTCGGTCAGCAGCCAGCGGGACAGCGAAAGCGCGCTGCTTGCCCAGGAACGGCGGGAGCTTGCCCAGACTCCGGATCAGGAGCTAGCCGAGCTGACGGCGCTGTACGAGGCGAAGGGGCTGTCGGCGGCCACGGCCCGTACCGTGGCCGCCGAGCTGACCGCGCATGACGCCTTCGCCGCCCATGCCGAAGCTGAGCTGCACGTCAGCCCGGATGACCTTGCTAATCCGGTGCAGGCAGCCGCGGCCTCGGCGCTGTCGTTCATCGTAGGGGCGCTACTGCCCCTGCTGGCGATCTTGCTTCCGCCGTCCGCCTGGCGGGTGCCCGTGACCTTCGTCGCCGTGCTCGCCGCGCTGGCGCTGACCGGCGCCGTCAGCGCCCGGATCGGAGGCAGCAGCCCCCGGCGTTCCGTCCTCAGGGTCGTCGTCGGCGGAGCCGCTGGCCTCGCCCTCACTTACGGCATCGGGCACCTGTTCGGCTCTGCGGTCAGCTGACGTCCTTGGCTGACCGGCCAGGCGGGGATTGAAGGTGTCCCTTCTGGAAACAGAGCAGGCGGTATGGGGAGAAGTGCCCTGTTCTCGATTCACGGCGGCTCTATCGCGGTGCGGGGGAGATTCCCTGCAAGACCGGGAGAAGGAAGCGGATTCTGGTCTCCAGATCGGCGGCGGTGCGCTCGAAAACCGAGTAGCCGGCCAGGTCGCCCTCGGCGGCGGGGTCGGCCATGCCCCAGTGGATCAGGCCCGGATGGCGGAGGAACTCGGGGCAGTGCTCGCGGGCCTTGTCGCACATGTTGATGAAGTCGAACATCTCGTGATCGGCCGTTTCTAATGAGGTCGGCTGATGGCCGGCTATGTCGAAGCGGCAGTGGCCCACATGACGGCCACGGCATTTCGGTGCAGTGACTTCGGCTGGATGCCGGCGCTGGACGTCTCGATGTGAGCTCCGCCCGGTGCGCAGAAGCGCCTCCGCCATCGGTGAGCGGCCGGTGTTCCCCGTGCACACGAACTGCACTCTCTGCGGACCGGTTCGGGAGCGGCCGCAGGCGCCGGGACGGCGGGCGGCAACGCCAGGCCTGGGTGCAGAGCGGAGACGACGCGACCGCGAAGGAATCCAGGTCGAGCGGAAGCGCAAAGGCCAGCAGTTTCAGCACAGGCCGAGGGGTCTCACAGCCGCCCCGCTGGCGGCCGAGCCGCCGGTGACGCAGCATGCCGGCCTTCGGCGATGAACATGCCCACGATCACGAAGCCAGCCTTTGATGTCAAAGTTTTCCATGAAGCCCCAGAAGCCGTTCTGGGGGAAGCTGTGGACTGATCGACCATGGCGACCAGATCAGCGAGGCCGACGTGGAAGCGGCTGTCAGCGGGCACCCGGCATTCACCGACACCGCACGCTCGTGGAGCTCGCTAGGCAGAAGCGCCCGCGCCTCACTCGGCACCCCGGCGACCTCGGCACCCCGGCGACCTCGGCACCACGGGCATGAAGACGGGCGGCGACCAGGGTCCCCGCCGGCGCAAGGGATCCCGGT
>Ga0208220_1000352_pt1 | contig 19378 bp, 14 predicted proteins | sample NGESurdeep092012_9_FD_184484 | JGI IMG/M metagenome (GOLD analysis project Ga0208220, IMG submission 184484) | Arctic peat soil microbial communities from Barrow, Alaska - NGEE Surface sample F53-1 deep-092012 (SPAdes) | ecosystem: Environmental > Terrestrial > Soil > Wetlands > Peat ...
CGCGCGAAGGCCGGCCAGCCGGGAACCATCATTCTCAATGCCGAATCCGACGGCCTCAAAGGGTCTTCAATCCGGATCAACAGCCATTGAGCAAGGTTCAAGGCCGGCCAATTGCTTTCAGCGTTCGTCGGCTTTGAGACCGCTGTTCGTCGGCTGTGAATTGCAGTGCCTGGCTTTCAGGATCATCACGATGGCAAGCCAGCAGACAATGATTCCGGCGGCGATGATGGCCAGTTGAAAAGCGCTCCGGACGGTGTCGGAATCGTATCGGAAATCCACCGTGGAAGTGCCGGACGGAAGCACGACTCCGCGCAGGTCATAATCGGTTCGCAAAATCGGAACGGGTTTTCCGTCGAGGGTTGCCTTCCAGCCGGCGTTCCAACTGTCCGCAAGCACGAGAAGGCCGGCAGTTTTCATTTGCGCGCCAACCGTGACGTGCATGGGCGTTTCCTGTTTGATTTCAACCGAACCCCCGCATTTTTGCGGCACCGCGACGGATGATTCCACGAAAGCGGTTTTTTCCGGGTTGAAATCCGGGGCGATGAGTTTTTCAAGTTGTTCGCCGTCGTTGGCCACGGTTTCAATTTGTTCAGGAACAAACGCCCGCGGCAGCGCCGATGGGTTTTCCATGACGTAATAATCCCGGCTTTGAAAACTTGGCTGGATGCCCAGCGGCGGCGTGCCGCGAAAAATCACATAACGCACGGCCAGCAGATTCAGGATGGGCGGAAGCCGGACGAATTGGGCGGAGTTTGTTTTGAGCAATTGCGGCATCAGCCACAAACTTCTGGCGTAGCTGGCGATTGGCGAGCGAGCGTCTGCGGCGTTCGTCAACAAGGCCAGCCAGCGGCCCGGATCCACCGGGTCGTATCCGCGAACGTCGCGCAGGCCGGCAATGGAAGAAAGCTTTGGCGGCAGGCAGTCGAAACCGATGATGCGGCTGCCCGTGGATTTTGAAGCCTCAACCAGCGCCGGAATTTTCGGGTAGCAAAGCGCGGGATCGCACTGGACGTTGCGTCCGTGGCCGAACCACAGCAAATCGGCCAGCAGGAGGACTCCGATCGCAAAAGGCAGATGCCGGCTTTTTCCCCTCCGCAAAAGCAGGCAGACAATCAGCCCGCATCCGCACCAGATCGCCGGGACGGTGTAGTGCCACGAAAACCAAATTTGCGCGTGCCGCACTTCTTCGGGCGTTTCGATCCCAAAATAGGAATGGCCGTCCTGGACGTAACGGCCAATTCTGGTGGCAAGCGGTTCCGGCAAATGTTCCGCGCGATACGCACACCAGGCAAAAAATCCGGCGAGCAATCCGATCGTCAACCAAAGTGTGCGCCGCCATTGAATCTGGCCTTGCCGCATGGCTTCCATTCCGATGGCTGTCATCACGACGATTGAAAACGAGGTCGCAAACACCAGCCTGTTTTGCGACATCATGTTCAGCCCCGGCAGGCGCAGCACGGTGACGAGTCCCGGAATGTCGAGACACCAGGCCAGTCCGAAAATGGCGAGCAGCGTCCAGAAGAGGTTCATCCGGCGATGCCGTTTGCTGAACCACGCAAGCGGCGCGACGAGGAGTGTCGCCAGAATTCCAGCGTAGGCCACCGAGGAACTTTCGATCAAAGTGTTCTCGCCGTCGGGAAACAAAACGGTGCTTCCGTATTGGCTCGATCCATACATGTCGGGAAGCACCACTTGAGGCAGGGCGGCGATGCCCACAGGCGGACGTTCTTCCGCGCCTCCGGCGCGCTCGGTCATGCGTTCGCCTGTTTTCGCGTATTCCAAAACCGGCAGAATGTGCGGCGCGGCCAGGAGAAAGCCGAGGGTCCAGCCCGATGCCAGAAACAAAATGGGTTTTGGAAAGCGCCGAAATCGCCAGCCATAAATCTCCAGCAAACGCCACAACGCAAACAAGCCTGAAACCAGCAAGACCTGTCCCGCGACATCCAGATGACCGCTGACCAGCGCCAGTCCGGTTGCCAGCGCCAGCGCCGCCGGAGCGATTGCATTTCCCGGGACCGCTTCCTCTGCCGCCAGCAAAACCCACGGCAGCCAGCAGACCGCGAGACAGGTTGGAAAGCCCTGCCAGAAAATAAAAAATCCCGTCAGCGGATAACACCATGCGGCCAGCACCGCCGGCCAGAAGCCGGTGCCCGCCACGCGGCGGCAGAACAGAAACATCCCGGTGCCCGCCACCAGTGCCGCCAGCAATTGCGCCCACGCGAGGATGACCGGTGATTTTGTCAGGCAGGTGAACAGGAGGAACGGCGAATACTTCGGCCAGATGAACGGGGCGCCGCCATATTCATAAGGAGTCCACATCGGAAACCGCCCCGCCCATAATTCCTTTATCGCAAAAAGACGGTCCGGCTCAAACTGCAAAATGGGATCCGTGCGCATCGCGTCGGCGGGATGAATTTTGCCGGCCCCCGTCACGTCGGGAAGATACACGTTGGGAAGCTCCAGATTGTCCAGCGGCAGAAGTATTTTTTGCCCTGCGAGCGACGGGCCATACAAAATGAACTGGCCGACCACGATGCCCGCAAGAACAATCGCCATCTTCTTCAGTTTTTGCAAAACCCGGCGTTTTGGTTCACTGGTGGTTTCGCTCATATTTTCCGGGGCCGAATTTTATTGAATTGAAGCATAGGCTTTCAACGCCGCAGCACAAGCCGGCAATCCGTGCGAAATTGAATTCTGTTCATTCCGCCAGTTCTGTCCCACATTGTCCGTTGGTTTTTAACCGTGAACATTTCATCCGCCATTTTTGATTGCAGCGCGCCGGACCTGGATTCTTGCCCGGACGAGTCGTTGCCGGAATTCGCCTTCATCGGCCGCTCGAACGTCGGCAAGTCGTCGCTGCTGAACATGCTCGCTGGCAAGGGGATTTTGGCGCGCGTCTCGCCCACACCGGGGTTCACCAAGCTCATCAACTTTTTCACGATGAGCAAGACGTGGCGGCTGGTGGATCTGCCGGGCTACGGCTTCGCCGCCGGCGCGAAGCAAGAGAGAGCGCGGTTCAACAAGGCGGTGGCGCGTTACCTGAAGCATCGCCCGAATCTCTGCTGCGTCTTCGCGCTGCTCGACTCCGGGCTGACGCCGCAAGAGATTGATTTGGAGTTTATAGAATGGCTAACGCGCAATTCCGTGCCGTTCGTGCTCGTCTTCACCAAGACGGATCGCGGCACGCCGGAAGAAACGGCGGCGAACATCGCCGCGTTCACGGCGCGCATCGCGGGATGGTTCGAGAAATTGCCGGAGATTTTCCGGTGTTCAGCAAAAACAGCGCAGGGGCGCAGTGAATTGCTCGGCGTCATCGGCGCGACATTGGACGCCATTCCGGCAGAATCAGAACCCGCAGAGCCCTCGCCGTCGCTGTCTTTGCCAGCGGAAGAAGTCGAGCCGCCATTCGGAATGCAAGTGCGCGCCGGAACTTTGCGGGAGGAAAATCCGCGCGAGAAAAAGAAACTCAAAGGCGCACGGCCTTGGTAAGTTTCAGGGCTGCTTCGTCTCCGGCTTGTAATCTTTCCACAACCATTCCAAAGCTTCAGGCAAGGTTTGCTGTTTCGTTCTGCCGTCCACGTGCCCGGCGTTGCGGGCAAAGACAAACTGATAGTGATAATTTTTCGCGGCGAGAACCTTCGCCATGTTTTCATTGGCGACGACCCAGTCGTGCATCCCGTCGCGCATGACGTTTGGATTGAACAGGTCGCGGTCGCCGACTTCCATCCAGATGCGCAACGGTTTTGCGGGGCTGTCCGGGATGAGGTGTTCATGAAATTCCCATGCGCCGTGCGGTGTTTCGGCGTTGGGCGGCCATTGTTGGTTCACATAAGTGCCGGAATAGGTCAGCACGCGATGATAAAGTTCGGGATGATACCAAGCCATGATGAGCGCGCAGGAGCCGCCGGAACTGCCGCCCATCGTCGCGCGGGCGTCGGGGTTCTTGGTCAAGATCACGTTGCATTTGCTTTCCACAAGCGGCAGCACTTCGGTTTCGACGAACTCGGCATAGCGGCCCGACAGGGTGTCGTATTCCAATCCGCGCTCGCTGCCTTGTGCGTCGCCGCCGCCATTGCCGATCGAGATCGCGATCATCACCGGCACTTTTTTCTCGGCGATCAAATTATCCAAAGCCGTGAACAACACGCGGTCGGGTCCGTCCTCGTCAACGATGAATGGCGCAGGCGTGCCGGGGACATATTGTTTGGGAACATAAACAGAAATGTGCCTCGTATAAGAAGCCGGATGGCTGGTAGTCACAATCAATTTGGCGGGATCGTTGGGATCAGGCGTGCCGGACGTTCCGCGGTCGCGCGCGATGCCGGGATAAATTTTGCTGTCAGCCGAACTCATGGTGAAATTGTAAATCGTTCCTTGAGACGTGTTGCTGTTCACGATCATTTCCGGCGCACGGTTGTGTGTCGGGCCGATGATGAAATTTCCGTCTTCAGTTGATGAAGGAACCGCGCCGTCCGGCAATTCCGTGGCCGTGACAAACCCGATAGTGTGCGGATCGCGACTCTGTGGCGATGGGCGTGCCGGCCGGTTTGTGATGGACTGCGCCATCGCCGCATTCAAAGTCAGCATGGCACAGAGCGACACGGCAACGCAGGCCAATTTCAATCGCGGTTTTTTCTTTGACATGGATGAAAGATAAAATAATCACAGAAGTTTTAACAATTCAATTCTGTAAAATTGATAATTTTGTCTGGTATTGTTTCGTAAGTCATGTCCGCCGATCTGAAATTTCCAAAAAGCTTTCTCTGGGGCACGGCCACATCACCAACCCAGGTGGAAGGCCACGTCGTCAACGAGTGGACGGATTATGTCGCGTCGGACGGCGGAAATTGCCGCGTGGCTTGCGACCAATATCACCGCTACGAAGAAGACGTGAACTGGATGACCCGGCTCGGCGTCAACGCCTACCGCATGGGCATCGAATGGTCGCGCCTGCAAGCCGCGCCGTTCGCGCCGTTGAATCAAAATGAACTCGCGCGCTACATTCATCTGCTCGACTGTCTCAAGGCCGCGAACATCACGCCGATGGTCGTGCTGCATCATTTTTCCAATCCGCCATGGATCACGGCATCTGGCGGCTGGCTCAATCCGGCGACAATTCCGGCGTTCGTGGATTACGCGGCCAAACTGTCGGCGGCGTTGAAGGACCGGGTTTATCTCTGGAACACGTTCAACGAGCCGGACACTTACGCGTCGCTGACGTATCTGCTCGGTGGATTTCCGCCGTTCCGCAAATGGCATTTTCGCTCCTACTGGAAAGTCATCAAGCACATGGCCGAGGCGCACGCGCAGACGAGCCGCGCCATCCGGCAGAATAAATTTTCCCGCCCGCCGGAAATCGGCATCGCCAAGAACTGGACTTCGTTCGGTGCGTTCCAGGCGTTCGCGCTGTGGGATCATTTGCTGGCGGAAGCGTCGCATCATGCCTTCAACCGATTTGTGCTGGACGAATTTCTCGGCGGCGAACGGCTCGAAGCTTCGACGTTTCTCGGCGTGAATTACTACGGACGCGCGCGGCTGAACCATTTTTGCGCGCTGGTGCCAACGAACAATGTTTCGCCGGAAGAATTAAAAAATTTCGGCATCATCAGCGACGATATGTTCGAGCGCCATCCGACGGGCTTTGGAAAAATCCTGAAAAAATTCCATGAACGTTACGGCCTGCCGATTTACATCACCGAGCACGGCGCGGCTTCGAACGACCAGGATTTTCGCATCCGCGATCTGACGGCGCATCTGCTGGAATTGCACGCCGCGATCAACCACGGCGTGGACGTGCGCGGATTTTTTTACTGGTCGCTGCTGGACAATTTTGAGTGGCAGTTCGGCTACTCGAAAAAATTCGGCCTGCTGTCCGTGGATTTCAATGATGAGAAACTTCCGCGCAAAATGACGCGCGTCGGCGAGTTTTATCGCGGCATTTGCAGCGGCGTGTCGGCAGACCCTCGGATTGGTTTGGCAAAATAATATGCCGGGCTTTCTGCCGAAAGCCGCCACGCCTGTCTCTGGATTTGCATTTTTCTGATTGCGTGTATATTTGCATTCATGCTGGCCACACCGGAAATCATCCGCGAAACAAGCCAACTCGCGCAACTGGAGGAGCTTCTTCCACGCTGGCGAGAAGTGCCGCTTTATCGCGATTCGTTGACGCGTGCCAACTGCCGGCGCGCGGACTTCGATTGTTTTCAACGGCTGCCTTTGATCGCCAAGCCGGAGATGCGGAATGATTTTCCGAATAATTTTCTCCCCGCCGGTCAGTCGCTTGAAACCTTGCTGGAGAAAAATCTGATCGAGGTGGAGCACACATCCGGCACTTCGTCGGAGCGGTTGCCGGTGATTTTCGGGCGCGGCTGGTGGAACGAACAGGAAGAACGCGCGCTGCGGCTGAATTCGTTTGTCGCAAAAATTCTCGATGAATTTCCGAACGCGCGCCGCGCCACGATTACTTCGCCCGCGTGCAACGGCCTGACCTGCCCGACGGTCTGGATGTCGCGCGAGCAGCGCACGTTCGGCAACGCGCTGTTCGTGAACCTCGCCCGCATTCCGTTTTTAATCAGCGAGGCTGATCTGTTGCACATGGCGGCGGAGATTTCCGACTGGTCGCCGCAATTTCTGGACGTTGACCCGGTTCATGGCGCGCGATTTGCGCTTTACTGCGAGCAGCACGGTATAAAATTTCCATCGCTGAAATTCATTTTGTGCAGCTACGAATTTGTCAGCGTCGTCCATCGCAAAATTCTGGCGCGTGTTTTCGGCGTGCCGGTCTTCAACCTTTATGGCTCGACGGAGACCGGCCACTTGCTCATGGAAAACGAGCGCGGCGAAATGAAGCAGAGCTACGACACGGCGTTTCTTGAAATCGTGGACACCGACGCGCGCGGCGTCGGCGATCTCGTGGTCACGACGTTGACCAATGATTATATGCCTTTGCTCCGCTATCGCATCGGCGATTTGGTCGAGCAGCACGTCCGGCCTTACGGAAATCATTTCACCGTTCACGGCCGCGCACGCGACGCGCTCGCGGCGGGCGACGGACGCCGCGTGACGACTTGGGAAGTGGATCAATGCTTTGCCGGAACGGACGGCATCGCGCATTACGAATTGCGCCAGAATGAAAACGGCGACTGCGTTTTGCGTTTCGTGCCGGACGCAATTGCTCCGGCCCAGGAAGAATTGCGTGCTTTGACTTCGCAGCTTGAAGCGTTGCTGAAAACTCCCGCCGAAATCAAAGCCGAGGCGATGCCGGTTCTGGTTCCGGCGGCTTCGGGAAAATTCCGTCTGACCTGCCGCGTCTAAAATTTCCGGTAAAGAATTCGGGATTAACTTCAAGATTGTATCCGGCGGCGCTGGCGGGTTAATGTTTCGCCGTAAGCCGATGAGTTACACCGCAAATTATCTCCAGTCGGAATCGGTGGCGACGCAGGGGCTCGAAGTCATCGTGCTCGTGAACTGCCTCGTGCAGGACGCCATCCGGCTCGGCGCGAGCGACCTGCACATCGAGCCGTGGGAAAATTCCATCTCCGTTCGCGCGCGCGTCAACGGCGTGCTGGTCGAGGTCGCGCATCTGCCGATTGATCTGCTGGACAAAATTTCCGCGCGTTTCAAGGTCATGGCCAGCCTCGTCTCCTATCAGGCCGGAACGCCGCAGGACGGCGTGATCATCGGCGGGCCGGAACTGGAAAACGTCCAGTTGCGGATTTCCATTTTCCCGACGACGCGCGGCGAGAAAATTGTCATCCGGCTTTTCGACCCGCGCGACAAACGGTTTGATCTGGGCACGCTTGGTTTTGAAGACGCGACGCTCGAAGGATTGAACCGCGTCCTCAAGCGCACGAGCGGCCTGCTTTTGTTCACCGGGCCGACCGGTTCCGGCAAGACGAGCGCGATGTATTCTGCGCTCTGCCACATCATCCGGCGCGACGGCGTGGCGGTGAGCATCAGCACGGTGGAAGACCCGGTGGAATTTAACCTGCCGATGGTCAGCCAGACGCAAATCAAACCGGCGGCGGAATTCACCTACGCCGTCGCGCTCCGCAGCATCATGCGGCAGGACCCGGAAGTCATCATGGTCGGCGAAATCCGCGATCCGGAAACGGCGGCCATCGCGGTTCAAGCCGGACTCACGGGACATTTAGTCATCAGCACGATTCACTCCGGCGTGTCGGCGGGCGCGTTCACGCGGCTAATCAACATGGAGATCGAGCCATTCATGCTCGCATCGTCCATCCTCGGCGTGATGGGATTGCGCCTTGTGCGCCGCATCTGCCCAAATTGCGCGCAGCCTTACGAACCGGAGCCGAGCCAGTTGAAAGTCGTGCCGGAGGCGCATCTGGAACACGCGCAGTTCCGCAAGGACGCGGGCTGCGAACAATGCCTGAACACTGGCTTCAATGGACGTTTGCCAGTAAGCGAACTGCTCATCGTGGGCGAACCGTTCCGCGAAGCCGTGCTGAAAAAACTGCCGACGTCCGCGCTCGAAGAAATCGCCGTGCAGCAGGGCATGAAAACTTTGTGGCAAAACGGACTGCACCGCGCGCTCACCGGCCAGACAACGCTCGAAGAAACCATCCGCGTTCTTGCGGCGGACATGCTGTGAGTCTATCGCTGACGAGCTTGACGACCATCTGGCCTTTTTTGTGAGCGTTGATTTTGCGCCCGGCTTGTTTCCATTGTGCGCCCATGAGTTTCGACAGTGTGAGAAAAATTTCTGAATTGCTCATATCAAATTGCATATCAACGCATCCTGATACATCAAAAATTGGTTGACTCTCTTGTTCTTTTGGTCAACCTTTGTTTGGAAACCGAATGAAAACTGAACCAGTAGCCACTTCGATAACACTATCTGATTTGGTAATTTGCGAGCAAGGAACAGGCAAAAACAGCCTAATTGGTTGCTTTAATAATTATAATTTCATTCGTTTTCCAGCAGCTCCGCCGCCTTTTTATATCACCGCTTCATTGACGAACCTTGATCCTGATATTAAAGAATTTGACGTAACCGCACGAATTGAAGACCCCTCTAACGGTATGGTTCTTACCAGCGTGGGTGCACACATACAATTGCGCGAGCCGTATATTCTAACCAAGGAAGCTATCATAGATGTTCCGATGGTGGGGATGCCTTTCTTATTTCAAAAGCCGAGCAATTACCTGATAATCATTTTGGTGAATAACATTCAAGTTGGTAAACGTCCTCTAACGGTTAATTCCGTAACCGCACCAGCAAATCCACCTCAATAATAAGTAATATGATTACCATCATTCCTGATAAAAATATTCAAACTTTTTCCGCTGTAGGTGCGAAATTTCGCAACTATGCTTTGACCGATGAAGTGGCTGGTCAATCAGGCACGATTCAAATTAATGTGACAGAGATTCCCAAATCGTTTTGGAAGGGGATTTCCGATTGCGATTCAGGACGGGTTATTGATATGGATCGTGCCCTGAACGAACCACCTCCGAATGTTGATTGAAATATATCTATAAAGTCTCCGAAGAGTTTTGGAAAAATTTCTACCAGCTTTCGCCATCTCAAAAGGCGTCTGCCAGATATGCTTGGGAGATTTTTAAGGATGATCCATTTGATCCTCGCTTAAAAACACATAAAATTCATTCACTGTCATCCCAAGCGAATAGAGTTGTTCGTTCTGTGTGGATTGAAGATGATTTAAGGAGCGTTTTCTTCATTTCTGGGAACATTGTTTATACGTTCGATATTGGCACACACGAAATCTACCGCTAAATTCAAATTAAGTTTCGCTCATCCCGCATCTCCTTGTGTTCGCCTGTGAATTTAGGTTAAGATGCCGTTTCGATGTTGACGCTTTCTGAAATCAGCAAGGCTTACGGCGGACGCGTTTTGTTCGACGACGTGACCATGCAGTTGAACCGCGAGGACCGCATCGGGCTGGTCGGCCCGAACGGCGCGGGGAAGTCCACGCTCTTTTCCATCATCCTTGGCGACGAGGAGGCGGATTCCGGCAAGGTGATGAAGGAACGGAACGTCGTGCTCGGTTATCTGCCGCAGGAAAGCGCTCCGGCCGGCGAGGAAACGATTTTGGAATTGGCGACCGCGATCTCGCCGGAATTTGCGAAGCTGCGAAAAATAATTCTCGCGTGGGATTCCGACCATCATGTCGCGGCGGATCACGTCGAGGAAATCCACGACGACGCGCACAACCGTTTTCACGAACTCGGCGGTTATCAACTCGACGCGAAGGCGAAACAGATTTTGTCCGGCCTCGGTTTTCGCGAAAAAGATTTTGACCGTCCGGCGCGGGAATTGAGCGGCGGCTGGGTCATGCGCGCGCATCTGGCGCGATTGCTCGTGCAGGAGCCGGATTTGCTTTTGCTCGACGAACCGACGAACCATCTCGACCTTGAAGCGCTGCTGTGGTTTCAGGAATATCTCACGACGTATCCCGGTGCGATCGTGGTCATTTCGCACGACCGCGAATTTCTCAATCACATAGTCGGCGGCATCGTGGAAATCCGGTCGAGCAAGCTCAACCGTTATCGCGGCAACTACGATGATTTTCTCGTGCAACGCGCCGCCGCCGAGGAGCAGTTGCTCGCCGCCTACAAAAATCAGCAGCGCGACATCGCGCGGTTGCAGGAGTTCGCCGACCGTTTTCGTGCCAAGGCCAGCAAGGCGTCGCAGGCGCAGAGCAAGCTCAAGCAGATTGACCGGATGGAAAAAATCGAAGCGCCGGTCAACGACACGAGCAAGATCGGTTTCAGTTTCCCGCAGCCATTGCGCAGCGGGCAAAAAGTCATCACGCTCGAAAACATCCATTTTGCTTACGGCGAAAACGTGGTTTATCGCGGCATGGATTTTCTGGCGGAACGCGACCAACGAATTGTTTTGGTCGGGCCGAATGGCGCGGGCAAATCCACGTTGCTGAAAATTCTCGCGGGCGTCGTCGTGCCGCAATCCGGCACGCGCACGCTCGGCCACAACGCGAAGGCCGGTTACTATTCGCAGTATCGCGTCGAGATGTTGCAAGAATCGCGCACGGTTTTTGAGGAGGCGATGGACACGCCGTCGCGCGTGACGGAGCAATCCATCCGCACGCTGCTCGGCAGTTTTTTGTTTCGCGGCGACGACGTTTTCAAAAAAGTCAGCGTCTTGAGCGGCGGCGAAAAAAGCCGGCTCGCACTCGTGAAGCTGTTGCTCGACCCGCCAAATCTTTTGCTGATGGACGAACCGACGACGCACCTCGACATGGCGAGCATTGACGCGCTCGTCGGCGCGCTGAAGCAATTCAAAGGCACGCTCGTTTTCATCAGCCACGATGTTTATTTCATCCGCGCGCTTTCCGGCCACGTCGTCCATGTCAACGCCGGCAAGCTCACGCATTATCCCGGCGGCTATCAATATTATTTGGACAAGACCAAGGCGACTTCCGCGCGCGCGGCGCTGACCTCGACTGGTAGGGACGCGCTGCCGCGCGTCCTTGACACCACTGGACGTGAGAAGGTTCCGGCTGACCGGCAGGTAAGCCCTACCATTTCACGAAAAGATCAAAAACGTCTCGAAGCGCAGCAGCGCCAGTCGCGTTCCGGCGAGAAAAAAGCGCAGCAACAATTGGTTCACAAACTGGAAAAAGAAATTCAGGAACTCGAAGCCAAGCAGGTTGAACTCACCGCCGAATTGGAAAAGCCGGAGACTTACGAAAAACCCGGCCGCGCGCAGGAAATCAATCGCGAGCTCGCGCACGTCCAAGAACGCCTCGCGACCGCCACGCCCGAATGGGAAGCCGCCGAGAGCAAACTGGCGGCGACGGCGTGAACAGCCATGAATCCGCAGCGCATCGTGATTGTCGGCGGCGGCGCGGCGGGATTTTTCGCCGCGATTGCGTGCGCGGAATCGCAACGCGGTATGGAAATTGTCATCCTCGAAAAAACTTCGCAGTTTCTTTCCAAGGTTAAAATCTCCGGCGGCGGACGCTGCAATGTCACGCACGCCGATTTCGACGCGCGTGAATTTTCCAGACGTTTTCCGCGCGGCGAACGGGCGCTAATTTCCGCGTTCGGAAAATTTCAGGCCAGCGACACCGTCGCTTGGTTCGAGAATCGCGGCGTGAAATTGAAGACTGAAAATGACGGGCGTATGTTTCCGACGACGGATTCCTCGCAGACAATCGTTGACTGCCTGCTCAATGCGGCGCAAAAGGCCGAAGTGAAATTGAAAACAAGCTGCGGCGTCGAAAGCGTCGCCAATAATTCCGGCGGCGGATTTGAATTGAAATTTTCCAACGGCGAAACACTAGCTTGCGACAAATTGCTTCTCGCAATTGGCGGCTGCCGCACGCCGGCGCTTGGCCAACTGGCAATTTCGCTCGGCCACACGCTCGAATCGCCCGTGCCGTCGCTGTTCACGTTTCATATTGCAATTCCGTGGCTGCGCGAACTAGCGGGAATTTCTGTTGAAAATGTCGAGACGTCCATTCCCGGAACAAAACTCCGCGAACGCGGCGCGTTGCTCATCACGCATTGGGGCTTGAGCGGCCCGGCGATTTTGCGATTGTCCGCGTGGGGCGCGCGGGAATTGCACGGGAAAAATTACCAGTTTTCGCTGCAAATCAACTGGCTGCCGCACTTGACCGAGGAAAAACTCGCGGCGGAATTTCAAGCGCGCAGAAAATCGCAGCCGGCAAAATTGATCGTCAATTTTCCCATCACGCCGTTGCCCGCGCGTTTGTGGGAAAAACTTGTTCTTGCATCCGGCATCGCGCGTGAAACCCGTTGGTCGGTATTGTCGGGCGCGGCGCAACATAAATTGATCCAGCAATTATTGCATTCAAAATTTCCGGTGACGGGAAAAAGCCTGAACAAGGACGAATTCGTGACGTGCGGCGGCGTGCGATTGAGCGAAGTGAATTTCAAGACGATGGAAAGCAGGGTTTGCCCCGGACTTTTTTTCGCGGGTGAAGTTTTGGACATTGACGGAATCACCGGCGGGTTTAATTTTCAGGCGGCGTGGACGACCGGCTGGATCGCCGGGTGCGCAATGGCGGGAAATTGAACGGAAGCCACCGCAAAACAGTCAGAACATTATGCAACCGATAAGAATTGCGGGCATCACGGCGGCAGCGCTGCTGATTGGTAGCATTTTTGCCGTCGTTCACAACGCAGGGCGCGCGCAACCGACCGAAATTTCAACCAACCAAATTTATCAACCGAGCGATATGAATAATTTTAAGAAACCGGACGCGGCGGAATTAAAAATGGAACTGACGCCGGAACAGTTTGCCGTCACGCAGGAAGCCGCCACCGAGCCGCCGTTTCAAAACGAGTTTTGGGACAATCACAAGCCGGGCATTTATGTGGACATCGTTTCGGGCAGGCCGTTGTTCAGTTCGCTGGACAAGTTTGATTCCGGCTGCGGCTGGCCGAGCTTCACCCAGCCGCTGGCCGCCACGGACGTGGTGGAGCACACCGACAATTCCTACGGCATGGAACGCACCGAAGTCCGCTCCAAGGACGCCGATTCGCATCTCGGCCACGTTTTCGACGACGGCCCGGCGGACAAGGGCGGCTTGCGTTATTGCATCAACTCGGCGTCGCTAAAATTCGTTCCGGTCGAAGATATGGAAAAGGACGGCTACGGCCAGTATCTCGCGCCATTCGTGAAAGCGGGCTTGATCAAGGCGAGTGCAACCTCGACGAACAAGCCGGCGAAGAATTAATTCAGGCGGGGTTTCGTGAAATGCCGCTTGCATTTCCAAAAGAATCTGTGAGCTTGAAACGGCATTCTGATTAAAAATTGGGCTATTCAAAAATAATCTTGACAGATTTCTTGGCAACTTATAGAGGTTGTAAAGTGGAAAAAGAAGCCAGTCAAAATCGCCAGTCAAAATCGCCAGTCAAATCGGAAAGAACGGAAAGAATGCTTCCAGATTTGGCTGTCTGTTGCGTTATGTCCAGCGGAATAAGCGGTTTGGTCATTTGTTTAGTGTCTGAACCACAGGGTTGCCAATACGCTGAATCCTGTAATTCAAAAACTTACTGTTTCCATCCTGCACAGTGGAGGTTTGATTCCAGCGCGAAGTCTTGAAATCCGTTTGCGGTTTTCAAACGGAACATCCGCTGATTTTCTAAATTTATGGCGTCGGCGCAGGTCAATTTCCGGGTGATTCAACTCGTTCACTTCATCGCGGCATAGACGTGATGCACGTCGTCGTGGTCGTCCAGCGAGTGGAGAAAATCTTCGACTTCCTTGCGGTGCGCGCCGGAAACTTCCGTGAAATTTTTCGCGACGTAGCGCATCTCCGACGCGATGACGTTCCAGCCCGCCGCCTTCAACGCCTTGGAAACGTGGTCGAGATCTTTGATCTCGGTGAGAAATTGCGCGCCTTTTTGTCCGGCGGGAATTTCAGCGGCTTCGAGCGGCTCGATTTCCTGCGCGCCGGCTTCAATCGCGTCGGCCTCCGCGTCGCGGTTCGCGTCCGCGTGAGTGGCCTCGACGACGCCGAGGTGGTTGAAGAAAAACGCGACGCTGCCGGGCTGGCCCATCGAACCGGCCTTGAACAGATTGCGGATCTCCGGCGCGGTGCGGTTGCGATTGTCCGTCAGACATTCCACGACGACCGGAACCTTGTGCGGCGCGAAGCCTTCATAGACGACCGTTTCATAAACCACCTTTTCGTCCGTGAGTCCCGCGCCCTTTTTGATGGCGCGCTCGATGGTGTCTTTGGTGACGGAAGATTTCTTGGCCTTCTCGACGGCGACAAACAGGCGCGCGTTGAGGTCGGGGTCGGCGCCGCCGAGCTTGGCCGCGACCATGATTTCGCGGACGAGCTTGACGACCATCTGGCCTTTTTTGTGCGCGTTGATTTCGCGCCCGGCTTGTTTCCATTGTGCGCCCATAAATTTTTTGCGAGCGGAGAAGCTAATATATTTCCGGATTCATCGCAACGAATTGTGAATCCAGAATTGAACCATTGCCGTTTGCTGCGCAGGCTTGTGATTTGTCGTGAGTGCTCTAATTTGGCTCCGCAATTCAATTTGAAAACAGCGTGAACACCGCAGATTCCAATCCGCCCGCCGCGATTTCCGGATCGCGCGAGCGCAAAATTATTTTACTGCTCTGCGTTCTCGCCGCGATTCACGTTTTTATTTTCTCCGCCACATTTCCGCTCATCAACAACGTGGACGAGCAGGCGCATTTCGATCTGGTGGTGAAATACTCGCATGGCCATGTTCCGCGCAGCCTGGAGCCGCTCTCCAAGGAATCCATGCGATACATCGTCATCTACGGCTCGCAGGAATTTCTCTGGCCGCCGGAAACTTTTGCTGGCGGGACGTTTCCACCGCCGCCGTGGACGCAGCCGCTGGAAAAAATCGCGCCCGTCTTGCTGGCGCGCGAGGCGCAGTGGCAGGGCGCAAATCACGAATCCTCGCAGCCGCCGCTTTACTACGCACTGGGCGGCTTGTGGTGGCATCTGGGCCAATGGCTCGGCTTTGACGGCGGACGGTTGCTGTATTGGCTGCGCTTTCTGGACATTTTATTTGTCGCCGCGCTGGTCCGGCTCGGCCACGCGGCGGCGAAGGCAATTTTCCCCGAAAACATTTTTTTGCGGCTTGGCGTCCCGGCGCTGCTGGCATTCATGCCGCAAACCGCGTTCTATTCGATCAACAACGACGTGCTTTCGCCGCTCTGTTTCGGTGCGGCGTTTGTCTGCCTCGTTAAATTGCTGCGCTCGGAAATTCCCGGCGCACGACTGGGAACATTCACGGGTCTGGCACTGGCGGCAACTTTTCTGACAAAATTGAGCAACCTGCCCCTGCTGGCCGTGGCGTTTGCCGCCGTGCTTTTGAAAATCGCGCGGCTGGCGAATTCGGGAAAATTGCGCGCGTCAATTCCGTCGCTCGCGTCACTGTTTTTCTGCGCCGGACTGCCGATGGCCGCGTGGCTGGCGTGGTGCAAAATCAATTTCGGCGATTTCACCGGCACGGCTGCAAAAATCCGGATGCTCACCTGGACGCTCAAGCCGTTCGGCGAATGGTGGCAGCATCCCATTTTCACGCCGCACGGTTTCTGGATTTTCATTTCGGGGCTGATGACGACGTTCTGGCACGGGGAATTTTTCTGGCACGGCGAGTTGCTGGCGTCGCCGGCGGTGGACGCCGTTTATCTGGTTTTGTCCGGCGTATTATTTATGGTCGCGCTGGCCGCCCTTTTGCGGCGGCCCGCCGTCGCGGCGGAACCGCAACGTCAGGCGCTCCGGCTCGCCTTCTGGAGTTTCGCCGCAGCCGTGGCGTTTCCCGGATTTCTGTCAGTCATCTACGATTTCCACGATTGCGTCAATCCCTCGCGCGCGCACCCATATTTTACTTCCGGGCGGCTGATTCTCGGCGCACTGATTCCGTTCATGCTGCTCTTCTGTTATGGAATTGACCGCGCGCTGAAAAAAATCGGCGACCCGGCAAAATTTCTCGCGCTGGCGGCAATCGTCCTGTTCATGCTCGTTTCCGAAATCACGATTGACTGGTCCGTTTTCTCCAGCCAATACAACTGGTTTCATATGTAATGTCGTAGCAGCCGACGTGAGTCGGCTCTGGTTAAAATGAGCGAACTCACGTTCGCTGCTACATTTGGCGGTGGGGCGAGCCTCCTTGCGAGCCGAAAATCCGTGCGCTTACGGACGAATTTTGATTAACTCCGCAAACTCTAATGGACGAAACCAATTCATTGATTGAACAGCGCCGGGCGAAACTGAAAGCGCTCGAGGCGAAGAACATTTTCCCGTTCAAAAACAAATTCACGCCCGCCATCGGCTGCGGCGAGGCGCGCGCGAAATTTGAAAAAGGCGAACTCGCCGAGCACGCGCAAGTTTCCATCGCCGGACGCATCACCGCGCACCGCGAAATGGGCAAGTCCATGTTCATTGATTTGCGCGACCAAAGCGGACGCGTCCAGATTTACGCGCAGAAAAATGCCCTCGAAGAAAAAATGCCCGGAAGTTGGGAGATTTTCACGCATCTCGACCTCGGAGATTTCATCGGCGCGACCGGCACGCTTTTTCGGACGAAGACAAACGAGCCGAGCGTGAAGATCGAATCCTTCACGATTCTTTCAAAAGCCCTGCGCCCGCCGCCCGCGAAATGGCACGGACTCGAAGACACCGAGATCCGCTACCGCCAGCGCTATCTCGACCTGATGGCGAACCCGGAAGTGAAGGACGTTTTTCTCAAGCGCAGCGAAATCATCCGCGAGATCCGGAATTTTCTGCACGCGCGCGGCTTTGTGGAAGTCGAGACGCCGATGATGCAGGCGATTCCCGGCGGCGCGGCGGCGCAACCCTTCAAGACCCATCACAACGCGCTCGGCTGCGATTTTTACCTGCGCATCGCGCTGGAACTTTATCTCAAGCGCCTGCTCGTCGGCGGCGTGGACAAAGTGTTCGAGATCGGCCGCAACTTCCGCAACGAAGGCCTCTCGCGCAAACACAATCCCGAATTCACGATGCTCGAAGCATATCAGGCGTTCGGCGATTACGAGAGCATGATGGAACTCGTCGAATCAATGGTGAAACACGTCGCGCAGAAAGTTTTGGGGACGCTGAAAATCAAACATGACCGCGCAACGACAATAAAATCTACAATCGAAAATGCAATTGAAAGATTGGAAACGGAATGTCTTTCAAAGCTTCGACAAAATTTTTCTGAAACCAAGTCAGATTTGATTTCCAATTTTGTTTTAATTTTCGAAGAAACAGCCGCAAATCTAAAAACGTGTCTTATCGAATTTGAAAAACAGCCTTCGCATGTAATTGCCATAACAGCGAGTCAAATTTTGCTCGAAGGAATTACTAAAACTACGCCCACAAAAGAAAAAGCAAAACAAATAGAAATCCACGGTTGGTATGCGGAATTGTCAGCGTCTATAAAAAACATTGCTCGTTTTCCCGTTGTGCTTGCGGATTTGGGCACTGAAAAAATAATTGATTTAACTTCGCCGTGGAAACGCGCGAAATACAAAGATTTAGTTCGCGAAAAAGCCGGAGCAGATTGGTTTGAAATTTCTCCAGAAGCACGTCGTCAGCGTGCACACGACCTCGGCGCGGAAATTGGAAAAGATTACGCCGACTTTGAAGTCACCGGCGCGGTGTTTGAAAAATTGATAGAGCCGACGCTCATCCAGCCCACGTTCGTCACGCATCTGCCCAAGGAACTCGTGCCGCTCGCCAAACTTTCGCCCGACGACCCGACGACCGTCGAAGTCTTCGAGTGCTGCATCAACGGCCAGGAAATCGCGCCCGCCTACACCGAGCAGAACGATCCCATCGAGCAGCGCGAACGCCTCGAACATCAGGCCGGCGGCGAACAGCAAAAGCTGGACGAGGATTTTCTCGTCGCGCTCGAACACGGCATGCCGCCCGCCGGCGGCATGGGCATGGGCATTGACCGCCTGTGCATGATGCTGCTCGGCCAGGAAAGCATCCGCGACGTGATTCTGTTCCCGCAGTTGAAGCCGAAGTGATCTACTCGCCGCCTTCCATGTGGCAATACATCGTTTGCAGCGCGATCTTTCCCGGCCCGGTGAAACGGTTCCAGACGATCTGTCCCCCGCTGGCAAACAGGCCGGTCGAGAGTTTTTGGAACATCGTCTGCATTTGCACGGTGCGCTCCTTGTAAATCCAGCCACCCGGCTCGATGTCAATCTGCTCGCCGGGCGCGAGCGTGACCTCGAAAACATTTCCAAAGCCGTGCAGCCAGAGAATGCCTTCGCGCGAGGGGCAAGAAAATGTGTCAATGAAAAATCCCGTGCCGCCCAGCAGCATGTTCGCCGCGCCCTTCACGCGCGTGAAGGTGTATTCCACATTGTTGGTCGCCGCGAGCCATTGATGTTCGCGCACGTCCACGCTTTCGCCGGGCTTCAAATGCAATCCGAAGACATGGCCCGCGCCGTCGCGGCTGAACGCGATGCGCCCCGGACCGTTCGCGCCGGTCAGCAGGAACGGCATTCCGGCGAGCATCCGCCTGAACGCGCCCTTCATCGGGTGCAGCGCAACCTGCACCGCCGGGTCTTTCCAGAGCAAAATGTGATGCTCGAAATAAATGCCGGTGTTGCTCAATTCGAGGTGCAGCGCCGGCACCAGTTCGCCTTCGATGTGGTAGGTGACGCCGCCGAAGGTTTCGTTCTGCACGTTGGTGGTCAGTTGGACGGGGACGGCCATAATTATATTTGGTTGATGGTTGAAATTCAGAAAGCATTTGAACGCGACATCGCCCCGCCGTCAAGATTTTCCCAAAGAATGCAGCGCCGGAAAAGCCGGAATCTTGCAGCCGGGCGCGGATCAATGGTTTTGAACTTTAGTTTTAGTCGCGGCGCTGGCGCTCGTCGGATCGGAAG
>Ga0208220_1000353_pt1 | contig 19354 bp, 19 predicted proteins | sample NGESurdeep092012_9_FD_184484 | JGI IMG/M metagenome (GOLD analysis project Ga0208220, IMG submission 184484) | Arctic peat soil microbial communities from Barrow, Alaska - NGEE Surface sample F53-1 deep-092012 (SPAdes) | ecosystem: Environmental > Terrestrial > Soil > Wetlands > Peat ...
GCCTCGAGCAGGGCCTGCGCCAGAAGCGAGAAGCTGATCGAGAGGCCGGCGGCAACGCCAGACCACCAGAGTGAGGTAGCTGGCCGCCCCATTTCCTCTTCGCCAAGGCGGCGCACGACCTCGTAGATCACCGGCGTGCGCGGCGTCGCCATCTCCTCGACGTCGTGCACTTCGCGTTCGGTGATGCCTTGGGGGGCGCCGGGTTCTTTCAACTTCCGCGATGTCGCGCGCTTGGCCATCCGCCAGCAACGCGCGAAGTTCCGCCCGAGTTCCATCCCGAGAACGCGGGCCTTGAGGCGGTGAGGGGTTTGCCGAGTTGCCGAGCTTGAAACTAGGGCCAAGACTCAATAAATCCACCATAGGATAGCGGCAACAAGGCAGACGGAGGCGAGGAAGTTTCTGGCGAGCCTATCGTATCGGGTTGCGATGCGTCGGAAGTCCTTGAGGCGGCAGAAGGCGTTCTCGATGCGGTGGCGCTGCTTGTAGGATTTCCTGTCGAAGCTGAAGGGCTGCTTGCGGTTCGACTTGTTAGGAACGACGGGTTTGGTGCCGCGCTCGCTGAGCCATTGCCGCAATTCGGCGCTGTCATAAGCTCTGTCGCCGAGCATCTTTCTGGCTGCTTTAGTGCGCCGGATCAAACGCTGCGCTAGCGGACAATCGTGTGCCTGGCCGCCGGTCAGCAGGACGGAAAGAAGACGGCCCTTAGCATCTGCGATTGCGTGGATTTTCGTATTGCGCCCACCACGTGAGCGTCCAATCGCTTGGCTTTGTTCCCCCTTTTTGCGCCCGAGGCCGAGCGATGCGCCTTGACGTGGGTGGCATCGATCATTTGCGTCTGTGTCGATCGACCACGCGCGGCAAGTTCACGAAACAGCCGCCCCCACACCCCGCGTTCCGCCCAGCGCACGAAGCGGTTGTAAATCGTTGTCGGCGGCCCGTATTCCGGCGGGCAATCGCACCACCGGCAGCCGCTCTTGATCACATGCACGATGCCGCTGATCACGCGGCGATCATCCACGCGAGGCTTGCCCCGTACATCTTGAGGCAAATGCGGCTCGATCTGCCGCCATTGTTCGTCGCTCAGCCAAAATAGATTGCGTCGCATTGTCCCTGCTCCGAATCAAAACCGCAGAGAATCAGCAACCGATTCAGCCGGCAACAATTTTATTGGGTTTTGGCCCTAGTACAGGCCCGTTGTCGCCAAACATCGTGGCGCGCTCCGCGCGTCGAGCTTTACTTCCGAGTAGCTCCGCGTCGAATGAAGTGGTTCAGAAATTTGGGTGTAAACCCATCCTTAACCACGGAAGTTATGGGTGGAATATACTATTTGGTCAATGGGATAGCCGTGATCGGTATCACATCCGCACGTTTATACTTAAGCCGCGCGGGTTGAGCCGGAACCGGGGACCGGCGCCGTAGCTCTCAGAAATCGTTTGAGAATTGGCCCTTGCTTGCCTGCCGCCAAACATGAACAGGTATAAACACGGGTACGGGACGCCGATCCGGGCCCATCCACGTCGTTTCTTGGTGAACGGCGAGGGGGGGGATTCCGCGGTTTTGCGACACGCTGGATTACACAACGTCGCGGGTCAAACTCCTGGACCGGCCAGCAAAAAATCCAACATCAACTGTTGCGCGGCGGCGTACATGTCGCCGCCGACGGATGTCTTGCAACCGATGCGTCGCGCCGCTTCGACGATCGGTGACACGGCGGGCGCCGTAATCACGCAGCCGACGAACATGTCCGCTGTCAATCGCGCCGCGTCGACTGGATAGGGGTCGCCGGGCTTCATGCCCGCCGGGGTTGCATTGGCGATAATGTCGAACCCCGAGGGATCGTCCGACCCGGCGATGACCGGCGTTTTGAGCTTAGCGGCGAAGCGGATAATCAATGTGTCGCGGCGCCTGATGTCGGTATCGTGGATCGCCAGTTCGCGCACGCCGGCATCGATCAACCCGAGGGCGATGGCCGATCCGGCGCCGCCGGCGCCGACCAAAAGCGCGCGGGCGCCTTCCGGCTTGCAGCCTTTGGCGCGAATGCCGCCGACAAAGCCGGGGCCGTCGAGCATCTCGCCGAACCAGCCGCCGTCCGGCGTGCGGCGCATGATGTTGACCGCGCCAAGAAAATGCGCGCGCTGGGTTGCCGATGAACACAGCGTGTAACACGCGAACTTGTGCGGAATGGTCGCGATGATCCCGTCGAGGTTTTGCACGTGGCTCGCGGCCTCGAAGAAGGCCGGCAATTCCGCCGACGCAATGAGGATCGGCACCATCACGGCGTTGCGGCCGGTCGCCACAAAAGCTTGCGTCATGCCGGCGGGCGCCTGCACCTGCGCGATCGGGTCGCCCACGATGATATAGAGCCTGGTCGCGCCGTTTACGATCATCGACATCCCCCGGCGTGCGCGGACCTGTTAGGTTGCCCTTCGCACAGTTTATAGTTCACAGATTGACGAATGTTGACGCTACGTCAAATCGAGGTCATCCGCGCGATCATGGTCACCGGCACCGTCGGCGGCGCCGCGCGACTGCTCAATGTATCGTCGCCTGGCATCAGCCGCGTTATGAAACACGCGGAGACATCGGTTGGCGTCAAGCTGTTCAGCCGCAAAGGCGGCCGCTACACCCCGACGCACGAAGCCAACGCCATCTTCAGCCAGATCAACGGCGTTTACGACAAGGTCGAAGACCTGCAATTCATCATTTCCCGGATCAAGCGCGGCGCCGAGATCGAACTGCGGATCGGGTCGGTTCCGAGCATCGCCAACGTCATGGTGCCGCGCGCCATCGCCGACGTGCGCAAAGCGTTTCCCAATCTGCTGATCGAGATCGACATTCTGAAAATCGAGGAAGCGAGCGATTTTCTGATGCTCGGCAAGGGCGAAATCGTGGTGTCGAGCTCCAAGATCGATCATCCGATGTTGACCTGCATGCCGCTCGCTCGCGGGCGGCTCAAATGCATCGTGCCCGAGACGCACCCGCTGGCGCGGCGTGCGCGGGTGGCCGCGAGCGACATCGTCAAATATCCGCTGATCGGCGTTGACCCGAATGACCCCTACGGACGGATCATGGCGGGGGTCTTTGCCGGCCGCGCGTTGCATTATGAGGTTGCCATCCGGGCGCGTTTCGGCTCCACCGTGTGTGCCCTGGTGACGCATGGCCTCGGCATCGGCATCATCGATGAGTTCACGCTGGCGGCCGGCCGTTGGCCGAACATTCGTGCGCTCGACATCGTCGAACCCACGCAATTCCAGACCTTCGTGGTGCATCGCAAGGACACCGTGCTCGCAAGCTACAGCGCGATTTTCGTCGGCGCTCTGCGCGCCCACATGGAGGCGGTCAGTGGGCCGACGCGGGCGTCACGGCGACTGCGGGGGGCAAAGCCACGGGCACTGCGGCGGAAATAACATCGTGTTAAGTTCTAGACACGTCTTGGTTATTGACGCCAAGAAAGGCCGCTTGCATGGTTGATACTCAAGGGTGCGCCCCAGAGCGGGCGGCCCCGACGGACAAGAGCCCTCAATCGGAAATGGGCCTGGTCATAACAAAAGGAAGGAAGACCCCAATGCTTCGTTCAGGACTATTGATGGCGGCGGTTGCCGCGGGCCTTGGGCTGTCCAGCCCGAGCTTTGCGCAATCAACCGTCTACATGCCCGCCGTTCTCGAGGAATCGGGCCCCGGCGCTGTGTCGGGCACCAATTTCCGCGACGGCCTGAAGCTTGCCGTCGAGGAGATCAACGCCAAGGGTGGCATCCTCGGCAAGAAAATCGACATGCCGGTGTTCGACACCCAGAGCGAGGCGGGTGTTTCGCGTGGCCTCATTCAGAAGGTTCTCGACAACAAGCCTTATATCATTTTCGGACCGGTCTATTCCGGCTCGGTCCTCGTCGACATGCAGCTCACCCAGCAAGCCGAAATTCCTGAAATCGTCGGCGGCGAAGCCGCGACGATCACCATGAAGGGCGATCCTTACGTCTTCCGCACCTCGTTCGGCCAGCAGTTCAGTATGCCGAAGATCGCCAACTATATCCGTGACGGCCTCAAGGCGAAGACTGTCGCGCTCATCTGGGTGAACAGCGACTTCGGCAAGCCCGGGCGGGATAATTTCCTTCAGGAGATGGCCAAAGACAACATCAAGGTCATCGCCGATATCTCCACCGAACTGGGCCAGACCGACTTCTCCGCCGATGTCATCAAGGTCAAGGCGGCAAACGCCGACGTGATCTTTGCATACATCAACGAAGAAGAGTCCGCCCGTTTCCTCAAGGAAGCCAGAAAACAAGGGATCACCAAAACGCCGATTGTCGGCGAGACTACGCTGCTCAGCCAGAAAGTGATCGAGCTCGCTGGCGGCGCCTCGGAAGGCACGATGGGTCATGTCGCCCTGACGGTCGACGCGCCGGTTCAGGAGGTGAAGGATTTCGCGGCAAGATTCAAGAAGCGCTTCAATTACATTTGCGACCACAACGGCATCAAGGGCTATACTGCTGTCTACTTCGTCAAGTACGTGACCGAGAAGATGGGCAAGTTCGACAGCAAGGGCTTCATCAATGTAGCCCATGGCTTGACCATCACGCCCAAGGACGACCCGAACATTCTGATGGAAGTAACCTGGGACAAGAACGGCGATATCGACCGTGAAAGTTTCCTCGGCGAGGTCGTCGACGGCAAGCAGAAGATCGTCAAGATTTTGCCGAAGCTCGGCAAATAAGGCGCATCGTCATTGAAATCTTCCGCCCGGCAGCAATGCCGGGCGGAAGCCAAAACGGCGGGTGCCGATGACATCGTTCATCCAGCTTTTGGTATCCGGCCTGGCGACCGGGGCGATCTATGCCCTGATCGCCGTCGGCTTTACTCTGCTGTGGCAAACGTCGCAGACGATCAATTTCGCCCAGGGCGAATTCGTCATGCTGCCGGCGTTCTTCATCCTGGAGGCGATGTATCTGGGCGCGCCTTTCTGGCTCGCCATCCTGATCGGCATCGCGCTTTCGGCTGTGTTCCTCGGAATACTGTTCAAACTCATCATTGTCGATCCCATGCTCAAGCATGGCGTGTTGCCGCTGGTGATATCCACCATCGCGCTGTCATTGTTTATGAAAGAGATGGTGAAGAATCTTTACAGCTCGAACGCGCAGCCGTTTCCGGCGCTTGCGCCACCGATCGACCTGCATTTTTTCGGCGCCGTGATCTCGACGCAAAGCCTGGTCGTGTTGGGAGTGGCGATTTCCGTCGTGCTGGCGTTGCATCTCCTGTTGCACAAGACGCGGCTCGGCCGCGCGATGCAGGCAACGGCGCAAAATCCAACGCTGGCGCGTATTCTCGGCATTCCGGTGCGGAGGATGGTGCTCTACACGTTCCTGATCAACGCCGTGCTCTGTGCCATCGCTTCGATCCTGATCAGTCCGATTTATCTCGCTAAATTCATCAACGGTGAAACCCTCGGCGTGGCGGCGTTCCTGGCGGCCATTATCGGCGGGTTCAATCAGGTGCGCGGCGCAATCTTCGGAGGCTTTATTCTTGGGATTCTCGATAATCTTTCGGCGGCATACCTGTCCTCGACATATCGCGGCGCTTTTCCGCTGCTGATTCTGATTGCGGTCATCATGTGGCGCCCGCAAGGGCTGCTCGGCCGCGTCGAGGAGCGCACGGTATGAACCGCCTGGGCGCCCTTGCGGTTGCCGCCGCCGCCGTGTTCACCGTTGTCTTGCCGCTTTTTCTCAAGCCGTACGGCATTTATCTCAGTTCGACCTGGGTTGTGCTGAGCATTGCGGCCATGGGCCTCAATTTGACGCTTGGCTATGCCGGACAGGTCTCCCTGGCACAAGGCGCATTCGTCGGCATCGGCGCCTACACCACCGCGCTTTTGATGCACGCGGGCGTTCCCTATCCGATTGCATTCGTTGCCGCCGGCTTGGTGTGTTTCGTCGTCGGCTGGGTTCTCGGCTACCCGGCGTTGCGCGTGCAGCACCACTATCTTGCTTTCGTCACTCTCGCTTTCACGACCCTGGTGTTTCTCGTTCTTCGTAATGAAGAATGGCTGACTGGCGGCACCTACGGCTTGAGCGGCATTCCGCGGCCGACCCTTTTCGGTTGGTCGACCACCGGCGCTGTGAGCTTTTACTACTTCAGTCTCGGCATACTGACGGTGTTGACTGCCGGCACATGGTGGATGCTGCGCTCGCCCTGGGGTCGCGCCTTTCTCGCGTTGCGCGAAAATCCGACCCGTGCGCTGTCGCTCGGTCTCGATACGCGGCGCTATACGCTGATGGCGTTCGCCATCGGTTCGAGCCTTGGCGGTTTGTCCGGCGCGGTCTTCGCGCCCTTGGTGCAATACATCGAACCGCTCTCGTTTACGCTGAACTTGTCGCTCAATCTGCTGCTAATGGTTATTGTCGGCGGCAGCGGATTTTTCTTCGGCCCCTTCGTCGGCGCGCTGGTCGCCGTGCTGCTGCCAGAATGGCTTCGGTTCATCCAGGGTTACTACCTCGTCGTCTATGCCGTGATGGTCATGGTGATGATGGCGTTCTCTCCGACCGGCATACTCGGATTGGTGGAGCGCTTCGTCAAAGCGGTGAGCGTCAGGCACGATCCGCCGGAACCGGTCCTGCAGGCAAAGCGGACGAGCCCATGACGGCGGTCCTCGAAGTAGCCAATTTACGCAAATCCTTCGGCGGTATCACCGCGGTCGACGGCGTTTCGTTCGACGTGCACGATGGTGAAATCCTCGGCATCATCGGGCCGAACGGTTCCGGCAAATCCACGTTGTTCAATTGCGTTCTCGGCCAGTTGACGCCGACCGAAGGCGAAGTGCGGGTGGACGGCAAGCCGACAACCGGCATGCGGCCGTGCGATATAAACCGTCTGGGCGTCAGCCGGACATTTCAGTTGCTGCAAGTTTTCCCGCAGCTCTCGGTGCGCGACAACCTGATCCTCGCCGGGCAGGAACATCAGGGCTCGATGTATTCGCGCCTGCTCGGTCCTGCCGACGCCGGTCTCAACAGTGCTGCCGGGCAAATGATCGAATTTTTCCGCCTGACGCATCTGGCTCATGAACAGGCGGGAATGTTGAGCTACGGCCAGCAAAAACTGCTCGACGCAGCTATGGCCTTCATGGCGGGCCCGCGCCTTGTGCTGCTCGACGAACCGGCCGGTGGCGTCAACCTGACCATGCTGGGACATTTGCGCGAGCGGCTGCAGGCCTATCATGCCGAGCGCAAAGCCACGTTTGTCGTAATCGAGCATCAGATGGAATTCGTCATGGCGCTTTGCACGCGGGTGCTGGTGCTGGCCGAAGGGCGACTCATCGCCGAGGGCTCGCCGCAGGAGATCCGCCGCAATCCGGCGGTCATCGAAGCCTATCTCGGGCATTGAGTGTCAGACATGAGCGCTCCCGAACCCGTTCTCATTGTCGATGGCGTTTTTGCCGGCTACGGCAAGATGACCATTCTCAATGGCACGACCGCACGGGTGCGGCGCGGCGCCATCACCACCGTGATCGGTCCGAACGGCGCCGGAAAATCGACGTTGTTCAAGACCATTTTCGGCCTGCTGCCGGTGCGCACCGGCAACATCACTTTGGATGGCCGCGATATAACGAACTGGTCGCCGCGTGACCTTCTCGACGCTGGCGTGGTCTATGTGCCGCAGGGGCGCAACATTTTTCCGGAGTTGAGCGTCAGACACAATCTGGAGCTCGGCGGCATCGCACTCACCGATCAGATCGGTCTGCCTGGCCGCCTCGACCGGATCATGCATCAGTTTCCGATGTTGAAGGATAAAGCCGGTGCCCAGGCCTCGACCTTGTCGGGCGGCCAGCAGAAATTGCTGGAAGTCGCGCGCGGCATGTTGCTCGATCCCAAACTTATCCTGATCGATGAACCGTCCATCGGATTGTCGCCGGTGCTGGTGCTAGAGGTTTTTTCGATCCTCAAGGGCTTGCGCGACAAGGGCGTCACGATCCTGCTCATCGAGCAGAATGCCAAACAAGCGTTGCAGATCTCCGATTACGGACTGGTCCTGGAACAGGGGCAAACCCGCATCGAGGATACCGCGCCGGCCATCCTCGCCGATTCAAGGATCGCGCAATTATTTCTCGGTGGCGGGCTCACGCAAGCGGCGGAACTATCATGAGCGATCGCAAGGTTCTGGTCGGCCTGATCGGCGCAAATATCATGAAGTCGTTGTCGCCGGCGCTGCACATCGATGCGTTCGCCGCGGCCGGCATCGAGGGATATTATCATCTCATGGACGTCGACGTGCTCAAGGGACGTCGCCTGCCGCAATTGCTCGATGCGGTCAAAACCGCGGGCTTTGCCGGCACCAACGTGACGTTTCCGTTCAAGCAGGACGTGCTGGCGCTGCTTGACGAGATCGACCGCGAAGCGGCACAGATCGGCGCCGTCAACAGCGTCACTATTGCGCCCGACGGGCGCACCACCGGCTACAACACGGACCGGCGTGGCTTTCGCCGCAATTTCGAGGAGGGGCTCGGCCGCGCCCGTGCCGAGGCGGCAACCGTGGTCCTGGTAGGCGCCGGCGGCGCCGGACGCGCCGTAGCCTTTGCTCTCATGGATCTCGGCGCCGCCGTAGTCGTGCTTTATGACCGCGATAATGCGCAAGCGGCGGCCCTGATGAAGGATTTGGCCAGGCACTATGACGCGTCGCGTTGCCGCCTCGCCACCGATCTCGAACGCGAGATCGCAGAAGCCGATGGCGTCGTCAATGCAACACCCGTCGGCATGCACGGATTTCCGGGCAACCCGGTTCCCGTCGCCGCATTGCGGGCGGAGCACTGGGCCGCCGATGTGATTTACACGCCGATCGAAACCGCGTTCATCAAGGCCGCGGCCGGCAAAGGCGCCAAGGTTCTCACCGGCGGCGGGATGTGCGTGCATCAGGCGGCCGAGGCGTTCCGGCTGTTCGTCGGCGTTGAACCCGACATCAAGCGCATGCATCGGACTTTCGCGCAGGCGCTCGCGGTGCGTGACGCTGCGATGGCGGACTCGTTATAGGCAACCAGAGGACTTCGTGCTCATGAAGACGTCGATTGCCACGGTTTGTCTGAGCGGGGGCCTGAGCGAGAAGCTGCAGGCGATTGCGGCCGCCGGATTTCGCGGCGTCGAAATCTTCGAAAGCGATCTGCTCTCGTCCAACGGCACCCCGGCCGACGTCGCCAGGGAAATGTCCGATCTCGGGCTGAAAGCGATCACGTTCCAGCCGTTCCGCGATTTCGAAGGCATGCCGGAGCCGCAGCGGTCGCGCACTTTCGATCGCGCCGAGCGGAAGTTCGACGTCATGCAGGAGATCGGCTGCGATCTGCTGATGGTCTGCAGCAACGTGTCGCCGGAATCGCTCGGCGGCATCGACCGCGCGGCTGCCGATTTCCGCGCGCTCGGCGAGCGGGCGGCCAAGCGCGGCTTGCGCGTCGGCTTCGAGGCGCTCGCCTGGGGCCGCCACATCAACGACTACCGCGACGCCTGGGAAGTGGTGCGCCGCGCCGACCATCCAGCCATCGGCGTCGTGCTCGATACTTTCCACACCTGCGCGCGCAAGACCGACCTCAAGCCGATGCAGGCAATTCCAGCCGACCGGATTTTCCTGGTGCAGCTTGCCGACGCCCCGTGGCTCGACATGGATTTTCTGTCGTGGAGCCGGCATTTCCGCTGCTTCCCGGGGCAGGGGGAATTGCCGCTCGTCGACTTCATGCAGGCGCTGCTGGTGACCGGCTACAACGGCGAATTCTCGCTGGAGATTTTCAACGATCAGTTCCGCGCCGGCTCGCCGCGCTCGGTCGCCGTCGACGGCCAACGCTCGCTGATCTATCTGATGGATCGGTTGCGCGGAACGAATGGCGCCGCGTCTCTCGATATTCCGGCGCTGCCGCCGCGCGCCAAATGCCTCGGCGTCGAATTCATCGAATTCGCCGTCGACGACCGCACCGCCGACGACCTGGAAAAATTTCTCTCCGGCCTCGGTTTTCGCAAGGCGGCGCGGCACAAAACAAAGGCGGTGGTGCGCTGGACGCAAGGGTCGGTCAACCTGGTCATCAACAAGGAAAAGGAAGGATTTGCCCATTCGCATTACATCACGCATGGGCCGTCGGTTTGCGCCATCGGTTTGAAGGTGGCGAACGCGGCGGCGGCGCTCGATCGCGCCGAGCGCCTGCGCGATACGCCGTTCCGTCAGAAGGTCGGCCCGGGTGAACTGGAAATCCCGGCGGTGCGGGGCATGGGTGGCAGCCTGATCTATTTCCTCGATCCGACCAGCCAACTGGCAAAGGTCTGGGACATCGAATTCGAGCCGGTGCCGGCGGCGGGCGCCGGCGAAGCGGGCTTCACCGTGGTCGACCATATATCGCAGTCGACGCATTACGAGGACATGCTGTCGTGGCTCCTGTTCTACGTCTCGCTGCTTGACGTCACCAAGACGCCGCAACTCGACATCACCGATCCCGGCGGCCTGGTGCGCAGCCAGGTCATCGAAAGCGCCGACGGCGCGTTGCGCATTGCGATGAATGCTTCGCAGAGCCAGCGCACCCAGTCATCGCGCTTTCTGCATGAATATTTCGGCTCCGGCGTCCAGCACATTGCGTTTGACACCGACGACATCGTGGCCACGGCGGCGAAACTCAAGGCCAACGGAGTGGAGATCCTCGGCATTCCGGAAAATTACTACGACGACCTGGAAGCCCGCGTCGATTTGCCCGCCGCGCGCCTGAAGGTTCTCAAGGCCAACAACATTCTCTACGACAAGGACGCCGCCGGCGAATATCTCCAGCTTTACACCAAGAGTTTCAAGGATCTGTTCTTTTTCGAAATCCTCGAGCGCAAGGGCTACAAGGGCTTTGGCGCCGTGAACGCGCCGATCCGCCTTTACGCGCAGTCGCGGCTGGCGCCCGACCCCACCGCGACCGACTTCTGATGACAGGCAAACGTCTGCGCATTGCGGTTGCCGGCGCCGGCATGATCGGACGGCGGCATATCGGCCTCATTTCGCAAAGCGATGTCTGTGAACTGGCGGCGATTATCGATCCCGCGCCTGCCGCCCGCGAGATTGTCGGCACAGCGCGAGCGCCGCTCCTTGCGACGCTCGCTGAGCTGTTTGCACGCGAAAAGCCCGACGGCGTCATCGTCGCGACGCCGAACAACCTGCATCTGGAGCACGGCTTTGCCTGCGTCGCGGCCGGCGTGCCGGCGCTGATCGAAAAGCCGCTCGCGGATACGATCGAGGCCGCGGAGCGCCTCTGCGCCGCGGCCGAGGCCGCCAAGGTCAAACTGCTCACCGGCCATCATCGGCAGCACAGCACGATCATGGCGAAGGCCGTCGAAGTCGTGCGCAGCGGCCGGCTCGGCCGGATTGTCGCCGTCGTCGGCACGGCACTCTATTATAAGCCGGACAGCTATTTCGACGACGCCCCTTGGCGCCGACAGCCGGGCGGCGGCCCGATCCTGATCAACCTTATTCACGAAATCGGAAACCTGCGCGCGCTGTGCGGTGAGATCGCCGCTGTGCAGGCGATCGCGTCGAACGCGGTACGCGGGCATCAGGTCGAAGACAGCGCGGCCATCGGCCTGCGCTTTGTCAGCGGCGCGCTCGCGACCTTCGCGCTGTCCGACACCGCCGCATCGGGGCGGAGCTGGGAGCAGACCTCGCAGGAGGACAAGAGCTTTCCCGCCTATCCGGACGAAGATTGTTATATCGTCGCCGGTACCGAGGCGTCGCTGGCCGTTCCGACCATGCGGCTCAAACGTTTTGGCAAAACAGCCGAACGCTCGTGGTGGACGCCGCTCGAAAGCGAGACGATTGCAATCGATCGCGCCGACCCCTTGCAACGCCAGCTGGAAAATTTCTGCGCGGTGATCCGCGGCGAGGCCCAACCCGTGGTTACCGCGCACGACGGCTTGCAGAACTTACGCGTCATCGATGCGATCAAAAAGGCGGCGCGCGATGGCGCAAACGTCTCATTGACATAAGCGGCAAATCCATCGAATGCCGGTAGCGGGACGGCCATTCCGGCATTGCATGCCGCGCAAGCAATTTCAGCTTTCGCTCTTGCTTTCCCGCTCACGCAAATAATCGTCGGTCGTGCGCAAGGCCGGCCGCCTCGGCGTGCCGAAAGGGTCGAAATTCTCCTCCGCCATCGCAGCAACGCGGCAATCGGCGCACATCTTGATGACGTCGAGCCGCTTCTTGGAATCTTTAAACATCCAGTGTTGGCCTTCGAGTTTGGCCGTAACCCGGTCGACCGTGCTTTTCACCCCGAACGGCTTGCCGCAGCGAATGCACTCGGCCGGCTGTTCCTGCTTGATGATGCGCGTCGCCGCGATCGCGGCCCTAAAATCGATTTGCGGCTTGAGTGCGATCACCTTTTCCGGGCAGGTCGCCTGGCACAGCCCGCATTGCACGCAGGCGTCCTCGGCAAAACGCAGCATCGGCCTCTCCGGATCGTCGGAGAGCGCACCGGTCGGGCAAGCGGAGACGCAAGAAAGACATAGCGTGCAGCCTTCGACATTGACCTCAACGGTGCCAAACGGCGCGCCTTGCGGCAGCGGCACGATGTCAACCGGCGCGGGCGCCGCCGCGTGCAGTTCGCGTAAGGAATGCCGAATTACGTCGCGTTTGTTGCCGACGGCAGAGAAGGTTGCCGGCTTGGCGACCGCAGCCAATGGCGCGATCGCGCGCAAAGCTTCGCCAAGCGCGTCGGGATCGTCGGTCTCGACCGTCGCTACGCGTGCGCCGTTCAAACCGAGGCCGGACAAAATTGGTCCGGCAAGGGCGATGGTCTTTGTCAGGCCGGCGACGTCATGGCGTGGCTTGGCGCGCATCAGGAAACGCACCGCGCAAGCACCATAGGCAAAGGAAGCGGCGATTACCTCCAGTCCGACTTGCGTGATCTCGTTGACCTGTACCGGCAGCACATTCGCTGGCAGGCCGTCGCCGTGCCGCGCCAGCGCATCGATGGCTTCGGCGCCATGACCGCCGTCATGGAACAGCAGCATCGGCTTTGTTCCGCCGGCTTCGCGGTAGGCGGTGAGCAGCGTGCGCAACTTGCGCAGCAGCGCGTCGGCAGGCGGCAGCGCATAGGCGGCGGCGCCGGTCGGGCAGGCCGCGGCACATTGACCGCAGCCAGCGCAAATCTGCGCATCGATGGCCACATGGTCGCCATTGGGCGTGATCGCGCCAGTCGGGCAGAGGTCAAGACAGCGGCGGCAGCCGATAATCTTGGAGCGCGAATGGGCGCAAAGATCGGCGGTGAAGTTGACGTAGCGCGGTTTGTCGAAGTTGCCGGTCAGATCGCGCGCCTTGAGCACGGCGCGCAGCACCGCTGCCGGATCGCCCGGATCGGCGCGCAAATAACCCTCACGTAGGTCCGCAGCCGGGAACAGCGGCGAGCCGCCGGTAAGATCGATCACGAGGTCGCAACGCGACACGGCGCCGTTGCGAGGCGCGGAAAATTCGAACGCGTCGCGCGAAGACGGATGCGGCACGGCATAGTCGTCGATCGTCAGTTCGAAGGCGCCGAGATAGCCTTTGGCCTGCCGAATTGTGCCTTTTACAATCGGGAAATCGGTGACGCGGCCCGGTGCCGTGGTGCCGGACGGCTTGATCAGAACGGTGATGTCGAGGTGGTCTTTGAGCAAATTAGCCGCTTCGACCGCGCGTTCATCTTTGCCGTAGATCAGCGTCACGCCTTCGCTGGTCAATGGAACAAACGGAATGTCCGGCATCGGCTCCGCAGCCGCGGCGATCAGCGCCGCCATTTTCGGCCCGGCCGCTTTTGCGTCTTTTGACCAGCCGGCGGCTTCTCGGATATTGACGAACGTGAGGGCGCCACCTGCATCGATTTCGCCGGCGATCTCGTCGAACAGCGGCGCTTCCTGCGTGCAGGCGACCGTCACCGGTTTTCCGTCTTTCGCGACAGCGCGAAAGCGGTCCAGTTCCGCACGGCAAAATTGCCGTCCTTGCGTCACCGTTGCTCCGCGACAGACACGTGTGACCGCCTCGGCGTCGAGCGGTAGCGTGTCCTCGCATGAGCAGATCAGGATATTGCGCGGCCCTTCGGCCATCGTCTCAACGATCCTTTGTCGCTTGTTCCGCGGCCCGTGACCTTAATGCCGTTGGGCTGACGGCTCTTCAGTGCTATAAATATAGGGAAATAAAGAAGAAAGTAAGAGTGAGGGCGGATGCCTGCGGGTACGCGTACGCGCGCGAATACGCTTGTGGCGGCAGAACTGACGCTGCCGCCGCCGTTTACGCTGGTGACTTTGCGTGAGGTGGGCGATGCCTTCGCGCATGCGACGTCGATTGCGCGAGAGCAGGGCGCCGGCATGCTGGTTTATGTCGGGCGCTTCGACCTGGCAGAATTTGCCGTGGTGCTGGAACCGGAGGAACCATTGCGCCAGGCGCGGCGCGTATTCTATGCCGGCATGGCGGCGCTTGCCGACACGCTCGCCGCGCATGCGCAGCCGGAAACCACAGTCAGCATCGACTGGCCGGATTCGATTTCGATCAACCGCGGGCTCGTCGGTGGCGGCCGGCTTGGCTGGCCACGCGGCGCAAACGAAGACGCAGTGCCGCCGTGGCTGGTGTTCGGCGGCATGATCCGCACCATGTCGATGTCCGGTGCCGATCCGGGCCTGCACCCGCTCTCCACCGCGCTGGAAGAAGAAGGCTTCACCGACGTCCTCGCGGGGCAATTAGTGGAAAGCTTTGCCCGTCATTTCATGCTCACGATCGATGCGTGGCAAGAGCAAGGCTTTGCCGCGGTGGCGAGAAGCTATTTGCACCGCCTGCCGGCTGAGAATGGCGTGCGCCATGACATCGACGACAGCGGCGATCTGCTGTTACGACGCGCGGAAGCAATCGACGTCGAGCGGAAAAATCTCAAGCCGCTGCTCGGAACGCCGAGCTGGCTCGACCCGACGACGCGGGGGCCGCGGCTATGAAATTGCTGCGCACCATTCGGCTCGATGCCTCGGACGCGTTTGTATTTGAGACGGCGGCCGAACCTGGCGAGTGGGCGGTGTCCGGCGCCTTCGCATTCTGGAATGCGGATCCCGTCAGGCTGGAGGGCAAGGCGCGCTCGGCGTTCCGCGGCGGCTTTCTCGGCACGGAATCGTTCGGCTGGTCGACGCTGGTGCAGATCGTCGATGCCGCCGGCGCCGACCGCGCGGGGTTGGTAGCGACGCTGGCGCAACGCTTGATCGCAGATTTCGGCGCGCCGGACCTGAGCGCGGCGCGCGCTGCCGCCGAGGACGAAGTCGCCTTTGTCGAGTCGTTATGCAATCAACCGCAGGGCACGTTGATTGCCGTGCATCGGTCCTATGAAAATGGCGCCGTGCGCGAAACGTTCCGCACGCTACGACCGCGCGAAGGGCAAAAACCCGCGCGGGCATTCACTTTCATGGACGTGGAAGGCGAGGACGACGTGGCGAACGACGCTGTCGACTTGATCTCCATGGCCGGGCGGGATCGCAAATGAACGGCAGCGGTGCAACGATCCGGTATTCGGAGATATTGCCTTGAGCATCGCGCCCCCGCTCGCAACGATCCCCGTCGGCGTTATCGTCGAACGGACCAAGGGCATGAGCCAGTGGACCGAATTCTATTGGCGCCCGGTAAGTGTGCTGGTCGGCGCGCCGGATGCTCCGCCGTGGACCAAGCTGTCCGACGATGGTGAGCGGGCGACATTTTATGTCGGATCGATCGATATTGAATTGTATCGCACGGAGACCACGTATTATCGGGCCAATCTCGAGTCGGAATCGCCGGCGCTATGGGTCGCTCTGCGCGCCACCAACGCGGACCCGCCTTATTCCGTCGCGGCGGTGACCGCCGATCCGGCGGAAGGTGAAAGCCTGACCGAGACGGCGACCGATCAGATCGAACAGGTGCCGATGCCGCAAGCTATCAAGGACATCGTCGCAGCCTTCGTGGCCAAGCACCACGTCGAGCAGCCGTTCGTCAAACGCAAGCGCGACCGCGCCGATCCGGAAGCGTTGGGGCGCCGCGCGCCGATCAAGGAAGACAGCGAATGAGCGATCCGGAGCATTTCCTTTCGCGCTGGTCGCGCCGCAAAAGCGAGCAAAAAAGCGAGGTAAAAGCGGAAGAAAAACCCGTAAACGCTGATGCGTCTGCGGCAAAGCCGCCGCCGGCCACTAACGCCGCGCCGCCTGATCAGGTCGGCGCCGCGGAGCCGGTTTTCGATGCGGCCAGCCTGCCATCAATCGACTCGATAGGTCCGCAAACCGACATAGCCGCCTTCCTGCAGCCGGGCGTGCCAGCGGATGTACGCCACGCCGCGCTTCGGCGCGCCTGGTCGGTGGACCCGGCGATCCGCGACTTCAAGGGGCTGCAGGAGAACGACTGGAATTTCAACGACCCGAACGGGATCCCCGGGTTCGGTCCGCTGAGCCCCGATATCGACGTCAAGAAAATGGTGTCGGCGCTGTTCGGCGAAAGTCCGGTACACGACGTAAAGGCCGACGCGGCCGCAGCTCACCGGCAAGGAGCCGCGATGCCGGACGGATCCATCGAGAGTGGCGAGAGCGGCGCGGCGGCGGAACCGGACGGCAATGGCTTACGCGCCGGGCAAAGCAATCCTGTCCAGCGCGACGGAAATACTGCGCCGCAAGATAAAAATTCCGAATCGGAATCGCAGCCCCGACGGCGCCGCCCGCGCGGCGGGGCGTTGCCGGATTCGTGATCCAAGCCATAGCCTAACGCTATTGACCTACGCCTCGATCGGTCGGTACTTTTGAATTCTACTAATTCGCAGGCGGCCGGATGCGGGACGAAGGTCTCAGCCAAGCGATTCAAGCTGTCGGCAGCATCAGTGAACTTGCGCGTAAACTCGGTCTCTCCCAACCCTCAATTTCCAACTGGACGCGGGTTCCCGCCGAACGCGTGATCTCGGTCGAATCATTGACCGGGGTGAGCCGCGTTGCGTTGCGGCCCGATCTCTACGGCGAAGCAAAGAGCGGCGGCGACGTCGACGAAATCGATTCCGCGCGGGCGCAGGAATACGCGGTGCTGGCGGCATTGCTCGCGCGCGCTCCCGACGCCGGCCTGCTTGGACGGCTCGCCGGGTTGCGCGGCGATGCCTCGCCGCTTGGCGTCGCCCACGTTGCGCTGGCGGAAGCGGCAAGCAGAACCACGGCGGAACAGGTCGAGCGCGAATTCTTCGACCTGTTTATCGGTGTCGGCCGTGGCGAGCTGATGCCATACGGCTCCTACTATCTCACCGGCTTTCTCCACGAGCGCCCGCTGGCGCGGCTGCGCGAGGATCTCGTCAAGCTCGGCGTCGAACGCAGCGCGGATAACGCCGAGCCGGAAGATCAGGTGGCGACGCTGTGCGAGATTATGGCCGGCCTCGTCGGTGGACGCTTCGGTGCCGCGGCCGGCAGCGACCATCTGATCTTCGACAAACATATCGCGCCGTGGATGGGGCGTTTCTTCGCCGATCTCGAGCGCGCGCAGGCGGCGGACTTCTACCAATCGGTCGGCACCATCGGCCGGTTATTCATGGACATTGAGACGGAAGCGTTTGCCCTGGCGTGACGTTTGGCGCGGGCGCACCCAATTCGGCAAGGAGGACTGCGATGAAATCCGATGGCAAAACAAAATTAGGACGCCGCGATTTTCTTCGCGCGCTGGGCGCCGGGGCGGGCGCCGCGGCGGTGACGGCTGCGCCATTGGCAAGCAAGGCTGCGGCCGACAGCGAAAACAACAATGAAAAACGCAAGGCTCGCTACAAGGCGGACTCCGCTGAAGTCAAAACCTATTACCGCGTCAACCGCTACCCGAGCTGAAGGAGGCCGCCGTGCTGATCAAGAAAACAGAACGTCAGGCACGCCGCGGTCGTCTCGCCGCCGCGCTTGCCGATCAATCGGGTGACGGCGTCGACCGCCGTACGTTCCTGCGCCGATCGGGCCTTGTCGCCGGCGGCCTCGCCACGCTCGGCGCCGTGCAACTCGGTAACGTGCGCAAGGCCAAGGCCGGCCCGCCTCCCGCCGCGGGCGCTGCGGTGACGATCCGCAAAAACGTCTGCACGCATTGCGCCGTCGGCTGCACAGTGACGGCTGAAGTCTCCAATGGCGTCTGGATCGGCCAGGAACCGAGCTGGGATTCGCCGATCAATCGCGGCTCGCACTGCGCCAAGGGCGCTTCGGTGCGCGAACTGGTGATGGGCGAGCGGCGCCTCAAATATCCGATGAAGATGGTCAACGGCCAATGGACCCGCATCAAGTGGGACCAGGCGATCAACGAAATCGGCGACAAGCTTAAGGAAATCCGCGGCAAATCGGGCCCCGACTCGGTCTATTGGCTGGGCTCGGCCAAGTTCTCCAACGAAGGCACTTATCTCTTCCGCAAGCTGGCGGCGTTCTGGGGTACCAACAACCAGGACCACCAGGCGCGCATCTGCCATTCGACGACGGTGACCGGCGTGGCCAATACCTATGGCTACGGTGCGATGACCAACAGCTTCAACGACATCCGCAACGCGAAGACGCAGATCATCATGGGCGGCAATCCGGCCGAAGCCCATCCGGTGTCGATGCAGCACTTGCTTGAGGGCGCCGAGCTCAACAAGGCCAATGTCGTCGTCATCGACCCGCGCCTGACGCGCACGGCGGCACACGCGACGGAATATGTACGCATCCGTCCCGGCACCGACATTCCCGTGCTTTGGGGCATGCTCTGGCACATTTTCAAGAACGGCTGGGAAGACAAGGAATTCATTTCGCAGCGCGTCTACGGCATGGATCAGGTGCGCAAGGAAGTCGAAAAATACCCGCCGGACGTGGTCGAGGACATCACCGGCGTTCCGCCAGCCCAACTCGAGCGGGTCGCCAAGATGCTTGCGACGGAGAAGCCGGCGACGTTGATCTGGTGCATGGGGCAAACCCAGCACACCGTCGGCACCGCCAACGTGCGCGCGAGTTGCATCGTGCTGCTGGCGACCGGCAATGTCGGCAAGTCCGGCACCGGCGCCAATATTTTCCGCGGCCACGACAATGTACAGGGCGCAACCGACATCGGCCTCGATGTGGTGACGCTGCCGTTCTACTACGGCCTCGCCGAAGGCGCCTGGAAGCATTGGGCTCGCGTCTGGGAGGTCGACTACAACTGGATTCAGGGGCAGTTCGATCCCAAAGATGCGAAGAAGATGATGGAGACCCCCGGCATCCCGCTCACCCGCTGGTTCGATGCGGTGACGCTGCCGAAAGACAAAGTCGGCCAAAGCGATAACGTGAAGGCGATGATGGTGTTTGGCCACGCCAGCAATTCCATCACCCGTATCCCGGAATCCACCAAGGGCATGACCAAGCTCGACCTGCTGGTGGTGGCCGAT
>Ga0208220_1000354_pt1 | contig 19336 bp, 17 predicted proteins | sample NGESurdeep092012_9_FD_184484 | JGI IMG/M metagenome (GOLD analysis project Ga0208220, IMG submission 184484) | Arctic peat soil microbial communities from Barrow, Alaska - NGEE Surface sample F53-1 deep-092012 (SPAdes) | ecosystem: Environmental > Terrestrial > Soil > Wetlands > Peat ...
GGGAGCCGGTGCACCTGCCCGCCATCGCCGTCGACGTGGTCGACACCACCGGCTGTGGCGACGGGTTCAACGCGGGCATGATGACCGGCCTGCTGCTCGGCGCCGGCCCGGTCGATGCCGCCTGGCTCGGCGTGGCCTGCGGATCGCTGGTCGCGACCGGCCTGGGCTCGGACGCCGGGATCGAGGACATCGAGCAGGTTCTCGGGTTCCTGCGCCGCGAGCAGCCGGCGGTGGCCGCCCGCCTGGCCGCCCGCCTCGCGGCCCCTGACGCCCCGGCCGCCGAGGTCGCCCCCCGAGGAGAAGGAGCAGCTGGCATGGCTGAGACCCCCGCGCCCGTCGCGTCCGCGGCGCCCGTGACCGAGGCTGACGAGCGGCCCGACGAGCGCCCGCGCCGCGCGGACCGGCTGCTGCGGGAACGGGCCCGCGCCGTGATCCCCGGCGGCATGTACGGGCACCAGGCGGCCGGGCCGCTGCCGCCGGAGTACCCGCAGTTCATGCGCGGCGGCCGCGGGGCGCGGATCTGGGACGTGGACGGCAACGAGTACGTCGACCTGATGTGCAGCTACGGCCCGGTGATCCTCGGGCACCGGCATCCGGCGGTCGAGGAAGCAGCGGCGGCCCAGGCCGCGCTGGGTGACTGCCAGAACGGGCCCGGCCCGGTGATGGTGGAGCTCGCTGAGCTGCTGGTCCAGACCGTGCAGCACGCGGACTGGGCCATGCTGGCCAAGAACGGCACCGACGCCACGACCATGTGCTGCACGATCGCCCGGGCGCAGACCGGGCGCCGCCGGATCCTGGTGGCCCGCGGGGCCTACCACGGCGCCGCGCCCTGGTGCACCCCGCGGCCGGCCGGGACGACGCCGCAGGACCGCGCCAACCTCGGCCACTACACCTTCAACGACCTGGCCAGCGCGCAGGCCGCCGCGGAGGCCGCCGGGGATGACCTGGCGGCCATCGTCGTCAGCCCGTTCAAGCACGATGCCGGATACGACCAGGAACTGGTCGACCCGGAATTCGCCCGCGGCCTGCGCAGGCTGTGCGACGCCACCGGCGCCGCGCTGATCCTCGACGACGTGCGCTGCGGCTTCCGGCTGCACCGGGGCTCCAGCTGGGAACCCGTCGGCGTCGCCCCCGACCTGTCGGCCTGGAGCAAGGCGATCGCCAACGGTCACCCGCTGGCCGCGGTCCTGGGCAGCGACGCCTTCCGCGAGGGGGCCAGGAGCATCTTCGTGACCGGCTCGTTCTGGTTCGCCGCCGTGCCCATGGCCGCCGCGATCGCCACGATCCGCGCCCTGGCGGCCGAGCGGGCCGTCGAGGCGATGGACCGGGCCGGCACCGCGCTGCGCGACGGCATCCTGGCGCAGGCCAGCTCCTGGGGCCTGGCCGTCAATTACACCGGGCCGCCCGCGATGCCCTACCTCACGTTCGACGGCGACACCGACTACGCGCTGGGCAGCCTGTTCGCGGCCCGCGCGCTGCGCGGCGGCGCCTACCTGCACCCGCGGCACAACTGGTTCGTCTCGGCCGCCATGACCGGCGACGACCTCGCCCTGGCGCTGGCCGCGACCGACCAGGCGTTCGCGGCCGTCCGCAAGCAGATCGGGCAGTGATGCCCGCGTTACCGAGAGCCCCGCCCCTGAGAAGGAGGGTCAGCAATGTCCAGTACAGCAGCGGAACCGAACGGGCCATCGCCGGGCACGGCATCGTCAGGCACGGCATCGTCAGGCACGGCATCGTCAGGCACGGGCGTGGCCGGGCCGGCGGCCGACTCTGGCGCGGCGATCGTCGAGCGGGCCGGCTATCAGCCAGAGCTCCGCAGATCGCTGAAGTTCTTCTCGATGTTCGCGATCGCGTTCTCGATCATCTCCATCACGACCGGCATCTTCCTGAATTATGCCTTCGGCCTGTCGTACTGGGGGCCGGCCTCGATCTGGACCTGGCCGATCGTCGGGGTCGGCAACCTGATGATCGCCCTGATCGTGGCCGAGCTCGGGACGCGGATCCCGCTGGCCGGCTACGCCTACCAGTGGAGCGCCCGGCTGGTGAACCCCACCTACGGATGGTTCGTCGGCTTCGCCGGCCTGCTCTACATGGCCGTGGGCGGCGGCGCGATCATGCTCGGGGTGGCCGCCCCGCTGCTGCTCAGCGAGTTCAACGACACCACCCCCAGCCCGCACCTGGTGCTCACCGTCGCGATCTTGCTGATGCTGCTGCCCGTGGTGATCAACATCATCAGCATCCAGGTGGCGGCGCGCGTCAACAACGTCGCGGTGTTCACCGAGATCATCGGCACGGTCGTCTTCGGTGTCCTGCTGTTCATCCTGTGGGGCGTCCAGTCCAAGCCGACTCCCTACGGGGCCAGCATCCTGACCAACACGACCTCCACCCTGCATAACCCGACGTGGTACGCGTTCGCGCTGGCCGGCCTGCTCGGTGCCTTCACCCTGGTCGGGTTCGAGCTCGCGGCCGACATGTCCGAGGATGCCGTCAACCCGCGGCGCAGCGTGCCCCGCGGTGTCCTGTGGGCGGTGGGCGGCTCGGCGGTCCTCGGCATGGTCGCGCTGATCGGGTTCACGGTGGCCATCCCCAACCTCAAGGAAGTCGAGTCCTCGCCGCTGCCGCTGCTGACCATCGCGAGCTACTGGCTGCCATCCTGGCTGGTCAAGGTGTTCGTCGCGTTCGTCGTCTTCTCGATGTTCGCGATCCTGGTCGTCGGGGCCGGCGCCCAGGCGCGGCTGGCCTTCTCGATGTCCCGCGACAACATGATGCCGTTCTCGCGGGTGCTGCGGAAAGTGAACCCGCGCAGCCAGACCCCGATCGTGGCCCTGCTGGTGTTCGCCGTCATCGACGTCGGCGTGATGATCTACGGATACCTGCAGGCCAGCGCGTTCGGGACGCTGGTCGGGGCGACCGCGATCATCCCCTACATCATCTACTTCCTCATCACCGTCGCCTACGCGGTCAAGCGGCGCACGACCGACAGCATCCCCGGGTCGTTCACGCTCGGCCGGTGGGCGTGGCCCGTGATCGGATTCGTGCTCGTCTACACCGTGCTGATCATGGCGGTGCTGTCCTTGCCCGCCCCGTTCCACGGCGCCGACAAGGTCCTGCTCTACGGGCTGATCCTGGCCGCCCTCTGGTATTTCGGCGGCCTGCTGCGGCGGCTGCGGAAGGGAACGGCCGGGGTGAAGCCGATCGACGATTTCGTCGACTAACGACGCGGCCCGGGCCCGGCCGTTCAGCCAGGCCCGGGCGCCCAGCGCCGGGCCCGGACCCGGGGCGCCCGGCGAGGAGCGCTAGTCGACGTGCCGGGCCGCGCCCTGATCGGCGGACAACGCCATCGCGGCGTAGGCGCGCAGGGCCGCGCTGACCGGCCGGTCGCGCCGGGCCGGCTGCCAGCCGGCCCGGTCTCGGGCTGCGCGCCGCTGGGCGAGAACCTCGTCGGCTACGGCCAGGGTGATCGACCGGGCCGGGATGTCGATCTCGATCAGGTCGCCGTCCTCGACGAGGCCGATGAGCCCGCCCGCGGCGGCCTCGGGTGAGACGTGCCCGATCGACAGGCCGCTGGTGCCGCCGGAGAACCGGCCGTCGGTGACCAGTGCGCAGGTCTGCCCGAGCCCGCGGCCCTTGAGGAAGCTCGTCGGGTAGAGCATCTCCTGCATGCCAGGGCCGCCCCGGGGACCCTCGTACCGGATGACCACGACGTCGCCCGGGTGGATGCGGCCGCCGAGGATCGCCTCGACGGACTCCTCCTGGCTTTCGCTCACCCGCGCCGGCCCGCGGAAGGTCAGCCGGTCCTCGGCGACCCCGGCGGTCTTCACGATCGCGCCATCGGGGGCCAGGTTGCCGCGCAGGATCGCCAGGCCGCCGTCGGCGCTGTAAGGGCTGGACGTCGAGCGGATGCAGCCGCCCGCGGCGTCGAGGTCCAGGCTGTCCCAGGTGGCGGTCGAGGAGAACGCCTCAGTGGTGCGCACGCCGCCGGGGGCGGCGGAGAACAGCTCGATGGCCTGGCGGCTCGCGGTGCCGCTGCGCACATCCCATTCGGCCAGCCACTCCGCGAGGCCGGCCGCGTGGACGGCGTGCACGCTGCGGTCGAGCAGGCTGGCGCGATCCAGTTCTCCCATGATCGCGGGGATACCGCCGGCGCGGTGCACGTCCTCCATGTGGTAGCTCGAGCTCGGCGCGACCTTGCAGATGCAGGGTGTCGCCCGGCTGAGCTCGTCGATCGCGGTGAGGTCGAAGTCGACCTCGGCCTCGCGGGCGGCCGCGAGCAGGTGCAGCACGGTGTTGGTCGACCCGCCCATCGCGATGTCCAGGCGCATCGCGTTGCTGAACGCGGCCCGGCTGGCGATGCTGCGCGGCAGCACGCCGTCGTCGTCCTTCTCGTACCACCGGCGGCACAGGTCGACGACCAGTTCTCCGGCGCGGACGAACAGGTCGCGCCGCACCGCGCTCGTCGCGAGCGTGGTGCCGTTGCCGGGGAGCGAGAGGCCGAGCGCCTCGGTCAGGCAGTTCATCGAGTTCGCGGTGAACATGCCCGCGCACGACCCGCAGGTCGGGCACGCCGAGCGTTCGATCGAGGCCAGCTGATCGTCGCTGACGCTGGGGTCGGCCGAGGCGGTCATCGCGTCGATCAGGTCCAGGCCGCCCCGGGCGACGCCGTCCTGCACGACCGCCTTCCCGGCCTCCATCGCTCCGCCGCTGACGAACACGGTGGGGATGTTGAGCCGCATCGCCGCGATGAGCATGCCGGGCGTGATCTTGTCGCAGTTGCTGATGCAGACCAGCGCGTCGGCCTGGTGGGCCTGCACCATGTACTCGACCGAGTCGGCGATCAGCTCCCGGCTGGGCAGGCTGTACAGCATCCCGCCGTGGCCCATCGCGATGCCGTCATCGACCGCGATCGTGTTGAACTCGCGGCCGACGCCGCCCGCCTCGGCCACCGCTCCGGCCACGAGGCGGCCCATGTCCCGCAGATGCACATGCCCGGGCACGAACTGGGTGAAGCTGTTGGCGATGGCGACGATCGGCTTGCCGAAGTCGTCGTCGGTCATGCCCGTGGCCCGCCAGAGGGCACGAGCGCCGGCCATGTTGCGGCCGTGCGTAGACGTCCGCGAACGCAGAGCAGGCACCGTCGGCCTCCCAGTCATCTCGGTCCGTGCGCGCCGCCGGCGACAGCGCTTCTCGCCCGCTCATGCTAGTCGTCACGGGCGGCCGCCTGGTGGCGTCGGTGACCGACGCCGACGGTAACGTGATCGGCCTTATCCAGCCCGCCTGACGCAGGCCGGCGCGAGATCAGCGAGTCGCGAGGGTAAACGATGATCAAGTCTGGGACGTATGCGCTACAGCCAATCGGGATCGTGAGGTCGAGCCTCCGGGAGCTCCGTGATGCCCCGAACCAGGCGTTCGAGGGCGCGCCTGAGGCGCTCCTGGAGATCGATCCAGCCTTCGCGGACGCACTTCTCCGCTTCACGCCAGGTCGAGACCTGATCCTGCTGACCTGGCTCGATAGAGCGCGACGGGACGTCCTGCAGGTCCATCCGATGGGCGACCCGAGCATCCCTCTGACCGGGGTGTTTGCGACCCGTTCTCCCGACCGCCCCAACCCGATCGGCCTGCACCGGGTGACCGTCACCGCGATCGTGCCCCCGGCAGGCCTGCGCGTCCGGGCGCTCGAGGTGATCGACGGAACACCGATCCTCGACCTCAAGGCCGTCATGGAGCAGTCGCAGGACGACTAGCTCGCGGCGCCGCTGCGGCCTGGCTACAGCCCGCTGCCGGCCCGGCCGGCCGGGCGACCGTCAGGGCGCCAGGTTGTCCCACACGAGCTGGGACACGCCCTGGATCGTGGTGATCCCGTAGTCGAACCCGTAGGTGCCGGGGCCGATCGGGTCGTCGGTGGTGAGCACGGCCAGGGCGTAGTCGCGGCCCTCGCCGCGCACCCAGCCGATGCTGTTGACCTGCCACGGGCACGAGTCGTCCTGCCGGGTGCAGCTGGGGACAAACTTCCAGCCGTTCTTGAGCGCCACCGTCACGCCCGGCACCGGGCTGGCGTAGTCCGGCGCGTCGCAGGCGGTGCCCCACGGACCGCAGCTGACCCCCCAGCGCTGGCCGGGTATCACGCTCTCCATCAGGCCCAGCCCGTAGGCTCGCGCGGCTGGCGTCAGGACGCGGTTGGGATAGGCGAGGGTCGCGACGATGGCCACCTGGTCGGCGGCGGTGGTCGTCGTGTTGCCCCAGCCGTAGTAGGCCGGCGTCTGGCAGCCGACCCTCGTGTCGCGGGTCGGGATCCGGGTGTTGAACGCCGTGAGGGCGGCGCAGCCGCCGCCGAAGTAGAACAGCGACGTCGCCGCCACGTTGTCGCTGACGGTGATCATGTTCTTCATCAGGTACTGGATGGAGTACGGGATGCTGTCGGGGATCGGCCGGGGCCTGGACTGGTAGCGCCGCAGCCACATGGCCAGGATGTCGGCCTTGACGATGCTGGCGGTGTACTGCGGCTCCGGGCCGCGCGACAGCAGGTAGGTCCGGCCGGTGAGCCGGTTGTAGAGCGCGACCTGGGCGACTCCCTGGCGCGAGGCCAGGTAGTCGGACACCCCGATCAGGGGATCGGCCGCGCGCTGGCCTGCCGAGGTCTTGCTGGCTACGGCAGCCGGGCCTGATAACGCACCCGTGGTGCTCGCGACGTTCGCCGCGCCGGCCCGGCCGCCGCTGGCCGACAAGAGCCCGGCGACGGCGGTCACCGCCGTTACCGCGAGCGCTACCCGAGCCAGCCGTGCTCGGCGGGCCGAGCTGAATCCCCGCATGCTTTCCCCCTGCCCCCGGCGGCAGGCTTGCCGCGTGCTGGAGAAGCTACCAGCGCAGCGCCGCTGAGCGTGGGATATGCCCACGTCAGCGGCGCTGGTCAGCTCCGCGTGGCTGGTTGTGGAGGGGCGTGGCGCGCGCGGCATTGCGCGGCTGGGGTGGCGCGCGGGACTGCGCGGCTGGGCGCGGCGCGCGCGGCGGTGCGCGGCGTCATGCCTTCGGCGAGTTACTCGCCTGGCGCCGTCCGGCCGGCGAAGGCCGACATGGTCCGCAGCTGCCAGGCGGCCCGCCGCTCGTTGAGGACGTGGCGGATGTCCGCGGTCTCGTCCTCGTTGTAGCGCTCGAGGATGGCGTCCAGCTCGACGAAGTCGGCCGGGGTCGTGACGCCCACCAGCTCGCGCCGGAGGGTCCTGCGTGCGGCACGCGCGGCACGTAGACCGCGCAGCTCCGCCCGGATCCCCGCCAGCAGCGGGCCAAGCGAGTACGTGGTGTCCTGCATGTAATCCGTCCTTACGGGTTGTCGGCGTGCGTGACTCTTCTACTGTCGCCGATTTTTATCCATGCGTCCAATGCCTAGATTACATATGAACTATGATTATCAGTCATGGGTATGGATACGGATGCACTGCGGTGGTTCCAGCAGGTCGCCGACGGCACGACGGTGACCGAGGTGAGCGAGCTGGAGTCGGTCACCCAGCCCGGCATCTCGCGGGCCCTGGCCCGGCTGGAGGCCCAGGTCGGGACGCCGCTGCTGCGCAGGTCCGGGCGCGTACTGCGGATGACGCACGCCGGCGTGACGTTTAAGCGACATGTCGACTCGCTGCTGCATCAGCTCGACGACGGCATCGCCGCCGTCAATCAGCTCATCGACCCGGAGACCGGCGCGGTGGCCCTCGCCTTCCAGCACTCGCTGGGCACCTGGCTCGTGCCCGACCTGGTCCGCAGCTTCCGCTCGGCTCATCCCGGCGTCCGGTTCCTGCTGACCCAGGTGCGCGACGAGCTGCTGTCCGTCCCCCTGGACGGCGGGGAGGCAGACCTGGAGATCGGCACGCGCCGCTCACCCGACCCGGCGCTGGAGTCGCGCCTGCTGGCCGTCGAGCCGCTGCGGGTGGCCGTGCCGCGAGATCATGAGCTGGCCGCGCGGCCGGGCATCGCGCTCGCGGACGTGGCTGGCGAGCCGTTCGTCGCCCTGCGGCGTAACTCCTCGCTGCGCAAGCTGAGCGACGAGCTCTGCGCGGAGGCCGGCTTCCGCCCCGATGTGGTCTTCGAGGGCGACGACCTGTCGACCGTGCGCGGTTTCGTGGCGGCGGGCCTGGGCGTGGCCATCGTGCCGGCGCCCCGGGCGGGCTCGCCGGAGTCCGCGACCGGGCCACTGCGCTACTGCGAGATCCGCGACGTCTGGGCGGCCCGGGAGATCACCCTGACGTGGTCGACCGAGCGTCGGCTGCTGCCAGCCGCCGAGCAGTTCCGTGAGCACGCTCTCGCCCGGGCCTCCGCCGGCCTGGTGCCGGCGCTGACCAGCTGAGGGACGGCCCCGGCACGCCCCCCAGGCCAGTCAGGACAGGCGGTGCCGGCGGACCCGCCAGAAGCAGAACCCGGCCAGGGCCAGGGCGACGGCCACGAAGATCGCGGTCTCCAGCCACTGGAAGGCCCAGTAGCGGCTGGCGGGCTGATAGGTGACCAGCTGCCGGAGGTGCAGCCGGGTGAGCGAGGCCGTGCAGGCCTGCGGAGACGCGGTCTGGCTCGCGCAGGCCCGGGGGGCCGGGCCGGTGAACACCTGGCCGGCCGGGGTGAGAGTCTGGTTGGACAGGACCCAGGCGCCGGGCTGGTCCACGGCCGCGATCAAGGTCATCCGACCACCCGAGCTGGTCTCCTCTGTGGTCAGGGAGCCGATATTAAGCGCAGTGGCCGCATGCACCGGCGCGATGAGGTGCGGCCGGATCCACAGCGGCATCGCGAGCTGGACCACGGCGAAGATGACCAGGGTCACGGCCATCGCGGGCACGGTGCGGCGGATCAGCACACCGGCGGTGACGCCCAGGGCGAAGGCAAACGCCGCGTAGCCGACCGGGGCGATGCCGTGCGAGCCGAACAGGTTGGGATCGATCCAGTTGAGGCTGAGCGATGTGTCCGGGCCGGCGTGCTGGCCCGCCTGGTAGACCGGGCTGGCCCACCAGGTGACCATGAGGCTGAGCAGCCCGGCGGTGGCCATGGCGGCCAGGCCGATCAGGCCCAGCTTGACCGCCAGCCAGCGGGTGCGGGTGACGCTCTGGCTCCAGGCCAGCCGGAAGGTGCCGGTCTCGGCCTCCCGGGTGATCAGCGGCGCGCCCCAGAACACGCCGATGCCGGCCGGCGCCCCGTACACCACCGCGATGCCGACGAAGGCCAGCACCTCGCTGATCGAGCCGCGGAACTCGCTGGCGAAGTTCGCGGTGGCCCGCCCGCAGTCGCCGTGCGCCTGGCACCCGGCGATGCCGCTGGTGGCATACAGGTGCGCCAGGTGCGGTCCGGTGACCGCCAGGAGCACCGCGAGCACCGCCAGCCCGGCCGTCGCCACTATCGTCTGGGCGCGGAACTGGCGCCAGGTCAGCCACATCATTGCGGTTCCTCCGGGAGGGGACGGCCGGGACGGCGGATCAGGACAGGCGGCGCTGGCGGATCCGCCAGAAGCAGAACCCGGCCAGGGCCAGGGCGAGGATCAGGAAGATCGCCGTTTCGTACCACTGGAACGCCCAGTAGCGGCTGGCCGGCTGATAGGTGATTACCTGCCGCAGGTGCAGCGGGCCCAGTGAGTTCTGGCAGGCCGTGAAGGAGTTCGTCTGGCTCAGGCAGGCCGGGGTGGGCGGTCCGGTGAATACGTGGCCGGCCGGGGTGATGGTCTGGTTGGACAGGATCCAGGCGCCCGGCTCGGTCGCACCGCCGATCACGGTCATGGTGTTGTTATTGCTCATCATCAGGCCGATGAGCTGGGCGGGATTGATCGCCACGGTGGCGTGGACGGGCGGAATGAGGTGCGGCCGGATCCACAGCGGCATGGCGAGCTGGACCACGGCGAAGACGGCGAGGGTCACGGCCATGGCGGGCAGGGTGCGGCGGATGACCACCCCGGCGGTGACGCCGAGGGCGAAGGCGAAGGCGGCGTAGGCGACCGGGGCGATGCCGCGCGCGGCGAACATCAGCGGGTCGATCCGGCCGAAGGCGGCAGCCCCTGACGAGGAGCTCATCCCGAGGGCCCGGTCGATCGGGCTGGCCCACCAGGCGATCATGAGGCTGAGCAGCCCGGCGGTGGCCATGGCGGCGAGGCCGATCAGGCCCAGCTTGACCGCCAGCCAGCGGGTGCGGGTGACGCTCTGGCTCCAGGCCAGCCGGAGGGTGCCGGCCTCGATCTCGCGGGTGATCAGCGGCGCGCCCCAGAACACGCCCATGATGGCCGGCGCGAGGAACATGACCCCGAGCCCGAGGTAGAACAGCACCTCGTAGAACGTGCCGTTCTTCAGCTGGCTGATGAAGTTGCTGGCCATGGTCCCGCAGTCGCCGTGGGCGTGGCAGGCCGGGAGTCCGCCGGCGGTGTACAGGCCGGCCAGGTGCGGACCGGTGGCGGCCAGGATGATGGCCAGGAGGGCCAGGGCAGCGGCCGCCGCGATGGTCTGGGCGCGGAACTGGCGCCAGGTCAGCCAGGTCATCGCTGAGTCTCCAGGGCAGGCTTGCGGGCGGGCGTGGCAGCGGCCTGGCTCATATAGGCCAGGACCAGGTCCTCCAGGCTGATCTGCTCCACGGTCCAGCCGGGGTCGAGAATCGGGCCCTGCGCGCGGACCAGCAGGGTGGACTGCCGGTCGGTGTGGCTGGCCGAGATGACCTGCCAGTCGGCCGGGAGCGTGGCCGGGTCGCGGCGGGCCCCGGTGAGCAGGCGGTGCGCGGCGAGCAGTTCCTCGACCTCGCCGGCGACCCGGACCCGGGAGGCGACCAGCACGATCAGGTAATCGCAGACCCGCTCCAGGTCGGCGACCAGGTGGGAGGACATCACGACGCTGACCTCGTGCCCGGCGGTGAACTCCATCAGGCCCTGCAGGAACTCGCGCCGGGCCAGCGGGTCGAGGCTGGCGATCGGCTCATCCAGGATCAGCACCTCGGGCTGCTTGGCCATGGCCACGGTCAGGGCCAGCTGTGCCCGCTGCCCGCCGGACAGCTTCCCGGCCCGCTGCGCCGGGTCCAGGCCCAGCTGCTCGATCCGGTCCCGGGCCAGCTCAGCGTCCCAGCCGGGGTTCATCCGGGCGCCGAACTTGAGGTGGTCGGCCACCGACAGGCCGGCGTAGGTGGGCGTGTCCTGGGCGACGAAGCCGACGCGGGCGAGCTGCGCCGGGCTGCTGGCCGGCTCGCCGCCGAGGATCTCGATGGTGCCCGAGGTCGGCGCCAGCATGCCGGTGGCCAGGTGCAGCAGGGTCGTCTTCCCGGCCCCGTTGGGGCCGACCAGTCCGACGACGTGTCCGGCCGGGACGCTCAGCGTGCAGTCGGTCAGCGCCCATCGCTGCCGGTACCGCTTGCCGAGGCCCTGGGCTTCCAGGACTGCGGTCATAGTGCTTCCTCCTTAGTGGTGGCCCGGAAGGTGCTCAGGAACAGGGCCTCGATGCTTTCCTCGTCCAGCCCGGCCCGGCGCGCTCCGGCGAGCCAGCCCTCCAGCTCGCGGCGCAGCGGGCCGTGCGCGGCGAGGGAGGAGTCGGTCAGGGTCCGGGTGATGAACGTCCCCACCCCGGGCTTGGCTGCGGCCAGGCCCTCGTACTCCAGCTCCCGGTAGGCCTTGAGCACGGTGTTGGGATTGATCGCCAATCGCGCCACCACGTCCTTGACCGTGGGGAGCTGGTCACCCTCGCGCAGCAGGCCCAGCCGGAGCGACTGCCGCACCTGGTGGATCAGCTGCAGGTACGGCGAAACGCCCGAGCGGCCGTCGAGGTGAAACTCGATCAACGTTCCTCACTTCATCTAGGTAACTAGCACAATAGCAGCACAGCACTAACAACAAAGCAATATGACGGCGTTGGCTGATCCAGGAAAATCTCCCGGGCCGAAGTTCGCGTGTTTGTCCTGATCGCCGGTTCCCGGGAGGCTTCAGCCATGTTCGCCGGGATCCGCGCCGCCGCGGTTGACGAGGGCGGCGACCTGCAGAAGATCGAACTTTCCGCCGGCGAGCGGTTCCGGGACGTCGGGATGCCCGACATCGCCGACGACGAGCCGCCCTCCGCGCAGGCCCTCGCCGATTACGCCAGGGCGGGACGCAGCTGGGTCGCGGTCGACGACGCCGACCGCCCCATCGGATTCGTGCTCGTGGAGGTGATCGACGGGAACGCGCACATCGACCAGGTGACCGTGCGGCCAGACCACCAGGGCGCCGGCCTAGGGCGCGCCCTCATCGAGCGGGTACGCGACTGGGCTGTCGGGAGGGGCATGCCAGCCATCACCCTCACGATGTTCACCGACGTGCCGTGGAACGCGCCGCTCTACCGGCACCTGGGCTTCCGCGACCTGACCGAGCCGGAGATCGGGCCGCAGCTGCGGATCGTCCGCGACGAGGAGACGGCCCACGGTCTCGACCCGGCCGCCCGCACCTGCATGCGCCTCGACCTCTCCCGCTGAGACCGGCCGATTACTGACACTTTTCCACAGGCGGCCGCTACGGGGCCGCGTAAGTCACCGCCGGCCGGGTCGGCTGATCGGGTCGGTCGGTCGTCGCCGGAGGGGTACCCAGACCGTGCCGGGGGGGTGCCGGCGGCGGCAGAGCGTTATTCCGTTTCGGCGGTCAGCTGGCGGGCCTGCTGCGCCTGGCTGATCAGGGACAGCGCGAGCACGGCGCCCACGCCCTCGCCGGCTCGCAGCCGCAGGTCCAGGAGCGGCTCCAGGCCCAGCGCGTCCAGTACCCGCTGGTGCGCGGGCTCGGCGCTGAGCTGCCCGGCGACCAGGTGATCCTGGACCTGGGGGCGGTGGCGCACGGCCACCAGCGCGCTGACGCTGGTCAGCAGTCCGTCCAGGACCACCAGGCCCCCGGCGGCGGCCACGCCGAGGCAGGCACCGGTGAGAAAGGCCTGCTCGGGCCCGCCTATCCCGGCGAGCAGGTCCTCGACGTCGCCGCGCGCCAGCCGGCCGGCTGGCGGCAGCCGGCCGGCCATCCGGGCCAGAGCCTGCTCGACGACGCGCCGCTTGCGAGCCACGATGGCGGTGTCGCTGCCCGCGCCGCGGCCGGCCACCTGGTCCGGCGTAGCGGCCAGCAGGGCGGCGGCGAGCGCCGAGGCGACGGTGGTATTGCCGATGCCGACCTCGCCGAGGGCCACGGGGCCCGCGGCGGCCAGCTCGCGGCCGGCCCGCTCGCCGACGGCCACCAGGGCGGCCACGGCACCCCGCTCCAGGGCATCGCTGCTGGCCAGGTCGCCGCGGTCGCCGCCGGCCCGGGCATCCCGCCAGCCCTGGATCTGGTCACCGTCGATCCCGCAGTCGACCAGGCGGACGCGCAGGCCGGCGGCGCGGGCCATGGCGGCCCCCTGGCCCTGCCCGGCGGCCAGTGCGCGGGCGACAAGGCGGGTGGTGCTGCGCGGGAACGCGCTGATGCCCAGCCCGGCGACGGGGTGATCGGCGGCGGCGATGAGCAGGGTGCCCGGCGTCCTCGCTTCTTCGGCGGCGGCCGCCGGGAATCCGGGCAACGATCCGGCGCGCAGCAGCGTGTCGCCGAGGAGCCCGAGCGAGCCGGGCGCGGCCAGCAGCCGGTCCTCGCTGTCGCGGGCCCGGACCCGCGCGGCCGCCCTAGGCGCGGGGCGTCGATTCCGCGACGCGGCCGGGAAACGATCTTGGGACGCGGCCGGGGAGTGGTCTTGGGGCTCGGCCGGGGCGTCATCGTGGGCCGCGGCCGGGGAGTGGTCTTGGGGCTCGGCCGGGGAGCGGTCCTGGACCGCAGCCGAGGAACGGTCCCGGGGCGCGGGCGGCGCCGCGGCTTGCGGCCAGCGATCCGCCGCGATGACGTCGGTCAGGGGGAGGCGGCTTGACCAGCCCTGCCGTTCTAGCCCTGGGGCCGGCGGCCGCTCGTCCGGCCAGCCGAGACACAGCCAGCCGAGCGTCACGACCCCGTCGGGCAGGTGCAGCAGCGCCGCCAGTTCGGCGGGGTCAAAGAGGGTGACCCAGCCCAGGCCCAGCCCGTGTGCCCGGGCGGTCAGCCAGATGTTCTCGATGGCGCAGGCACACGACCACAGGTCGGTATCGGGGAAGGTGGCCCGGCCCAGGACGCCCGCCGGCCGGGCGCGCCGGTCGCAGCAGACGACGACGCCCACCGGGGCCTCGCGGATCCCGTCCAGCTGCAGGCTCCGCAGGTGACGGGCGCTGTCGGAGTCGAGCTGCCGGGCCTGGGCCAGCCGGGCCCGGTCGGCCATCACCGCCGCGCTGGCCCGCAGGCCGCCATCCTGCACGACGATAAAACGCCACGGCTGCGAATGCCCCACGCTGGGTGCCGCATGCCCGGCCGCCAGGACGTCGGCCACGATCTCGTCGCTCACCGGGTCGGGGCGGAACCGGCGAACGTCGCGCCGGGCCGCGATGACCTCCGCGAGGGCCGCGCGCGTGGCCGGCGCGAGCGCCCAGCTCGCCGGGTCGCTGGCCCGCTCCGCGCTGCTGGTCGCATCCCCGATCAGGGGCCGCGGCCTCGGCCAGAGCATCGGCGTCTCGGTGGTCATGATGTCTCGGTGGTCACGACGCGTCGGTGGTGATGACGCCAGGCAGCCATGATGGCGACGACCGTGCTGAGCACGGGGCTCCTCCCTCGGGGTCCGCGCCCCGGGTTGCGGTAACGACGGCTGGAGTCTCCTGGCTTCCGGAGCTGCGCTCGCCCCGGCCTGCCCGCCCGTCGGCGGGGGCCGGGCAAGAGTTTCGCATCCCGGTGACAGTGGCGGGACCGCGCCGGACTCGCACCGGCTTCCTCGTTGACCGTCGTGGTCCTGATGAGAGTGCCCGCAGCGCCGCAGCGCGTCAAGTCCGCGCTCGTGCGGCGCGCTGGCGGGTAGGACAAGATAGGCCTATGCGAGCTGTCGTTGTGGAAGAGCAGGGTGGTCCGGACGTCCTGAAGTCGGCCGAGCGGCCCGCCCCGAGTCCGGGGCCCGGCCAGCTCCTGGTCGACGTGGTCGCGGCCGGGGTCAACTTCATGGACATCTATCAGCGCGAGGGCCGACCGCCCTACGGCGGCAACCTGCCCTTCGTGCCGGGCAGCGAAGGTGCCGGGACAGTGGCGGCCGTCGGCCCCGGAGTATCGGACTTCGGCGTGGGGGACCGGGTCGCCTGGAGCGGGGTGCCGGGCTCCTACGCCGAGCAGGCCATCGTCCCGGCCGATCGCGCCGTTCCCGTGCCCCCGGGCGTTGACCTGGAGGTCGCCGCCGCCGTCATGCTGCAGGGGATGACCGCGCACTACCTGTGCCACAGCACCTATCCGGTGGCCCCCGGCGAGGTGGTCGTGGTGCACTCGGCCGCCGGCGGAGTGGGTCTGCTGCTCACGCAGATGGTCGCCATGCGCGGCGGCGTGGTCGTGGCCACCACGTCAACGCGGGCCAAGGCGCAGCTGGCCGCCGAGGCGGGCGCCGAGCGGGTGGCCAGCTACGAGGACTTCGGCGCGGTGGCGGCGGAACTGACCGACGGGGCGGGCGCCGCCGCCGTTTACGACGGGGTCGGGCAGGCGACGTTCGATGCCAGCCTGGCCGCGCTGCGCCCGCGCGGGCACATGGTCCTGTACGGAGCCTCGAGCGGACCCGTGCCGCCGTTCGATCCGCAGCGGCTCAACACCGGCGGCTCGCTGTTCCTCACCCGGCCGACCCTGGTGCATTACATAGCGCGTCGCGAGGAGCTGCTGCAGCGGTCCGGCGACCTGCTGCGCTGGATCGAGGAAGGCCGGCTCACCGTCCGCATCGGCGGCAGGTACCCGCTCGCGAACGCAGCCAGGGCGCATGAAGACCTCGCTTCCCGGCGGACCACCGGGAAGCTGCTCCTGCTGCCGCACTGACTGCCGCCGGCGCGACGGTGAGCACCTCGGTTACGTAGGCCTCGATCACCTGCTGGCCGATCGCCGCGGCCACCGACACCCGGTGATGACCGTCCTGCACGAAATGCAGGTCGCCCACGCGGTACAGGTCGACCGGCGGCATCGCCGCGCCGCGCCGCTGCGCCAGCGCCACCTGCTCCCATCGCGACCGGACCCGGTCAGAGGTCGGCCGGAAGCGGCGGTCGAAGTCGCTGCGGGACTCGGCCGTTCCGACGATGGTGTCCAGGCGCACCATCCGCAGGCCCAGGTATCGCTGGCCGCGCCTGCCCAGGGCGCCGACGACCTCGTCCAGGACCAGCATGCGGTCGGCGTCGGCGCGACCGCCGCCCAGCCGGTGCGCCAGGGCCGCCATGACCTGGTGCCGTCTGGCCCGCAGGAACTCGTCCTCGACGTCCGCGCGCGCGAATCCCGTGGCTAGCATCGCGTCCCCGTCAGCTGACCGCGCCCAGGGCCGCACTGATGCTCGCGATGATCGCCCCGCCCAGCGCGATGGAGATCACGGACCGGACGAAGGAGGTACTGAGGAACCGCCAGCGGATCCAGGCCAGGGTCAGGAGCTCAAGGGCGATGGTGGCGAGCGCGACGAGCAGCGCCGCTCGGAACTGCGGGATGAGGAACGGCAGCGTGTGCAGGACGCCCCCGAGGAACGTGCCGGCTCCGGTGATGGAACCGCGCAGGAACGGCCGGCCGCGCCCGGTCAGGTCCCCGGTGTCGGACAGGCCCTCGGAGAAGGCCATGCTGATGCCCGCGCCGATCGCAGTAGCCAGCCCGGCCAGGAACGCGTAGTGCGGCTGTCGGGTGGCGAGCGCGACGGCGAAGATTGGCGCCAGGGTCGACAGGGATCCGTCGATCAGGCCGGTCATGGCCGGCTGTGCTCGCTGGAGCAGGAACGACCGATCGTCACGTCGCGGCTTGGCTGGCGCCGGCGCCAGGGCAGTCATGCTCATCATGGTCTCCCTTCATCGAAACTAGACTGACAGTATCGTATATGGCGAGTGACCGGTTGCGCAGCCCCCTGGAGTGTTACGGGCTCGGCCTCCCGGCTGACCTGCTCTTCGCACGATGAGCTGCGCGTACTTGCCAGGTACGGGCAGAAAGACCGCTGCCGGGGCCGTCGCCCGGCTACTCGCTCTGGTGACCCGGCTGGCCATATAACGAAACTAGTAGTATAGTTTTGACTAACGGAAGACCTGCGCGGCCTGGCCGAGGCGAGCGCAGCCGAGACTGACGGAAGAGGGGCCATGCACAAGACGCAGCTCAAGACCGCCCAGCTAGGGACGACTGGCATGGAGATCACCCGGGTGGGCTTCGGCGCCTGGGCGATCGGCGGCGGCGGCTGGGAATTCGGCTGGGGACCGCAGCAGGACGAGGAGTCAATCGCGGCGATCCGCCATGCGGCCGCGCTCGGGATCAACTGGATCGACACGGCGGCGGCGTACGGCTTCGGGCACTCCGAGGAGGTTGTCGGCCGGGCGCTGGCGGGCCTGAGCGAGCGCCCGTACATCTTCACGAAGTGCTCGCTGCTCGATGACGGCACTCGCCGCGTCCGCCATAGCCTGAGCCGCGACTCGATCCTGCGCGAGGCCGAGGCCAGCGTGCGGCGGCTGGGCATCGACGCGATCGACCTGTACCAGATCCACTGGCCAGATCCCGAGCGCGACATCGAGGAAGGCTGGTCGGCCCTGGCCGAGCTGAAGGAACAGGGCCTCGTGCGCCACATCGGCGTCTCCAACTTCGACGTCGCCCAGCTGCGCCGCATCCAGTCCATCGCTCCCGTCGAGTCGCTGCAACCGCCCTACTCGCTGGTCGAGCGCGGGGCCGAGGACGAGATCCTCCCGTTTGCCGAGCGCAGCGATATCGGCGTCATCGTCTACTCCCCGATGGGCTCGGGCCTGCTGACCGGCGCGATGACCCGCGAGCGGATCCAGAACATGCCGGCGGATGACTGGCGCCGGGACGACCCCCGGTTCCAGGAGCCGCAGCTGTCCCGGCACCTGGCCCTGACCGCGCGACTGCAGGACGTGGCCGATCGTCACGGCGTGACGCCGGGGGCCGTCGCGGTCGCCTGGACGCTGCGCAATCCCGCCGTCGACGCCGCGATCACCGGCTTCCGCCGCCCGGCACAGGTGGATCCCATCGTGGACGCCGCGGGCCTGGAGCTTACCGACGAGGACGTCCGCCACATCGAGACGGAGAAGTGAGAGTGACCAACATGACAGCGATCGGATTTGTCGGCCTCGGAGCCATGGGCAGCCAGATCGCCGGCCGCCTGCTCGACGGCCATCAGGTGTACGGGACCAACCGAACCCCCGCCAGGGCCGCGGCGCTCGTCGAGCGCGGACTGATCTGGCGGGATACCCCGCGCGAGGTCGCGGCGGCGGCCGACGTGATCTTCAGCATGGTCACCGACGACGCCGCCCTCGAAGCGATCACCGCCGGGCCGGACGGGATCCTGGCCGGCCTGGCGCCCGGCCGGGTCTACATCGACATGAGCACCGTCAGCCCGCAGGCCAGCCAGGCTCTCGCGACGTGGGTGGACGCCATGGGCGCGAGCATGCTGGATGCCCCGGTCTCCGGCAGCGTCCCCGCGGCGCAGGACGGCACCCTCACGGTCCTGGTCGGCGGCCGGTCAGACGCGTTTGATGCCGTCGAGCCGCTGCTGCGGCGAATCGGCACCACGGTGACGCATGTGGGCGACAACGGCCAGGGGCTGCTGGTGAAGCTGGCGATCAACATCAGTCTCGCCGCCCAGATGCTGGCCTTCAGCGAAGGCGTCCTGCTGGCCCAGCGGGGCGGGGTCGACCCTAGCCTGGCGGTGCGGGCCATGGCCGCCAGCGCGATCGGGTCGCCGATGCTGAAGGCCCGCGCGCCGCTGGTTCTCGACCTCCCGGCACAGCCGTGGTTCGATATGCAGCTCATGCACAAGGACATCCGCCTCGCGCTGGACACCGGCCGTGAGCTCCACGTTCCGCTGCCGTCAGCGGCGGTCAGCGACGACGAGCTGGCGCGGGCCGAGGGACTGGGTTACGCCCGGCGCGACATCGCTGGCTTCTTCGAGGCTCTGTCGCGATCGGATCCGCGGCCGGCCGGAGAGCCTGGTCCGGCCGGAGAGCTTGGGGCGGCGGTGCCGGGGGCGGCGGAACCTGTTGCGGCTGCGTCGGGCAGCGCCACCGGATCGCGGCGGATCGCGCCGTGACCGGGCAGCCATGACGACGGCGGCCCCGCGGCGCGGGCGGCCGCGCAGCGAGGCGGCGCACCAGGCCATTCTCGAGGCGGTTGCGGACCTCCTCATGGAACGCGGCCTCGGGGCGATCAGCATGGACGCGGTCGCCGAGCGGGCCGGGGTCAGCAAGGCCACGATCTACCGCTGGTGGCCGACCAAGGAGACGCTCGCGCTCGATGCGATCTATCAGGCGTGGGCTAGCGTCACCCCGGCCAAGGACACCGGCGCGCTGCGCGGCGACCTGCTCTCCC
>Ga0208220_1000358_pt1 | contig 19299 bp, 13 predicted proteins | sample NGESurdeep092012_9_FD_184484 | JGI IMG/M metagenome (GOLD analysis project Ga0208220, IMG submission 184484) | Arctic peat soil microbial communities from Barrow, Alaska - NGEE Surface sample F53-1 deep-092012 (SPAdes) | ecosystem: Environmental > Terrestrial > Soil > Wetlands > Peat ...
CCGGTAGAGGTCGCTCCGCCCGGCGAACCGGTTCCGGTTCGTCCCCTCGCGCCGGAACGCCTGGGTGACCCGGAGCCCGGCCACGTTCTCGGCCAGGTCCGCGTTCACGACCGAGATCCGCTCCCGTGCCTCGGTGTAGGCCTGCGACGACTTCCGCCGGAAGATCACCGTGGCCACCGCGAGGACGGGGGTGATCGCGACCACGAGCAGCCCGAGCCGCACGTTGATGATCAGCATCGCCGCCAGCACGCCGACGAAGGTGAGCAGCGAGCTGACCATCGTGACCAGCCCGGTCTGCAGGAACGACGAGAGCGCGTCCACGTCGCTGGTCATCCGGGTCATGATCCGGCCGTTGAGCTCGCGCTCGTAGAAGTCGAGGCCGAGCCGCTGCAGCTGGGCGAAGAGCTTGACCCGGAGCGTGTACAGCAGCCGCTCGCCGTTGCGCCCGACGACCATCGTCTCGACGATGTTGACGACCCAGTCCGCGAGCACGATCGCGAGCCCGATCAGCGACACCAGGATCACGTAGTGGAACGCCTTGGCCTGCACGCCGCTGTCGATCCCGCCGCGCACCAGGGCGGGCAGCGCGAGCCCGGCGGCGGCGTCGAGGCCGTCGAGGACGAGCCCGAAGACCAGCGCCAGCGCGATCGGCTTGAGCAGCTTGCGCAGGGTGAAGTGGCGGTCGGAGGCCCGCGCGCCCGCCAGCTCGACGTTGGGCTCGTCCTTGATCGGCGGCAGCGCCTCGACCTTGGCCAGCAGCTCGGGGCTGGGCGGGACCGACCCGATCATGCCGTCCATCGTGCTGCCTCGCCCGCCGGCGCCGCGGCCGCGGGCAGCGCCGCGACCGGCGGCCGCGCCCCCGAGCCGACCGCCCGCGGTGGCGGCGGAGGCGGCCAGCGCTCGCGTCGCCGCCCGCTCAGAAACCCCGGATATCGAACGGACCCTGGACTTCGCCTTTCCGTTCCCGTGGCCGTTGTCGGCGGCGACGACCACCCCGGTGGTCTCCACCGTGACGCTCTCAAAAGCGCTGGCGGGGGCCGCGCCGGGCAGTTCGCCCGCGTCGATCCCCTCGACGTCGTCGCCCGGACCGGTGATCAGCACCCGGTAGAGCTCGCAGCGCTCGGTCAGCTCGGCGTCGGTGCCGACGTCGGCCAGCCGGCCGTCGGCGGTCATGACCGCGATCCGGTCGGCCAGGTTCAGGGTGGACTTGCGGTGCGCGATCAGCAGCGTGGTCCGGCCCGCCATCACCCGGTGCAGGGTGGCGTGGATCTCCGCCTCGATCCGCGGGTCGACGGCCGAGGTGGCGTCGTCGAGCAGCAGCAGCCGGGGGTCGGTGATCAGCGCCCGGGCGAGCGCGACCCGCTGCCGCTGGCCGCCGGAGAGGGTGAGCCCCTGCTCGCCGACCACGCTGTCGTAGCCTTCCGGCAGTTCGCGGATGAACTCGTCGGCCTCGGCCGCCCTGGCCGCGGCGAGGATCTGCTCGTCGGTGGCGTCCGGCCGGCCGTAGGCGATGTTGGCCTTGACCGAGTCGGAGAAGAGGAACGACTCCTCCATGACCATGCCGATCGTGGCCCTGAGCGACTCCTGGGTGACGTCGCGGACGTCGTACCCGCCGATTCGCACCGCGCCGCCGCGTACGTCGTAGAAGCGGGGCAGGAGCAGGCTGAGGGTGGACTTGCCGGAGCCCGACGGCCCGATGACGGCGACGGTCTCGCCCGGCCTGACCTCGAGCGACAGCCCGCGCAGGACCGGCGCCGACGGCACGTAGCCGAACTGCACGTCGTCGAACATGATCCCGTTGGCGTCGGCCGGCAGCTCGATCGCGTCGGGCTTGTCGGTGATCGTCGGCTTGGAGTCGATCACCTCGAAGACCCGGATCACGCTCGCCCGCGCCTCCTGGCCGATCGTCACCAGGTTGGTCAGCACCCGGACCGGGCCCGCCAGCTGGGCCAGGTAGCTCGAGAAGGCGAGGAAGGTGCCGAGGGTGATGTTGCCGTGGATGGCCAGCCAGCCGCCGAGCAGCAGCACGCCGACCAGGCCGAACGACGGGATCGCGGTGAGCGCGGGGTTGTACCGGGCGGTGAGCCTGATCATCCGGAGCCGGGAGCCGAACAGGGACTGGCTCGCCTCCTCCATCCGCTCCATCTCCTGCTCTTCCTGGCCGAACCCCTTGACCACGCGGACGCCGCCGATGGACTCGTCGACGATGCCGGCCACCTCGCCAACGACCTGCTGGGCCTGCCAGCTGGCGGGGAAGAGCTTCTTCCTCGAGGCGGTGGCGATCAGCCAGAGGGCCGGGGCGACCGCGATCGCGACCAGCGAGAGCAGCGGGGACAAGATGATCATGATGACGAGCGAGAAGACGAACAGGATGCTGCTGCCGAGGATCAGCGGCATCCACTGCAGCAGCCCCTGCACCATGTTGATGTCGGAGATCGATCGGCCGACGAGCTGGCCGGTGTGGATCTCGTCCTGGCGGGCGCCGTCGAGGTTGGAGAGCGACTCGAACAGCTCGGTCCGCATCGAGTGCTGGACGTCGAGCGCCATCTTCCCGCCGCGGTAGCGGCGCATGTAGACGCCGAAGAAGTTCGCGACCGCGGCGACCAGCAGGCCGATCGCGAGCGGCCAGACCGACTCGGTGTGCTTCACGATCACGTTGTCGATGACCGACCGCTGCAGCAGCGGGATGGACAGGGTCGCCACCGTGTACAGCAGCGCCCCGATGAGCGCGATGGTTACATCGCGCTTGAACCGCCAGCAGTACCCGGCCAGCCGCCTGATCCAGCGAGCCTCGTTGCCCTGCTGGTAACCGTTTTCGCTCATGCCACCCCACGCTGAGATGCCCGTCAAGATCGTGGCCCGCCTGCCTCGGCGCCGTGCCCCGCACGGGCCGCCGGCCGGGTCCCGGGCCAAAGAACTGTAACGCCCCGCCCCGATATTTCATTTCCCGAGCTAACGACTTTTCCCAACACCGGGCTGGCGTCACCCGACCTGCCCGCGCCGCCCGCCGCACCCGTACTGTGACCCACGCCATGGTCAGCAACGAACCACCAGGACCCTGTTCCCTGATGCCCCGCGCGGTTCCCCGCCGCCGCCCCGCGCGGGCCGAGGGTCAGCGGGATCGTCACCCAGCGATGCTATGACAGGACTCCCGCGACGCAAAGGGATTATCCCGGCGCCGACTTTCGAGCGCATTCGCACCGTAGCGCCGGCCACCGACATTCGGGCTTGCCAAATGCGCGGCGTCTGTATCATGCCTGGTCAATGGGCAAGATCCGCTCTACCTGGTAAGTGGCAAGCGTTTGCAGTTAATTAACTCTGGGTCGCTTCCGCCTCGCATTCCGGTTTCTGCCCGGGAAAATAAATTCTCTCGCCCACATCATCCGGGTAAGGTCCGGAGGATGACCACCGCGCAATCGCTGTCCTGGCCGACGACCCCGGTGGCCTACGGTCCGGTCGTGCTGCGCGAGTTCTCGTCGGCGGACCTCGCCATGGTCCAGGAGATGTCAACCGACCCGTACGTGCCACAGATCGGGACCCTGCCGCCGAATGCGAGCAGGCAGTTGGCGCTTGACTACATTGACCGCCAGCGGGGCCGGCTGCCGGAGGGCACCGGCTTCTCGTTCGTCATCGCGGAGGCGGGCACCGGTCGCGGCGTCGGGGGCATCGGGCTTTGGCTCGCCGCCCTGGAGCAGGGCCGGGCCACGGCCGGCTACTCCGTCGCTCCGAGCGCGCGCGGACGCGGGGTGGCGGCGGCGGCACTGACGGCGCTGACCTCCTTCGCGTGGACCATCCAGGACCTGCACCGGATCGAGCTCTACATCGAGCCGTGGAACGCGGGGTCGATCAAGACCGCCGAGCGAGCCGGCTTCGAGCGCGAGGGCCTGCTGCGCAGCCACCAGGAGATCGGCGGCCGCCGCCGGGACATGCTGCTCTACGCAGCGATCAGGCAAGGTGCCGCTGAACCCGGTTCGGCCCACGACGCGTGTGACCGGGGCGACCGCCCCCGATCCCGCTAACTGGCAGTGGCCGGGTCCACCGGCTCAACCAGGTCAACGGGCTCAACCAGGTCAACGGGGTCCACCGGGTCAACGGGGTCAACCGGCTTGTCGGCGGTCTCGACGTCCGGCCCGACGACCTCTCCCTCCGGGCCGACGATCCCTCCGGCCGCGGTTCTTCGCACGGTCCGGTTGCCCGGCACCAGCGCGGTCAGGGCGGCGGGCACCGCGCCCACGATCGCCGCCCCGACCAGCGTCGTGGTGATCCCGACGGACGAGGCCAGCGGCCCCGCGACCACAAAGCCCACCGGCATGATGACGATCGAGATGAGCATGTCGTAGGAGTCGACCCGGGAGCGCACCTGATCGGGGATCAGCGCCTGAATGGTCGATGTAAAGATGCTGTTCGACCACACGACCTCGAACGCGAACACCACCTGGGCCGCCGTGATCACCGCCACCGAGTGGGAGAACGCCAGCGACAGCGGCGGCAGCGCGATCAGGGTGGTCAGCAGCGTCGCGACGATGAGCGGCCGCCGCGGCTTGACCCGCAGCGCGACCAGGCCGCCCGCGATCGCCCCGACCCCCCACCCGGCCGAGATGACGCCCCAGGCGGAGGCGCCGCCGAGCGAGCGCGCGGCGATGACCGGGCCGAGCACGAAGAAGGCGGGCAGCGTGAAGTTGCCGCAGGCGTGCGCGACCAGCGTGATCCAGTACCAGGGACGGATCGCGAGCTCGTGCCATCCTTCGCCGAGGTCGGCCATGAACGACGCGGGCGCCGGCATTCGCCGGGCCGGCACGCGCAGCAGCGCCAGGCAGATCAGGCTCACGAAGAAGGTCGCGGCGTCGGCGGCGAACAGCCAGCCGGTGCCGAAGACCGCGATGAGCACCCCGCCGGCGGCCGGGCCGCCGATGCTGAAGAAGCTCTGCGGCAGCCCGAGCAGGCTGTTGGCCTGCTGGAGCTCGGCCGTCGGCACGGTCTCGGGGACCAGCGCCATCGAGGCGGGGCTGAAGAATGACGTCGCCGCCCCGTAGAGCGCCGCCCCGACGCCCAGCTCCCAGACGTGGGCGTGCCCGGTCAGCAGCAGGACGGCCAGCGTCGCCTGGACCACGCCGCGCACCGCGTCGGCCGTCAGCATCACGTACTGCCTTCGCAGCCGGTCCGCCCAGACCCCGCCAGCCAGCACGAACGCGATCCGCGCGACCGTCTCGACCGCGGCGATGACGCCGATGTCGGATGCCGTCCCGCCGATATGCAAGATCGCGAAAACCAGCGCGATCTGCACCACCGCGTCGCCGATCGAGGAGGTGGTGGAGCCCATCCACATCAGCCGGTAGGGGCGGCTCGCCAGCGGCCGGAGCGCCTCGGCGAACCGCGATCGCGGCTCGGCAGTCGTCGGTTCGGCCACGTATCCTCCGCTTTGATCCTCCGCGAGACTGCCCCACCCTAGATCAGACCGCAACCCGTTTACCCAGGGACCGGGGAGACGACTTAACTCAGGGATCGGGGGACGAGGCGGCGCGGCGGCGGCCGGCCGGGCGAAGTCAGCGGTAGACGAGCGTCCCGTCGTCAAGGTCCGCCTGGGGCAGGATCTCGCGTTCCTGCTCATGCTCGAGCAGGTGGGTCCACGGCTCGCGATCGCCCTGCCTGAACAGGATGTGCTGCGAGCGCATGACGTAGCCGGGGTTGAAGTTCTCCGGATCCGCCCACGGCCGCAGCCGCATGTCCGCCTCCTGCGGCCGCAGGGCGGGCACCACCATGGTGGCGCCCCTGGCCCGCATGTTCTCGAGCAGCCGGCCCACCAGGTCGGCCACCAGGTCCACCCGCAGCGTCCAGCTGTGCCGGAAGTAGCCGAAGGCGTAGGCCATGTTCGGCAGGCCGTCGATCATGATGCCGCGCCAGGTCACCCGCTCGGTGAAGTCGACCGGTTCGCCGTCGACGGTGAACGCGACGTCGCCGAAGACCGAGAGGTTGAACCCGGTGGCGCTGACGACCACGTCGGCCGGGATCTCGGCGCCGGAGCTGACCTTCAGCCCGCACTCGGTGAAGGTGTCGATGGTGTCGGTCACGATCGACGCCGTCCCCTCGCGCAGCGCCGCGAACAGATCGCCGTCGGGGACGATGACGATGCGCTGCTGCCAGGGGCGGTAGCGAGGGGTGAGGTGCCGGTCGATGTCGAAGCCGTCCGGCAGCAGCGGGCGCACCGACTCGAGGAGGAACGCGTGCAGCTCGTCGGGCGACTCCGCCGACATCCGGGCGAGCAGGTCGGTCTGGGCCATGTACTGACGGCGCAGAATCTCGTGCGTCCACTCGTCCGGGATGTCGAGTGCGCGCAGCGTGGTCGCGAGCTCGCTCGTCGCCGGCGGGGCGTAGAAATACGACGGCGAGCGCTGCAGCATCGTCACGTGCTGCGCCTTCGGGGCGATCGCGGGAATCAACGTCGCGGCGGTGGCCCCGGAGCCGATCACCACGACCCGCTTCCCCGTCAGGTCAAGGTCCTCGGGCCACTCCTGAGGGTGCACGATCACGCCCTGAAAGCGGTCCGCGCCTTCCCACCGGGGCCGGTAGGGCTTGGCGTGGTTGTAGTAGCCCGGGCACATCCACAGGAAGCCGGCCGAGAACCGCAGCTGCTGCCCGGTGTCGCCCCTGGTGACCTCGACCGACCACCGGCGCTCGTGGCTGGACCAGCTGGCCGAGGTCACCATGTGCCGGTAGCGGATGCGCTGGCCGAGGTCATCGGCGTCGATGACCTCGTCCAGGTAGGCGAGGATCTCCCCGCCGGCCGCGATCGCCGGGCCGCGCCACGGCTTGAAGCGGTAGCCGTAGGTGAACAGGTCGCTGTCGGAGCGCACGCCCGGGTACCGGTGGGTCCACCAGGTTCCGCCCCGGTTGCCCTGGGCGTCCAGGATGACGAAGGTCCGGTCGGGGAACTGGTCGCGAAGGTGGTGGGCGACGCCGATGCCGGACACTCCGGCCCCGATGATCAGGACGTCGACGTGGCCTGCGTCCTGGCTCTCGGGCGTGCCCGCCGTTCCGGCGGTCTCGCGAGCGGTCGTCGTCATGACGCACCTCCGTGACGCGTTCATTGCTGCCAGCAATCCTAACTCCGGCCCGGAATGTCGGACGGGTTCGCTACTGTCCCTGCCATGCGGTTCCTGCATACCTCTGACTGGCATCTCGGGCGGTCGCTCCACCGGGCCGACCTGAGAGAAGCGCAATCGGCCTTCCTCGACCACCTGGTCGAGACGGCACGGGCCGAGCGGGTGGACGCCGTGCTCGTCGCGGGCGACGTCTACGACCGGGCCATCGCCCCGGTGGACGCGGTCGCGCTGTGCGAGGACGCGCTCGCCCGGCTCCGCGACACCGGCGCCCGGGTGATCGCGATCAGCGGCAACCACGACTCCGCGCTGCGGCTCGGGGTCAACAGCGCGCTGATCGACACGGCCGGCGTCCATCTGCGCACCAACCGGGCCCGGCTGGCCGAGCCGGTCGTGCTGACCGACGAGCACGGACCGGTCGCCGTCTACGGCGTGCCGTACCTGGAGCCCGCCCTCGGCCTGCCGGACGAGATCCCGGCCACGGCGGCGGCGGCGGCCGGCGGCCAGGAGCCGCCGCGCCAGCGGAGCCACGCGACCGTGCTCGGCCAGGCGGCGGCCCGCATCAGGGCCGACGCGGCCGCCCGCGGGATGAACCGCACGGTGGTGATGGCGCACGCGTGGGTGGCGGCCGGGAGCACCGATGACGAGCGCAGGGACGCCGCGACGCGGCAGCAGAGCAGCTCCGAGCGGGACATCTCGGTCGGCGGCATCGGCTACGTGCCCGCCGCGCTGTTCGACGGGTTCAGCTACGTGGCCCTCGGTCACCTGCACGGCCAGCAGACCCTGGCCGACCACCTGCGCTACAGCGGCTCCCCGCTGCCCTACTCCTTCTCCGAGAAGAACCACCGGAAGGGGAGCTGGCTGGTCGAGGTCGGCCTCGACGGCAAGACCCGGGTCGAGCGGGTCGCGGCCCCGCTCTACCGGCGGCTGGCTGAGCTCGCCGGCCCCATCGACGACCTGCTCACGTCGGCCGAGTACGACGGCCATGAAGACGATTTCGTCGCCGTCACGCTGACCGACCGGGCCCGACCGGAGGCGGCCATGGACCGGCTCCGCCGCCGGTTCCCGCACGTCCTCACGCTTGATTTCAAGCCCGAGGGGGTGGTCCAGGACCAGCGCAGCTACCGCGAGCGGGTCAAGGGCCGTGACGACCTTACGGTTGCCGCCGAGTTCGTCAGGCACGTCAGGAACACCGAGGCGACCCAGCCCGAGCGCGAGTTGCTCGAGCACGCGTTCGCCGCCGCCAGGGATACCGCCAACGACGCCCGCGAGGGAGGCCGCTGATGCGCCCGCACCGGCTCCGGGTCCAGGCCTTCGGCGCGTTCGCCGCGACCGAGCAGGTCTCCTTCGATGATCTGGAGGGGCTGTTCCTGCTGCACGGCGAGACCGGGGCGGGCAAGACGACGCTGCTCGACGCGATCGCGTTCGCCCTCTACGGCCGGGTACCGGGAGAGCGGGGCACCGCCAAGCGGCTCCGCTCCGACCACGCCGCCGCCGGGCTGACGACCGAGGTCGAGCTTGAGGCCACCATCGGCGGCAGGCATCTGCGGATCACCCGCAAACCGGAGCAGGACCGTCCGAAGAAGTCGGGCGTCGGCTTCACCAGGGAGCAGGCCGCGGTCCGGGTGGACGAGCGAACTGCATCAGGCAGCTGGGAGAACAAGTCAGTCCGGGTGGTGGAGGCGGACCAGGAGATCAAGGATCTGATGGGCATGTCGGCCGAGCAGTTCTTCCAGGTCGTCCTGCTCCCGCAGGGCCAGTTCGCCCAGTTCCTGCAGGCCAAGGCGCAGGAGAAGGAGGAACTGCTGCGCAAGCTCTTCGGCACCGACCGCTTCCGCCGGGTCGAAGACTGGCTGGCTGAGCGCCGACGCACCACCGAGAAGGAATCCGCGGCCGCCGCCGAGTCACTCAACCGCCTGGTCGCCCAGCTAGCGCAGGCCGCCCACGTTCCTATCGCTGACTCCGCCCCGGCCGTGTTGGATCTTCCCGAGCGGGCAGGCGATCCGGTTGCGTGGCAATCGGCCTGGGCGTCGGACCTGGCGGCGAACGCCACGGCGGCGCGGGACGTTGCCGCCGACATGATGGCCGAGTGCAAGCGCCACCTGGACGAGAAGCTCGAGGCGCAGCGCGCGGCCGGACAACTCGCCGACCGCCAGCGCCGCCGCCGCGACGCCCTCCGCCGACATGAGGGGTTGCAGGCCGCCGCCCCCGGCATCGACCGGCTCCGCGACGAGGCCGACGAGGCCGAGCGGGCCGCCAAAGTCGCGCACGTCCTAGACGCGGCCGACCGTGCCGCAGACACAGCACAGCAGGCTCACCGGGCCGAAGCAGCGGCCCGTGCCAGAATTCCGGACCAGTCCACAATCCCAGCCGATGCCACCGTGGAAGTTTTGCGCGCGGTCGCGGAAGAACAGCGCGTCAACCTAGGCAGGCTTGACCAACTAGGCAAGGTCGCGCAGGATGCGGCCGACGAGGACAAGAACGCGACGACCGCCCGCGCCCGCGCCGCCAGGTCCGACGCCGAACTCGCCTCGGTCGGGTCAGCGGCGGCGCAGCGCGAGCAGACGCGTCCGCAGGCGGTGCAGGCGCGCGACACCGCCAGCCACGCCGCCGCCGCGCTGCCGGACGCCCAGGCTGCGGCGGACGCCGCCCGCCGCTTGGCGACCGACTCTTCGGCCCTGGTCAAGGACCGCGCGACATGGGACCGCCTGCACAGGGCGCACCAGGCCGCCCGCGAGAAGGCTAACGAGTCCCGCGCGGCGGCCCTGGACGTCCGTGAGGCGCGCATCGACGGCATGCGCGCCGAGTTGGCCGCCACCATGACCGATGGAAGCCCGTGTCCCGTTTGCGGCTCCCTCGAACATCCCGATCCCGTCGAGCCAACCTTCGAACCGGTCAGTCGCGACCAGGAGGATGCGGCCAACGCGCTTGCCGACCGTGCCGCAGTCGCGGCGGACAAAGCTGGCCGGGAGGTGACGGCCGTCGAGACACGCATCGGCGAACTCGCGCAACGGCTCGCAGCGGCAGGCGAAGAGGCGGACGGCGCCCCAGCCGACTCGCTGACAGCCGCGCTGCAAGCAGCCCCCGAGGCTCTGGCTGATGCCGCCCGCCGGGCCCAGGCCGAGGCGGAACGGCTCGAAGCCGAAGCCACGCGCCTCAAGGCGCAGGCGGCCGCCCTGCCTACCCGCCAACGCGACCTGGAAGCCCTCGACAAGGCCATCGCCGAGGACAAGATCAGGCTCACTGAGCTCGCCGATCAGCGGACGGCCGAGCGTGACAAGGCGGAGGCAGCCGCCAAGCGCGCGCAAGACCACCGCTCGGAATTGAGCGCTCAGCTCGGTCGCGCCCTTGACCTGGACACCGCCATCGGCGCCGCTCGCAGGCTGGCCGACGCCGTCTCCGAGGCGGCCGATGCCGCCGACGACACCGCCCGTACCGCCGCCGAGGCACAGGACGCGATCGAGCGCGCGGTCCGCGCGGCGGCCGAGGAAGGCTTCCCCGCGATCGCGACGGCCAAGGCCGCGTTGCACGATGCCCGGTGGCGCCGCGCCGCCGCCGAGCAGATCTCCGCCCACGAAGTGGAAACAAAGTCGGTGGCCGACCTCCTCGCCGACCCGGACCTGGACGTCGCCCTCGATCCAGCCGCCCCCGTCGCCGAGACCACCGCGGCGGCCGAGGCCGCGCAGCATCAGTACGGCGTCACGACTGGTGCGCACGCCACGGCCGACCGCACCGCCGACGAGCTCAGCAAGCTCAAGCCGCTGCTTGACGACAAGCTAGCCGCCCTCGCTCCGCTCAAGGACCGCGCCGATCAGGCCAGGCAGCTGGCCGACCTCGCCAACGGGCAGGGCGCGAACGTGTACCGGATGACCTTGTCGAGCTTCGTTCTCGCGGCCCGCCTCGAAGAGGTCGCCGCGGCCGCCAGCGAGCGGCTGCGCACAATGACCGCGGGCCGCTACAGCCTGGCCCATTCCGACGCCAGGAAGGGCAACAACCGGGCGGGGCTGTCCCTGCTCGCCTGCGACTCGTGGACCGGCGTCGACCGGGACACGGCCACCCTTTCCGGCGGCGAGACGTTCCTCGCCAGCCTCGCCCTCGCGCTCGGCCTGGCCGATGTGGTGACGGCCGAGGCGGCGGGCACCCCGATGGAGGCGCTTTTCGTCGACGAGGGCTTCGGCACCCTCGACGAGGAGACCCTCGACGAGGTGATGAACGTCCTCGACGGCTTGCGGGCCGGCGGCCGGATCGTCGGCATCGTCAGCCACGTCACCGAGCTCCGGCAGCGCATCCCCGCCCAGGTTCACGTAGCCAAGGGCCGCCACGGCAGCCATGTCGAGGTCACCGTCGGCTAGCCAGATTTCCCAAGTTTGAGCGCGCTGCTCGCGTGAACGCGAGATTTTTCAATCGGGGCCCACCTGGATATTGTCGGCGGCTCTTCCAGGGAACACACTTTGGGCAATTAGGTCCCCTCAATGCAGAGGTGAGGTTGATGAGCGCTGTTAGCGTCGATAAACCGGCGGGGCCTGGAAGCCCAAGACTCATCGCGCGGATCCCCACGGACGACACACTGCCCCGTTGGCGCGCGTGGGTCGCCCGGCACCCGATCGGCGGCGCACTGATCGCCGGGGCGGTCGCCACCCAGTTCGCAACCGTCTTCGGCATCTGGTTCCCAGGGTTCGGGCTGCCGAGCCTGAACTGGCCGGTGGTAAACGGCGAGCTCATTCTCGGTACTGTCGGTACCACTCCCACGGCTGCGACGTACTTCGTCGGCGAACTCTCGCACTTCACCGACGGCGTGTTCTTCGCCTTGCTGTTCGCGCTGCTCTTCCACCCCTTCGTCCCGATACGCAATACCATGCTCGGGAACCTCCTGAAGGCATTCCTCTACGGGACCGTCCTCGCGATTATCAGCGCCGCGTGGTGGGTGCCGGCCGTCTATGTCCCGCACCATGCGGGCTTCCTCAGCACGAGCCTCGGCTGGAAGCTGACGTTCGGCATCTTCCTCTGGCACTGGATCTACGGCTACTTCCTCGGCACCGTCTACTGCCCCGCCCCCAAGGACTCGCTCGCCCCCGACGCCCAACCTCTATAGCCTTCTCCCCTTCCTTCCCGCCGTCTCACGGGCCGGCCGCCGAGGCCGGCCCGTGAGACGGGTTGCGGGCGAGGGCGCGGGCGTTATGTGATCCAGCAGGTGGGTCGGCACGACACCAATGGGGCGTTCTACGTGCATGGGGAGCAGATGGGCGGTGCCAGAGTCGCCCGGGTCCGTTCGAGATAACTGGATTGGATCACCGGGACGGACCGCCAGCGCCCGGATCTCGGCCCGCCGGCCGTAAATCTTGGGTGGCTTTTGCGTGAAATGTCCATATATATAGTGTTATCGAAATGTGATGTTAGCAACTTCATCGGGTTGACCAGCGAATACTCGGGAAAATCTCGCGGCGGGGTCTCGTGCGAACACGGGCCCCGGGATTACGATCGGGCTTTGTACAAGACGAAACCCCTGACCAAACCGCCCGGGGGACGGCGGATTGGGGCGTCAGGCGGCGAAAGGGATATGAGGGGGTTCCGGTCATGTCGGTTCCTGCTGTCCGGCGGATTGTCGTCGGAGTCGATGGCTCCGCCGAATCCGCTGACGCGCTTCGCTGGGCCTGCCGAGAGGGGGCCCTGCGCGGTGCGGAGGTGCACGCCGTGCACGTGCGGGAGGCGAACTGCCACAGCCTCGCGAGCTACGCGGCGCCCGCCTCGCCCAGCGCCGAGGACGAGGTGGGGGAGATCTGGCGCTCGGCCCAGGCCGAGCACGGCGGCTCGGTGCAGATCCGCACCGAGGTGGCCGACGGCCTCGCCGCGCGGGTCCTCCTCGACCGCTGCGCGGGCGCTGACATGCTGATCCTCGGCACGGTGAGCGACGTGCCGGGCGCGTCCCGGTCGGCCGGCCCGGTGATCCGGGCGTGCCTGCGCCGGGCGCCCTGCCCGGTCGTCGTCATCAGCGCCGCCCAGGACCCGGTCCCGCGCCGCGAGCCCCCGGTCCGGCCGGGCGACGCCCGCGTCCCGCTGCCGGTCGGGGTCGCCGCGGCGGTGCCAGCCGGCGTCTAGCCCGCGAAGACCCGCGCACACCGGCGCGGACCCGCGCAAGCGACCAGGCCGGCCCGCGTCCAACGTGACCCGGGCCGGCCTGCGGCTGGCCGGCCGGCCGTTAGCCAGGCGTAAAGTATCCGACCGTGGAACCATCAGGCGCGCAACCATCCGTCACGCCCCCGGTCGTGACCGACGACCAGACCCAGTCCCGCTATGAGCTGCGGGTCAAGGGCGAGCTGGCGGGCTTCCTCACCTACCACCTGCGGGGCGAGCAGATCAGCCTGAACCACACCGAGCTGGAGCCGGCCTTCCAGGGCCAGGGCCTGGCCACCCACCTGGCCCGGTTCAGCCTCGACGACGCCAGGAAGCGCGGGCTGGCCGTGCTCCCGTACTGCCCCTACGTCACGTCCTGGATCAAGAAGCACCCGGACTACGCGGACCTCGTCCCGGCCGACCGCCGGGCCGAGTTCGGCCTGGCCTAGGCAAGCAAGGTAAGCAAGGTAAGCAAGGCAAGCCACACACAAGCACTGCATGCGGAGGCGACGTTGACCCGGGTATGGCTGCCCGATTCCCCCGAGGCGTTCGGCGGCCTGCCCGCCGGCATCGAGGCCGACCTGTGGAAGGGCGGCGACGAGCTGCCGCCGAGCGCGGACGAGGTCGAGTACGTCGTCTTCCCCTTCGGCCGCGACCCCGAGGTACTGAGAAAGATCGTCACGCTGCCGAAGCTGACCGCCATCCAGATCCTCTCGGCCGGCGCCGACCACATCCTCCCCTACATCCCGGCCGGCATCAGCCTCGCCAACGCCAGGGGCGCGCACACCCCGGCCACGGCCGAGTGGACGGCCGGCGTGATCATCGCCAGCATCCGGAACTTCCCCCGGTTCGCGGCCGGGCAGCAGGCCGGGCACTGGGACCCGGCGCAGAGCGACCTCGTCGCGGGCAAGCGGGTGCTGATCGTAGGCTACGGGTCGATCGGCGAGGCGGTCGAGCGTCGCCTGGCGGGCTGGGAGGTCGCGATCGACCGGGTCGCGCGCCGCGCCCGCGACGGCGTCCGCCCGATCGACGAACTACCCCAAATCCTGCCGACCGCCGATGTGGTCGTCATGCTCGTCCCGGTCACCGACGAGACCAGGCGGATGGTCAACGCCGGGTTCCTGAAGACCATGAAGGACGGCGCGCTGCTGGTGAACGCCGCCCGCGGGGTGATCGTGGACACCGACGCGCTGCTGGCCGAGCTGACCAGCGGCCGGCTGAGGGCCGCCCTCGACGTCACCGACCCGGAGCCGCTGCCGGACGGCCATCCGCTCTGGTCCGCCCCCGGGCTGCTGCTCACCCCGCACGTCGGCGGCGCCGTCCGCGCCTCCAGGGAGCGCGCCTACACAGTGGTCAAAGACCAGCTCGTCCGGCTCGCGGCCGGCCAGCCGCTGCTCAACGTCATCGGCGCAGAGGGGTACTAAGCGGGACATCGAGGCCGCGCCTGAAGAGGGGCCGACTTGCGAGCACGGGTTAGCCTGGTGTGGTGACGACGACGACGATCACGGACGAGGTCCGCTCGGTGCTCGTGACCGTGGATGACGACCCAGGAGTGTCCCGCGCGGTCGCCCGCGACCTGCGCAGACGGTACGGCGAACACCACCGGATCGTGCGCGCCGAGTCGGGCGACAGCGCCCTGGAAGCGCTCCGGCAGATGAAATTGCGCGGCGACCAGGTCGCGGTGCTGCTGGCCGACTACCGGATGCCGGGGATGACCGGCATCGAGTTCCTCGAGCGGGCGATGGACGTGTACCCGTACGCGAAGCGGATTCTGCTCACGGCGTACGCGGACACCAGCGCGGCGATCGACGCGATCAACATCGTGGACCTGGACCACTACCTGCTCAAGCCCTGGGACCCGCCCGAGGAGAAGCTTTACCCGGTCATCGACGACCTGCTGCGGGCCTGGCAGGACGAGGACCGCAAGCCGGTGCGGGAGGCGAAGCTCATCGGCCACCGCTGGTCGGCGCCGTCCAACGCGATGCGCGACTTCCTGGCCCGCAACCAGGTGCCGTACCGCTGGTACGCGACCGACAGCGACGAAGGACGGCGGCTGCTCGAGGCGGCCGGCGCCGACGGCCGGGATCTGCCGGTACTGATCACCACCGAGGGCGAGCCGCTGATCGCCCCGTCCCAGGCCGAGGTCGCGAGCCGGGTGGGCCTGGCGACCATGCCCGAGCGCGACTTCTACGACCTGGTCGTGGTCGGCGGCGGGCCGGCCGGCCTCGGGGCAGCGGTCTACGGCGCCTCCGAGGGGCTGCGGACGGTGCTGGTGGAGAAGTTCGCCACCGGCGGCCAGGCCGGCCAGTCCTCCCGGATCGAGAACTACCTCGGCTTCCCCGACGGCGTGTCCGGCGGCCAGCTCACCGACCGGGCCCGGCGGCAGGCGGTCAAGTTCGGGGCCGAGCTGCTGACCACCAAGGAGGCGGCCGGCCTGGAGGTCAACGGCCCGGCCAGGTCGCTGAGGCTAGGCGACGGCAGCGTGATCGACTCGAAGGCGGTCATCCTCGCCACCGGGGTGTCCTACCGCCAGCTCAACGCGCCCGGCTGCGCCGAGATGACCGGGGCGGGGGTCTACTACGGGGCTGCGCTGACCGAGGCCGAGGCGTGCAAGGACGCCGACGTGTTCGTCGTCGGCGGGGCCAACTCGGCCGGCCAGGCCGCCGTCTACCTGTCGCGGTTCGCCCGGTCGGTGACCATGCTGGTGCGCGGCGGCTCGCTCGAGCTGTCGATGTCGTACTACCTGATCCAGCAGATCGCCGGCATCGACAACATCTCCGTCCGCACCTGCACCGAGGTCATCGAGGCGCACGGGGAAGGCCACCTCGAACAGCTCACGCTGCGCGACCTTAGCACCGGCGCGACCGAGCCGGTCGAGGCCAGCCAGCTGTTCATCTTCATCGGGGCGGCGCCGAGGACCGGCTGGCTGGACGGCGTGCTGGCCCGTGACAGCCACGGGTTCATCGTGTCCGGGCCGGACCTGAACCAGACCGAGCACCGGCCCGGCTGGCCGCTCGACCGGTCGCCGTACCACCTGGAGACGAGCGTGCCCGGGGTGTTCGCGGCCGGCGACGTGCGCTCGGACTCCGCCAAGCGAGTCGCGTCGGCTGTGGGGGAGGGCGCCATGGCCGTCATGCTGGTCCATCGCTACCTGGAGACACTATGACAGCGAACCCCCCGACGACCACGCCGGAAAACCACGAGAAGCCAGACAAGCCGCACACCGCGGAAGTGCTGCCCGCGGAGTGCAACCCCGACCAGCTCCGCACGCTCTTCCTGTTCGAGAAGCTCACCGAGGAGCAGCTCCAGCGGCTCTGCCAGGAGGGGCACGTGGAGCGGGTCCAGCCCGGCGTCCTGTTCGTCGAGGGCGACCCGGCCGAGTGCTTCTACGTCCTGTGCGAGGGCACCCTGATCACCTCGCGCCGGGTCGGCCCGGACGACGTCGAGGTCGGCCGCACCAGCCAGCGCGGCGTGTACACCGGCGCCTACACGGCCTACCTGGGGGACCGGGTGCCGCAGGTCTACCAGAACACGGTCCGGGTGACCGAGCCGTCCAAGTTCTTCGTGCTCGGCGCGAAGTGCTTCGCGCAGATCATGACCGAGTGGTTCCCGATGCCGACGCACCTGCTCGAGGGTCTCTGGCTCGGCGGCCAGCGGTCCCGCGAGGCGATCGGCCAGCGCGAGCGGCTGCTCGCGCTCGGCTCGCTCACGGCCGGCCTGACCCACGAGCTCAACAACCCGGCCGCGGCCGCCGTCCGGGCGACGGTGACGCTGCGCGAGCGGGTCGCGCAGATGCGCGGCAAGCTGAAGATGCTGGCGGCCGGCAAGTACGAGAAGGCCAACTTCGACTCGATCATCGAGCTTCAGCAGCGCGCGGTCGAGAAGGTGGCCAAGGCGCCCAAGCTCGGGCCGCTGGAGACGTCGGACCTGGAAGACGAGATGTCGGACTGGCTGGAGGAGAACGGCATCCGCGACGGCTGGCAGCTCTCCCCGACGTTCGTGCAGGCCGGCCTGTCGGCCGAGTGGCTGGGCCAGGTGCGGGAGATGGTCGGCGAGGACATGCTCGAGCCCGCGCTGCGGTGGCTGAACTACACGGTCGAGACCGAGCTGCTGATGAACGAGATCGAGGACGCCACCACCAGGATCTCGACCCTGGTGGGCGACGCCAAGCAGTACTCGCAGCTCGACCGGGCGCCGTTCCAGGTCGTGGACGTGCACGACCTGCTCGACAGCACGCTGCTGATGATGTCGGCCAAGATCGGCCCGAAGATCAAGGTCGTGAAGAACTACGACCGGTCCCTGCCCGGCCTGCCCGGCTACGCCTCCGAGCTCAACCAGGTCTGGACGAACATGATCGACAACGCGGTGTCGGCCATGGGCGGGACGGGAACGCTGACCATACGCACCGCCCGGGACGGCGACTGCGCGCTGATCGAGATCGGCGACACCGGGCCCGGCATCCCGGCCGACATCAAAAACCGGATCTTCGAGCCGTTCTTCAGCACCAAGCCGGTCGGCGAGGGGACCGGACTCGGCCTCGACATCGCCTGGCGGATCATCGTCAACAAGCACCACGGCGACCTGCAGGTGGAGTCGGAGCCCGGCGACACCCGCTTCCAGATCCGGCTGCCGCTGGAAGCCCCGACGACTTCTGTGGAGGGAACATGACCGAGATGCAGGGCGTAGACCCGTCCGTGCCGCCCAGCGGCCCCGGCTGCGTTGAGTGCGAGGCGGACCAGAGCTGGTGGCTGCACCTGCGCCGGTGCACCCAGTGCGGCCACATCGGCTGCTGCGACAACTCGCCCAACCAGCACGCAACCAGGCACGCCAAGGAGACCGGGCACCCGGTGATCCGCTCCTACGAGCCGGGCGAGGAGTGGTTCTGGTCCTATCCGAACGAGGACTTCTACGAGACCGGCCCGGAGCTCGCCGCCCCGGTGAGCCACCCGGCCGATCAGTCGACCCCCGGCCCGGCCAGCCGCGTCCCGCACAACTGGCGGTCGATGCTGAATCCGTAGGCAACCCGTAGGACAACAGCGATGAACACGATCTCCCGGGGCTTCACCGGCCGTCGGCAGGGCGACGTCAAGCTGCCGCCGGGCCAGTACCTCGAGCACGGGTTCCCGGTCCTGCAGACCGGCCCGACGCCGCCGGTCCGCACCGCGACCTGGACGTTCACGATCACCACGGAGACCGGGGAGACCCGCCGCTGGGACTGGAAGCAGTTCACCGCGCTCCCGTCGGAGGACATCACGGTCGACATCCACTGCGTCACCCAGTGGTCGAAGCTGGGGACGCAGTGGCGGGGCGTCTCCGTCGACACGCTGCTGGACGGGGTGGCGACCGACGCGGGCTACGTGATGGCCAGGTCCTACGGCGGCTACACGACCAACCTGCCGCTGCCCGACCTGCGCGACGGCCAGGCCTGGGTCGCCTACGAGTACGACCACAAGCCGCTCCGGCCCGAGCACGGCGGCCCGGCCCGGCTGCTGGTCCCGCACCTGTACTTCTGGAAGTCGGCCAAGTGGGTCACCGGCCTCGACCTGATGCGCACCGATAAGCATGGGTTCTGGGAGAACCTCGGCTACCACGACTACGGAGACCCGTGGCGCGAGCAGCGGTACCAGGGCGACTGATCTCCGGCCCCCGGCCCTGGCTGGTCGCCACCATCAAGTCCGCCGCCGACGAGACCGCGACCGCCCGCACGCTCGTCGTCGACGTGCCGGGCTGGCCCGGTCACCTGCCCGGCCAGCACGCGGACGTGCGGCTGACGGCCGAGGACGGCTACTCGGCCCAGCGCTCGTACTCGATCGCGTCCGCCCCCGAGACCGACCGGCTCGAGTTCACCGTCCAGCGCCTCGACGACGGCGAGGTCTCGCCCTACCTGGCCGGGATCGCCGAGCCGGGCGACCAGTTCGACCTGCGCGGCCCGATCGGCGGCTGGTTCACCTGGTCGCCGGAAACAGCAGGCGGGCGGCCGCTGCTGCTGCTGGCGGGCGGCAGCGGGCTCGTCCCGCTGATGTCGGTGATCCGCGCCCACGGCGCGGCCAGAAGCGAGGTCCCGGCCGGGCTGATCTACTCGGTCCGCTCC
>Ga0208220_1000361_pt1 | contig 19193 bp, 21 predicted proteins | sample NGESurdeep092012_9_FD_184484 | JGI IMG/M metagenome (GOLD analysis project Ga0208220, IMG submission 184484) | Arctic peat soil microbial communities from Barrow, Alaska - NGEE Surface sample F53-1 deep-092012 (SPAdes) | ecosystem: Environmental > Terrestrial > Soil > Wetlands > Peat ...
CCTCACCTCAGGACATGCTGGATACCGCTGCCGTGGCTTTGCTTGCCGCCGCGCTCATCCTGTGGGCGTTTCTTCCCGACCATCGCATGACCGGCGCACTCCTGATCGCCGCCGCCCTGCTCAATGCTGTGCGGCTCGGTCGCTGGGCGGGCGTCGCGAGCTGGCCGGAGCCGCTGCTTTTCATCCTGCATATCGGCTATGGCTGGGTGGTTGCCGGCACGGCTTTGCTCGGACTGTCCATCTTCAACATCGGCGTTCCGGTCGCCTCGGCGATCCACGCGCTGACAGCCGGCGCGACTGCCGTCATGATCCTCGCGGTAATGCCGCGTGTTACGCTCGGGCATACCGGGCGTGAAGTGATGGCCAATCGGGCGACGGTTGCCGTCTTTATTCTTATCAACGCCGCCGCCATCATCCGCGTCTGCGCCTCCTGGCACACGGAATTCATGACGATCCTGCTTCTCGTTGCAGGCGCATGCTGGATTGCGGCGTTTGGCCTGTTCGAGCTGGTCTATGGCCCGATGCTGCTGACGCGGCGGTCCGCGTCATGAGCAAACTACCTCCGCCGCAGGAAGCACAATGGCCCGAAGGGGCTATTTTCACAGTCGGGCATTCGACCTTGCCTATAGAACAATTCATCTCCCTGCTGCACACCTACGGCATTGCACGTCTCGCGGACATTCGCACGGTGCCGCGTTCGCGTCATAACCCGCAATTCAACGGCGATGCGCTTGGCGGTGCGCTGAAGCCGGAGAATATCGAATATGTTTCCTTGCCCGCGCTCGGCGGTTTGCGCCACGCGCGCAAGGACTCATCCAACACCGGCTGGCGCAACACAAGTTTTCGCGGCTACGCCGATTACATGCAGACCGAAGCGTTCGCGGAGGGGCTCGAAACGCTCATTCACATGAGCCGCCAGAAACGTACTGCCATCATATGCGCGGAAGCGGTGCCGTGGCGGTGCCATCGTTCTCTGGTGGCCGATGCGCTCGGTGTGCGCGGCATCCCGGCGGTCGAGATTTTATCGCAGGCCAGTTACCGCCTGCACAAGCTGACGCCGTTCGCGCATGTGGAGGGAACGCACATTACCTATCCGCCGGAACAATCTACATTACTGTTGTAAGTCACGCTGTTTTACCCCGGAGACAATGCGCAAAACGCTGCCGCAACTGCTTAGCGATATCCGCGCGTGCAACCATTGTGCGGACGTCCTGCCATGCGGTCCTCGTCCGGTCGTGCAGGCGCATAGATCGGCGCGGCTGCGCATTGTCGGTCAGGCGCCCGGTCGCAAGGTGCATGAAACCGGCATTCCCTGGAACGATCCGTCGGGCGACCGGCTGCGCAACTGGCTGGGTCTGACGCCGGGGCAATTTTACGATTCGCGCAAGGTCGCGATTATCCCGATGGGCTTTTGCTATCCGGGCAAAGCCGCGTCCGGCGATAACCCGCCCCGTCCGGAATGCGCGCCCCGCTGGCATGAACAGCTCGATGCCTATTTACCGGACATCGCGCTGACCTTGCTCATAGGACACCATGCGCAGGCTTATTATCTGCGCGATCGCCGTAAGGATACGCTCGGCGATACCGTGAAGGCATGGAAGGAATATTTGCCGCTGGGCTATCTTCCGCTGGCGCATCCGTCGCCGCGCAATCAGCCATGGCTGGTTAAAAACCCTTGGTTCGAAGAGGAGCTGGTGCTTGATCTTCGGAATGTCATTCAGGCGCTGAAGCTATAACGGCTCACTTTGCGCTGAGCTTCTTCAGGGCCGATCCCTTGTGCATGGCGATATGGTCTGTCTTATCGCTTTTGATTTCGTATTGAGGCTCGTCCTCGCTGGCGTGATGCGTGTACCCCTTGTAATCCACGTCCTTTGAATGGACCTTGATAATCCTGCCGCGGACATGCCCGGCCTCGGAATTCCAGGTGACGTGGTCGCCGACTTTGAATCGCTTTCTCATCTCATTCATCCAACGCGCAATGGCGTAAACTGGTTCATTTAAGCGCGGCCGCCCTGGGGATCGACGGGGATATGATTCTGGCCTGCATCTCTGATCCCGAGGTCAAGTTCATCGCGCGCCAGCAAGGCGAGCAGGCGGTCGCCCGCGGCGTGTTCGGCTCGCCATCTCCGGCCCGATTCCCGGGTTCTAGGCGGTAAAATAATTGAATCTCAAATGAAGCGTTTTTAGCTGCGTTGAAGCATGATCTTCGTATGCTCTTGAACCGAGCCGTCTCTCATCGCGTGGGTATCTCGAATTCGATTAGCGCGCGATCTCGGCATTGGCCGGTACTGACCGCAGCGCCGAAATGAATGCGACCTGACCTTTGACGCCGAATTTCCGATAGACCGCTTTGATCTGTGATCGCACCGTTTCTTTTGAAACCCTGCGCTGACGGGCAATCTCCGGCGCGCGCGCGCCGGTGAGAAGCGCTGCGGCTACTTCCGCTTCTTTAGCTGTCAGACGATCTAGCGATTTGGACGACGCAATATGCTGTTCAATGAACAGGAATCCGACGAGCATGTTGCCACACTTGCACCGACCACCCCGCAACGAGGTGATGCGAACCGTGGCGAAGCTGCCGTGATTACCCCTCAGCGTGAAAGACTTTGAGTGGGCTGGAACTTCGCTGGAGAGAAGATGAGATGCAATAGCCTCGTGAATCTTCCGGCTTTCGGGTTTTGTTGTCCCCTCGATCCGGCCATTCTTCAAATTCAGCAAATCTCCCGCACGCATCATGTGCTCGGCTGCGGTTGTCATCGCAGCGACTTTTCCAGCTTCATCGATCATAAAAACCGCGAACACGTCTGAGCCCCCAGACAGCACTCCCCAAGCCAGCTACGAACATGCCCCAACAATTGAATCTGTGAGGAAAAAACCAGCCGCCTTGTGCAAGATTGATCTAGTAAATCGTTCCAGAATTGATGAGAGAGAAAGCCCCCCGTGAAGTATTCATGACAGTATTATTCGCGAGGGCGAAATATCAGATGCAATATATGCCTTCTATCACCCTTTTGGGGGACGACTGCAATTATATTGTGCGCCATAAGGTCGCCCGTTGAAGATTGTGATTCAAATTTTGGAGAGGCTGTAATGAATCGTTCGTCTGCCTACCTGCTCGCCTCGGCTTTTGCGCTTTTGGGCGCAATGCCGTCGAACGCTGCGGATTCGCGCCAAACCGTTTCGGTAGCTGTGAATTTCAGCGACCTCAACGTCTCGAAGGAAGAAGGTGCGAGCATGTTGATCGGTCGCATCGAAGCGGCGGCGCGCGTGGCGTGTGGGCCGGAGCCCGATAACCGGAACCTGACGGGGCATCCTCTTTTCGTGAAGTGCTATAACGAGGCAGAGAACAACGCCATCGATCACCTCGGCAATCCTGTCGTCAGCAGGCTCGCGAACCGGGCGGAAATGATCAAGACCGCTGGCAACTGACGGAGTCCTGATTCCATTGACGTAGAATGAGCGAGGCCCGGAAGCGGACCTCGCTTCATTTTTTGGATTTTTTGAAAGTCGGAGAATGCGCAGGGCCTTCATGCTGTTTCCGTCAGACATCAAATGCCTGATCGGAAAAACTATGCGTCGGTGATAAACTCATATATGCAGTGGTTGGGAGCGGTCGAACTCAACCGCGATGCATCATTCGATCGGCAGGAGCTATATCGACGAGACCCGACTTCCGTCGGATCTCGCTTCCGGAATTTAATGCCACCTTATCGTTTCTTGGCGGCAGCTCGAACGGCATCCTTCACACCGCCCACGGCGTTCTGCGCTTTGCCGGCGGCTTTATCGAGCGCGCCTTCCGCCTTCAATTTAGCGTCGCCAGTCAGCTTGCCGATGCCTTCTTTAACCGCGCCCTTCGCCTGCTGGGCGGAACCTTTAATGCGATCCTTATCCATTGCGGAACTCCCTTGTATGTGGTTCGACAACGCTACTGCTCTTCGAGAGTTCCACGCTATGGCGGTTATCTGTGGAAGGGTCTGGGTCGCGAGGATGCCATAGCAAACCGGAGGAAGCATTGCTGCTGCCGCCGGTTCGAGTAGTCCTGCAGACCGTTAGAAACGGATCCACACGCCGTTGTGCCAGTAACGGCGACCGACATTGTTTGCGTGGCACCGATCAAATCATTCATCAGCCTCTGTATTTCGGCGGGCGATGAACGACTGCCGAGTTCATGGCTCGCCCAAACCTCACCGGTTTTTTCCTTGGGACGATAAAACAGCGCTTCGCTTGCAAGGCATCGGCTGGTTTCCGTGGCAAACGCAAGGCGCACGCCTACAAATTCGCCGACGATGGCGCGACCCCGAACAATCCCCACTTTCCGCTCGTGTTCTACCGCTCTCCGGTGGTTCTGGAGCCTGCGTTCAATCCCGCCGCGATCTTCGAGGAACTGTTCGCCGCCAACGGTTGGAAAGACTCTTGGCGCAACGGCCTCTATGATTTTTTGCATTTCCACACCAAGACACATGAGGTCCTGGAGATTGCGCGCGGACGCGCGCGCGTACAATTTGGCGGACGCTCTGGCCGAATCCTGCAAGTGCGCGCCGGTGACGTGATCATCTTCCCTGCTGGAACAGGACATCGACGGAAAAGCCAATCCACAGACCTGCTCGTCGTGGGTGCCTATTCAGTGATCTCGACACAATGCTGTTGGCTTGTGCGCACGGTTCGGCCATCTGCCTGCTCAACGCGGGGCCAAGGCTGCTTGCTGATCCGGACGGAACAAGGCACTTCGCGCCATCGTCAGGTCCGGAATCTCGATATTGACTGGGCCCACCGGGTGTTCTTCCTTCAGCCGCGCGAGGGGCAGGTCGCGGCGGCTCCTGTCGCGCACGACGAAGAAGCTCTCTTTGACGCGTGTAATTTCCAGCGCTCCGCTGCCGTGTTCCTCCACGAAGCAGTAGTCGCCAGCATAGGTAATCTGACCTGCACGGACAGTGAAGGGGATAGAAAAATGAGCGTCGTAATTCTGGCCCGGTCGATGGCCCAGAAAGCTGTGGAATTCGTAGCTGCCCGGCTCCAGCGAGCGCACCACTACCACGCCTGCTTCATCTGAATCCTGATAGTCGGGGCGCTGGGTCATCGGGTTCATCCAGTCGAGACGCGCATAGCGCACCGAGCCATGTCGGCTGCCGTCGAGCTTGCGATAGAATAGCACGATGGGCGCGAACGTCATTTCGCGGGCGCTACGCGCGCCCCCGATGGAGATAACCAGATACCCTTTGTCCGGGCCATCATATTGCGGTGTGAATATCTGGGCGTTTGCGGCGCCCGCGAGCGTAACCAACATAACCGAAACAAAAAACATTCTCATAAGCTAGCCCTTCGCATTTCTCAGCGTCGAACTTAGACCAATACACAGAGCGAGTCATGGCCATGCATCAAGTCCCGCGCTTTCGCATGTCTGCCGCCAGGAGGGTCGTCTTCCTGTCGCAGAATATCTGCCGATTCCTGGCCACGGGACAGGTCCCCCACCTCGGTGAATTGACTTGTATCTCCAAAAGTGACGCGGCAATCATCGAACGGATAACCACATGTCCCACGACCGCACCGCGGGTGTTACGACACAATAAAGATCATAGACTTCGTCAGGATCACGGCGGCCGGTGCGGATCATTTCATAACTACGAACGCGATGCCGAAGAGGTGCATATCGTCGGTCGCGTGATCTGGGCGGCGAGGAGGATATAGTACGCAAACACGACCCGGAACTTAGATCTCGTGAATAAATCGCCGAACCCACAGTCAGAATCGTCAACGCAAGAGGTGCTGGCCGGCCTGGTTGAGCGCGTGACTTACCACAACGCTGAGAATGGCTTCTGCGTCCTTCGCATTAAGGCCAGGGGCCATCGCGAACTGATCACCGTCGTCGGCCATGCTGCGGTGATCACGGCTGGCGAGTGGGTCACCGCGTCTGGTGAATGGACCAACGATCGCACCCATGGTCAGCAGTTCAAGACACGCTTTATGCGCACATCGGCGCCAACATCGGTTGACGGCATCGAGAAATATCTCGGCTCGGGGATGATCCGCGGCATTGGGCCGGTCTATGCCAAGAAACTGATCAAGGCGTTCGGCGAGAAGGTCTTCGATATTATCGAAGCCGAGCCGAACCGGCTACGTGAGGTGACAGGCATTGGCCAAGTTCGCGCCAGGCGAATCACCGACGGCTGGGCCGAACAGAAGATCATCCGCGAGATCATGGTCTTTCTGCATAGTCATGGCGTCGGGACAGCGCGGGCGGTGCGGATTTTCAAGACCTACGGCTCCGACGCGATTCAGGTCATGACCGAGAACCCGTATCGCCTGGCGAGTGATATCCGCGGCATTGGCTTCAAGACCGCTGACGCCATCGCCATGAAACTGGGCATCGAAAAGACCGCCATGATCCGGGTGCGCGCCGGGATTTCCTACGCGCTGACCGAAGCGATGGACGAGGGCCATTGCGGATTGCCCACCGAGGAGTTGGCGCCGCTCGCCGTAAAATTGCTGGAGGTCGACAAAGAACTGGTTTTGACGGCACTCAATCTCGAACTGGCCGATGGCACGGTGATCGCTGATAAGGTCCAAGAGATACCGTGCATCTTCCTGGGCGGGCTGTACCGGGCCGAACAGATTATCGCCGAGCGGCTGCAGCGCCTGATCAATGGAAAGTTACCCTGGCCTTACATCGATCCGGAGAAGGCGTTGCCTTGGACCGAGAAGAAGACCGGCTTATCGCTGGCGGAAAGTCAGGTCACCGCTATCAGGTTGGCCCTGATTTCCAAAGTCCTCGTCATTACCGGTGGGCCAGGTGTCGGTAAGACGACCATCGTCAATTCGATTCTGCGCATCTTGGCGGCGAAGGGCACAAATCTTCTTCTCTGCGCGCCGACCGGCCGCGCCGCCAAGCGAATGACCGAGGCCACCGGTTTCGAGGCCAAGACGATTCATCGGCTGCTTGAGGTCAACCCCAAGATAGGCGGCTTTAAACGCGGCACCGACAACCCGCTCGACTGCGATCTGCTCGTCATCGATGAGACTTCCATGGTCGATGTCATGCTTATGCAGGCGCTGATGAAGGCGCTCCCTGATAATGCGGCCCTTCTAATTGTCGGCGACATCGATCAATTGCCCTCCGTGGGACCTGGTCAGGTTCTCGCCGATATCATCACATCAGGCAGCGTGCCGGTGGTGCGCCTGACCGAGGTATTTCGGCAGGCGGCGGAGAGCAAGATCATCACCAGCGCGCACCAGATCAACCGCGGCTCCATCCCCGATCTCTCCAAGCCGGAGGGCGAGCGTGATTTCTATTTTGTGCAAGCGGACGATCCCGAGAGCGCCGTTCCGAGAATCGTCGACCTTGTGAAGACGCGCATACCGCAGCGCTTCGGTCTTGATCCAATCCGCGACATCCAAGTGCTGTGTCCGATGAATCGCGGCGGTGTCGGTGCCCGCTCGCTCAACATCGAGCTACAGAAGGCGCTGAACCCGGCTGGCGAACGCAAAGTCGAGAGGTTCGGGTGGACCTTTGCACCGGGCGACAAGGTCATGCAGATCGAGAACGATTACGACAAGGAAGTCTATAACGGTGATATCGGCTATATCGACGATGTCGATCCCGACGACGGCGAGCTGACGGCAAGTTTTGACGGGCGCACCGTCACATACGGATTTGGCGAACTCGACACGTTGGTGCCAGCCTATGCCGCGACGATCCATAAAAGTCAGGGGTCGGAATATCCCGCTGTCGTCATTCCGGTAATGACCCAACACTACACGATGCTTCAGCGCAATTTGCTCTACACCGGCGTCACTCGCGGGAAGCGCCTTGTTGTGCTTGTTGGCCAAAAGAAGGCCGTCGCCATTGCTGTGAAAAACGTTTCGGGCCGGCGACGTTGGTCGAAGTTAGACGAATGGCTCGGCGCCAAATCAAGCGCAGTCCGCGAATCAATTCGGTGAGGACGCCGCGGTGGTAACTCTCGCTATCCTGCAGGACCCATCGGCCAAACATTGGCTTGGCGGCATCGAGCCTGTTTGGACCCTGCTGAACGAAACCAGCTTTGCCTCTCTAAGCCGTCCGCCATCACCGCTGACTGGTCCGATCCGCCTTGCTACCGACCTCACATATGAGGAGATCCAGCAATCGGCCATTGCGAGGAATACGCTGGTCTTGTTGCGTTCGGCCGCGGTTGGCCCAGGTTTGAAGATGACGGCGACGAGGAACCTTAGCAGGGAGGTCGTTGCGAAAATGATCGATCTCTTCGCATGGCCGGGGTTCGACAAAGCCAATGCGTTTCGGCTTCACAAGGTAATCAACGAACCGGACTTCCTTCCTCTATACTTTGTTAGGCATCTCGCGGAAACCGCCAAGCTTTTCCGCAAACACAAAGACCATCTTAAAGCCACGACGATAGGTCGTAGTATGCTGGAGGGGCCTCGCCAAGGCGCGCTCCAGGCTATCCTGTTTCGCCTCGCGTTCTGGCATGTGGCTCTGGAGTTTCTCAGCCGGGGCGCGAATCACGGTTGGCCGCAGCGCGATGTCTGCATTGTTCTCTGGTCCTTGTCGATTGCCGCGAAAGATTGGGAATCGCGCGAGGGCTTGACGCGCATGTGCACGATTCCGATCGACAGCATATTGGACACGCCATGGGACATGGCGACGTATGCGATGGATGCCACGATCCTGCGCCCATTATGGTGGTTCGGTCTTCTCGAGCATCGGCAAGATGGCATCGCCGAGAACCGCTTCGATAAAGAGCATTTCTATCGCAAAACGCCTCTGTTCGACCGTTTCCTTTCCTTCGACGTCACGCTGGAGACTCCCGCTGGGCCGCGTCACTGACGAATATGGCCGTCCGTGCCGCCCATGACATTGGCTGATTCATGAACTGTTATGTCTACGTCCTTGGCAGCGATGGCGAGCGAGCTTACCGAACCTATGTTGGATGGACGACCGATCTCGAGCGGCGCCTCGACCAGCACAACTCCGGCGTGGGCGCCAAATCAACGCGAGGTCGAGCTTGGGTTCTGCTCTACGCCGAACGATACGACGCACGAAGCCCAGCCATGAGCCGTGAATGGCATCTCAAGCGTGACCGGCGGTTTCGAAAGCTCATGTGGAGGTAGCTAGCCTCGCTGCTTAATCCGTTGGACTCTACTATTGCCAACCGACCTCACGTAGCCGGATATGCGATCAGAGCGTAATCGTTTCGCGCGCATGCCGGCTCAATTCGTCGTTGCCATAGGCTGCCAGAAAGGTCGCGACGGCCAGCCTGGCATGCGTTTCGATTTCGCGGCGGCCGATGGTGCGAACCATGCCCCACAATTTTTGCCGGTGCGGACTCCCGGCGCATAAATCGAGGAATTGTTCCGCCGCCACCCACACATTCATCGGCCGCAGCTCACCGCGCTCGATGGCGGCGGTAAGATAGAATGTCATGCGCTCCAGACCACGCTGGATGCCGAACTCGTTTGCAGTTCGGCCGATTTCCGGAAACCGGGCGGCCTCCGCGACGACAAGGCGATAGAAGGCGAGGAGATCGTCGGACAGCAGCAATGTCAGAGTGCGCTGGACGAAATGCTCCAGGACCGTCCGGACATCGCCCAGCATCTCGCCGACATCGAACAGAGGTGCAAGCGCCTGCGAAGACTCCTCTTCGCATACGGCGACGAAGAGCTCCTCTTTCGACGGAAAATGATTGTAGAGCGTTGCCTTCGAGATGCCGGCGCTTGCCGCAATTCGCGACATCGAGGTTTCGGAAAACCCATATTTGAGGAAAGCGGTGCGCGCGACCTTCAGCATGGCGGCGCGCAGGACGGCGGAGCGGCCGTCCGTCTTCTTTTGCGTCGCAGTCTCAAACAATGCCATTTCACCCTTCCAATTCCTACCAAGACTGAACCGTACAGTTTTCTCTTGACTTTGGCTATAGGCTGTTTTTAGATCGACAGTACCGAACGGTACAGTTCAGTTCGGCAAGGAGGTCGATCCGATGGGTAACAGCCAGGTCAGTCATCTCGCGGCCAGACGCCGGAGTGGTCGTTTCGAACAAAACCGCATCGGCTTCGCCCCTCTGGGGCTTCCTTTCAGGTCCGTTTTTGCGGCGGGTTTGGGCGCTATGTCCCAAAAGGCACGAACCTCCTGGGCCGTGGCCATGACATCTGTTTGTCCGATGCTGGCGATCAGCCTTCTCAGCGCCATAGCCGGACCGGCTGCTGCTGCCCCCGATGCCAATGCCCTGCTTCGCGCGGCCTTCGACAATTGGCGCAGCAAAAGTTCGACAACCGAGATCACCATGACGGTGCATCGCCCCGATTGGGAACGCAGCCTCCAGATGAAAACCTGGACGCAAGGCGACGACAACGCGCTGGTGCATTTTGTGTCGCCCGCCAAGGAGGCCGGCAACGCGACGCTCAAAATGAAGAGCGATACCTGGGTGTTCAATCCCAAACTCAATCAGGTGATCAAGCTGCCCGCGAGCATGATGGAGCAGTCGTGGATGGGCTCGGACTTTTCCTACAACGATCTGGCGAAAGCCGACGATCTTCTCACCCAGTACACGAACAAGATTGTCGATTCACGCCCGGACAATGCCCACACGGTCTACACAATCGAAGCGACCCCGAAGCCGGGTGCGCCTGTCGTGTGGGGCAAGCTGACGGTCAAGGTGCGCGACGACGGCGTCATGCTGGGCGAAACCTATTTCGATCAGGACATGAAACCCGTGCGCACGATGGTGACGGACAAAGTTGCTCTCGTCGGCGGTCGGCAATTTCCCGATGTGATGACCATGCACCCCGCGGATGCCCCCGAGAACTGGACGCGCATCGAAACACAATCGGGAACGTTCGACGTCACGCTGCCCGGATATGTTTTCACGCTCTCCAATCTGCAGAACCCGAGGGATTGAGCCGTGCTGATCGAACAGGCCTGGCGAAACCTCTGGCGGCAGCCGCGCCGCACGGCGCTCAGCGTTCTGACCATCGCCTTTGCCGCCGCTGCCGCTGTGTTCATCTCTTCGCTGCAACAGGGCGGTTACAGCGAAGTGGAAGAAAATGCGCTGCGCCTGATTGACGGTTTTGCGCAAGTACAACCGCCCGGTTACAGCAATGACTCCGATCTGCGCATCGCGATTTCAAACCCCAGTGCCGTTATGGCGCGGCTCGATGCGCTGCCCGGCGTGACGGCCACTGCGCCGCGGGCCAACAGCTATGCGATCCTCTCCTATGGGCCACGCAGCTATGGCAGCGCGATCTTCGGCGTGGATCCGGCCAAAGAACTGCGTGTCTCATCGCTCGGCAGAGCCATCGTCGCGGGCCGTTATCTTGCGGCCGGCGACACCGATAAAGTCGTGGTGGGTGTGGGCCTCGCGCGCAATCTCAAACTCACTGTCGGCGATAAGCTTACCATGCTGGGATCGGCGCGCGGCGGATCGGTGGCGACGGATCTGCTGACCGTGGTGGGTATTTTCTCCACCGGCGTTCCGGAACTCGACCATCAAGTCATCGAAATTCCACTGGCGCGATTTCAGAGCGACTTCGCGATCGGTGATCGCGCGAGCCTCATCGCCGTCACCGGACCTTCGCTTGGCGCCATCGAGGCGAGTCTGCCCGGTCTGCATGCCATTGCCGCGCCCGCGGGATTGGTCATACGCGACTGGACCGAGCTGGAACCCGCGCTCCACGATGCGATCCTGATCGACGCCGGCGTTTCGCAGCTGTGCTATGTCAGTCTTCTCGTCATCATCGTTTTCATCATCCTCAACACGCTTCTGATGTCGGTGCTGGAGCGCACGCGCGAATTCGGCATGCTGACAGCGATAGGGATGCGCCCCAATCAGATCGGCCGCATGGTCTGGCTGGAATTGCTGTTCCTGACCGCGATCGGCGTCACTCTGGGTATCGCCATCGGGGTAAGCGTCACGCTCTGGGATGGCGTCCATGGCATTCACATCAACGGCGCCGAAGCCTTGTTCGCGCAATGGCACATGGCAGCCGCGGCCTATCCGAGATTGACCTTCGCGCACGCGGTGACCGGACCGTTTGAAATCGCGCTGGTCATCGTTCTGTCCGGGATCGTGCCCTATATCCGCGTGCGCCGGCTTCAACCCGTCTTCGCCATGAGGGCCGCATGATAACGCGCGCACGACTTCTCATGCCTCTGGCCTGGCGCAATCTGTGGCGCAATCCACGCCGCACGATCATCACGGTGCTGGTGGTGAGCGTCGGGTTGTGGTCCATCCTCACCTTGGCCGTCGTGCTGGGAGCTTTATCGACGAGTAGCCGTGACACCACGCTGAAATTGATGACCGGCCAAGGCCAGATCCACGCGGCCGGCTATCGCGACGATCCCACCGTGGCCCATCGCATGCCGCCGCCGAATACGAGCCTTGCGCGCATGCTGCATTCCCCGGCCGTCCAGTCTTTTGCCGCGCGTGTGCGCGTGAGCGCAATCGTCCAGAGCGAATACAAAACTTTGCCGGTGACGCTGGCGGGAGTTGTGCCCGCCGACGAGCGCAAGATTTCGGTGATCCCCTCGCAGGTCACGATTGGGCGCTATCTGGACGGAGCCGGCGACAACGTCATCGTGCTGGGCCGCGATCTTGCCGAGCGGCTGAAGACGCGCGTGGGCAAGCGCGTGGTGGTGATGACCCAGAACGCCAATGGGCAGTTGGCTGAACGCGCTTTCCGCGTCGCGGGATTGTTCGCGGGGTCCCGGCGCGCCGAGGACGAATTCATCTTCACCGGCATCCAAACCGCGCAGGCGTTTACAGGGATTGGTAACGACATTTCCGAAATCTCCTTCGAGACGACGAGCGATGCCGCCCTGCCCGGTTTGATAACGGCACTTCACCAGATCGCGCCCAACCTCGATGTCCAATCCTGGAAAGAACTCGCCCCACTTCCCTATGCCGTCAGCGCTTACGTCGACCTCATCCTCGTGATTTGGCTTGGGATCGCGGTTTCGTTGGTGACCTCGGGGATCGTCAACACCCAATTGATGGCGGTGTTCGAACGCACGCGCGAATTCGGTCTGCTGCAGGCGCTGGGAATGCGCCCCCGGCTCGTACTCGTCGAAGTGGCCATGGAATCGATGTGGTTGAACACTCTGGGCATAGCGGTGGGCTTGGCGGCGGCGATTGCATCGGTGCGGGCATTTCCAAATGGACTCGAGCTTGGCTTCCTGGCACGCGGCGCCGAAATTTTCGGCGGCAGTCACCTTCTCCATCTGCACATCAATCTGGGGGATTTCGTTCTCTACAGCCTCATCATCTGGGTGCTTGGCGTGGCGGCAACCCTGTGGCCCGCGCGGCGGGCGTCAAAAGTGAGTCCGGTCGAAGCCATGAGCCGGACGTAATTCGAAAGGGAAAACCATGCCAAACATTGTTGAATGCCGCGGTGTCACGAAACTCTATCGGCAAGGCTCGATCGACGTACCGGCGCTGCGCGGCATCGACCTCGCCATCACGAAAGGCGACTTCGCCTCGCTGGCCGGCCCTTCAGGCTCCGGCAAGTCCACGCTCCTGAATGTGATAGGCGGTCTCGACCGGCCGTCTTCCGGAAGCGTCAAAGTGGATGGCGAAGAAATCACCGGGCTCGACGGCAATGCGCTGGCCGATCTGCGTCTGCGCAAGATCGGGTTCGTATTCCAAGCCTACAACCTTATTCCGGTGCTGTCCGCTGCGGAGAATGTGGAGTTCGTCCTGCAGCTCATTGGCATGGAGCGAGGCAAACGCCACGCGCGCGCGGAGGAAGTCCTTCATGACGTAGCGCTCGATGGCCTGGCGAACCGCCGCCCGTCCCGGCTTTCCGGCGGACAGCAACAGCGCGTGGCCGTGGCGCGCGCGCTTGCCAGCCGGCCCTCTATTGTGTTGGCTGATGAGCCCACAGCCAATCTTGATTCCAAGACGGCCGAAGACCTCATCACCCTGATGTCCCATCTCAACGAAAAGTTCGGCGTCACATTTCTGATGGCGACCCACGACTCGCGCGTGACGTCCCGCACGCGCCGCCACATCGTCATCACCGACGGACGCGTGGCCGTGGACGAGCGGCGCGCGGCCAATTGCAATTTGGGAAAGCTTGCTTGGGCCGGATAGTCATTGCCGTTCTGGGTGGATTGTTCCTGCTCAGCATCAGGCCGTCACTGGCGCAAGAGATTCACGGTCGCGTTGAAATACAGGACGTGTTCGCGTCCGAAACCGCGCGGAGCCTTTCCGCTTTGCTGGACGAACGCAACCGCAACGATTTGCTCGGCGATTTCAGGCTGACATGGGAGCCCAAATGGGATCACTGGAGCTTCGCGGTCGCTTATCAGATGAATGTGGATTCAGGCGACACCCCGGCGCTGACGGCTTACCGTGCTGCGCTCGGCGTCTTCACCGTGTCGTCGCTCGAGAGATTGCAGAACTTCAACGATATTTTTGTCAATGACGCGGACCTGACTGCAACGCAGCGCTTCGACCGGCTTTGGCTCAGCTACAACGACAACCACATGATCGACTCGGCTGCTCGCGATGTGCTGACGGCCTATAGCGATGCGATTGGCCTCTTTCCCGTGCCGCCGCCTTCGACCTGGTTGAATCTGAGCGATACTTTTATCAACGACGCGCACCTGACCGCGACGCAGCGCCTCGACCGGCTTTGGCTCGGCTATAGCGACGATCATCTTGTCTTGCGGATAGGCCGCCAGGCGCTGACATGGGGTAGCGGGCTGGTGTTCCGCCCAATGGATTTGTTCGACCCGTTCGCGCCCAACGCGACCGATACCGAATACAAGTCCGGAACGGACATGGTCTATGGGCAATGGCTGTTCGACGATGGCTCCGACCTGCAATTCATTGCCGTGCCTCGGCCGGCGCGGGCGGGCGGCGCGCTCACGTCGAACGCCAGTTCCTTTGCGCTGCATTTGCATACCGTGATCGGCGGAATGCAGACGACATGGATATTGGCGCGCGACCACGGCGATTGGGTTGCAGGCGCTGGCATCAACGGCGAACTGGGGCAGGCGACGTGGAACGCCGAGATCATACCCACCTTCGTGCATGATGGGCCGGTCCTGACCTCGGGCATTGTCAACATCAGCGACGCCACAACATTGTTCGGCCGCGATGTCACGCTGTTTGCCGAATATTACCGCAATGGCTTCGGTCTCGCGGCGCGTCATTACGCTCTGATCGATCTGCCGGCGCCGTTGCGTGATCGTCTCGCGCGCAGCCAGGTATTCGATACCGGCCGCGACTATCTGGCGGCGGGTGCGCAGTTGCAATGGACACCGCTTTTTCAAATCAATCCGGCGCTGATCGCCAATCTCGACGATGGAGGTCTCTATGGCGTCGTGCAGGGAATCTATTCGCTGCGTGAAAATCTCAGCCTTATTGTTGGCAGCCAGATTCCCATCGCCCCGTCCGGCACGGAATTCGGTGGACTTCCCCTGATCCAAAATATCCCGATATTCGTTGAACAACCGAAACTGATCTACGTTCAACTGCGCCAGTATTTTTAGAAAATGATACGCAATGGCGTGTTTATAGGATGCGTATGCACGGTTTTGTTCCAAGAACGCTTGCTAGAGCGAATTCCCTGAAACGCGAGTCGGGAAGGATTCCTGTGGAGGCAGATGTGTGATTCGATTCTTCTGGTATTGGCCGGGAGATTCGGATGGGCAAGCCTTACAGCATGGAATTGCGCGAACGGGTGATTGCAGTGATCGAGGGCGGGACGTCGACGCGTCAGGCGGCAGCGCGGTACTCGATCGGGATTGCGACGGCGGGCGCCTGGGCGCGGCTGAAACGCGCGAAGGGCGAGGTTACACCTACCCGGCAAGGCAAGCCGAAGGGCTCGGTCCTCGATGTCCATGCGGACTTCATTTTCGGTCTGATTGGAGAGATACCGGACATCACACTGGAGGAGATTGCCGAACGCCTCGCGGGCGAGCGTGCGGTGAGGGTCGTGTCGACGGCTGTCTGGAAGTTCCTCGACCGGCACAACATGACGCACAAAAAAAGACCGCTCATGCGAGCGAACAGGAACGTGCCGATGTGAAAGCGGCACGCGAGGATTGGTTCGAGGAACAAATCGAACTCGATCCTGAACGCTTGGTTTTTATCGACGAAAGCGGTCTGTCAACGAAGATGGCACGCCTGATCGCCGCGATATTCAAATCCCCAAATCATCGCGGCGGCGGAACTCACCAATACGACGATGGCCGCTCTTAGCTTGCTGTTCATCGCATCCTCTTTGGGTTCAAGTGGCGGGAGCGGCTAGGACGCGCTGCGCCCTTGGCCATCGCGGGAACGATGGCCGCAGCCATGCCGTCAGGTAAAGGCGGTAGCCAGATGGCCGTCATCATTTATTTGCTGATGTCCGAAGCCGGATCCGCTCGCTGCGGCCAAGGATACGGCTTTCCCTTAAGTCAGAATAAAGTCAGGTCAGGCTCGGGCACCAAGTGTTAAATCCGGCACCTCGACGCCCAGCGCTGGTCTGCGGACAGCACGATGGCGATCCAGGCGATCGCGACAAGATAACCGCCCAAAACATCGCTCGGATAGTGCACGCCAAGATAGATGCGCGTCCCCCCGATCGCCAACACGAGCAAAGTCGTCGCGATCCAGATTCCTGTTTTCATCGCAGCTGATTGCACGGAGCGTGACGCCGCGATAGCGAGTCCGCCGTAGAAGCAGAGCGAGAACAGTGCGTGTCCGCTGGGGAAGCTATAGGTCACCGGCTCAGATCCGAAAAATGGCGGCGGCCGCACGCGCTGAAACGAGAATTTTAGTCCGTTCTCCAGCGCCAACGCGCCCACCATCATCACCGTCAAGAATACGGCCCCATCGCGACGCCGCGCGTGCACCAGAACCGCGACGGTGACAACGCCGAACAGCGCGAGGACTCCGAGGGTTCCGAGCCAGGTCACCTTCTCCGCAAGGAGAGTCAAAAGCGGCGACGCGAGACTGTGCAGTTCCATGCGGATGGGTTCGTCGAAGCCAGCCAGGCGGTTTGTCTCCACAGCTGCGCCAAACCCGCAAAACAAAGCGGCGGCAATCGCGGCAGAAGGCAGGGAAGTTTCCTGCAGCTATCCCAGGGGAGCACGGCATTTACCTCCGGGATGTCGTCCTTGCAGCCCTTGGCCTCGCTCCTAAAATAAGCGACTCTTCCGATGAAAGTTTTCGCCAGGCCGCCGATGCCTTCCATAGAGATAGACTTGCCAGAAAACGTGGAGCGGCGGCGGCGCGCTGACGGCACACACCGTTATTATTTCCGCGCCAAGCGAAATCGACCGCCGAATTGGTCAAAAATTATTCGGTTTTGTGCTACAGCCTGCGGCTCATTGAAACGGAGATATTAATGGCCAAGAAACCAGTCAAGCGACGCGAGTGGACCAAAGAGCATGTTCGCGAACTCAAAACTCTCGCCCGGCAGAAAACACCCGCGCCGAAGATTGCCCGTGTCTTGAAAAGAACTGAAGGTTCAATTCGACAGAAAGCGTTGAGTTTAGGAGTTTCGCTGAATAGTCGCGCTTGATCGCTCAATAGCGCGTATCAGTCGAGCGCCTGGAGAGCTTGGGACAATTCCAACAGGCTAGGCGTTGCCTGCAGGCGCGATAACGATCAGCCAAGCACGACTGCCATCTCCATATTTTGATCTGTGTCTTGTCCACGCATCGACGACGTGGAGAAATTGGAAACGCCCCGATGCAGAAACGTGCGTAGTGCCTGCGATTACGCGGGTCTACCCGGCAAGCAGCAGTAAAGGAGCAACGGCTGGCGTTTGGATGATGTTGATTCCGGAAATCGGTTTCCTAGAAGGCCGAAAGACATAGACGACGCGCGGCGCTATCGCATGTACTGTCCTAACGATGAGCCAGACCGGAATTACCGCCTCCACTAACGACTTCATCGCCCATTGCAGACAGAGAGCCGACAATCGTCCCGTGGGGGCTGAGCCAACTGCCACAAGTAACAGCAACCACAACGCCAAGAACATCACCATGACTGCGACGACCATGCCCAGGCCAGCCTTGTCAATCCAGATGAACCGGTAACGTCTACTCGCGGGCCCCTGGTCGTGAAGAATCATGACAAGCGATCCACTGTGTCGGAATCAGAACGCGACAACACGACTTTGGTTTCGTTAGTTGTCCAGCGCATCCAGCGCCATAGCAACGGGCGTAATGCGATGAGGCGAGAAGCTTTTGCCTCAGAGCAAGAAAGATGGGGTCGCGAACGAGATCGAAGTCGCGCTTCCGAGGAAAACTACCAGGTGAGCGTTCGAGTTGCCACGCAGGCGAAAGGCGCCGTGGAAGAAGCTGTCGGCAAAGTGACCGGCAATGCCAATCCCAAACCGAAACGCGCCGCCAATAGGGTCGCTGGCAAAATACAGAACTCCGTCGCTGGGGGCAAAGGACGCGGTTCGCGATGCAACCGGCAACTAAAGCCTGTTGAACGGATTACGCAAGAGGGCCGTGGATGTCGTGAGCCTTTTTGCTTGTTAGGAATATCGCATAGTGGCCCCCACCTCTCGAGAAACGCCGACCGGCTATTTGCCGCCGCATGTCGAAGAGACCGTGCGAGTGGTGGAACAGATGCGGGCGGAACATCATACAAACGCAACGCCGATCGAGCGTATACTGGAGTGGATAAAGACCAGGGCGAGCGCTCCAGTTTTCGTTTTCTTCGCGATTGCCTTTGTCGGGATATGGGTAGGTGCAAATATTGTTCTGCGAAACGTTGCTTGGGATCGCCCTCCGTTTGCGTATCTTGAGCTCACGCTCTCTGCCTTGGCATTCTTCGTTACGATCCTGATCCTCGCGACGCAACGCCGGGCCGATACACTCGCAGGTCATCGCGAACAGCTCATATTGCAGCTTGCATTCGTGAGCGAGCAGAAAACCGCAAAAATCATAGGACTGCTCGAGGAGCTCCGCCGCGACAGCCCACAACTGCGCGATCGGGTTGACCGTGTCGCCGACCAAATGACGGAAGCCGTGGACCCGCATGCAGTTTCGGACGCGTTACGCGACGCAGCGGGAGAAGGCGGCGGCGAAGCGAAATGACCCGCTGCGCTTCAACGCCCGCCATCATCATGTCGTTCGAAAATCTCAGCCACGCCAGCATGCTGCACCCGCTTTCCAAGAAAGATGTACTTTTGAATTGTCCTTTAACGCGCGAGCGCGAGAGAAGCCGACACAAGCAGGGCGGCCGCAAAGTCGATAAGCAGCA
>Ga0208220_1000363_pt1 | contig 19163 bp, 14 predicted proteins | sample NGESurdeep092012_9_FD_184484 | JGI IMG/M metagenome (GOLD analysis project Ga0208220, IMG submission 184484) | Arctic peat soil microbial communities from Barrow, Alaska - NGEE Surface sample F53-1 deep-092012 (SPAdes) | ecosystem: Environmental > Terrestrial > Soil > Wetlands > Peat ...
CCCCGCAGCCTCCCCGGACCCAGCCGAATGCCCGGCAACCGGGCACTGCCAGCCCGGCAATGGCACTATGCGCCCAGCCAGCCAGACCAATTCAGCAACAGCCCGGGGGACAGGCAAAATCCGAACCACTCCTGACTTTGCCTGGGTGGAGCCGCCCGAAAGTGGGACTGGTAGGACTGGTGGGACTGGTGGGGTTAGGCGGGATGGGCGGGGGCGCGGGCGGGGGCGGGGCGATGGGGAGGTTGAGCGAGCGGGTTGAGGCGGCCATCGGCCGCCTCGGACTGGCGGCGATATCGGGCGGATTGCTCCGGGCACGGTGGCGACGTTCGGGTGAGCCGCTCTGCCCCGGCGTCAGCTGCTGCTCTGCCCCGGCGTCAGCTGCTGCCTGGCCCGGCGTCAGCTGCTGCCTGGCCCGGCGTCAGCTGCTGCCTGGCCCGGCGTCAGCCGTCGGCCCTGGCGGCGGCCGGCGCAAAGTGCCTGTTCGATGTTTGTGTCCTGATTATGTATAAAAACTGAATCGGGCTGAGTACGCTGTCGGTCACTCGCTCGCGAGGGTGCCCGGCTCGGGAGCCGGAACCGCTGGCGAATTTGCCATGGAGGATTCATGCGCCGTGTCGTCGGCCTCGTGGTCACCGGCCTCGGTGCGTTCCTGGTCGCGTTTGCGCTACTCCTGCGGTTCTGGGTGCCGGGCTACGTCCTCACGTTCCCGCTCAATGAGTACTCAGTGACGACCATGACCGGGAGCAACATCACCTACTTCAGCCCGTCCACGCTGAAGGAGTACACGGGCGTTAGGGCCACCGCCACGCAGACCATCGAGGGCGACGTGGGGTCCGGCTCGCAGTCGGTCGCGGTCTGGGGTAGCTTCACGGCCCTCGAAGACACCACGAACCACGTCGCGATTCAGTACGCCAGCCAGCGATCGGCCTTCAACCGCCGCTCGGGAGAACTGGTGAACTGCTGCGCGGCAGCGATCGGCTCAAACACTCGGGTGCATCAGTCCGGCCAGGGGTTCAGGTGGCCGTTCGGCACTCAGCACCGGACCTATCAGGTCTTCGACGTCACCCTGCTGCGGCCGGTCCCGGTTCAGTACGAGGGAACGGCCACCATTGACGGGATGACCGTCGACAAGTTCGTCGAGCATGTCGTCAACCTGCGGTTTGGCCAGCAGACCCTGCCAGGTCCGCTGGTCGGGCTGAAAGAGCAGGCCACCGTCACGCTTCCCGAGTTCCTGACCGCGACGAATACCTACTGGGTCGATCCGCTCACCGGAACCCCCGTCGACGAGACGCAGAACCAGACGGTCGCGCTGGAGGGCAGCGGCGGCGCTAGCAAGCTCGTGCTGCTCGCGGGTCAGCTGACGCAGACCCCGGCCAGCGTCCGGGCTGCCGTGGCCAGCGCTGGCCAGTCGCATAAAAAGATCAAGTGGATAGACGACACCGGCCCGCTCATCGGGCTCCTGGCCGGCATCGTGGCGCTGGCCGGCGGCATCGCGCTGGTCTGGCGGGCGGAGGAGCCCTGGGTTCCTGCCTACGACGACGATGAGGTCGCCGATTACGTCGACTTATCCGGGCGCGTCACTCCAGCCCGAGCCGGTCTTTGGTGATCTTGCCGCGTCCATCTCGGCATGCTCTACTCGGGTGGGAGCGGATCCTCTAGTCGGGTCGCCTGCCTGAGAACCGGAGGCGAGTGGTGAGTTTCTGGAATCGCGGTGACGACGACCCGAGCTGGATCGCTGTCATCGAGGCCGACGGCACCCAGGTCACGGCGGGCGAGTTGCTCAGCCGGGCGAACCAGATCACCAGCGGGCTGCGCGCTGCGGGCCTGCGGCCCGGCGACGGGATCGCTGCCCTGCTGCCCAACGGGGCCGCCGCCGTGGAGGTCTACCTGGCGGCGCTGCAGGCCGGCTGGTACCTGACGCCGATCAACTGGCATTTCACCGCCCCCGAGGCCGCCTACATCGTCGCCGACTGCGAGGCCAAGGCGTTCTTCGTGCACGAGCGGTTCGCGCAACTCGGGACGGCCGCGGCGGATCAGGCTGGCCTCGGCGCCGGCCTGCGGTTCAGCTACGGGACTATCCCCGGCTTCACGGCGGTCGAGGACCTGTGCGGCGGCCAGCCGGCGGACAGGCCGGCCGACCGGACCGCGGGGGCGACCATGCATTACACCTCGGGGACGACTGGGCGGCCTAAGGGGGTGCGCCGACCGCTGTCGGGCCTGAGCCCGGAGGACGCCGCCGATCTGGGATCGGCGCTGCCGCTGATGTTCGGCGTGACCACCGGGCAGCCCAACGTGCACCTGGTGACCTCGCCGATCTATCACACCGCGGTCACCGTCTTCGGTGGCGGCGCGCTGCACCTGGGCCACACGATCGCGTTCATGGACCCATGGGATGCCGAGCAGGCCCTGGCGCTCGTGGAGCGCTACCGGGTCACGAACTCGCACATGGTGCCCACCCAGTTCAAGCGAATGCTGAGCCTGCCGGGCGAGACGCGGCGCCGCTACGACCTGTCCTCGATGCAGTGGCTCATTCATGCGGCCGCGCCCTGCCCCGTCGGGATCAAGCGGGCCATGCTGGAGTGGTGGGGGCCCTGCGTCTATGAGTACTACGCGGCCACCGAGGGCGGCGGGACGATCGCCACGCCGCAGGACTGGCTGGAGCGGCCGGGCACGGTCGGATCGGCGTGGCCGGTCAGCACGGTGGTCGTGACCGACGACGACGGCGTGCAGTGCCCGCCCGGCGTCCCCGGCACCATCTACATGCGGATGGGCGAGGCCACCACCTTCGAGTACAAAGACGACCCAGCCAAGACCGCCGCGAGTCGGCTCGGGGATCTATTTACCGTCGGTGACATCGGCTACCTCGACGAGGACGGATTCCTGTTCCTCTGCGACCGGAAGGCCGACATGATCATCTCGGGCGGGGCCAACATCTACCCCGCGGAGATCGAGGCCGAGATCATCATGCATCCCAAGGTCGCGGACGTGGCGGTGTTCGGTATCCCGGACGCCGACTGGGGCGAGCAGGTCAAGGCCGTCGTGCAGCCCGCCCCGGGGGCGGAGCCGGGCGACGACCTGGCGGCCGAGATCCTGGCGTCGCTCGAGGGCAGGCTGGCCCGGATGAAGTGGCCCAAGTCGATCGACTTCACCGGCGCGCTGCCGCGCGATCCCAGCGGAAAGCTGCTCAAGCGCAACCTCCGCCAGCCGTACTGGGAAGACCGCAGCAGCATGATCTAGCCAGGGTGGCTAGCAGTCCGGGTCATCCCGCCGATCCGGGCAGGTGATCCGAATTGCTGGTGCTGGCCTCGGCCACCTGAGCGAGCACCTCGAGGAGGCGCGTGGTCGCGGGCGGGTCTGGCGGGTCGCCGTAGGTGACCGCGAACACATGTCGGCGGGCGCCTGGCAGCGGAGTGGCCGCGATTCCCGGGTGCCGGGCGGCGCGCAGGCACAGGCCCGGCAGGGTGGTCACGCCCAGGCCTGCCGCGACGAGCGCCTGGACGGCCACGTAGTCGTCGGTCGTGAAGGCCACCTTCGGCGTGAAGCCGGCCAGTGCGCACTGCCGGATCAGGTAGCTACGGCAGCGCTCGCAGCCGGCGATCCAGCGGTGGTCGGCGAATGCGGCCAGATCCACCGCGGGGGGCACCTCCAGCAGTTCGCCCTGCTGGCCGGCCGCGTTGAGGGCGGCACTGGTCTGGCCGCCGCCGTGCTGGGGGCCGCCGTGCTGGGGGCCGCCGTGCTGGCCGGCGGTCTGGCCGCTGCTGGTCTGGCCGGCGACGCTATGCAGTCCGACGCCGGCGTGCCCCGCGCTACCGTGCCCCGCGCCGCCGTGCCCCGCGCCGCCGTGCCCCGCGCCGCCGTGCCCCGCCAGGCCTATGGACGTGACCAGGTGCACCGGCTCGTCAAGCAGCAGGCGGCCGCGGGTTCCGTCCTCCGCCGCGCTGGGCGGCTCCGGGTCAGTGCCCTGCTGGTAGTGCTGGAAAACCAGGGCCACGTCCACGTAGCCCGCTCGGAGCATCCGCAGCGCCTCGGGCGGTTCGGCCTCGGTGAGCATGAGGTCCATGCCCGGTGTCTCGGCCTCCAGGCGGGCCGCCGCCGCCGGCACGATCGTGCCCAGCGCGGACGGGAAGGCGGCTAGCCGGACCCGGCCCTCCCGCAGTCCCACGTGCGCGGCGAGCTCGGCCTCCGCGGCATCTAGCCGGCCGATGATCTCCTCGGCCCGCTCGGCCAGCAGCCGGCCGGCGTCGGTCAGCCGCACGCCCCGGCCCGCCCGCTGCAGCAGCCGGGCCCCGGTCTCGGCCTCCAGCCGGGCAATGTGATGACTGATCGAGGGCTGGGCATAATTCAGGGCGCGAGCGGCGGCGGTGACCGAGCCGTACCGCGCCACGGCCACCAGCACGCGGAGCCTGATCACGTCCAGCATGCAACAACTATAGATCGCCTCGATCTATCTGCCCGGCAGACACCCGCGCACCTATCTGAGCGCGTTTTCGTGCGATAACGCGCGCCGGGTACCCGCGCCCGCCCCGCGACGGCGAACCGGCCCCGGCGGCTCAGCCAACCACCCCCGGCGGCTCAGCCCTCAGCCGGCGGCTGCCTGCCTTCCAGCAGCGGCCATTCCGGGCGGCGCGGCGTCGGGCCGCCCGAGCTTTCCGAGCGCAACTGCCTGCGCCGCCAGGCGATGCCCGACAACGCCTCGAGCACCACCCGGTTGGCCAGGTAGGCGGTGACCTCCGCGTGATCGTAGGGGGGTGCTACCTCGACGACGTCGATCCCGGCTACCGGCAGCTCCATCGCGATCCGCCGGACCGCGTCCAGCAACTGACGCCCGGTCAGGCCGCCCGGCTCGGGTGTCCCCGTGCCCGGCGCCATGCCCGGGTCCACGACGTCCACGTCAACCGACAGGAATACCCCGTCGCACTCGTCGGTCGCGATGGCGAAGGCCTCGGTCAGGCAGTCATCCAGGCCCCTCATCACGACCTCGGTCATCTCGAAGCTGCGCATCCGCTGGCCGGCCATCCAGGCCAGCGTCTCGGGCTCCGGCCAGTAGCCGCGCAGCCCGACCTGCAGGAACCTGTCGCCGCGCACCGCGCCAGACTCGATCAGCCGGCGCATCGGCGTTCCGTGCCCGTACAGCGCCCCGAACTGGGTGTCGCCGGTATCGGCGTGCGCGTCAAAGTGGATCATCGACAACCGCCCCCAGCCGACGTGGCGCGCCACGCCGGTGGCGTCCGGCAGGGCAACCGTATGGTCCCCGCCCAGGATGACCGGGATGGCCCCGCCCTCGCTGGCCGTCTGGACCGCCTCCTCCAGCCGGCGCAGGGACAGCTCGGTGTCGCCCGAGGGCATCTCCACGTCACCCGCGTCCGCCACCCGCAGCTCCAGCAGCGGGTCCACGCCGAGGGCCAGGTGCGGCCGGGAGCCGTCGTGCGGCAGGTAGTCGCTGAACCGGATGGCCTGCGGGCCGAACCGCGCACCCGGCCGGTGCGACGTCCCGCCGTCGAAGGGCGCGCCGATGATCATGATATCGGTGTCCGCCCAGGACTGCGGATCCGCCAGCTCGGCCCGGGGCACGCCCAGGAACGTGGCATCCGGCCCGTACATCCCGCCCAGTCGCGCCATCAGCTCAGCCCTCCGTCAGCTCCGACCCGCCGGGCAGCTCAAGCCTGCGTCAGCTCAGCCCTCCGGTGGCTCAACCTCAGTCGCGACGATAGCGCGGCCCGGCGCCGCCCCGCCTGAGCGAAGCGGCGCCGGGCGCCGCCGGCCGATCCTTAGCGGGCACCAGCCGAGACGGAGTCACCGTTTCGGGCCGGGGGCTCGATCCCGCCGCCCAGATCCGCCGGGCCGCCGGGCAGAATCGCGGCGAGCGGGCGGGGCAGCCACCAGTTCGCCTTGCCCAGCAGTTCCATCACGGCCGGCACGAGGACCAGCCGGACCAGCGTCGCGTCGATCAGGACCGCGACGGCCAGGCCGAGCCCGATCTGCTTGACCGACACGTTCGCGCCGAGCACGAAGGACAGGAACACGACCACCATGATCGCCGCGGCGGCGGAGATCACCCGCGCCGAGCTGGCCAGGCCGGTCGCGACCGATGCCGCGTTGTCGCCGGTGGCGTCGTAGGCCTCCCGGATCCGCGAGAGCAGGAAGACCTCGTAGTCCATGGACAGCCCGAACAAGATCACGAACAGGAACACCGGCACCCAGGTCGTCACCGGCATCCGCTCGGGGAACCCGAAGAGCTGGTGCAGCCAGCCGTGCTGGGTGACCATGACCAGCACGCCGTAGGCCGCGCTGATCGACAGCAGGTTCATCACGGCCGCCTTCACCGCGACCGTTACCGACCGGAACACCACCATGAGCAGCAGCATCGACACCGCGACCACGACCGCGACCAGCCACGGCAGGCGCTGGCTCATGACGTTGGCGAAGGCGACATTGGCCGCGTTCGGCCCGGTGAGGTAGGCGCGGATGCCGGTGCCGGCCGTGGCCCTGGGCAGGACGCTGTTGTTGAGCGTGTTCACCAGCGTGTTCGTGGCCGGGTTCTGCTCGCCGGTGACCGGATAGGCGATCAGCATGGCCGCCTGGCCGTCGGCGCTGGTCACCACCGGGGTCACGGCGGCGATACCGGGCGTCCCGCGCAGCGCGGTAGTCAGCCGGGCGGTGCTCGCGCCGCCGGCCGGCAGCCGGGCCGCGACGATCAGCGGTGCGTCGAACCCCGGCCCGAAGCCGTCCGCCATCGTGGCGTAGCTGGCGTAGCCCATGGTGCCGCGGGCCTGCGCCGACTCATCGGGCATGCTCAGCTTGATGCCGAGCGCGGGCGCGGCGAGCAGGAGGATGACGCCTGTGCAGGCGATGGCGGCCAGCGCGGGGCGCCGCTGCACGACCGCCGCCCACCGCAGTGCCAGCCCGGGGGGACGACCCCCCCTACCCCCCCGCGGTGCCAACCCAGATCCAGAGCTAGAACGGACAGTTTCCCGCCGGCCCCGCCCGCGCCTGCGCAGCCGCAGCCGGGACGGCCTGGCCAGCCGGGACCCGGTGAGGCTCAGCATCGCCGGCAGCAGCGTCAGCGCGGCCAGGACCGTGATGGCGACGGTCACCGCGGCCGCGACGGCCACGCCGCTGAGCAGCGGCTGGCGCAGGACCAGCAGCCCCAGCATCCCGATCGCGACCGTCGTGCCGGCCGTGAGCACTGATCGGCCCGCCGTGCGCATGGTCGTGACCAGCGCCTCCGGCGGGGCCTCGCCCGACGGATGGGCCGCGCTCGGCCGCAGGGCCTCGCGGAACCGGGTCACCATGAACAGGGCGTAGTCCACGCCGACGCCGAGCCCGATCATCGACGCCACGATCGGGCCGAACGACGGTGCCGGGATGATGTGCCCGATCAGCGCGATCAGCGACAGCCCGCTGCCGATACCGAACAGGGCGGTCACGATCGGCAGGCCCATGGCCAGCACCGAGCCGAACGCGATGAGCAGCACGATCGCGGCCGCCCCGGTTCCGATCCCGTCGCTCGGGCCGCCGTAGGGCGTCTCCGCCAGGTCGACGACGTCGCCGCCGAGGCTGAAGGTCAGCCCGCGCCCGGACGCGGCGGTGGCATCGTGAATCAGCGCCGCGGTCTCGCCGCTCGAGATGCCGCCCGTGGGCACCGAGAACTGGATGCTGGCGAAGGCGATGCGTCCGTCCCGGGAGATCTGGTCCGGCGCCCCGTGGTTAGCTGCGCCGTGGTTAGCTGCGCCGTGGTTAGCTGTGCCGTACGGGCTGGTGACCGAGCTGACGCCGGCCGCGCGGGAGAACGGGACGAGCGCGGCGGTGATCCGGCTCCGGACAGCGGGTGAGCTGATCGGCTGGTCAGACCGGATGGCCAGCGTGAGGTTGTCGCCGGACTGCCGGTGGAAGTGCGCGTTGATCAGGGCCTGGCCGGGATCGGCGGTGCCGAAGTTGTCGTCGGCCGGGGCCCCGAACCGGGTCCAGAGCGTGATCAGGCAGGCCAGCCCGGCCAGCCACGCCACCGTGGTGATCCAGCGGTGCCGGTAACAGGCCAGCCCGATCCGGCCCAGTGGTCCCGGGCGGCCCAGCGGGCCTGGCTGGTGCGATGGGTACGACATGGAGCTCATCTCCTGCAAGCCACGGGAGTGTTGTTGCCCTCTAGCCTCGTCAGCCCGGCCGTTCGCCGCGTCGTACGACGGGAGGCAGTTCGCCCGGCGGCTACTCGCTCGGGCGTACTCCCAGCGCAGTAGGGTGGCTGATGGCGTTCGACGAGCTGGACCGGCGGATTGTCGTCGCGCTCGTCGATGACGCCCGGGCGACCTACGCGGAGGTGGGGGCGCTGGTCGGGCTATCGGCCCCCGCGGTGAAGCGGCGCGTCGACCGGCTGCGCGCATCGGGCGCGATCACCGGATTCTCCGCCCGCGTCGACCCGACCGCGCTGGGCTGGACCACCGAGGCCTACGTGGAACTGTTCTGCCGTGGCCGCACCTCCCCGGCCGACATTGCCGCGGCGGTCAGCAAGCATCCCGAGATCTCCGACGCCTGCACGGTCACCGGCGAGGCCGACGCGCTGCTGCACATCAGGGCGGCCGACGTCCGGCACTTCGAGCGGGTGATGGAGCGCATCGGCGCAGAGCCGTTCGTGGTCCGGACACGCAGTGTCATCGTCTTGTCCAGGCTCGTGAACAGGCCAGGCATGCTGCCGCCGGAGACCGGCCGGTAGCAGCCTGCTCATCTGGACGTTTTCGCCTGGATCTGCGCCGACCAGGCGGTTCGGGCGTGCCCTTTCCGCTACAGTCGTGGCCATGGCAGAGCGTGACGTTGACCCCGCGGGCGGCACCGGGCGGCCGCTGACCACCGGCGAGTTCCGCGTCGCCCCCGACGCTTCGGCGAATACCTCGCAGTTTCAGGCGTTCGCCAACCGGCAGGCGACCGACTCCGAGGCCCCCTGGGAGATGAAGGCGCCCGGCCGCAGCGTAGGGCGCCTGGCCGGGATCGTGGTGCTGGTCGCCATCGTGCTGGCCGTCATCGCGCTCCTCGTCGTCAAGCTCTAGCTCCTCGGCTAACGCTCTAGCTCCGCGGGGTGGCCCGCCGCGCGTCGGCCAGCCCGCCTGCAGCGGCTGTGCTTGTATTAAGCGCTATGAGCGCTGGACCAGGCGCGGACGAGGACGCGGCTGAGGAAAGTCACCGGCTCACAGCGCTGGAAGGGCTGGCGGCGCTCTCCCTCGACGCGCTGTCTTCCGTGGCGTACGGCCCCGAGGCCATCGTCATCGTCCTGGTGGCGGCCGGTGCGGCCGGCCTGAACTACACCCTGCCCGTCACCGGGGCGATCGTGTTGCTCCTCGCCGTCCTGGTGATCTCCTACCGGCAGGTCATCGACGCCTTCCCCGGCGGCGGCGGCGCCTACGCGGTCGCGCGCACCCACCTGGGCATCATGCCGAGCCTGGTGGCGGCCGGCTCCCTCGTGGTCGACTACGTGCTGAACGCCGCCGTCGGCGTGTCCGCGGGAGTGGAGGCGCTGGTCGCGGCGTTCCCGGCGCTGTACGGCAGCCGCGTGCTCATCTGCCTGCTGATCCTCGCGGCCATCACCGCCGCCAACCTGTGGGGGGCCGCCGACTCCGCGCGGCTGTTCATCGCGCCGACGGTCATCTTCATCGTCGCCATCTACGCGGTCATCATCGGCGGGCTGGTCCGGTCGCACCCGGCGGTGGCGCTGTCGCACAACCTGCCGTCGGCGACCGAGACCGTTGGCCTCCTGCTGCTGCTGCGCGCCTTCGCCTCCGGCTGCTCGGCGCTGACCGGGGTGGAGGCGATCGCCAACGCCGTGCCCTCGTTCCGCCGGCCGCGAGCCCGGCGGGCCCAGCACACCGAGATGTGGCTCGGGATCCTGCTCGGCACGATGCTGATCGGCCTGGCCATCCTGATCCGCAAGTTCCAGGTCGCCCCGACGCACACCGAGACGGTGCTCGCCGAGCTGACGGCCGCCTCGCTGGGACACAACTTCGTGTTCTATGCCATTCAGATGATCACCACGGTGCTCCTGGCTCTCGCCGCCAACACCTCCTTCGGCGGCCTGCCCGTCCTGGCCTCCCTGCTCGCCACCGACAACTTCCTGCCGCACCTGTTCTTCCTCAAGGCCGACCGGCAGGTGCACCGGTATGGCATCGGGGTGCTGGCCGTGGCCGCCGCCCTCCTGCTCGTGGTGTCGCGGGGGGACACCCAGGCGCTGGTCCCGCTGTTCGCCATCGGCGTCTTCGTCGGCTTCACGCTGTCGCAGATCGGGATGGTGCGGCACTGGCACGAGCAGCACGGTCCGGGCTGGGCCAAGCGCGCCGCCATCAACGGCGTCGGGGCCGTATTCACCACCGTCGCGCTGGCGATCGAGCTGTTCAGCAAGTTCCTCGAAGGCGCCTGGCTGGTGGTCATCGTGGTGCCGCTGCTCGTGCTGATGTTCAACCGGATCAATGTCACCTACCGGCGGATCGGCGACGTCCTGCGACTGGGCCGGACGCCGCCGCCACCGCACCGGTACCGGTCGCTGGTCGTGGTGCCGGTCCGCGGCATGTCCCGGCTCATCGAGGAGGGGGTCTCCGCGGCGCTCTCCCTCGGCGACGAGGTCCGGGCCGTCACCGTCTGCTACGCCGATCAGGCGGATGAGCATGCCGACGTGAGCTTCCGCGCCCAGTGGGAGGAATGGCATCCCGACGTGCCGCTGATCACGCTGTCCAGCCGCCACCGAGCCCTGGGGCCGCCGATCGTCGACTACCTGCGCGAGCTGGAGCGAGCCGACCCGTCCCGCCGGCTGGTCGTGCTGATCCCGGAGGTCCAGCCGTCGCGGCCGTGGCTGCGGCTACTGTTCAACCAGCGAGGCACGGTCCTGGACCGGGCGATCCGGCAGGGCACCGGCAATGTCGTGATCTGCCGGCTGCGGTACCGGCTCTCGGCCATCGCCGACCCGCCCGGCGATCGGTCATCATAGGACCCAGATCAACGGAGCCCAGATCAACGGAGGCGGTAATGACCTGGGATGAGCTGCTCGGCTACTGCCTGGCCAAGCCGGGCGCCTGGCGGGATGAACCGTGGGACGGCGATGTCGTGGCCAAGGTGGGCGGCAAGATCTTCGCGTTCGTCGGCTCGGAGTCCGGCTCGTCGGTCGGGCTGAAATGCGGCGCGACGCGAGAGGCGGCCGACGAGTGGCTCGCGCGCTACCCGCAGGACGCGACGGTCATGGCCTATATCGGCCGTTCGGGGTGGAACAGCCTCCGCCTCGGCGGCGCGATCCCCGACGACGAGGTGCTGGAGGCGGTCGACGCCTCCTACGACACCGTCGTCAGCAAGCTGCTCAGGAAGGACCGGCCGGCCTGATCGCCGCAGGCCGGCCAGTCCCCGGGTAAGTCGCGCCGCCGCGGGTCAGTAACCGCCGCCCAGCTGGGTCCAGGCACTCCACCCGGCGGCGGAGTAGGTCGATACCGCGATGCGCAGCTGCTTGTTCAGGATGGCCACCTCCGGATCGCCGTTGGCATTGACCCAGGCGGCCGGGCTGCCCAGCAGATGGCTGCTCATCAGCGTCCAGCCGCCCCAGGCGGCCGCGCCGCCGCCCTGCTGGACCGCATAGCCGAGCTGTCCGTTGGCTTGCTGGGCGAACACCCCGACCCCGTGACCGGCCCACACCACGGCCGCGGGCGAGTTCTTGAGCTTCGCGGCGCCGGCCGGCGAGCTGCCCCACGTCCAGCTGCCGCCCGGCACCTGCCACGCATAGGCCAGCGTGCCGGACTTGGCCGCCGCGAACACCTCCGTCTGACCGCCGCCGCCCGTGACGACGGCCGGCGTCCCGGTCAGGCCGGACGGCCCGCCCGGCACCGTCTGCCAGCCGCCCCAGCCGCCCGGCCCGAGGGCATCGACGGCCAGCGTGCCGCCAGCCGTCCGGCAGAAGACCTCGAGGGTCTTGCGGCTGTCGGCGAAGGCCACCGGCGAGCTCGCGCAGTCGCCGCCGATCCCCGCCCACGTGGTCCAGGCCGTGTTGTCGCTGGGCGCGGCCTGCGCGGTGGTGTCCACCGCGCCGCTGGCGGTGGCGACGAACACCATGACATCGCCGTCTGCCGCCCGGATCGCGGCCGGATCCCCCACGGCCGTACCCGGCAGGTTCCCGCCGCCCGCGGGACCGCCCCAGTTCCAGTCGTTGGGCGCGCCGGGCTGCTGCCAGGCATGCACGATCTGGCCCGCGGTGGTCCGCGCGAACAGGGTCAGCCGGCCATTGGCGTCGGCGGTCACCGCCGGATTGCTCGCGATGTCGGCGGGCGAGTCGCCGACCGTCCTGGTGGCCGACCAGTCCGCGGATCCGATCGGATGCTGGTAGTTATGCCGCAGCGTGCCGTTGGCCGCCTTGGCGAACCACTCGGCCGTCCCGTTGCTGTTCATCGCGGTGGCCACCCGGAAGGCCGGGCGGCGCTGGCCGCCCACCGCGCCGCTGAGGGTGACATCCAGCTGGTCATTGTCGATGTTGACCGTGGTGCCGCCGTAGGTCTCGTCGTGGCCGCCCGCGTACTGGTGAATGCGCTGGTGGGTGAGCCACATGTTCGACGGCATGTAGGAGCTCTTGGTCGTGGCGTGTCCGTCCCAGTCGGCGTAGTGGATGATGTCGGGCTCGGTCATCTGGCTCGCCGCGCCGACCAGGTCGGAGACGTTAGAGAACGACTCGTAGAGGCCGGCCACGTACCCCCGGGCGTGCAGTTCGCTGTCCCAGGCCGACAGGAACGTGGTGACCTCCGATCCGCACCCGCTGCGGTAGGCCTCCATGTCGTAGATGATCGGCGTGCCCGACGGGATGCCGAGGTCGCCGGCCTGCGTCACGGCGTCGTCGGCGGCCGCCTTGCCCTCCGCCGTCGCGCTGGCGGCGTTGATCGTGGCGTCGCCGGAGGCGGCGACGCACGAGGCCTGCAACCCGACGTAGAGCGGGAAGTAGTGCCAGCCCTCAGCCTGGACGGTCTTGATCCAGGCCGGGGTCAGGTTGGCCTGCGCGCAGGCGCGGTTGACCCCGCCGATGTAGACGCCGACGGCGCGGTAGGGGGACGTCAGCCAGTTCTTCATCGTTCCCGTCGACGGCGCCGCGCACGTGTCGAAGCCCGGTCCCTTGACGACCCCCTGCGGGGCCGCCGGCGTGATGGCGGCGGGTGCGGCGAGCCGCATCGGCCGGGCCCGCTTGCTGGCCCTGACCCTGATCGTGGACTGAATAGACCGGGCGAGTCCCGGGCTGGCGCCATACGACAGGCTGACCTCCACGCCGGCCGACGGCAGCACGTCGATGATCGCGTGCGTCACCGCGGCGTCGGAATTCGTGCGGGCCGCCCGGCCGCCGACGACCGCGGCGCGGGTCGCCTGCCGCAGGTCCGGGCCGGCCTCGTTGACGGGCTGGAGCATCACCGTCGTCGTCCTGCCCTGCAGGTCCGCCGGGCAGGCCGGGTCCGGTCCCGGTGTGCCCAGGTAGACCGCGTGCACATTCAGCCGCGGGCAGGCGCGCGGATGCCGGGACAGGTTCACCACCGGCCAGGCGGCGGGCACCCGGAGGCTGACGCCCTCGAAGCTCACAGTCCGCCACGCCCGCCCGCCCGTGATCGCCGTGGCCGTCGTGGCCGTCGTGGCCGTCGCGGCCAAGGCGGCCGCGGGGCACGCCGCGATCCAGAGGCCGGCCACAATGGCGAGTACGGAACCCATTCTTCGAAAGCGCATACAGTTTGTCCTGATGGATAGGCGGCCCGAATCGGCTCGCAAGGCGATAACTTTAAGTAGCGATACGATCACCAAGAGTAACTGCATTCGAGCGAGACTAGCGCAGACCCGCTGCTAGTTCCCCGCGCGGGGCCGGGTCGCGGCGCAGTTTGCCGGGGCTTAGCCTGCCTCGCGGCTCAGCTTGACTCTCGGTCCGGTTCGAAGCGGTAGCCCATGCCGGGCTCGGTCAGCAGCCAGCGCGGCCGGGCCGGGTCGGGCTCGAGCTTGCGCCGTAGCTGGGCCATGTAGAGGCGCAGATTGCCGGCCGCGTCCGCGTAACCGGGCCCCCAGACCTCGGCCAGCAGCTGCTGCTGGCTGAGCAGTTTGCCCGGCGAGCGCAGCAGCACCTCCAGCAGGTGCCATTCGGTCGGCGTCAGCCGGACATCTGGCCCGGCCGGACTCGGCGCGGCATCCGGCGGCTGGCGGACCACCCGCTTGGCCGCCAGGTCGACCACCAGGTCACCGAGCCGGACCCGCGGAACGTCGTCGTCGCCGGACTGCCGCCTGGCGACGGCGCGCATCCGGGCGAGGAGTTCCTCCATGCTGAACGGCTTGGTGACATAGTCGTCCGCGCCCGCGTCCAGAGCCTCCACCTTGTCGCTGCTGTCCGCCCGGCCCGACAGGACGATGATGGGCGCGTCGGTCCAGCCGCGCAGGCCGTGGATCACCTCGACCCCGTCGAGGTCCGGCAGCCCGAGATCGAGGATCACCAGGTCGGGCGGGTGCTTCGCGGCCACCTCCAGGGCCTGGGTCCCCGTGCCGGCGACCTGGACGTCGAAGTGGCGCACCCGCAGGTTGATCCGCAGCGCGCGCAGGATCTGAGGCTCGTCGTCCACGATGAGCACGGTGGTCACGCCATTACCGTGTCACGCTGGCCCGGCGCCTGTCTCCGGAGATGCTGTCTCCGGTTCGGCTGCGCCAGCGGCCGGGTCAGGCGCCGGGGGCCTCGGGCGAGCAGGGAGCCGGCCCGCCGGAACTGCGGGCAGTTCGGTGCTGAACGGCCGGGCCGGGCCGGGCGCGGCCGGCAGCCAGAGCGTCATGGTGAGCCCGCCGCCGGGCGTCTCCTCCGGCTCCAGGCTGCCGCCCATCGCCTCGGTCAGGCCCCGGGACAGGGCCAGGCCCAGGCCGACACCCGTGGTGTTGTCGGTATCGCCCAGCCGCTGGAACGGCACGAACATCCGCTCCCAGTCGGCCGGCGGGATGCCGGGCCCGCGGTCGATGACCCGCAGCTCGACCCGGTCCAGCAGCGCGCTGCCGCTGAGCGTGGGCGGGGATGCCGCCGGCGCGTAGCGCAGCGCGTTGGCGGTCAGGTTCGCGATGACCCGCTCCAGGATCCCCGGATCGACGGCGACCTCCGGAAGGTCCTCGGGGATGGACACCACGACCGTGCGCGCCGCCGGGCCCAGGTCGTCCAGCGACCGGGCCACGATCTCGGCGAGGTCGGCCGGCCGGGGGAAGACCGCCAGCGCCCCCGCCTGCAGCCTGCTCATGTCCAGGAGGTTATCGACCAGGCGCGCGAGCTTGTCCAGGGACTCGTCGGCGGTCGCCAGCAGCTCGTCATGGTCCTGCGCGTCCCACTCGACATCCGTGGCGCGCAGGCTGGTGACGGCGGCCTTGGCCGAGGCCAGCGGGGTGCGCAGGTCATGGCTGACAGCGGCCAGCAGCGCGGTGCGCATCCGGTCGGCCGCGGCGATCGGCCGCGCCGCCTCGGCCGCCGCGGACAGCCGCTCCTGCTCCAGGGCGGTGGCCGCGTAGGCCGCGAAGGCGCCGAGCACCCGGCGATCGGCGGCCGGCAGCGGGCGCCCGCGCAGCGCCAGCATGAGCCGGTCGGTCACCGGGACCTCGGTATCCGCGGTCTCCGGCGAGCGCACGGGCTGATCCCCGGCGACGGCCACCACGGTCCAGTCGCCGGGCGCGGTCCAGCGCCCGGCCGCCGGACGCAGGTCGGCCGACTCGTCGGTGCCCCGCTCCAGCAGGGTCACCGACTCCAGGCCGAAGGCCTCCCGGACCCGGCTGAGCACGGCGGCCAGGGCCTGCTGCCCGCGCAGCACGCTGCCGGCCGTCGTGACGAGCAGTTCCGACTCGGCGGTGGCCCGGGCCGCCTGCTTGGATCGCCGGGCCGCCCTGTCCACGACGGAGCTGACCACCAGCGCCACGGCGATGAAGATCCCGAGCGCCAGGGCGTTGTTGGGATCGGTGATGTTCCAGGTGTGCACGGGCGGGGTGAAGTAGTAGTTGAGCAGCAGCGAGCCGGCGATGGCCTCCAGCACCGCGGGGACAAACCCGCCGGTCAGCGCGACCGCGATGACCGCGGCCAGGAAGATGATGACGTCGCTGGTCAGGTTGACCTGGCCCCGGGTCGCGGCCAGCAGCAGCGTCAGCACGGGGGCCAGCACCAGGGCCAGGAGGTAGCCGAGCAGCCGCCGGCGCAGCGGCAGGCCGCCGCGGTGGTTTGGCAGCCCCCGGCCGCGGCCCATGTGCGCATGGGTCACGATGTGCACGTCGATGTCGCCGGAGTTGCGGATCGTGCGGATGCTGACGCCAGGGCCGGTGAGCAGCGACGAGAGCCACCGTCGGCGGCTGGCGCCGAGGACCAGCTGGGTCGCGTTCTCCGCCCGGGCAAAGGTCAGCAGCGCCTCGGGCACGTTCTCGCCGACGACGTGGTGATAGGTGCCGCCCAGCGCCTCTGCGAGCCGGCGCTGTGCCGCCAGCGTCGCGGGATCGGCCCCGGTGAGGCCGTCCGAGCGGGTCACGTGCACGGCGAGCAGGTCGCCGCCCGTCGAGCGGGCGGCGATCCGGGCGGCCCGCCGGATTAGCGTCTCGCCCTCGGGGCCGCCGGTCAGCGCGACCACGACGCGCTCGCGGGCCTCCCAGGTGCCGTGGATATCGTGCGCCGCCCGATAGCGCTGCAGCCCTTCGTCGACCTTGTCGGCCAGCCACAGCAGGGCCAGCTCGCGCAGCGCGGACAGGTTGCCGATCCGGAAGTAGTTGGTCAGCGCGGCGTCGATCTTCTCGGCCCGGTAGATGTTGCCGTGCGCCATCCGGCGGCGCAGCGCCTCCGGCGTCATGTCGACCAGCTCGACCTGGTCCGCGGCGCGGACCACGGCGTCGGGCACGGTCTCGCGCTGCGGCACGCCAGTGATCTTCTGGACGACGTCGTTGAGCGACTCCAGGTGCTGGATGTTGACGTTGGAGATCACGTCGATGCCGGCGTTCAGCAACTGCTCGACGTCCTGCCAGCGCTTCTCGTGCCCGCTGCCCGGCACGTTCGTGTGCGCGAACTCGTCGACCAGCGCCACCTGCGGCGCGCGCGCCAGGACCGCCGCCAGGTCCATCTCCTCGAAGAAGGTGCCGCGGTAGGGCAGCAGAGCGCGCGGGATCACCTCCAGGTCGTCGATCTGCGCCTGCGTCTGCGGCCGGCCGTGGGTCTCGACGAAGGCGACCACGGCATCGGTGCCACGCTCCGCGCGGCGGTGGCCCTCGTTGAGCATGGCGAAGGTCTTGCCGACCCCGGCGGCACAGCCGAGGTAGATCCTCAGCTCGCCGCGGCCGACCGCGTTCTTGTGGCCCGGTTCGTCCCGGTGTTCGGCGTTCCTCACTGATGCCCCTGTCGGCGCGCGGTCCTGCACTACACGGGATGGGTTGCGGTCCTGTCCTGAACATAAGCCACTGGGTCACGGCTGATACCGGTAGCCCATCCCCGGCTCGGTGAGCAGGTGCCGCGGCCGCGGTGGGTCGTCCTCCAGCTTCCGGCGCAGTCGGGCCATGTGAAACCGCAGGTAGTGGGCATTGTGCTCGAATCCGGCGCCCCACACCTCCGCGAGCAGGCGGCTCGCGGAGACCAGCTGGCCGGGCGCGCGCAGCAAGATCTCGAGCAGTCGCCACTCGGTCGGGGTGAGGTGGACCGGCTCCGGGGTTTCGTTATTACTCGGCTGGCGAGTCACCTTGTAGGCGGCCAGGTCGATGACGCAGCTGCCGATCGTGATGACGGCGCCGGGCCGGGCCGGGTCCTCGCGGCGCAGGGCGGCCCGCAGCCGCGCTAGCAGTTCTTCCATCGAGAACGGCTTGGTGACGTAGTCATCGGCGCCGGCGTCGAGGGCGCTGATCTTGTCCTGGGCGCTGGCCCGGCCCGACAGCACGATGACCGGGGCCGCGGACCACCCGCGCAGCTGCCTGATGACGTCGGTCCCGTCGCCATCGGGGAGCCCGAGGTCCAGCAGCACCGCGTCGGGTGGCCGCCGGGCGGCCTGGTCCAGGGCGTCCCGGCCGCTGGCCGCGGTCAGGACCTCATAGCCGCGAGCGCGCAGGTCGATGCGCAGGGCGCGCACCAGCGCGGGCTCGTCCTCCACGATGAGCACGCGCGTCCGCCGCGCGGGTCCGGGCCCGGGCGCGGGCGGACTGGCCGCCCGCCCGCGCTCGATCATCGCTGCCCCCTGCGCAGGCCCGCGGTCAGGCCGGGTATTTCTCATTGAGCGCGATATTCAGGTTGAGCACGTTGACCCGTGGCTCCCCGAGGAAGCCCAGGGGGCGGCTCTGGGTGTACCGCTGGACCAGGACCCGCACGGCGGCCGGGCTGACGTGCCGGGCGGCCGCGACCCGGTCCACCTGGATGGCCGCGTTCGCCGGGGAGATGTAGGGGTCCAGCCCGGACGCCGACGCCGTGACCGCGTCCGGCGGGATGGCGGAGATCTTCACGTGGTCGAACGCCGCGATCTGCTGCTGCCGCGCCTTGATGTCCTGCACCAGGACCGGGTTGTCCGGGCCCAGGTTGGACGCGGCGGAGAAGCCGGGGTCGCAGCCGTAGTCGGTCTTCACCGCCGCGTTGACCGCGGCGGAGGGCCGCGGCTGGAAGTACTGTGGCAGCGGGTTGCCCTTGGCGCCGGTGAACTCCTGGCAGAGCAGGCTGGAGCCGACGACCTTGCCGTGGTAGCTGACCAGGGATCCGTTGGCCTGCTTGTGGAACGCGCCCTGGGCGATGCCGAACATCACCACCGGGTAGATGATCCCGCAGATCACGGTGAACAGGAGCAGGCCGCGCAGGGCGGCGATGAGCTGCCGGACAGTGCCGGGAAGGCGGTTCATGTTGGTCACCTGAATCCGGGAATGAACTGAATGATCAGGTCGATGGCCTTGATCCCGATGAACGGGACGATCAGGCCGCCGACGCCATAGATGAGCAGGTTGCGGCGCAGCAGCGACGACGCCGAGGACGGCCGGTACCGCACGCCGCGCAGCGACAGCGGGATCAGCGCGACGATGATCAGCGCGTTGAAGATGATCGCCGAGGTGATGGCCGAGGCCGGGCTGTGCAGGCCCAGGATGTTGAGCTTGGCCAGGCCGGGGATCACGCCCTCGAACATGGCCGGGATGATCGCGAAGTACTTGGCCACGTCGTTGGCGATGGAGAACGTGGT
>Ga0208220_1000364_pt1 | contig 19126 bp, 11 predicted proteins | sample NGESurdeep092012_9_FD_184484 | JGI IMG/M metagenome (GOLD analysis project Ga0208220, IMG submission 184484) | Arctic peat soil microbial communities from Barrow, Alaska - NGEE Surface sample F53-1 deep-092012 (SPAdes) | ecosystem: Environmental > Terrestrial > Soil > Wetlands > Peat ...
GTCATTTTCATCGAGCGTGATGTTGGCGGTTTCAATGTTCAATTTCCCGCCGTTGGGCATGGCGTCGCGGGCGTTGACGACCAGGTTCATCAACAACTGGCTGATCAAACCGGAATCGGCCTTGATGCGTCCGCCTTCTTTTCCGTGAACAATGGTCATCTCGATGTTTTCGTCAATCAGCCGGTGCAACATCTTATCCATGCCACCGACAACATCGTTAAGATCAAGAACGATTGGTTGCACGGCCTGCTTGCGGCTGAAAAGCAGAAGCTGCCGCGTCAATGCCACTGCGCGCTCCGCTGCCTGCCGGATTTCCTCGGCGCATTTGTGCGAAAGGCTTCCGGCGGCAAGTTCGGGCATCAACAAATCGCTGTAGCCGATGATGACGCCCAGGACGTTGTTGAAATCATGCGCGACGCCGCTGGCAAGATGGCCGATCACCTCCATCTTTTGCGCCTCGACGAACTGCAATTCCAGCCGCCGCAGCTCGGAGCGTCCCGCGACTTCCTGGATGGCGCGGCGCACTGCGGGGACGAGGCGGACGAGGTTGTTTTTCAGCACATAATCCGCCGCGCCGCTTTTGAGCGAATCAATGGCGCGTTCCTCACCCAGCGTCCCGGAAACGAGGATGAACGGCACGTCAGGATGAGCGGCCCGCGCGATCTTCATCGCGGTCGCCCCGTCAAATGCGGGCAGTTTGAAATCCGAAAGAATCAGGTCAATGCCGCCGCGTTCGAGCACCGCCACGAAATCATCGCGATTGTCCACGCGGATGATCGTGCAGGCGATGCTCCCGGTTTCCAGGGCGGACCGAATGAGCGCGGCGTCGTTTGGGTCATCTTCCAGATGCAAAATGTTGAGCATGGATTTCATTTTAACTTTTTTATTTTATTGGCGGTCTGGGTGCCGGTTGAACTCTGGCTTCCATTCTGCAACGCGGGCGGAAAATTAAAGTCCGGCCTGGCGGGACAAATCACGGCGAAAACCAAGCCTTTTTCCGTGAAACCGCGCGGACGGGCGAAAGTGGTGCGTCCCGGTGATGTCCAGAGTGTCGCACGCCTTTTATCGCCTGCTTCCGTTAAGGCCGATGGTGTGGCAATAGCTGTTTCCATAAACATCACGGTTGACTGACGTGCAGCGGCAAGGGATATGACTAATCACATTGTAACACCCGCATTGCCAAAAGACAACGATTTTTCCCAACTTCCAACTCGCGTTGCCCCGTCGTTTTGCCTAGCCTGTCCGCCGTTTCATTTTTAATTTTGAACCAAACGTGATGACCAGCGCGCAAATCCGGCAATCGTTCCTCGACTTCTTCAAATCGAAGCGGCATACCATCGTGCCATCTTCGAGCCTCATGCCCGATTCGCCGAACCTGCTCTTCACGAACGCCGGCATGAACCAGTTCGTCCCGATTTTTCTTGGCCAGACCAAATGTCCTTACACGCCCGGACGCGCGGCGGACACGCAGAAGTGCATCCGCGCCGGCGGCAAGCACAACGACCTCGACGACGTCGGCCTCGACACCTATCACCACACATTTTTCGAGATGCTCGGCAACTGGAGCTTCGGCGATTATTTCAAGAAGGAAGCCATCGAATGGGCGTGGGAACTCGTCGTGACGATCTGGAAATTTCCGCCGCAACGTCTTTACGCCACCGTCTACAATCCCGACAAAACCAAAAACGATCCGAGTGAATTCGATCAGGAAGCCTGGAATTTCTGGGCGGAAAAATTTCGCAGCGTCGGACTTGATCCGGCGATTCACATCGTCAACGGCAACAAGAAAGACAATTTCTGGATGATGGGCGAGACCGGCCCGTGCGGTCCTTGCTCGGAATTGCACGTTGACCTGACGCCGGACGGCGACACACGCGGAAGCCTTGTGAACAAAGGCGACGCGCGCTGCATCGAAATCTGGAATCTCGTCTTCATCCAGTTTAACGCGAATCCCGACGGCACGTTTTCGCCGCTGCCCGCCAAGCACGTTGACACCGGCATGGGTTTCGAGCGCGTGACTTCAATCATCCAAGGCACGAAAAATTTTTCCGATTTCGCCAACGCAAAAATTTCCAACTACGAGACCGACATCTTCCGTCCGATCTTCGACGAACTGGAAAAACTTTCCGGCAAAAAATACGGCAGCACGCTCCCGCAAGTTCCGGGGAGTGCGAGCGCTGTTGGAATGGGGAGCGCGACCGTCCCGGTCGCATCCGTTGGCGTCCCGCCAACGGAATCTTCCGCGCAAGGAGCAAAATATTACAAACGCCGCCTCCCGCATTTCGAGCGGCCTTGGGCAAAATACATGGTCAGCTTCAGCACGCGCGAACGTCGCCAACTTTCGCCGCCAGCGCGCGACGCCGTGCTAAAGAGCCTGCTCTTTGGACACGAACAGCGCCGTTATCAGATGTATGCCGCCTGTGTCATGCCCGACCACGTTCATTTCCTTTTTGAGCCGCAAATCAAGGAGCAGGACAAAGATGGAAAATCGGTTTTTTGGCCGCTGGCTGAACTACTTCATTCAATCAAGTCCTTCACGGCGCATGAAATCAACAAGTTGGAAAAAACCACCGGCCAAGTTTGGGAAAATGAATCGTTTGACCGGATGATTCGCGGCGATGCTGATCTTGAAGAAAAGTTTCATTACATTTGCCGCAACCCTTGGGATTCCGGCGTCGTTCCGATTACAGAAGATTATCCGTGGCTGTGGACACCGGACGCAGTTTCCGGGAGCGCGACCGTCCCGGTCGCATCGGTCGGCGTCCCGCCGACCGAATCTTCGCGCGGAGCTGCACCGAATTCATCAACACAACCAACTGCGCACCCACCCGAAGCTGCTGCGCGAGACGCGCAGCAGGGCGACCGGGACGGTCGCGCTCCCCAAACCACTCCCCATTCGCAAGCGCAGATCGCGCTCGACATCGCCTTTCGCGTCATCGCCGACCACATCCGCACGTTGAGTTTTGCGATTGCCGACGGCATCCAGCCCGGCAACACCGACCGCAACTACGTTTTGCGCCGCATCTTGCGCCGCGCCGTCCGTTACGGCCGCACGCTCGGCTTCCACGAACCGTTCTTCTACAAGCTCGTGGCCGTGCTCGCCGACACGATGGGCGACGTCTTCCCCGAAATCCGCGCCCGCAAGAAGCAGGTGCAGGAAACCATCCGCACCGAGGAAGAGGCTTTTAACAAAACATTGGATAACGGAATTGAAATTTTTGAAAGCTCCCTCAATGAAATTATCCGTATAAAAAATTTCCTGCAAACTTGTCCGTTGTTATTGGAAAAAGCTAGAGAGCAAATTAAAGACCTAGGGACATGGCCTACTCCAAAAGAAGACATGGAAGGAGTTTGGGCGAGTAAAATTTTGGATCCAATTCAATCGCCTGAATTTACACAAGACGCATTAGATTCACTAGCCGAATTACCAATAGGTTCGTTTGGAAAACAATTTTTAAGCAAGCGCATCATTATTGATTGGCAAAAATGGTGGAGTGCGCTTTGGGATCCTATTCGTAATCAGCTCCGAGAAATTGAGAAGTTGATTGAATATAAAAGCGCTTTCGCAGAGTGTCAGGGAAAAATTCTAAATGCAATTGCTCAAATGGAAGCTGAATTGCCGACGATTGAAAACAAATTAGATATTTTCCCGGGGCGAATTGCTTTCAAACTTTACGACACCTACGGCTTCCCGCTCGACCTCACCGAGTTGATGGCGCGCGAACGCGGTTTGACCGTGGACAAGGACGGTTTTGAAAAATTGATGGAAGAGCAGCGCGCCCGCGCCCGCGCCGCGCAGAAAAAAGAAGTCATTTCGCTCTCGCAAATCGAAACGACCGCGCCGACAAAATTTGTCGGCTTTGAAAAATTAGAATCGCCCGCGTGCGTGCTCGAAGTCGTCAGCGTCAAAGACAAAACCGCCGTCGTGCTGGACACGTCGCCGTTTTACGCCGAGATGGGCGGCCAGGTCGGCGACACGGGCGAAATATCCGGTGGCGGAAATCTTTGGCGGATTTCAAACACGCAAAAATCTGGAAATACCTGGCTGCATTTTATTGAAAGGGGAGCGCGACCGTCCCGGTCGCCGTTCGTCGCGTCTCGCGACGAACATTCGGTCGGCGGGACGCCGACCGATGCGGGCGAGACGCCCGCGCTCCCCATTCCCGAAAGTGTTGTCACGCTTTCGGTTGACGTAAATCGCCGCAACGCCGTCCAACGTCATCACACCGTGACGCATTTGCTCCACTGGGCGTTGCATGAAGTCGCGAGCAAGGAAGCTTCGCAGAAAGGTTCGTTCGTCGGGCCGGACAAGTTGACTTTTGATTTCAATTCACCGCCGCTCACGCCGAGACAAGTTTCGGACATTGAAAAATTGGTGAACGAAAAGATTTTGGAAAATGCAAATGTGTCGTGGACGGAAGTCGCGCACGCAGACGTGAAACACCGCAAGGACGTGATGCAATTCTTCGGCGACAAATACGGCGACACGGTGCGCGTTGTCCAGATCGGCGGCCACGCGAACAAGCTGGACGGCTATTCGATGGAACTCTGCGGCGGCACGCACACGCGCGCGACGGGCGAGATCGGCTTGTTCCGCATCGTCGGCGAAAGTGCGATTGCGGCGGGCGTCCGGCGCATTGAAGCGGTGGCGGGTCTCGAAGCTTATCGCAAGGCGAATGACGAGGTGCATTTGATCAAATCGCTCGCGGGCAAAGTAAATTCGCCGGTTCACGAACTGGAAAAGAAAATCGAGTCGCTGCTCGCTCACCAAAAAGAAATCGAGAAACAGATCAAGGCCGCACAGCAACGCGAAGCGTCGAACGCCGCGAGTGAATTGCTGGAGCGCGTTCAGACCGTGAATGGAGTTCCCGCAATCATCCACAACGTCGGCGGCGTGGACGGCGATTTTCTGCAGGCCATCGCCGATTCGTTGAAAGGCCGGTTCAAAGGCGTAATTGTTTTGGGCGGCACGACGGGCGGAGCAGTTTCACTTGTTGCCGCAGTTTCACCGGAGTTTGTTTCCAAAATCCAAGCGGGAAAAATCATTCAGCAAATCGCCCCGATTGTCGGTGGCAAAGGCGGCGGCAGGCCGGACAGCGCGCGAGGCGGCGGCAAGGACGCAGGCAGGCTCGACGAGGCGCTGTCCAAAGCGGCGGAACTGTTGAAGGGTTGATTGGCCGTGCGTCAAGCCGCGTTTAATTTCCGCAGCACTTTCGGCGCAAATAACTATTCGCAAAACCGCCGCAAAACCTTGTTGACGAAACCGAAGCGGGAGATGGAAACGTCGCGATCCAGTTCCGCCTGCTCTTCAACGTCAATCTTTTGAAGGACGGAGCCGTATTTCGCCGCGTCTTGGTTGAGATCGGCCTTCCAGCCGTCAACCAGCTCTTCGATCTTTTGCAACTGGTCCTTGTCCATCCAGATGCCGTCGCATTGCGGACATTTATGCAAAATAATTCCGCTCGTTTCGGCATAGTTGAAATGCTCCATCGTGACGTTTTCGCAGCAGGGGCAGTTCAATTCGTCGTGATCGTCCTTTTCGGCGGTAAATTTTTCAGTGTTGACCGCGTCCAGCGAGGCGATTTCTTCCGACGTGAAAACCTCGTCGTGATGGTCGGCGATTTTTTGAAGTTCCCCGGCAAAAAGCCATTCGCCCTTGCAGCCGGGACAGGCTTCAATTTCCACGCCGTCGTATCCGGTCACGGAGAGGACGGAATTGCATCTGGGGCATTTCATAATTTGATTCCAAATTATGCCTTCGCCACCAGTTGCCGCAACACAAAAGGCAAAATGCCGCCGTGCTGGTAGTAATCAATTTCAATCGGCGTATCTATGCGGCAGCGGACGTTCACGTTTTCAATCTTCCCGTCCTTGCGCGTGATCTTCAGCGTGAGGTCCTGCTGCGGCTTGATGTTCGCGTCGAGGCCGACGATGTCGTAGGTCTCCGTGCCGTCGAGCTTCAAGGTCTGCGCGGTCGTGCCTTCCTTGAATTGCAACGGCAGCACGCCCATGCCGACGAGGTTGCTGCGATGGATGCGCTCAAAGCTTTGCGCGACGACAGCTTTCACGCCGAGCAGGTTCGTGCCTTTCGCCGCCCAATCGCGCGACGAGCCGGTTCCGTATTCCTGTCCGGCGAGAATCACGAGCGGAATTTTCGCGACCTGATATTTTATGGCCGCGTCGTAAATGGAAATTGTTTCGGGGAGCGCGGGCGTCCCGCCTGCGGCAGTCGGCGTCGCGCCGACTGCACTCGTTGAACTGACTGACGAAGCGGAAGGCGCGACGCCTTCCGCAGCACGCGAGACGCGTGCGCTCCCATAAAAAACCGTCACGCCGCCCTCGACGCCGGGCACCATCAAATTTTTGATGCGCACGTTCGCGAATGTTCCGCGCGTCATCACGCGGTCGTTGCCGCGACGCGAGCCGTAGCTGTTGAAATCCTCCGCCGTCACGCCGTTCTCGATGAGATATTTTCCGGCGGGCGAAGTTTTCTTGATTGAGCCGGCGGGCGAAATGTGGTCGGTCGTCACGCTGTCGCCGAAAATCGCGAGCGCGCGCGCATTTTTTATTTCGGCGATGCTGCCGGGTTGCAACGAAAAGCTCGTGAAGAACGGCGGCTCCTGGATGTAAGTGGATTTGCGATCCCATTCGTAGACATTTCCAGTCGAAGATGGGATTTCGTTCCACTTCGGATTTTGCCCGGCAAAATCCTTGTAAAGTTTGCGGAAAACTTCAGGCTGCAACGCGGCCTGCATCAGGTCGCGGACTTCGCGCAACGTCGGCCATAAATCTTTCAGAAAAACGTCCGCGCCGCTTTTGTCTTTGCCGATTGGGTCGTGGTTCATGTCAATGTCCACGCGCCCGGCGAGCGCGAACGCTACGACGAGCGGCGGCGACATGAGAAAATTCGCCTTTATATTTTGATGAACACGCGCTTCAAAATTTCGATTGCCGGAAAGAACGCTCGCGGCGACCAGATTATTTTTCACAATCGCGTCTTCAATCGTCGGATGCAGCGGGCCGGAATTGCCGATGCACGTCGTGCAACCATAGCCGACGGTTTGAAATCCGAGCTTGTCGAGATACGGCGCGAGGCCGGTCTTGTTCAGATAATCCGTGACGACGCGGCTGCCGGGCGCGAGCGAAGATTTCACCGTGCTGTTGACGGTGAGGCCGCGTTCGACGGCTTTTTTCGCAAGCAGACCGGCGGCGAGCATCACGCTTGGATTGCTCGTGTTCGTGCAGCTCGTGATGGCCGCGATGAGCACCGAGCCGTTGCGAACGTCGCCTTTAAGTTGTGGCGCATTGCCGCAAACCGGGTCTGCCGTCGGATGTTCGTTGGCCATTTCCCTTTCATCTCGCGTGCGATTGGCCGGAAAAAATACGGTGTCCTGACTTCCGCCGCCCGGACGCATTTCGCCGCCCGCTGAGACATGAACAGTGCGCGACAGTTCCTCGGCCTTCATGCCAAAGCCGCTTTCTGCGACGGGTTTTGAAAACGCGGAAATGAAATCCCGCTTCATGTTCGGCAATTCGATTTTGTCCTGCGGACGTTTTGGCCCGGCGACGCTCGGCACGACGGAATTCAAATCGAGTTCGAGTTCCTGCGAATATTGGATGTCGCCCTTTTTCGGAATGCCCCAAAGTCCCTGCGCCTTGTAATAATTTTCGTAGGTCTTGACCGCTTCGTCGCTGCGACCGGTTGCGCGGAGATAATTCACGCACTCGGCGTCAATAGGGAAAAAGCCCATCGTCGCGCCGTATTCGGGCGCCATGTTCGCGATGGTTGCGCGATCCACGACCGGCAACGCCGCCGCGCCGGGTCCGAAAAATTCCACGAATTTTCCGACGACCTTCGCCTTGCGCAACATCTGCGTGACCGTGAGTGCGAGATCGGTCGCGGTGACACCTTCGCGCAACGCGCCGGTGAGATGCACGCCGACGACATCCGGTGTGAGAAAATAAACCGGCTGGCCGAGCATGCCCGCCTCGGCCTCGATGCCGCCGACGCCCCAGCCGACAATGCCGATGCCGTTGATCATGGTCGTGTGCGAATCCGTGCCGACCAAAGTGTCGGGATAAAAAATTCCGTCCGCGTTGAGAACACCCTTCGCGAGATATTCCAGATTCACTTGGTGAACAATTCCGATTCCGGGCGGCACAACCTTGAACGTGTCGAACGCCTGCATACCCCATTTCAAAAATTGATAACGCTCGCGGTTGCGCGTGAATTCCAGATCCAGATTGCGCTGCATCGAGTCCGCCGCGCCCGCGAAATCCACTTGCACCGAATGATCCACGACCAAATCCACCGGCACGAGCGGCTCGATGATTTTTGGATTCTTGCCGAGCTTCGCAACCGCGCTGCGCATCGCCGCCAAATCCACGAGCAACGGCACGCCGGTGAAATCCTGCAGCACGATCCGCGCGACGACGAACGGAATTTCCGCCGTGCGCGTCTCGGTCGGCTTCCAATTCGCGAGTTCCTTGATGTTTGCCTCGGAAACTTTTTTGCCGTCGCAATTGCGCAAAACCGATTCGAGAACAAGGCGGATTGAAACGGGCAATTTTGAAATCGCGCCGACGCCGGCTTTTTCGAGCGCGGGCAGCGAATAAAATTTTCCTTGTTTCCCGTTGCCGAGATCAAATGTTTGAAGTGAGTTGAATAAATTATGTGCGCTCATGTCGTTCCTTTGACGACAAGAAAATGAAGGTTGCGCGCGGATGTGTCAAGCGAAGGGCGTTGAATCGTTGAATCGTTGAATTGTTAAATCGTTAAATCGTTACATCGGCGCGGCAAATTCCGATTTAACAATTCAACCATTTAACTTTTCCCCATGCAACAAATCCGCGATGCGCTGAACCAGGCGCGGCAAGTCCAGCGGCTTGGTAAAAAAATCGTCCGCCTGCATCGCCACCGTGCGTTTGGTGACATCGCTCGTGAGCGCGCTCATGAAAATGATCGGGATGTTTTTCGTGGATGGCTGGCGGCGCAGGATTTCACAAACAGAGAGGCCGTCGAGGTCGGGCAGAAGGATGTCCAGCAGGATGAGGCTGGGTTTCATCTGCCGGGCCTGGCTCAAGGCGTGGACGCCGTCGTTTGCCACGATCAGTTCATAACCCCGCCCTGCGAGCTTGTATTGCAACAGCTCGATGAAGTCGTTCTCGTCATCCACCAGCAAAATCCGGCTTTCCATCATGCCAAGTTAGCCGGAAGCGCGCAGGGCACAACGACAGTGACGTTAAGGTGACGTGACGAATTGGAAACGAAAAATCGGCGATGGAAATGCCTGCGGGTTCAATGCTTCGCGGGAGGAGTCAGTTCGTCCGGCAATTTTACGAGAGGCAGTTCAGCCGGCTTGACCCGGCGCACGCCGCCGATAACCGCGATTTCGCCGGCGTCATTCAGTCCCAGGCGCGGGCGTTTGTCGAGATAGTCATAAATGTCCTGCCGCAAGATTTTGCCGTCGGGGCTGACCACGGAGTAAGTGAACGTCCTTGCGCCGCTCTGGTAAATGACGTGCAGGTTGCTGAACTGATCCAGTTGCGGCTCCGGCCTGCTGAATGAAACCATCGGGCCGATGGCCGAGACCTTGAACACGCGCGATCCCGACTGGTCGCTCACCATGACATACATCCGCAGTTGCTGGCGAAGGTAATTCGCCTCTTCCAGCGTGTATTTACGGATTTCCGGCGTGCGGTTTGTCACGCCCGGCGGCACCGGCACGCCAAAATCTTGCGACCATAATTCCGCGCCGCTGATCACGTCAAACTCCATCGGCGTGCTTGAAAACTGCTCGTTCCATGCCTTGATGTGCAACGTGGCGGTGACGGTGTAATGGCCCTGCCGCTTGAGGTTAAAATACGGCTCCAAGTCCACACGCTTGGTTGCGACCTCGGACGAACCGAGGTCAAATTCGCCCAGCACCGGCACCTCGGAATTTTTTACCACGATGAAGCCGTCGTCCGATTCCACGCTGAACGTGAGCCAGGCCGGATCCGCGCCGAGGTGCAGCGTCTGGCCGGAACGGTTCGTGGTGCGCACGGCCAGCGGCAATGTTTCGCTTGGCAGGAATTGATCCTGATCCAAGACGACCTTCACGTCAACCTGCGCCGAAGCGCGGCAGAACGCCAGCAGCACCAGGGCGAGAATGGGCAATGAAATTTTCATTTGAACTTGGATAATCTAAACGGCCTTGCGCGCGTGGCAACTGTAAATTGCACTTTGCAAATCCGCCGGGCTGCGGCTCAATTCGGTGATTATGACCGGCAACCTTGCAACCATTCTGGAATCGGAATTGGATTCTGTCATCGGCCATTTTCCAGAAATGAAAACCGTGGACGCCGCCTTGAAACACACGCTGGCTTTGGATTGAAGCGTGCGCGAATTGACGGTGAAATTTCCGCTGCCTTATTGATTTGGCAAGATGTATTGCACTTGGCCGTCCTTGCTCCAAGATGGGTTATTAGCCGAACCGTTAAATTTCCATTGGCCTCCTTCTTTTACCATGTGCTGGATTGATATGTCTGGCGCGGTGCCGTTTTGTAAAACTAAAACCTCCAAGTCAATTTTATCATCGCTCACTATTTTTTTAGCGAGTATTTGTTGGGCTAAAAAATTTGAAGTCGCTCCACTGCTAATCATCTTTTCAAAATCTTCCCGGTCTTTGGCATTTTCTGACTGCGCCGAAAGTTGACTAGCCATCGTGCTTCTGACTTGGTCATAATTATCTGACAAAATGCCATGCATATACGTTTGCAAAGCTGCTTCGGGTGTATCAAATCCAGAATTGGTTAATTGATTTTTTGAAAGATAACTTGACGCTTCTGCTCTGATCATCTTTGAAGCATTTGCAGAAATGATTTGCTGTTTTTGTGATTCAAGCTGCTGTCGCAAAACTCCAACTTCACCGCGCAATTTCAACAATTCAGTGAATTGCTCATCCGGAAGCGATTGGAAATTTTTCGCTTGAGCGGCGAGATTTGAAAGATTTTCGTTGTCCGCTTTGAGTTGCGCGATTTGTTGCGTCAACGATTCGTTGTCCGCGCGCAACTTTTCCTGCACCTGACGTTGCTGAAACAAAACCAGGGCGCAGGCGATCAAAACGGCTACGGCAAATCCTGCCATCAAATTTTTCATGGCGATTCCCAATTACGCGCCGCCGGAGATAAAACCTCAAGAAAAATCGGATTTGACAATGCGGCCAGGTTGCGCCAGTCTGTCTTCGAACTGACGGCGAAATTTCCGCTGCCTTATTGATTGGGCGGTGGTGACTGCGGCGGTGGTTTTGGAAAATAAGTCGCATCCGTATTGTCCGGCGGTTTAACAATTCCAGATACGCGTCCGTTCGGTTGATAATCACTCGCCTTCACAACTGTCGGCGTTACAAACATCAGAAGGCTTCTCGGATCCGCCGTGGCATTTGTAGAACTCTCTGAAAATTTGTCCGGCTGGATTTCCCTTTCCAAAACAACGGTTTGGCCGGGTTGCAAGGAGACATGGTTCGTTACCTCGATTGTTTGCAGGTTCGTTTGCGAAGAATCACCGGCCAATTGAATTAACTTTGCGTCTAGATTCAAATCAAAAGTGGATGAGTTTGTCAAAAACAGAGGTGTTACTTCAAAAATTGTGCCGGTATCCACATATGAAACATTTGTGCTATGGAGTGTTCCGTCTTCATTTAAGTCTGGCACGCCAACCTTCCGGGTGACGGACATCGTAGCGTGTTCTCCATTTATGGCAACCACTTGCGGCGCGCTGATGACACTGGCATCACTCGCTCCTTGCAACGCTTCATTTATGATTTTCAATTGCTGTTCCGTCAGCAAGCCGGTTCTGCTGCCTTGCGCGTCGGTTGTCCATCGAATGCCAAGAATTTGCAAATCTTCCGTCGAAAGAGATACAAATCTTGTTCTCAAATGAATTTGTATTGATTCCGCCTCCGGTAAACTGCTGGTTTTCGATTGCGCGGCTTTAGGTGGAACATTTTGCTGACGCAGTCGCGTGACCTCGCCGCGCAATTTTAGTAATTCGTTCAATTGCTCGTCCGAATGCGATTTGGAATTGGCTGCCGCTGCAAGACGGTTTGAAAAGCTTTCGTTATCGGTTTGCAGTTGCGCGATTTGCTGGCGCAACAATTCATTTTCCGCGCGCAGGTTTTTCTGTGCTTGATTGAGAAGCACAAATGCCGTCGCTGCGCCAGCAACGACGAGCGCGCTCAATGCCAATTTTAATTTTGTCGCAGTCATAATTTTCAGAAGTGTAAAGGTTCCGGTTCCGGCAGCGGTAATCGAAGCCGTCGTCAATGTCGCCGCCAGATTCGCGGGTGCCATTTGAATCGCGTTCGTGGAAATCACCGACGCAAACGCGGTTGCGGTTGTAATTCCGCGTTTCGCAAAAACGGCGCGCAGTTTTTCCAGCGCGCGCTCGACGCGCATCCGCGCGGCATTTTCGTTGAGGCCGAGTTTCGCGCCGACTTCGGCAAACTGACAGTTCTCAAAATAGCGCAGCAAAATGGCTTCGCGGTCGGTCTCCTTGAGTTCGTGCATGGCGTCGTCGAGCGTCGGACGGATTTTTTCCCAATCGGCTTCGGGCGCGGTTTCAGAAATGGATTCGCGCATAAATTTGTCCTCTCGGTCGCGACGGCGGCTTTCTCCGCGCACAATTTTCGCGGCGGCAAAATGCGCGCTGGTGTAAAGCCAGCCGGTCAAGGTTTCGCGGCGCGAAAGTGAATTGGCTTTTCGCGCGAGGTCGGCAAAAACCATTTGCGCCACGTCTTTCGCCAGATGTCCGTCACCGTTGACCTGCCTGAGCGCGGCGGAATAAACGAGATTCACATGGCGTTTCACCAGTTCGGCGAAGGCGTCCTGGGAATTTGTCCTGGCAAACTGTCGGAGCAATTCGGAATCAGGCGTCATTTTCAAGTTATAGCACCCGCCGGAACGAAAACCGCACTAGAAAAATCGGTTTGACATCCCGGCCAAAGTGCGCCAAGCTCTGCAAGAAGTGACTGCACAAATTTCCCCTGCCGTATTGAGGACGACCTCAAAACATTAGTGGAAATCCCATTTTGAACCAATCCGGTCGCGATTCGTCCAATGCGTGACGGCTTTTGCGACCACTGACGCCGGAAGGCAATTAACAACCCAGCCAGTTCAGAAATTTATTTATGCCAAGAGTCTATACGAGAAAACTGAAAGTGAAACCGGGCGGGGAAATTTCCACCGCCGTTGAAACGCCCGCGCCGGTCGAGCCGTCCGCCGAGGAAATTCCTGCCGCAGCCGCGCCCGAACAATCCAGTTCGGATGATTTGCGCCCGCCGTCCACGCCGGTCGAGCCGACCAATGATGGCGAGGGGAGATTCGAGGAGCGCCGGGGCTATCAGCGCGACAAGATCGCCGCGTCCATCAACATCGCCAAATTGCAGGCGATGTCCATGAACGACCTGAACAAAATGGCGCGCGAACTGGGCGTGGAAAATTTCGGCACGATGCGCAAGCACGAGGTCATCTTCCACGTCCTCCAGAAAAATGCCGAGCGCGCGGGAGTTTTGTTTTCCGAGGGCGTCCTGGAAATTTTGCCGGAGGGCTTTGGATTTCTCCGCTCGCAGAGCTTCAATTACCTGCCGTGCCCGGAGGACATTTACATTTCGCCGTCGCAAATCCGCCGTTTCGATTTGCAGACGGGAAATCTGATCGCCGGGCAAATCCGTCCGCCGAAGGAAAAGGAGAAATTTTTCGCGCTGCTGAAAGTCGAGGCCGTGGACGGCGAGGAGCCGGACAAGGCGAAGGACAAGACGCATTTTGAAAATCTCACGCCGCTGTTCCCAAACAAGCGGCTCATCCTCGAAACCGCGCCGGAAGAATTGAGCACGCGCGTTCTGGACCTGGTCTGTCCGATTGGCAAGGGCACGCGCGGGATCATCGTCGCGCCGCCGCGCACGGGCAAGACGGTTTTGATGCAGAAAATGGCCAACGCCATTTTGAAGAACAATCCGGAGACTTATCTGTTCATTCTGCTGATTGACGAGCGTCCGGAAGAAGTCACAGACATGGAACGTTCGTGCAAAGGCGCGGAAGTGATTTCGTCCACGTTCGACGAGCCGCCGGAGCGCCATGTGCAGGTCGCCGAAATGGTCATCGAAAAAGCCAAGCGCATGATCGAGCACAAGCGCGATGTGGTGATCTTGCTCGATTCCATCACACGTCTTGCGCGCGCTTACAACACCGTGCAGCCGCACTCTGGAAAAATTTTGTCCGGCGGCGTGGACGCCAACGCGCTGCACAAGCCGAAGCGGTTTTTCGGCGCGGCGCGCAACATCGAGGAAGGCGGCTCGCTGACCATCATTGCGACGGCGCTGGTGGACACGGGTTCGCGCATGGACGAAGTCATCTTTGAAGAATTCAAGGGCACGGGAAACATGGAGGTAAGCCTGGATCGCGCGCTCGTGGATCGCCGCATTTTTCCGTCCATCAACATCGAACATTCCGGCACGCGCAAGGAAGAACTGCTTTATCACCCGGACGAATACAGCCGCGTGGTGCTGCTGCGCCGCGCGCTGACGGGCGTGCCGCCGGTCGAGGCGATGGACTTGCTCCTGGGCAAACTCAAAAAGCACAAGAGCAACATCGAATTTCTTCTGGGCATGAGCGTGAGTTGATTGTCGCCGCGTTTTTTAACGTGGCGATAATGGAGGAAACTTGACATTGCCGCCAGTTTGAACGCCGTTGTTTGCGGGATGGCAAATTAAAGTCAGGGACAAATTTTGTATTGCAAACAGCAACAAATGGAGAGAGCCTTTTTTTGTTGAAACGCATAATGACGGCAATGAAAGTTGCGTTGCAAAACAGCCTCGCCGTCGGCAAACATGAACAGTCTTCATTTGCGCCGTGCGTGGTCTATGTCTGGTCTTCTCAAAATGCCCTGTTGGAAAAATTAAACTTCTTCTCATTATGAAACCCATCTCAAACTATAAATTCTGTGAGGCCGTCAACGGATTGAAAAGCCGCCTGCTTTGGATTTTATTCCTTCTGCCTGCCGTGCTGGCGTCCATGAACGCCGCGGGCGCCTCAACGCCTTTGCAAGGCCAGATTGTTTTGCGCCCGTTGACCGCTGTGGACTTGGCGACTTACGCGCTGCCGTCAACCACCGATTATTCAGGCGGCCTGTCCACGGTGGGTGTCGGCACCGCAGTGTATCTGGAGGCTGACGTGAACATTGTCATCCCGTCTTCGGACATCACGGGTGTCACATGGACTTTGACCGCCAAGCCGCCGGGTTCCCTGGCCGTGCTGACCAACAGCCCGCTCGGAACCAACGTGCTCATTTATGAACCTTCCAGCCGTTTGGTCTCGAAAGTGGCCGGACGCGGGCTGCTGCGTCCCGACATGGTGGGACAATACACGGTGACGGCCACGATAACCACCGCCAGCGAAGGCACCACCAACGTGACCCAGACGATTACTGCCGGCACTTACCTGGGAGTTCAAACCTGCGAGCTTTGCCACAGCGGCGGCCAGATCGCGCAGGACAAGTGGACGACCTGGATGCAAACCCTGCACGCACAGGTTTTCTCAAACGAAATTGACGGCAACGCGAATTTTACCGGGGTCACCATGCGTCAATCCTGCCTCCAGTGCCACACCACCGGCTACGACATCAACACCAATGCGGTTGATGGTGGATTTTACAACTTGGAAACCAAGACGAACTGGACAATTCCGGCGGTATTGACTAATGGCAATTTTGTAAGTATGCAGACGCATTATCCGTCTCTGGCCGGCCTTGCCAATGTTCAATGCGAAAGCTGCCATGGTCCCGGCAGCGTGCATGCCGGACTGCTGGGCAACACCAATAGTGCAACCTGGCCGAGCATCTCGGTCAATTACACTTCGGGCGATTGCAACCAATGCCACGACGATGCGACCCATCATCCTTACGGCACCGAATGGCTCAACTCGGCTCATGCTGTGACCACGACCACGCCGTCCGGTGCGGGACGTCAAAGCTGTGTTGGCTGCCATACGGCCATCGGGTTCATAGACCGGGTTGACGGTGTGACGAACGTGGACACCACTTATATGCCGATCAACTGTCAGGCCTGCCACGAACCGCACGGCGACACCGTTCCCGCCAACAATCCGCACATGATCCGGGCCATGACGGCCGTGACCCTGCCGGACGGCACCGTGGTCACCAACGCCGGCGAAGGTCTGCTCTGTATGGAATGCCACCAATCGCGTCAGAACGCCGCGACCTATGCGTCCACCTATGCGTCCAATTTCGGTCCCCACCACGGCCCGCAGGGTGATATGCTGGAAGGTGTGAATGGCTACAACTACGGCCAAACCATCCCCAGTTCGGCCCATGCCGCCATTTCCAACACCTGTGTCACCTGCCATATGCAGATTATTCCTTCCACCGATCCAGCGTTCCTGACGGCCGGAAGCCATACCTTTGAAATGTCATCCAGCAACGAAATGCTCGTTGCTGCGTGCCAGCAGTGCCACGGCCCGTCCGTCACCACGTTCAACTTCACAGTGGCCGACTACGACGGCGACGGCGTGGTTGAAGGTGTCCAGACCGAGGTGCAAAATCTTTTGAACAAGCTTTCCAGGTTGCTGCCGAATTCCAGCGGCGTGGTGGACGGCTTGGTCAAATCGCCCTCACCCACCAGCACTTGGACGGCACCGCAACTTGAAGCCGACTATAACTATCAGTTCGTGGCAAACGACGGCAGTCTTGGCGTCCACAACACCGCCTACGCAGTGGGACTGCTCAAGGCATCCATTGCCAACTTGACCGGAGTGTCCTCGTCGGGAGGCTTGCCGGACGCCTGGGTGCTTCAGTATTTCGGCTCGCTGACGAACACGGCCGCCGCGCCCAATGCCATCAATAACACCAACGGCGTTCCCAATTGGATGATGTATGCCCTGGGTCTCAATCCAGCGCAGTCCGGCATCAGCGTCACCAATGGCATCGTGTGGAACGACGTGACCGCGCTGGGCGACACCAACACCGTCCACATCTTCACCGCCGCCGAAGTGGTGTTTGACACGCAAGTCGGCAAGACCTATCAGATTCAGGCGATTGGCGCGTTGAGCGGCGGCTGGTCAAACGTGGGCGGGCCGATCGCCGGCACCGGCAACTCGATCTCCTACCTGACGCCGACACGGAACAACGTGCAGCAATTCTTCCGCGTGGTGACCACGCCGTAATTTGTCTGGATTGCTTTGGTTGGAAAACCCTCCTCATGCGAATGGGGAGGGCTTTTTTGTAAGGATGATCTAGCTACAAAAAACGGAGTGGCTGCCTTGCTTTTAGACTTTCGCTTTCTGTTTGACTGTGGCTTGATTGCGACGTGAAGAACACGCCGACAAACCACAACACTCAGGACAAACAAACATGAAAAACACCACCATTTGTTTGATTCTGATTCTATTTGTTTTGGCTTGTTCACACAAGAACGGGAGCAAGGTCATCGGCGAGACATCACAGCCGCAAAATGACGGCACAAATCAGCAGTCTGACACTAATCTTGGGTCAACGACCGCCATTATTCGTATCATGATAGGCGATCCACCACAACCGCCAAGCGGCGAGGATTATTATGAGGTAATTGTTCGAGAACTGCTGATCTCTTATCCTTTTTTCCAAGATGTTGATGAAAAGTTGGGGCTCTCTAAATTGTGGAACGCATCAAAAGATGAAGTAATGGCCAGACTTCGCAACTCGATTACAGTGAAGGCAGGAGATAAGCCCGGAATTTTCGTCATAACCTGCGACGGGCTAAACCACGATCTAGCAGTAAAAATTGTAAATGAACTTTGCGTTTTCCCCACAGTGAAACAGATGTATACAGGTAGTGACCTTCAGCATCAGCAGAAGATGCATTTTTCAATTATTCAATCCGCGAAATGAAGACTGCGCAGTCGCTGGAGCCAAGCTGATTTCAAATTATTCTGCTGCCAAAAACAGGCAGATGCTTCCCCAACCCGATTTCTTCATTGCGGATTTTTCAAGCTCTTCAACGCGGCGATTTGCGCGTCCAGCCGCGCGGCAATCTGCTGAAGTTTCTCCGCCGCCGCCGCCTGAGTCTGTTGAACCTGTCGCATCGCGGACTGCTGTTCCGCAGCGGACAGGCCGCTTTCGGCCTCAAGAAGCTGTTCCTGCGCTTTCTTGACTTGATCGTTCATTTCCTTCGCCGCCGCCGAAAATTCCTTCAGCGCCGCCGTGCGCAGAATCTTCTCGCCATCTTCCACGGACACGGAGGCAAAATTGGGAATCGCCTGTTTTATTTCTTCAATGGCCGCCGGACTGATGGGCGGATGGTTTGCGACAACCGGCTGGGCCGGTGATTGTGCATTGGCCGCCGGCGCGGCGGGCTGTCCGGCTGTTTGGGAAACGGGATTCGCCTCATTGCGTTTTTCGGCGAGATGAAACCAGACGGCCGTGGCCGCAATTCCAAGAACAAATGAAACCAGCACGAGCACGACGGTGCGGATGAAAGCCCGCTCCTCCGGTTGCGGTTTCGTTTGAAGATAAATTCTTTTTTCCGACGCGAGTTTCATTGTGTGCCTTTGTGCTTGCAAATCCTGCAAGAGAATTCAACCTGCCAAAATCCGGCACCGCACGCGAGGAAAATGTGCCGGAAGGGGTCCCGGAACTTTTTTGCTCCAACGCGGACAATGCGTAGCCGGTAAATGGCAAAAAATGAATAGCCTCCAATTCATCATCATGTCAGCTTGGGCGATATAAATGCACGGACCGGTTCAATTCAAAAATTGTTTCGGCGCGGCAGAATGCCCGGCCCGCCTTCGCCGACGTTCCGCGTCCCTGTTCAATTTCATTCTGCCGGTTGGATGGAGGATTTTTCTGCTCGTGTCATTGGCGGCGTTCGCCGTTGGGTCCGCCGGGGCGCAGGGCGTTCAACATTTGGCCGTCGTGCAGCCGGGCGGATTTCCTGGATTGCCCGTGATGAACGGCATACAGCGGACAACCAACGGAGTTCAGATTTATTGGGATGGGCCGTCGGGCTATTATCAGGTGTGGCAAAAAATCCATCTGACGGATCCAACCTGGCTGGCAGTTGGAACACCCTATAACTTGAGCCGGACAGCCACCATC
>Ga0208220_1000366_pt1 | contig 19061 bp, 20 predicted proteins | sample NGESurdeep092012_9_FD_184484 | JGI IMG/M metagenome (GOLD analysis project Ga0208220, IMG submission 184484) | Arctic peat soil microbial communities from Barrow, Alaska - NGEE Surface sample F53-1 deep-092012 (SPAdes) | ecosystem: Environmental > Terrestrial > Soil > Wetlands > Peat ...
CCGAATCCGCAGGGGTCACGGTCGGACGAGAAATGCGATCACGAAATTTTTATTGTTTGCAACAAGATCAACAAGATAAGCGGCTTCGTGGTGGGGTCAGTTGGACGCGATTTCACACACTCGTAGCGGTGGAGCGCTCATGGGGACGGCGTAGCGTCTGGTCATTGAGGTCCGCCCGTGAATCAGGAGAACTGCCGACAACGAAAGGGACTACACCCCTTCGATATTCACGTGGGAAACCGCGTTCGCAATCGGCGCTTGCGTCTCGATATGAGTCAGGGAAGTCTTGGCAAACCTTTGGGGCTCACATTTCAGCAGATTCAGAAATACGAAAGTGGCCGCAATCGGATCAGCGCGGGGCTTCTGCCCATGATCGCGAGGATTCTAGGCGTGGAAATCGCGTACTTCTATGAAGGCATGGAGACGGGGCTCCCGAACGCAGCGCGGAGGCGCCCCGAAGAGGAGAGCGCCCGGCTCGTGATGGAATTCGTTTCCAGCAACGAAGGCGCGCGCCTCATTCGCGCCTTCATGCAGATCGCGGAGCCGAATGTCCGAAAGCGGGTGTGCAGTCTGGTGAGCAGCGTGGCCCAAGAAGAATCGGTGGAACGAAATCAGGAGTGACATCCGTTCATCCGTGAGCCGTATCAATTATCACGGGCTATTTTGCGAGCCGTCGCAATTCGGTCACGGGCTTGCCTTCGTCGCCCCGAAAGGCCGCAATTGAATGCGATTTTGTACGCGACGAAGCGCTACCGCAGTACAGTTGAACTCAGAGCGATCAACCCCATTGCATCACGTACAAACAGTGGATGATCAGTCCGGCTGTGATGATGGTGCGCCGCCATTGTGCATTTGCTGCGTCAATTGCCGAAGATGCGAGGCCAATGCCGGAACGCTGTCGCTGTTCTGATCGAGAAACGCGGTGAATTGATCGCGTTCCTCGATAGCGAGCCAGATACCTAACACACTCACATCGATGACAACGAATTTTCCATTTTCGTCTTCGACGCGGAAATCGACCTGCAGCGGTTGCTGCGCGTTTTGCGCATTGGGGTCGATAATCCTCGTTGAAACGATGTAGTCGCCCGGCGCGCGCGCGGTGGAATTCATCACTCTTAACGTCTGTCCCGAATAGAGCGACAAACGCGATTCATAGACCGCTACCGCGAATTCATGAAACGCATCGACAAACTCATTGATATCGGTGGGCGAAGCCGTGCGCCGTGCGGGCCCGAGCGTGAACAGCGCGATGCGGCGCATGTCGGTTAGCGAGGTAAGGAAATCGCGGAATTGCGCCTGCTTGTCGGCCTGTGTCAGACCATGATTGTATAGCAGCGCGAGGCCTTTCTGGACATTGACGGAGACAAAATTCTCCGCCGGCGACGCAGCGCGTGCTTGAGGTATTGCGAGCGCAAACGCTACCGCAAGCAGACCCAGAAAAAACGTACCGCGAATGCGACCGCCAGTCATTTCGGAGAGATGCATCGTTGAATTCTCCTCTCTTGGTCGAATGCTTTGAGTTCGTTGGGGCAAGGTCACGGCGAGGCAACGCTTTCGCATGTCAGAAGTTCGGCAGATCATTTGTGTTCGTCTTACCGTTGTTTATCTCGTTCTGCCGATGTTGCCGGTAGAGGCTGCGGACGGAGGCATAGTAATCAACCGATCCGCGTTCGATACTTTGAATAATCGCTGCGTTTCGTGCCCGACGGTCGATCACGCTGACGGATACACGTCCGGCCGACCACCAGATGTGCTGTTTGTAGCGGAGATACGTCGTCGGATCGAAGAAAATATCCACAACTTGGCCAGCGGCATCGCGCGGCGGGTCCGGTCCAAGAAAGGGCAGAACGATATAAGGCCCTTCGGGAATGCCCCAAACCGCCAGAGTTTGCCCGAAATCTTCGGTGTGGGCGGGAACGCCCAGCTTCGCTGCTACATCTGCAAGACCGCCGACGCCGACTGTCGAGTTGATCACAAAGCGTCCGACGGTCTGTGCGCCACGTTTTGTTTCACCCTGCAATATGTCGTTTGCGAAGGTAACCGGGAGATCGATGTTTGCCAGAAAATTGTGGAGTGAATCTCGCACCGGCCCGGGTATGACCTGGGTGTAGAAAGCCGCAGTTGGAAGCAGGATGTTGCGGTCAAGTTTGGCGTCGAATGCGAAGACCTGACGATTCGTCGCTTCATAGGGGTCATTGGCTGCACGATCATCACCTGCGGTAGAGCAGGCGGTAAGCCAAATTCCTAGAAATAGGAGAGGGAAGCCCCTCACGGTCGCCATTACATTTCAATCCTTGGCAGACGGCGAGCGCCGCCGTCGCACGCAGATTCTCGTTGCCGGCGTGGACAGCATGAAGATTACTCGGAACGAATAAAATCTTTCATTACGAACTGAGAAAACAACCAGCATAGCTATCGCACGGCGATGTCACGCACTGTCCGCCGATCTGACCGCGTGTTCAACATCACCACCGCCAGCCATAAAGCATTTTCCCAATTTGAAGATTGAGTTTTCGTATAGATCTTCGTGAGCTCGAAAAAAACGCACGATTCGCAGCTTTGCCGTCGTATGGTGCACCATTAAACATTTCTAATGTGGCGCCGAACTCCCTGCCAAACATCCAGTTCCTACTATAGCGTCGCCCACATGTTGCGGAGCGCTGCATAGTACATTGAAGACAGAATGCGGACCCGGGCAACCGGAGGCCCTCATCTGACCGTCGCGCTCCGGAGCAGCCCAATAATCCAAACGTGGCCGCCCCCAGAGGAACGCATGCATCACAATGAGTTTGCCTGCCCCGACATTTACGAAATGAAATCGCCTTCCACCAATTCAAATATTCGCATGATGACGGGCCGCCGGGCGGTCGCCATGCCTCTCAATCTCTTTCTCATTTGTGTCGTGCTCTGCGGCACACTGTTTCAGTTGTTCGGTTTGCCATACGTGTTGAACGTCTACGGCTTGCGAGCCGCATGGCTTCTGTTGCCGATCATGTTGCTGCAGCCGCTTCATTGGGGGCTGATTCACGAAGCCATACATTCCCATCTGCTTCCCAATCGTCGCGCTGACGAATTCTGTGCGCGGCTGCTGTCTGTCACGCTCGGTGTGCCCTTCGACGCCACCAGGTTCAGCCATCTGGTCCATCATCGCTATTCCCGACACAGTTATGACCGGCCCGATGTGTATGACGGCCACGGTTCCTACGCGTTTGCGTGGCTGCAATATTGGGGACGTCTTTTTGGCGGCGTCTATTTGGGCATACTGTTTTCGCCGCTGATCGCGTTTGTCCCGGTGTCAGTCGGGACCCGTCTGATGGAACAAAAAATCCCGCTGAACGAAGATGGCGATATGGACGTGCGACGCTTATTCGTGTCTCTGGTAACAAATCCGGCCAAGCGCCGACGCACGCGGCGTGCATTCGCAATGACCTTGGCATTGTATGGCGCGAGTGCCTTTGTATACGGCGCGTGGTGGCCGATGCTTTTGGCCACGATGTATCTGCGGGGCCTTTGGCATTCGATTGCAGACAATGTCGCGCATCACGATGTTGCGCTCGACGAGCCGGAACGGGCTCGCAATTACTATTTGCCGCGAGCACTCGGATTCCTTGTGGCAAATCAGCATCTGCATCTCACGCATCATCTTTATCCCGCCGCACCCTGGACATCCCTTGCTATGATAAGCGTGCCGGAGAACGAAATGACGAATGACAATTATTTCCGCGCGGCCTTTCGTCAGGTGAACCGCGTTTATCCCCGATCCTTGATATAAGACGCCCCCAACGGAGTAACCGATGGGCACTATGAATGACATGAGTTCGAAAGTCTGCATCGTAACGGGTGCGACTTCGGGAATCGGGAAAGCCATCGCATCTGAGCTGGTAAGGAGGAATGCCGCGGTCATCCTGATCTGCAGAAACCGGCAGAAAAGTGAAGACGTTATCCGCGAAATACAAACGCTGACGCAAAGAAGCCCAATCGATTTGTTGATCGCCGATCTTTCATCTCAGAAGCAAGTCCGAGCGGTAGCGAATGAATTCAACGGCAAGTACGGGCAGCTGCATGTGTTGATAAACAACGCCGGTGCGATGTTTCCGAAACGCGAAGAAAGCGTTGATGGCATTGAAATGACGCTAGCAATCAATCATCTGGCACCCTTCCTCTTGACGAACCTTCTTCTCGATAAATTGAAGGCAACAAGAGATGCACGAATCATCAACGTCAATTCGGATGCGCATGAGCAAGGAAGAATTGATTTCGCCGATATACAGATGCGGCGGCGCTATGGACGCGGCGTTGGAATGCGCGCCTACGCAAATGCAAAGCTCGCGAACCTGCTAACGGTATATGAGCTTGCCAGACGCATTCAACACACGCATGTCACGGTCAATGCCGTGCATCCCGGATACGTGGCTACCAACATTGTCTCTATTCAAAATGCTACGGGTGCGTGGCGGCTGCTCAAGCCGTTCTGGAGCACGGCGATGCGTTTTATTCTCACGCCGGAGAAAGGGGCTCTTTCTTCGATTTTTCTCGCCTGCTCCCCGGACCTTGCGGGCATATCGGGAAAGTATTTTGAGAAATTCGTCCCCATAGCGTCCAGTCCGGCATCGTACGACAGACACATGCAGACACGGATGTGGGACATGAGCCAGAAATTGACGGGAGGTTAGAAGAACGACGATGCACGAAAATGTTGCTAATATGAGCGCAACTGCCGCCATCCGCTGGATCAACCCAGCGCTTTCCTGGGTTCTGGCGTTTTGTGCAATCGGCGCAGCCGTTTCCCCCGCTACCGGATCGGAACAGCGATGTAGTTACCAGATCCACGATTCCCTTTATGGCTCGATCGGCGTTTATAATAACGTCATCGAAAAGAACGGCGATGCAACGACTGTTATCACGGAGGCCCATATCAGAATCTCGCTTCTGGGTGTAGTTCTTTACAAACAAGACGTATCCCGGATCGAACGCTTGGTCGGCGGCCGTCTGATTTCCTTTCACGGGGTCACAACCGAAAACGGCAAGCCAACGGAAGTGAACGGCTGGGCGGAAGCCGATCATTTCATCGTTACGTCTCCAAGCGGCAAAGTTACGGCACCGGCGACAATTCGATCGGCGAACCCGTGGTTTGCGGCCGCCGAAGGCGGCGATACGATCCTTATGCCGGATACCGGTCTCATCTCGAAAATGCATGCGAGCGGTGGCGAAGAAACGGCAATCACAATTGACGGCGCCACCAAACAGGTGCGGCAGTATCACATCGAAACGGCAGGTCCGGCCGAGCAATACGAAGTTTGGATGGACAAGGACGGAACACCGCTCATGTTCAACATAAAAGATCGCGACGGAACCGATACGTTTACGCTAATCCGGTGAAATAGCCGTTTTGACGGCGCGGCATTCCGGGAGATTCCACCGCGAGCGGTCCCCACGCCACGAGATAACGTGGAGACCGCTCGACACGCAAAGCCGAAATGAAATTAGGCGCTGGTGCTAACGGACTTGCCCATGCCGGGCGGAGGAGTAGCTGCCGCTGCAGATGTTGCGGCTACGGAAGCTTTGTCGTCGGCGTCGGCGTCGCCGTCACGGTCCGGACAGGGCTTTTCTTGCGTCTCCGGAACGCGCGCGGATATGGCAGACGCTGCGGAGGTAACAGGTGCGATTTGCATGGGTTTTCCCTCTGTGAAACACGGCGCGAGCTTAACGACCGCACCTTAACGCGCGGTGTGGCCTACATTGATTTCTCGTATAGTAAGCGCCGCACGCCCTTGGCGACGGCTAATCTTGGGATCGCAGCGTCTGTCCCGTGAGAGAGACTGATTGGGCGTCGTCATAAACGGGCGTTCACATTGCGAATGGGCGATCACTTTCAACTTCCGCCGCCTGACTGACTCCGTCCAACATTGGCAAATCTCAACGTACAACGCATCTGCGTTTAGTCGCCATTCATGTAAGCTGGGCTAACTTGCCTCATGATCAAAACGCAATTGGCTCTGCGCGGCAGCCACGTACCACTTCCGATAGGCTGAGAGATATTCGATGAAGCCCGTTTCTCGGTCCTCAACACATTATGACTCCGTGACGATTTGGTTTCACTGGCTGACAGCCGCTCTTGTTGTAGGACAATGGGTTGGAGCCAAAACTATCGATATGTGGCCACGGGGGATGCCGCGCGTTGACGCGCGATCGATCCACATAACATTCGGGATTTTCCTCGCTCTGCTGTTGATTGCGCGCATCGCTTGGCGTGTTACGAGAGGAAAACAACTGCCTAGAGCAGAAGGCGGAATTCTGGGATTGCTCGCACAAGTGACGCATTGGGGACTTTATGGCCTCATCATCGCAACAATTATACTGGGTCTGGCGTTGATGAGCCTGCGAGGCGACAGCTATTTTGGAATGCTGACGCTGCCATCGTGGGCTTTCTCTACAGCTCAATTGCGCCATACTGTGCAACATCTGCATGATCTGTTTGCCACGACGTTGCTTGTTGTCGCCGGACTGCACGCTTCCGCCGCGCTGCTGCATCGATATGTTCTAAGAGACAGCGTGCTTGCCAGAATGCTCCCCCAACGCAGCTGAATTCCAAGTCGTTCAAGGCATAAGCAAGCCATCGATTGGTCAGAGGGCTCGCCGGGCAGCCTCCATCTTTTCCAGGGCGCTCAGGACCAGCGATGGTGTGAGTAGCTGAGGAAGTGCAATTGCCCGTGCTCGCAAGTCCGGCGGATATAATAAGTACAACGGAACGCCGCTCCGGCCGTATCGACCCAGCTCGATGGTGATCGCGGGATTGCCGTTCGTCCAGTCGCCTTTCAATGTCACAACGCCGTCATGCTGTAAGCGGGTCACAACTGCAGTATCCCCCAATGCGACACGTTCGTTGACCAGGCAGGTCACGCACCAAGCCGCCGACAAATCCACCAACACCGGCTTTCCGGCGCGGCGCGCGTCCATCACAGCCCCGGTTGACCACGGTGCCCAGCGATCGGGCTCAGGGGCAATTTGAATACGCAAGCTCAACGCGATCAACGCAGCCAGCCCCGCAACACCGGCAATTCGTCGAGGCCACGGAATCAAAAGCGGCAGCAGCCATAGCAGGAAGACGAGGCCTAATCCTGCCGAGAGCGCAACCACGAGGCCCCCCGAACCGACCTGCTTGCTCAACACCCAGATGAGCCAGATGGCGGTCGCAAACATCGGAAATGCCAGAAACTCCTTGAACCGAACCATCCACGGGCCTGGTTTTGGCACCAGACGCACCAGGGCTGGCATCAAAGCGAGCGCGCTAATAGGAAGTGCGAAGCCGGCTCCTAAAGCTAGTAAGACGACAACCGCGAAAGCGGTTGATTGCGTGAACGCATAGCCTAGCGCTGTACCCATGAATGGCGCCGTGCAGGGACTTGCAACCAGTACTGCGAGCATTCCCGTGAAGAATGCGCCCTGCCCGCCTTTGGCGCGCGTGAAGTCATTGCCAATTCCAGCCAAACTCGGCGGAACCTCGAAGACGCCCAGCAGATTCAACCCGATTGCCGTCATCAGCATTGCCATCGCGAACACGACCAACGGCGATTGAAGCTGGAATCCCCAGCCAAGCACGGCACCACCGGCCTTGAGAAGAAGAAGCAAAATCGCGATGGCGGTAAACGTCGCCAGCACGCCAGCAAAATAAAACGCACCATCGCGGCGCAAAACCCGCGAATTTCCTCCCGACTGTGCCAACGCTAGTGCCTTCATCGACAGGATCGGCAGAACGCACGGCATCAAATTGAGGATCAACCCACCAAGAAAGGCCAGAACAACGGCTTCGGCCAACGTCAAATCATCAGAGCGTGAAATTGGTGCAACAGGAGCGGCTGTCGGTGTGGCGGATATGGCAAACGCACCAACACCGGGAACATCCAGCACGCCCTCGAATTTGCTGACCGGCTTGGCGTGTAAAGGCCGCGCCGCTTTCCAAATCAATGTATCGCCATTGATATGAGTACTCGGCGAAACGTCGCAATCCACCGTTTGTATCGTGGCCGGATAGAAGTGCGCTGCTTCTGCCTTGATCCCTGTCAGAACGGGACCGACCAGTGTCAACGTCAATATGTTCGCGCCAGTCGCAATATGGGCGGAACCGCCAAAGACTCGCGGCAACGCAGCGCGCGCCTCTGCAAAGATCGCGTGCGAACCGGATGCGTTGCTTAAATCCAGGTCGAGCGTGGTCTGCTCGGGAATGCACATCTGTGCGCATTCGAGCAGAAACAGATGCACCCGAGCCGGCGCAGCGCCGATCGTGGCGTTGCGTGCGACAGTCAATGGGACAAGCAATGTGGCTTCATCCGCATAGCCGTAATTGACAATAGAGCCGGTCATGAACTGATGCGGCGTTGGCCATTGCGGCACTCCCGCCGTCACACCTTTCGGCAAAAACCAGGAAACGGAAGTCGCCAAACCGGAATCGCCCGGATTGCGCCAATAGGTATGCCAACCCGGCGCAATCACCTGCTGAATCGCAACCCACACTGTCGATTCGGATTTAGATGGCGCTTCGAGCGAAATGCTTAGCTTGACATGATCGATCTGGACAGTGGACGCTGCATGGACCGGTTCAAGCAACCAAGGCCCAGCAAGTACCGTCGCGATCAAAACGCGAAGAAAATATCCACGCATCAGATCACCGGATACACCAGGCGCGCGCACCTTCGCGCTTCAAGAACGCTTCAGCACCTTTGCCTTGCAGGACCGCCAGCGTGGCGATCATTCCGGCTTCGACACATGTCGCTGCGGCCACCGTGACCGAACGCGGCGCGTGTTCAATCGGCCTGCCGGTACGCGGATTCAAGATATGGCCGTAGCGGACGCCGTCTTTCAGCAGAAAACGACGAGAATCCCCGCTGGTGGCGAGCGCGCCATCGACGAGTTCCAGAAGTCCGGCGGCATGACCGCTCGCATCGACCGATTCTATCGCCACTTTCCATCGCTTGCCGTGCGCGCGGGGACCGGACACACGCAAGTCCCCTCCAAAATTCACGAGTGCAGGCAACGATGTGATTTCGCAAATTGCGGCAAGCGCTTTGTCTACCGCATATTCCTTGGCCAACCCGCCAAGATCGATTTCCATGCCAGGAGGTAACCTGATCGCTGGCGGCTTCCAGGTTACCTTTTGCCAACCGATCAACTGGCATAGCGATCTGATCTGAGCATTCGCGGGAACATTGTCTGACCCGTCGAATCGCCAAATCCGGCGCAAGACGCCTGAAGTGATATCGAACAGACCGTTGCTCACCTGAAAACACTTGGCAGCAAAATTGAGCAAATGGGCCGTCTCGGCATCGACCGCCATCTCCCTGCCACCGGCGGCATTGATCAGCCCGACGACACTATCGCTTTTGTAGCGGCTGAATTTCTGTTCGATGCGGCGCGCTTCCCATTCAACCGCATGCCCCGCGGCCTTCGCCAAATCGGCGTCATCCGTTTCCAGCCGTACCTCGCATGGCGTCGCCATAGCGTGAAAAGAAAATAGAAAATCCGTGCCCGAATGTTCGAGATTGTTCGGCGATTCTGCTGCGCGCGCTGCCATTTGTTTCAACTAATGGAAGTCCCAATTGTAGCCGAGAAACACGAAGGCCGCGTTGGTGCCCGCGAACAGGTTCTGCTGTTTAAGCTGTCCGATTGCGTCGGCCGGATGACCATCGCCGGTCTGCTGATAATATCCGCCGCGCAGATAAAGTTCGGTTCTTCCTGTCGGATTAAATCCGACTTTTGCGCCATACGTGATCGCCGTGAATTTGCCCAGCCGTGGGTCCGGCGACGCAAAGGCCGGAAGAGGTTGCCCGCTCACAAGATAATTGTCGAAGAAATTCGCCGCCGATTGCTGATACCAGCGTGCGCTCGGTTCGACATAAACCCAACGCGCCAGCCGTATGCGTTCCGACAGTTCGGCGGTTTCCGAGGTGACGCCCCAAGAGTCCTTGAAATAACGCAGCGATAAATCCGTAACGGCCGGATCGAAATCGAGTTTGTTGTCCCAGAAGAGACTTTGACTCTGCCGGTTGTTCGGACGGTTTTCATACAAATAACTTGTCGGCTCGCCGCTTACCGGGTCGACCACCGAAATAACGCGGTAGGGATCGTTCTGATAGCCACTTTGCAAATCAAAGGAATAATCGAGCTGCATAAGCCAACGCCTGGTCATCACTTCGGTGAGGCCCAAAACGAATCCGGCTTGCGTCTTGCCGCGCGAAGACGGCGTTTTCCAGTCCGGGATCATCGGTGTAAGCGGCGTTGGAACGCCTCCATATGGAAACGACGAATCAAGCTCGGTGTTTAGCGAAAGGCTGATGGTGGTGTCGTCGCTGTTGAAATTCTGCGCAATCCGCGCGTTTGCGGTAATGGCACGATAGTCGCGCTCGATGGAATAGCCGCCGCCGAAACCGACATTCGAAATGCCGCCGAGCGGGAAGGACATGCCGAAATTGAAACCGATGCGATGGTCGCGGAAGCCCCTGTCCATGGGCAGAGCATTCGGCGCGACCGTATACTGTCTGCCCAGCGCCGCCGACGCGACCTCTCCGGGCGACGGCGGTAAGTGGATGACGGTGCTGCCGCCGGACGCGCTCGTCACCGTTACCGTCGATCCCTGCGCCTTTAACGGCGTGACGAAAGTTTGGATCTTATCGGAAGGAACGGCACCGTTCGGCGTGGCGCCGGAAACAGCATCGAAAACAAGTCCAAGGTTGAGTTCTTGTCCGGCCGCTCCGTGCGCCGTCAGATCGGTCGCCGGTTCAATAGCCCGTACACGGCCGCCGGGTTCCTGATAGACAAGCAACGCGCTGTCGATCTCGGAATATGCAATGCCGGGACCGAAAATGTCGTTGTTGTAACTGGAATCGTTGTACTGGGCCTTCGCTTCGTTGGCGGCAGGCGCGATGGTCGCTGCCAGTAGGCTTGCCGAAAACATCGCGAGATTTTCGCGAACCTTTCCGGCGCGTTTTTTCCTCCTCAATTGCAACCGCAGCCTCCACCGGCAAAGCCACGGCCACCGCTGGATGCTTCCTTGCTGAAATAGATGTGGTCATCGGCTGCGGTTTGCAGAGGATAAGGATCGAGCTGCATTTCGCGCCGCGCCATGAGGTCTTTCTCCCACGGTTTGGGCTCGATGGCGCATCCGCCGCAAAAGATTGCGGCCGCCACGCATGCGGCGACAATTGAAGCGCCTTTCTTGAAGAATTTTTGTCCGATCACGTCAGGGCGCCTTTTCGTTGAGCAAAGTGTTGATGTCCGCGATGTACTTCCCGTCCTGTTTGAGAAGGAATCCGTTGTGCACGTAACGAACTTTGCCGTCCCGTCCGATCAGGAACGATGTCGGCATATCCTTGAAATCGTATTTGTTCGCGATCTTGCCATCCGGGTCGTAGACGATCTTAAATTGAGGATAGTTCGCCCGCAGGAATTCGTCCGCGAGGCTGCGATCATGATCGACGTTGACGGCGATCACGACCAATCCCTTGTTTCCGTAGGTTTGCTGAACGTCATTCATCCACGGAAAGGATGCCCGGCACGGCGTGCACCACGACGCCCAGAAATCGAGATATACGACTTTGCCCTTATAGACGCCGAGATCGAGGTCATCTGCCCGGGCGGGACTTGCCGTGTACGAATAGAGCGCCGCCAAAAGGGACAGGATCGGCCCTGCCCTAAAAAATAGACCCATAGTCTGATAACCCTTCGCCGCGATGCGTTATTGGCTATTGAAATCATTAGTACATTGGGCACACCCCTCTGGCATTGCCGCAGTTCGTATTTTTTGTCGGAATTGATTGTCGGCACGGGAAAGCGCCCCAGAAATGCGTTTCAGCAACGCCCACTATTCACACTGCGTCGCAATCCCACTATACAAATTCCCAATGTTGTTCGCGGAGGTGCGTGCGCCGCGCGCTACGCGGGCGAAAAAATCATATCGATCTTCAAGCCTGGTCTGTTGTCGCTGGCCGACAGCGCCGCATCGTGCAGTTCGGCGACCGCCGCGACAATACTAAGCCCCAGGCCATTGCCTGGCGCGGTTCTGCTCCGTTCGAGCCTATGGAATCTTTTGAAGATATTTTCACACTCCGCTTCGGCAACGCCGGGTCCATTGTCGGCGACGGCGAGTTCAATACCTCTCGACCCGCGCTTGAGCGATGCCGTCACGACAGCGCCTGTCGGCGTGTGCGCAATCGCATTTTCCATGAGATTGACCAACGACTGGACAAGCAATTCGCGATCACCCGGTATCCAGAGATTGGGCTCAATATCGATTCGCAACGTCTTGCCCGCGTCGTCCATCAATGGCGCGAAGGTTTCGCACACATCCGTCATCAGCTCGCTCAGTGACAGGCGCTGAAACCCACTGCGGCGACTGCCGCTCTCGATTTGCGCAATACGCAAAATGGCGCTGAATGTTTCGAGAATGCCGTCGATTTCGACCACCGCGCGATCAAGAACCGCGCGGTATTCATCCGATGATGTGGCCGTGCGCCTCGCTTCTTCAAGCGAATTGCGCAGCCGCCCCAAAGGCGTTCGCAGATCGTGGGCGACATCGTTAGAGACGTGCCGCAGGCTTTCCATCAGGGCCGCCATGCGATCCAGCATCCGGTTCAGTGTCGCAGCCAACCTGTCCAGATCATCCGGCGCGCCGCGACGCGGGATTCGGCGCCGGATATCGCCTTCTATGATGGCTTCCGCCGTACGATTGATTGCTTCGATGCGCTTGAGAAACCGTGAACTGAGGAAAATTCCACCAGCCACGGCCATCATCGCGGTTAGCAGAAAAATCCAGCCGAAACTGTTCAGGATGAGAGTGCCGAACTTCCGGACTTTGCCGATGTCGTCGCCGACAAGAAGGCAGTAACCGGATTTCAGCGGCGATACCAACACCGCCAACTTTTCCATCTGTCCCGGCGCTTCGTCGCCGTCAGGCGGACCGGTGAATATAATCCAGCCCTCTACACAGCGCACGCCGGGCAACTTGCCGAACAGAAGCCGACCCTTGTCGTCGTAAAGCGTATAATCGAGGCCGCCGACAAGCCGCCCGCGTTGCCGCTCCGCTATGGCCTGGAGCAATTGTGCGGTGCCGCCATGAGCATATTCTTCGCGAAGGGCGACGGAATCTGCTGCAATGCGCGTGTGGATTTCGTGCTCGAGTTCGGACGTCGCGGAGAAAAATATCAAACTCGCCAGAATGCCGACGGAAACGCTGAAAAGCCCAACATAGGCCGCAGTCAGTTTGAAGCTTGCCGACTTAAGAAGCTGTCCCAGTCGCATGAATCAAATATCCCGAGCCGCGCACAGTCTGGATGAAATCGCCGTCGATCTTCGAGCGCAGACGGCTGATATGCGTTTCCACAATATTCGTCTTCGGGTCGAAGTGATAGTTCCAAACGCCTTCCAGCAACATGGTGCGTGTCACGATCTGATCGGGGCGCCGCATGAGGTATTCCAGCAGCGAGAATTCCCGCGGTTGCAAATCAATCTCATGCTCCGCCCGCGTTACGCGTCTCTTGATAAGGTCCATCTCCAGTTCGCCGACGCGCAGTGTCGTCGGTTGTGCGGTCAGCTGCGGCCGGCGCAGCAGGGCATTGACGCGCGCCAACAGCTCCGTGAACGCGAAAGGCTTCGCCAGATAATCGTCGCCGCCGGAATTCAACCCTTCCACGCGGTCGTCGAGCCCGCCGAGATTACTCAGAAACAACACCGGCAGACTCGACTGTTTCTCGCGTAGCGCTTTTACCAGTGTGAGGCCATCCATCCCCGGCAGCATTCGGTCGACGATCAGCAGATCGTAATGGCCTTCGCTGGCGATGCGAAAGCCGCTGTCTCCGCGCGCGGCATGATCGACGCGATGGCCACTCTCAGTCAGGCCGCGAACGACATACGCCGCCAGATCGGGTTCGTCTTCGACCAATAAAACATTCATCGTGTTTCTGCCTCAATCGGATGTCGCGTCGGTAATGGCAAATTTAGCGGCCGACCAGCAGCATTATGGCGCAAACGCTCCATGAAGCGAATTGCGCCTGCGCCTAAATTCGGCGCACGAGTGGATAGGTTATTACCTTACAACGAGCCCATTGGAACAGTTTTATGATGTCAGCCGCCGATCGAAACACCGACCAGGTGTCCGATTCCAAAGGTAATCCCGGCTGCAGCATAGCCGATCAGCAATTGCCTAATGCCCGAGAAGAGTATGCCGCGGCCGGTGAACAGAGTTGTGCCTGCGCCGATCAAAAAGAGCGCGATTCCGCTGAGTGCCAGACTTACCAACACCGCTTGTGAGCCGGTTAAGAAGAAAAATGGCGCTACAGGAAAGATCGCGCCCAATGCGAACAGGAAGAAAGACGTCGTACCAGCCGTCCACGGAGAGCCTCCAAGATCGTTGGGGTCGATGCCGAGTTCTTCCCGTACCAGCGTATCCAGTGCTGTAGCTTTATTCGCAATCAAGCGTTCGGCCAGGGCCTTGGCCTGCAGCTCCGGCAAACCCTTGGCCTGATAGATGAGCGCGAGTTCTTCCTTCTCTTCGTCGGGCACCTCCTCGAGTTCCACCGCCTCGACATCGATTTGACGTTGATAGGATTCACGTGCGGTGTTGACGGAGAGCCACTCGCCCATTGCCATCGAACATGCTCCTGCCAACAATCCGGCAAGACCTGTCACCAGAATTGCGCGCGCGTTGAGCGCAGCCCCGGCAACGCCCATCACCAAGCTGAGGTTGGAACAGAGCCCATCATTAGCGCCCAGTACGGCTGCGCGTAGCGCATTGCCGCCCATGCCGCGATGACGTCCTTCAAGGCGCGCCAACGTACCACCCATGAGCGCTTGTGGATCGTTGCCTGCGAGCGCCTCAATGATCCGCGCATGACTACGCTCCATCGCAGGCAGTCCAGCCGCCACCGCGTCGGGCTGCTTGTCATATTGCCCACTGTCTAGGTGTTCGAACGTGTTGACGGTCGGTAACACGAACTGTGGACCGAAACGGCGCGCCAGCCAGCGCAAGGCCCGAGTGCGAAGGTCGGGCCGCAAATTCGGAACGCTGCTGCCGCTTGCACGAATGCGCGACTTCCAGAATTCGGCGTGCGCCTCTTCTATGGACGCCAGCTTGGCATAGACCTTCGCGATATCCGGATTCGTCTCCGCTTTTGCCAGCGTGTGATAGAGCGCAGCGCTATCGACTTCACCCTGCAAGTTTGCGCGATAGCGTGTGTGCGAATCTTTTTGGTCGGTCATGACCCTACTTATCCGCCATCACTTTGTTGAAACTCAATTTTGAGCATCAGAGTAGCCATTTGGGCTCCTTCATCGCAATGTGGATCATTCAGGAGCAGCCGGTAGTTATGGCTGACGGTTTTTGGATCAATCACGCTCCACAGTCGGATTCTTTTGTGCTACAGCCTGCGGCTCATTGAAACGGAGATATTAATGGCCAAGAAGTCAGTCAAGCGACGCGAGTGGACCAAAGAGCATGTTCGCGAACTCAAAACTCTCGCACGGCAGAAAACACCCGCGCCGAAGATCGCCCGGGCCTTGAAAAGAACTGAAGGCTCAATTCGACAGAAAGCGTTGAGTTTAGGAGTTTCGCTGAATAGTCGCGCTTGATCGCTCAATAGCGCGTATCAGTCGAGCGCCTGGAGAGTTTGGGACAATTCCAACAGGCTAATCGCTTCCGTGTTTGCAGTGATCGGATATCTTTCCCGACCTGCATAAACCGCGAAGCGCTTGGCGGCCTTTAGATCATCGCTTGCGAGGTGAAAACCTCTTTCTGGGCGTGCCAGAAGACCTTTCTTGATCTCAATTGCCCATAGGCCGTGTCTAGGAATTTCGAGTAACAGGTCAATTTCCGCGCCGGCAGAAGTTCGGTAGAAGGTCGCGAGCGTATGCTGCGGGGCTGCCGCAAGCAGATTTTCAACGACGAAGCCTTCCCAGCTCGCACCGATTACCGGGTGACCGGCGAGCTGATTGTAATCCGAAATGCCGAGCAATGCGTGGAGTATGCCGCTGTCGCGCACATAGACCTTGGGAGATTTTACAAGCCGTTTGCCGATATTGGCGTGGAATGGCTGCAGGCGCCGGACCAACATCAGATCAACGAGCAAATCTATATATCGCGTAACACTTTGTGCGCTGATTGATAGTGCCGCCGCGAGGCGCGAGGCGTTCAGAAGCGTGCCTTGATTGTGAGCGAGCATAGTCCACAGCCGCTCTAGCGTCTCAGCTGGTATGCGTGGCCCGAACTGCGGAACATCCCGTTCCAGATAAGTTCGTATGAAATCTTTTCGACCATCAAAGCTTTCACGATCGTTTCGGGATAGAAAACTGTCCGGAAATCCTCCACGGACCCAGAGAGTCCTAAGATCGTCGTCCGTCCTGACGGCCTCCAGCACGTCGAGCGGACCCATTTCGATATAGGCGATGCGCCCGGCGAGACTTTCGCCTGACTGCCTCAGTAGATCGACGGATGCCGAACCGAGAATGAGAAATCTGCCGGTCCCGTGGCCTCTCCGGCGCCCTTGATCGATCAACCCGCGAAGCGTTTGAAAGAGTTCGGGGGCCTTATGAATTTCATCGAGAACAACAAGTCGGTCCTCGTAGGCGCGTAGAAAAAGAGCTGGGTCAGCAAGCTTTTCCCGATCTTCACGCGCTTCCAAATCCAAGTAGAGCGAGCGAGTGTTATCCGCGATAGATAGCGCGAGGGTCGTTTTACCGACTTGGCGTGGACCGATGAGGCCGACAGCGGCTTGTCGGCTCAAAGCAGCTTTTACGGTGGCAAGGGCCGTTCGGGGTATCATCCTTGCAAATTATCCATGCTATGGACGATTTGCAAGGATAAATCGGCTTTGGGAGCGAAATCTGTGGTTCCTATCGCTTATTTCAACGCCGATTGCCTCGCGGGTTAATGCATTCCATCGTTATGGAACAAGGGATGTTGTAATGCCGCATTCTGCATAGTGGTCCACTAAGGTACGCACCCGTAGCGTTTCGTTTCCATATGTGGTTAAGTGAGCGGTAGGGGCATTTCCGTTTGTGGAAGGGGTACGCTCATGCGTCCCATCAAAGCATTGCTTGGCGGTCTTGTCGCGACAGCTCTTGTCGCTGCGCCGATTTCATCGGCATCGGCGCATTGGCGCCGCTGCGAACTGGTCCCGGACTTGTTCGGGGCCGCCGCGGCGGTGGTCGTCGGGGCCGCAACCATTGTGACCGCTCCCATAGCGATCCTGGCGGGAGCCGGTCCCCGCGGTGGGTACGGTGGCCGCTCAGACTATGATTATTATGGGTCTTCGCGCGGGTATTATGGGCCCCCGCAGGCAGGATATTACGCTCCGCGCCGCTATTCCTATTACTATGGTCCGCCACCCGGCTATTACCGCCACAGACCCCGGTATTATTATGGGCCGCCGCCCGGCTACTAAACGAGTCAAAAAACCTTCCGGAACAAAAGATTCAGCGCGGCGATCCAGCGGCGGTCGTCCGTCGCGCGAGGCGGCAGCTCTTCTGCGTGACAAAATTCTGAGCGTGGCGACGGGGTTATTTCTTCGTGACGGCTATGCGGCGGTCAGCATCGAAACGATCGCCCAGGATGCCCGTGTTTCGAAACGCACCTTCTATCAACGATTCTCAAACAAGGCCGAATTATTCACGGCCGTGATCCATCGGATAGTTGAGAGCCTACGTCCCGAAAACGACGCCGTGCTTTTCGAAGGCGAAGATCTGGAAAAACTCCTACTCCGATTGGCGAGGATCATCCTGGACGCGGCTTTGACGCCAAATGCGTTGGCACTTCACCGCGTTATTGTCGCCGAAGCGACGCGGTTTCCCGAACTCGCGGCGGTCGTTTCCCAACAGACCGCGAGCCATGAAGCCGTCCGGCGTATCGGCGCGCTGCTGGAACGGGAAGCTCGTGCGAAGCGTCTTTTGGTGCGTGATTTTGTATTTGCCGCCACGCAGTTTTTGTCCATGGTCATCTCGCTACCACAACGTCGGGCGTTGAGCATGGGAACACCCATGACCGCGCGGGAACGTGATGCCTGGATACGAAACACCGTCAATCTGTTCCTGAACGGTTGCTGGGCTTCTGCGTGTTAGACCGCATGCCAACAATTTTCGTCGCGATTGCAGACAATCTCAGTTGACGAAGCGCTAAACGAACAAGCTGCCACAACGCTACTTACAACGCAGCGTGCGGATAGATAGGCGGAAATATTCCCGCTTATCAGCCGATGCTGATGCTGGCGAAGGGGCCGTAGAAACCGCGGTCATAGGTTTTCCGCGCATCGACGCCCCCATCGATAGCGCCAAAGAACATGTCTGGGCGATCGCTGAACCTGATGAATATCCCGCTATGGCTCACACGCCGATGGCCGGGAGAGATTCTTTCGACTTCGACTATGCGCTGAAAAAGGTCAGCCGCGCTGGGGACCCCGGTTCTGCTCCCGGCCTGCCATCAAGCTTGGGAACCGCACGATGATATCGCGTTGCCCGTCGCGTAGAACGGTGAAGCTCACCTGCTTCGCGGGTGCGTTCGGCAAACTCACAGTTGCGTGATAGCGGCCCGGATTGAGGCGCATCAGAACCCACGGCGCGTCGCATTTCACATGCAGGTCAAACAAGAAAGCGTGCCGGGGGTTTTATCTGGGAAGATTTATTTCCCTTCATCTCATAAGTAATGAGACGTTCGGCGAAATCCCGCATCTTTGGAGTGGCTCGGCTCATTTAGAAAGGTGCTCGAATGGGGCGCTCTTCAGCCGACATTTTCCGGATAACCGGTCGGTCTAGTCCAGACAGGACGTTAGCCCAGGTCACGACGATTAAGAAGCATGACAACATCGTTTCTTGTCCCGGACCTGCCTCCAATACGGTCGGCCTTAGGCGCACATCAATGTGAAATCGCGTCCAACGGTGACCCCACCCCTTATGGGATATAACGCGTTGCATTCATTGCGCAATCACCGAATCCGCAGGGGTCACGGTCGGACGAGAAATGCGATCACGAAATTTTTATTGTTTGCAACAAGATCAACAAGATAAGCGGCTTCGTGGTGGGGTCA
>Ga0208220_1000369_pt1 | contig 18945 bp, 14 predicted proteins | sample NGESurdeep092012_9_FD_184484 | JGI IMG/M metagenome (GOLD analysis project Ga0208220, IMG submission 184484) | Arctic peat soil microbial communities from Barrow, Alaska - NGEE Surface sample F53-1 deep-092012 (SPAdes) | ecosystem: Environmental > Terrestrial > Soil > Wetlands > Peat ...
ACGGGCAGGCGGGCCTGGCGATCGCGGCCGGAGGCCTCGTCGTCGCCGTGGTCCTGCTGATCGTGCGGCGCAGGCAGCGGGTCCGGCTGACCGGGCGGAGCTTCCCGCCCTCGGCGAACCGGCCCCCGGAGCCCGCCGCGAACCGGTTAGGGCGCGATGTCCCTGGCGACGGCCGTCAGCAGCTCCGAGATCTGCCTGGCTTCCTTCGGCTCCGGGTGCTTGCCGCGCCGGTAGACGTCCGAGATCCCGTCGAGCAGCTTCATCAGGTCCTCGATGATCGGGATCATCTCGTCCGGCTTCTTATGCGGGTGCTTGGCGACGGCGGCGACGGCCAGAGGCGCCTCAAGCAGGCGCACCTGGAGCGCCTGGGCGCCCTTGCGGCCCTCGGCGATGCCGAACTCGACCCGCTGGCCCTTTGCCATGGTCTCGGTCCCTGCGGGCAGCGCGGAGGAATGCACGAATACCTCGGCACCCCCGTCATCGCGGGAGAGGAAGCCGAAACCCTTCTCGGCGTCGTACCACTTGACCTTGCCGGTAGGCACGAGCAAGACCTCACGTCATTAGAAACTGGCAGCCCGACGGCGAAGGTCGCCGACGAGATGTGCTGGGCGCTTCTAAGGCTAGCGGTACCACGGGGGTAATGGCATCACTGTTATTGCGCCCTCGGCGCCGCGAAGGCCTCTCCGGTCGGGGACGCTCCCCCTGGCTGCCGGTCGGCGGCAGCCAGGGGCACGTCGGTCACGGCCTCACACGTTCGGATGGTGCTGGGACGGGATCGCGTGCAAGGCCGTGAGTCCATCGGCCGATCCTCGGGAAACCCCCCGGTTTCTAGATCGCAGTGGGGCTATACCCAGCGTATATGCACGAAAACAATAAGTGACGACTCGAATGCGCCGGGAACGCCGAACGGCCCGGGTTGCCCCGGGCCGTTCGGTGATGCGGTGCAGCAGGCGGACTTAGAAGTCCATGTCGCCGCCGCCGCCACCGGGGCCTGCGGGGGCCGGGTTCTTCTCCGGCTTCTCCGCGATGACCGCCTCGGTGGTGAGGAACAGCGCCGCGATTGACGCCGCGTTCTGCAGCGCCGAGCGGGTGACCTTGGCCGGGTCGATGATCCCGGCCTTGAACATGTCGACGTACGTGCCGTCGGCCGCGTTCAGGCCCTCGCCGGCCGGAAGGGTCTTCACCTTCTCGACCACGACGCCGCCCTCGAGGCCGGCGTTGACCGCGATCTGCTTCAGCGGCGCCTCGACGGCAACGCGCACGATCTGCGCGCCGGTCGACTCGTCGCCGGTCAGGTCCAGCTTGTCGAAGGCGGTGCGGGCCGCCTGCAGCAGCGCGACGCCGCCGCCGGGCACGACACCCTCCTCGACCGCGGCCTTGGCGTTGCGCACCGCGTCCTCGATGCGGTGCTTGCGCTCCTTGAGCTCGACCTCGGTCGCCGCGCCGGCCTTGATGACGGCCACGCCGCCGGCCAGCTTGGCCAGCCGCTCCTGCAGCTTCTCGCGGTCGTAGTCCGAGTCGGTGTTGTCGATCTCGGTGCGGATCTGGTTGACGCGGCCGGAAATCTGCTCCGCGTCGCCAGCGCCGTCCACGATCGTCGTCTCGTCCTTGGTCACCACGACCTTGCGGGCCCGGCCGAGCACGCTGAGGTCGACGTTGTCCAGCTTGAGGCCGATCTCCTCGCTGATGACCTGGCCACCGGTGAGGATGGCGATGTCACCGAGCATGGCCTTGCGGCGGTCGCCGAAGCCAGGGGCCTTCACCGCGACGGACCTGAACAGCCCGCGCATCTTGTTGACGACCAGCGTGGCCAGGGCCTCGCCCTCGACGTCCTCGGCGATGATGGCCAGCGGCTTGCCGGACTGCACGATCTTGTCGAGCAGCGGGAGCAGGTCCTTGTTGGCCGAGACCTTCGAGTTGACGATGAGGATGTACGGGTCCTCGAGAACAGCCTCGAGGCGGTCCGGGTCGGTGACGAAGTACGGCGCGATGTAGCCCTTGTCGAAGCGCATGCCCTCGGTGAGCTCAAGCTCGAGGCCGAAGGTGTTGGACTCCTCGACGGTGATGACGCCTTCCTTGCCGACCTTGTCCATGGCCTCGGCGATCATCTCGCCGATGGTCGCGTCGCCGGCCGAGATGGACGCGGTGGAGGCGATCTGCTCCTTGGTGTCCACATCCCTGGCGAGCTTGGACAGCTCCTCGCTGATGGCCTCGACGGCCGCCTCGATGCCGCGCTTGAGCGACATCGGGTTGGCGCCGGCGGCGACGTTCCGCAGCCCCTCGCGCACCAGCGCCTGGGCGAGCACGGTCGCCGTCGTCGTGCCGTCGCCGGCAACGTCGTCGGTCTTCTTCGCTACTTCCTTGACCAGCTCGGCACCGATCTTCTCCCACGGGTCCTCGAGCTCGATCTCCTTGGCGATGGAAACACCATCGTTGGTGATCGTGGGGGCGCCCCACTTCTTCTCGAGAACCACGTTCCGGCCCTTGGGGCCGAGGGTTACCTTCACGGCGTCGGCAAGCTGGTTCATGCCGCGCTCGAGGCCGCGCCGGGCGTCCTCGTCAAACGCGATCATCTTCGCTGCCATTGGTACCAGTCCTCCGTGGCTACGTTAGGACCGGCCGACGCCCGCGACGGACGGCATGCTAGGCGACAGTCCCTTTCCTGCCACCGGGCAGTGCCTCATCGCCCGATCCTGCCGTTTTGCTGTCACTCTCATAGGGAGAGTGCTAACGCCATGTTTAGCACTCTCGGGTGGAGAGTGCAAACGCCGTGGCACCCTGCCGAGCGTTCGCCAGCCCTGCATCGCACCGGCGCCCCGGCAGGCTCGTACAGTGAAAACGCCCACAACAGGCCGGGAATCGCCGCTGCGGCGCTGAGGATTTGCTACTTTTCCGATATGAAAGCTCTAGTCCTGTCCGGAGGCTCAGGAACGCGCCTGCGCCCGATCACGCACACCTCGGCCAAGCAACTGGTCCCGGTGGCGAACAAGCCTGTCCTGTTCTATGGCCTCGAGGCGATCGCAGCCGCCGGGATCACCAACGTCGGCATCGTCGTCGGCGACACCGCCCCGGCGATCGAGGCGGCGGTCGGGGACGGGTCGAGGTTCGGCATCTCGGCCACCTACATCAGGCAGCAGGCGCCGCTCGGCCTCGCGCACGCGGTCCTCGTCGCGCGGGACTTCCTCGGCGACGACGACTTCGTGATGTACCTCGGCGACAACTTCATCGTCGGCGGGATCACCGACCTGGTGGATGAGTTCGCCGCCACGCGGCCCGCCGCTCAGATCATGCTGACCCGGGTGAGCAACCCCGGCTCGTTCGGGGTCGCCGAATTGGACCTTGACGGACGAGTCAGCCGCCTAGAGGAAAAGCCGCAGGAGCCGAAGAGCGACCTTGCCCTGGTCGGCGTCTACCTGTTCACCCCGGCGGTGCACGAGGCGGTAGCCGCCTTGAAGCCGTCCTGGCGGGGCGAGCTTGAGATCACCGAGGCGATCCAGTGGATGCTCGACAACCATCGCACTGTCAGCTCGACCACGATCACGGGGTACTGGAAGGACACCGGTAACGTCACCGACATGCTTGAGGTGAACCGGCTGGTCCTTGAGGGCCTCGAGCCGCGACTCGACGGCCACATCGAGGAAGGCTGCGAGATCATCGGCCGGGTCGTGGTTGAGGCGGGCGCGCACGTCGCGGCGTCGCGGATCGTGGGTCCGGTGATCATCGGCGCCGACAGCAAGGTCACCGGTGCCTACGTCGGGCCGTACACGGCGATCGGCGAGGGCTGCTCGATCGACGACTGCGAGATCGAATACTCGATCGTGCTGTCGAGGGCGTCCATCCGCGGTGTGCGGCGGATCGAGGCCTCGCTGATCGGGCACGACGCGGAGGTAACCCCCGCGCCCCGGGTGCCACGGGCGCACCGGCTGGTGCTCGGCGATCACAGTAAGGTGCAGATCAGCTCATGAGAATCCTGGTTACCGGCGGCGCGGGCTTCATCGGCTCGCACTACGTCCGCACGCTCCTGTCCGGCGGCTACCCCGGCTATGAGGACGCCGCGGTGACGGTGTACGACAAGCTCACCTACGCGGGGAACCTCGCCAACCTCGACCCGGTGAAGGACAGCCCCGGGTACACGTTCGTCCGGGGGGACATCTGCGACCCGGCGAAACTGGCCGAGACCCTGCCGGGCCACGACGCGGTGATCAACTTCGCCGCCGAGTCGCACGTCGACCGGTCGATCGCGGGCGCGGCCGAATTCATCATGTCCAACTCGGTCGGCGTCCAGGTGCTGCTCGACGCCTGCCGCACGGCGGGCATCCCGAGGATCGTGCACGTGTCCACCGACGAGGTGTACGGCTCGATCGCAGCCGGCGCCTGGACCGAGCGGTCCCCGCTCGACCCGAACTCCCCCTACTCGGCGGCCAAGGCGGGCGGCGACCTGATCGCCATCGCCTTCGCCCGCACCCACGGCGTCAACGTCTCGGTCACCCGTTGCTGCAACAACTACGGGCCGTACCAGTACCCGGAGAAGGTCATCCCGCTGTTCGCCACCAACCTGCTCGACGGCAAGCCGGTGCCGCTCTACGGCGACGGCCTCAACGTCCGAGGCTGGATCTACGTGGACGACCATTGCCGAGGCATCCAGCTGGTACTCGAGCAGGGCGCGGCGGGCAAGGTCTACAACATCAACGGGGACGTCGAGCTGTCCAACCGCGAGCTGACCGAGGCGATCCTGGACAAGTGCGGCGCGTCCTGGTCCGACGTGGTGCCGGTCGAGGACCGCAAGGCCCACGACCGCCGCTACTGCCTGGATGACTCGCTGCTCCGGTCAATGGGCTACGCGCCGCTGACGCCGTTCTCCGACGGGCTCAAGGCCACGATCGAGTGGTACGCGGGCAACCGCAAGTGGTGGGCGCCGCTCCGCCGGCCCACACCGCCCGCGCGGCCGGCCGCGCAGTAGCCGGGGCGCTGCGCCATGACCCGCTGGCTCATCGCCGGCTCGGCCGGCCTGCTCGGCCGTGACGTGACCGACCTGCTGCGTGACCGCGGCGAGGACGTCGCGAGCCGCACCAGGGCCGACCTGGACATAACGGACGCTTCCTGGGTAGCCGCGGCGATCGCCTCCGCGAAGCCGGACGTCGTCGTCAACTGCGCCGCGTGGACCGCCGTCGACGCCGCCGAGGCCCACGAGGACGAGGCTCTCGCCATCAACTCCGGCGGCGCGGCGCGGCTCGCCGCCGCCTGCGCGGACGCGGGCGCCGTGCTTGTCCACCTCTCGACCGATTACGTCTTCGACGGTCAATCGTCGACCCCGTACGCCGAGGGCGCGATCACCGCTCCGCGCACCGCCTATGGCCGCACCAAGCTGGCAGGCGAGCTCGCCGTGCGCGCCGCGCTGCCGGAATCCTGCTACGTGGTGCGCACCGCCTGGCTGTACGGCGCGCACGGCCGCAACTTCGTGCACACGATGCTCCGGCTGGCCCGGGCGGGCACATCGCCCGCAGTGGTCGATGACCAGCGCGGCCAGCCCACCTGGACCAGCGACGTCGCCGCCGCGATCCACGCGCTGATCACCGCCGACGCCCGGCCGGGCGTGTACCACGCGACGAGTTCCGGTGAGACGACCTGGTTCGGTCTTGCCCAGGAGGTCTACCAGCTGTACCAGTCCGCGGCGGCTGAAGAACTTCAAGGCCTCCAAAACCAGGATGTCGAACGGACCCTGGTTTCACCCCGCCCGATCACCACCGCCGACTACCCGGTGCCGGCCCCGCGGCCGGCCTACAGCGTTCTCGGCCACGATGCCTGGGACGCGGCGGGCATCGCGCCGATCGGTGACTGGCGCGACGCCCTGCACCGCGCGTTCCCCGGGATGCTGGCCGCCCCGCCCCGCTGAGCCACGGCGTCAGCGGTCCTTGCTCGTCACCGGGACGGGGGCGGGAATGGTTTCCGCCGGCTGGCGCGAGGCGCGCGGGCGGCTGAGCGCCGCCGCGCCGGCCACCATGAGGTCGCTGACGGTGGTGACCACGCGCGAGACCAGCGCGACGGCGGTGGCCGCCCCGGTGCCGAGCATCGGGGCGAGGGCGGCCACCAGCAGCAGCTCGCGGATGCCGGCGCCGGCCGGGGCGAAGATCACCAGGAACCCGACGCACCAGGCGAATGCGTACCCGCCGAGGGAAAGCAGCGCGGCCTGCCCGAGCGGCGCGCCCAGCTTGACCGTAAGCAGCCAGATCTGCAGGCCATTGAACACCCAGGCTGCGAACGACCAGGCAAGCGCGTGCGCCAGCACCCGGCCGGTCAGCGGGTCGTCAAGGGCCGGCCGCCTGGCCAGCTTGAACGCGAGCCGCAGGAGCGGGTTGAGCACCTTCGGGTGAAGGCACGGGATGAGCACCGGGGCGGCGAGGAACACCCACAGGTACCCGGTGGAGCGGGCCGCGAACGGAAGCGTCACAAGCGCGGTGATCAGGCCGGTGAGCAGCGAGAGCAGCATCGTGAGGACGGACGCGCTGGCCGACTTGGCCCGTGGCACCTTGTACGCGGCGCCCAGCTCCATCTGCATGAGGACGGGCCACACCGAGCCTGGCAGGTACTTGCCGAGCTGCCCGATGAAGAAGATCCGCCCGGCCACCGGCACCGGCAGCGGGGAACCAAGCCCGGCCAGCAGCACCTGCCAGATCCGCACGGTGGCGAACTGCATGAACAGAAGCACGACAAGCGCGCCCAGGACGGCCAGCGGGCCGATCCGCGCGAGCGCGTGGTGGATGTCCGCCCACTGCCGCCAGATCTCGTAGCCGCCGATACCGACGGCGAGGGCCACAAAGGCGAACTTGGCCGTCCGGCTGCCGATGAACCACTGGGCGACGCCGAGGGCGGCCTGGAACGAGCTTCGCGCCTGCGAGCGCTCCTGGCGGCCCGCGGTGCCGTCACCCGCGGGTCCCGTTGCATCGGTCATCGGGGAATCCTCCGGCTTCATGACCAGCTCCGCGGCGAAGTCGGGTTTGTCGACCAGAATGGCCTGATTGGGTTCGCGTCGGAGACTATGGTACGAGGATTATGCGGATCATCATCTTCGGAACCTACGACACATCGGCGCACCCGCGGATCGCTTCGATCGCGGAGGGTCTCGCCGCCCGCGGGTTCGACGTCGCCGAGTGCAACATCCCGCTCGGTCTCGACACCGCGGCCCGGGTGGACATGCTGGCGCGCCCGTGGAAGGCAGGCGGTCTCGCCGCCCGGCTGGCCAGCCGGTGGCTGGGGCTGGCGAGGATGGCCCGCCGGATGGGCACGCCGGACGCGGTCGTGGTCGGCTATCTCGGCCACTTCGACGTGCATCTGGCGCGGCTGCTCTACCGGCGCGGCCGGGTTCCGATCGTGCTCGACCACCTGGTCAGCGCCAGCGGGACGGCCAAGGACCGCCGACTGGACGGCGGCCCGCGGCAGAAGGTTCTCCGGCTCATCGACTCCGCCGCGCTGCACGCCGCCGACGTCGTGCTCGTGGACACCGAGGAGCATCGTGAGCTGCTGCCCGAGCGGTACCAGGCGAAGGCCGTGGTGGTGCCCGTTGGCGCGCCCGAGCCCTGGCACGCGGCCGCGGGCGTCGACCCCGACGCGCAGGCCGACGAGAGCGGGCCGCTCCGGTTGGTCTTCTACGGCCTGTTCACCCCGTTGCAGGGCACGCCGGTCATCGGCGAGGCGCTCGGCCTGATCGCCGGCGCTGCTGTCGAGGTCACCATGATCGGGCACGGCCAGGACGAGGCGGCGGCAAAGCGCGCCGCCGCGGCCAACCAATCGGTGCGCTGGCTTGACTGGGTGCCCGCCGCCGACCTGCCCGCCGTGGTGGCCGAGCACGACGTCTGCCTGGGCATCTTCGGCACCGGGGACAAGGCCCTGCGGGTGGTGCCGAACAAGGTGTACCAGGGGGCCGCGGCCGGGTGCGCGGTCATCACGTCCGACACCGCGCCGCAGCGCCGGGTGCTCGGCGACGCGGCCGTGCTCGTCCCGCCGGGAGACGCCGGCGCCCTTGCCGCCGCCCTGCTCCGGCTGGCCGACGACCGCCAGTGGCTGCTGAAGCTGCGCCACGCGGCGCGCCAGCTCGCGGCCGAGCGGTTCACGCCCGAGCAGATCGTCGAACCGCTCGTGGCCAAGCTCGGCTAGGCCGCCAGCTCGGGGTCCTGCCCGGCCGGGCACCCACGGCCGGCCGGGCGACGCTGCCCGTGGTTCGGGCGTCTGCCACACGTGCGGGCTCCCTAGTCGCCTCTCGACTTGACGATCAAGTCGGCCAGTAGCGCCATGGACGCGATGATGAGCCCGGTCACGAAGATCAGCACCGTGTCCATGGCCACCTTCACCGGGTGCGCCGACACGTCGTAGAAGCCCTTGACGATGCCGACCCCGAGGAGCAACAGGGCCAGCGGCATGAGCACCTTGAGCGGGTTGAAGTACATCGTCATGCGCAGGATCTGCAGGATGTACCGGTATGCGTCGGTGACGAACTTGAACTTCGACCGCCCGGCGCGCTTGGAGTACTCGATCGGCACGTAGGAGACCTCGTGCTGGTTGGCGAGGAACGCCACGGTGATCGTGGTGACGCAGGAGAACCCGGGCGGCAGCAGCCGGAGGTAAGGCAGCGACACCTCGCGCCTGAAGGCCCGCAGACCCGAGTTGAGGTCCGGGATCGTGGAGCTGGTCAGCCGCTCCGCGAACTTCCTGATCAGCCACTTGGCGGGTACGCGGAGCATCTTGTAGGTGCCCTGCTCGCTCGTCCTCGCGCCGACCACCTGGTCAATCGTCGCGTCCTTCTCCAGGAGCTGGACGAACTCGGGGATTTGCTCGTTCGGGTAGGTCATGTCGGCGTCGGTCCACACCACGATCTCACCGCGGGCACGCTCGGTGCCCAGTCGCCGCACCACCCCCGAGCCGCCGTTGCGGCGGAAGGGCACGACCTCCATCCGCGGGAAGCGCGGCTGCGCCTCGTAAAGGCGGGCCAGGGTACTGTCGGTCGAGGCGTCGTCGACGGCGAGCAGCTCGTAGGAGTAGCCGCTCGCGTCCATGGCCGCGCTGATCCGCTCGACCTCGGCGATGACATGCCCCTCCTCGTTGTAGCAGGGCAGGATGATCGTGACGTAGGGCGCGGCCTTATCCGGCGCAGGGGCCGGTTCGGTGCCCGCCAGTTCGACGCTCACTTGACCGGCTCCCAGCTGTAGGCGGCGAAGCGCTGCGGGAGCGTGTCCTGCGGCGTCCCGAAGATGATGTGGTTGTCTATCGTCGTTTCCAACTTCATGATCCTTTTCATCTGGCCATTGCCGAGCGGCTCGAGTCCTTGGGTCGTAGAGGCCAAGACGAAGGGGTGCCGACCGGCTCGTTCGATGGCGCGCACGTCGGCGAGCAGGTTCGCGCGGCTGTCATTAGTCGCGCCCGCCGTCGGCACGCCGCACATCCCCCGGATGGCCTCCCCGAACTGGAGCATCATCGTTTTGTCGACGATGAGCACCGAGGAGTCCGCCGGTATCGCGGCGCAGATCTTGTCGACCGAGGTGATCTCGCCGTCGTAGGTCCGCTTGAACGCGAGCCCGAGCGAGTCGACCGCGGGCGGCACGGCGATGGCGAGCACGCAGCAGGCGATCACGAGCACTCGCGAGAACCGCTCCAGGTACCGCGGCACGCTCACGAGCCTGACGACCCGCGCCCGCCTGCCCAGCCAGGCGGCCACCCACACCGAGAACAGGATGAGGCCGGGCAGGACGGCCGGCACCATCCGGCGGCTCGCCCACGGCTGGTGCGGGGTGATCGCGGGCCTGAGCAGGAACTCGGCGATCGCCCAGGCGAACACGAGGAGCGGCAGCACCCAGACCGGCGACTGCCCGCGGACGCAGCGGCGGGAAAGCACCGCGATGCCGATGACGCCGAGCGCGATGATCGGGCCGCCGGTGTACCAGTACACCCAGTGCAGGCTCAGCGGGGCGTCCTGCAGGGCATGCCAGTTCCGCTCCACGTAGGGTCTGCCGACGAAGGCCGCGAGCACGACGAACGGGAGGATGGTCACGGCCTTGACCAGCCGGGGGCCCGTGATCGGGATCGGACGTCCGCGGCGCCGCAGCCACCACACAGCCACCGCGGTGGCCGCGGCTACGAGCGCGAAGGCCGCCGCCATCGGTTCGACCGACGAGATGTTGGTACGCAGGTACGGCCGGCTGAGCACGAGCCCGTCCACCGTCCCGTACAGCAGGCCGACGATCATGCCGGCGACCAGCGGCAGCACCTGCCGCCGCCGGTTGAGTATCAGCAGCCCGCAGTACGGGACCACGAGCAGGATGTCGCTCGGCCCGTCAAGCCGCACCAGCAGCGTGATGCCGAGCAGAAGCCCCGTGATCCCGGCGAGCACGTGCGTCGCGGACCGCGAATTAGCCCGCCAGCTTGTCCGCCACGAGCCGGCGTCCGCCGCCCCGAGGTCGGTGCGCTGCGTGTCGATCCAGAGCGAGAGCGCGCCAAGGAACAGGATCTGCGCCAGCGTCTCGCTGTAGGTGGAGCGGCTTGTGAACTGCTCAGGCTGGCAGACCGCGAGCGTCAGCGCCGCGGCCGGCGCCCACCGGGGTCCGACGAGCCTGGCGGTCAGGCCGCCGAACGTGAACACGGCGGCCGCCCCGAGCAGTGGGCCCCAGAACACCGCCAGCCGGGCACCGCCCGCCCAGAATCCGACCGAGAGCACCATCGGCAGCCCGGCCATGAACTGCGGCACGATGGCGCGGCCAACCTGGTAGAACGCGGCACTGGCAAAGGTGATATTCGGCGCCCCGCCGAACGCCTCGGCCTGCTGCGGGATCGGCAGCGACCCATGCTGCGAGATCCAGCTGGCGAACTGCATGTACGACGCCGGGTCGAGCATGACGATGATGAACTGCGAGTGATAGACCGCCTGCTCGATGCCGAACGCGACGGCGATCGCCGCGACGGCGGCCAGCGTCCACCGTGGCGTCCGGTTCACCCGGCCCTCGCTAGGAGTGCCGAAATCAGGCGCGCCGGCCACCGACGGTATCCGACGCCATCCGATTGGCACGATCACCGCGGCGAGCAGCGCCCACAGCACAATCACCGGGGCGGGCTTGAACCAGCCCAGGAGCAGCAGCGGGAAGCCGGTCAGCAGGAAGGGCAGCGCAAGCAGTGCGGGCAGCACACTGAACCGCCCGAAGAGCAGTCCGACGGTGTCCCTCGCCTGCGGCTCGGCCTGAAAGGCGACGGCCGACGACCCGACTCCGGGCAGCGTGCTGTCAACTGTCAACGTAGGTACCTATCTTCTCCAGCTAGCCAGGCGCATGCGAACCGGGCATGAGCCTACACCTGATAAACGACCAAAATTATAGGAAAACTGTTTTACTGTGACCGCTTTTTTCATCACATACCGCCCGTCCCCCGCTCGTGCCTGACGGTCTACCGCAGTCGGGATCTACCCGTATCTATGCAGGCGGATGCGTTTGCGCCGACTCTGCCGGAGCGGAACGCAGGCGCCAGGCTAACCGAGGGACTCCACCTGCTCCGCGAGCCAGCGCTGCGGCGCACGCGCAGCCGCGAGGGCGGAAATCGCGGCCGTGCGCCTGCGCCGTTCGATGGCCGGCATGGACAGACCCGCATGCAGGGCCTGGGCCGTGGCGGTGACATCGTAGGGGTTGACGATCAGCGCCGCGTCGCCGATCAGCGCCGCGGCCCCCGCCTCCCTGGAGAGCACAAGCGCGCAGCCGCGCTCGCTCAGGATCGGTCCCTCCTCGGCCACCAGATTCATGCCGTCCCTGATCGGGTTGACCAAGAGCACGTCGGACGCCCCGCAGGCGGCGAGCGACCGAGGATAGTCGTCCCTGACTTCCAGGATGAGCGGCGTCCAGTCCGCCGTTGCGAATTCGGCGTTGATCTCCTTGGCCAGCTGGTGTACCCGCGCCGTGTAAGCCTGGTATTCGGGGAGCCCGGAGCGCGACGGGTACGCGAGCGCGAGATGCGTCACGCGGCCGCGCCACTCCGGCCGAGCCGCGAGCAGCTCTCGATAGGCCGCCAGGCCGCGCGCGATGTTCTTCGACAACTCGGTCCTGTCGACCCGCACGATCAGTTGCCGCCCGTCGGCGGTGAGCCCGGCCAGGGCGGCGGCTGCGGCGCGCACGTCCGCTTGCGCGGCCCGTTCGCGCAGCGCCCCGGCATCGACGCCGAGCGGGTGCACCGCGACCTCGGTGATCCGGCCACGGTGATTGACCCGGCCGACGCCGCCCGCGCCCCTCATCACCCGCGCGCCGAGCACCGCCTCACAGCAGTCGAGGAACGCTTCGGCCCAGCGCTCGGTGAGGAATCCCAGGTGATCGGCGCCGAGCATTCCGTCGAGGATCGCCGCCGCCACGTCGTCAGGCAGAATCCGGTAGTACTCGGGCGGCGCCCACGGCGTGTGCTCGAAATGCACGATCCGGGCGTCGGGGTGCCGGTCCCGTAGCATCCTCGGCGCCAGGGCCAGGTGGTAGTCCTGGATAAGCACCCGCGTCCCGCCCACGCACTCCTGCGCGAGCGCGACGGCAAACGCCTCGTTGTACGCGCGGTAAGCGTCCCAGTCGCGGCGGAACTGCGCGTCGAACACCGGCTGGTTGGGCGTGTCGAAGAGCAGGTGATGAACGAACCAGAGGATCGAGTTGGCAATCCTGTTGTACGCGGCGTCGAACACCGCCGGGGGGATCTCGAGCATCCGGACCGCGGGCTCGCCAGGGGCATCGGCCCGAGCGCCCAGCCTGGCGGCCTCCCTGTCGGCGTCGGACAGCGCCGTGCAGAGCCAGAGCACGCCCCCGTCGGCGGCTACCGCGGCCAGTCCCGACGTCAGCCCGGAGACCATGCCTCCACCGCCGCGCCTGGCGGTTAGCGACCCGTCGTCACCACGCTCGTACGAGACCGGCCCCCGGTTCGAGGCGACAACCAGGAGCCGACTCGGGTCGTTTGTCATATGAATGAAGGGTAGATGAGGCGCTCGATAACCGGGTTGCTGGGGTCCGCCGTCGATCGGTTACAGTGTTACTAAGCGCTCGTCACCCGCCGGATCTCCTGCTGGGCGACACCGCTGACAACTGAATACCTCATCCAGAGGGGTGGAGGGATCGGCCCTGTGAAGCCCCGGCAACCATCGCGGTTAAACGCGTCTCAGTAAGGCGAGGCGGCGCGCGAGTGGTGCCAAGTCCGGCCTGCGGTCAAGGTGACCGCTGGGAAAGATGGGAGAGAGAGGCCTCGCCCCCATGAACGCTGACGCGCCCGCCGCGCCCCACCTCGGCCACGCCACCGGCCTGACCTGCCGCGAGTGCGGCAACACGACACCACTCGGCCCGTTCTACGCGTGCGAGATGTGTTTCGGGCCGCTGGAGGTCGGCTACGACTTCCCGCGGCTGACCAGGGCCGACATCGAGGCCGGCCCGCACAACATGTGGCGGTACGCACCGCTGCTTCCCGTCCCGGCCGACATCGCCAGCCGGCCGACAACTCAGCCTGGCTACACGAAGCTGATCCGCGCTGACGGCCTCGCCGCCGAACTCGGCATGCGGCGGCTGTGGATCAAGGACGACAGCGGCAACCCCACCCATTCGTTCAAGGACCGCGTGGTCGCGGTCGCGCTCGCCGCCGCCACCGAGATGGGCTTCAAGGTGCTTGCCTGCCCGTCGACCGGCAATCTGGCCAACGCGGTCGCCGCTGCGGCCGCGCGGGCCGGCATCCGCTCCGTGGTGATGGTCCCCGCCGACCTCGAAGAGCAGAAGATCGTCACGACCGCGGTGTACGGCGGGACCTTCGTCACCGTGGACGGCAACTACGACGACGTCAACCGGCTCGCCTCCGAGCTGGCGGGCGAGCACGAAGACTGGGCGTTCGTGAACGTGAACGTCCGCCCGTACTACGCCGAGGGCTCGAAGACGCTCGGCTACGAGATCGCCGAGCAGCTCGGCTGGCGGCTGCCCGACCAGATCGTGGTCCCCGTCGCCTCCGGCGCGCAGCTGGTCAAGATCGACAAGGGGTTCAGCGAGCTCGGCTCGCTCGGCCTGGTCGAGGAGAAGCCGTGGAAGGTATTCGGCGCGCAGGCGACCGGCTGCTCGCCCGTGTCCGAGGCGTTCGCGCGCGGATGGGACGTGGTGCGCCCGGTGAAGCCGGACACCATCGCCAAGTCGCTGGCGATCGGCAACCCGGCTGACGGCCCCTATGTGCTCGACGTGGTCCGCCGGACCGGCGGCGCGGTCGCCGACGTGTCCGACGCCGAGGTGGTGGACTCGATGCGGCTGCTCGCCCGCGCCCAGGGCGTGTTCGGCGAGACCGCGGGCGGCGTCACCGTCGGCGTGCTCCGCAAGCTGCTCGCCGCCGGGCAACTCGACCCCGACGCCGAGACGGTGATCATCAACTCCGGCGACGGGCTCAAGACGCTCGGCGCGGTCGCGCCCTCGGTCACCGTGCCCGCCGCGATCAAGCCGACGATCGAGGCATTCCAGGCGGCCGGTTTCGAGACCCCGGGCCTCGTCTGATCGACCGCTTTTATCGGGGGGTGCATGGGGTCGTCCCCCCGCAGAAGGCAGAGCGTAATCGCGGCTGTGCGCGTTGGCACAATTGACAACTATGTAGCGGCATAAGCGCCGCGCACGCGGTAGGGTCGTTTGCGTTCGCTGCCGCCAAGGCAAGTGCAAGCTCGCGAAGCGTGCGCCCCGCCCGGCGCAGCCGGGCCACGGCTCGGCGGGTGGCGATCGAACGGGTTCCGCGGTTGAAAGGGCGGGGCTCGAAGCCCGAGCAGCGGTTAGGGAGTTGTTGGGAATGGATCAGGGCACCGTCAAGTGGTTCAACCCGGACAAGGGCTACGGCTTCATCGCCGTCGACGGTGGTAAGGACGTTTTCGTCCATTTCTCCGCGATCCAGTCGGATGGTTACCGCTCCCTCGAGGAGGGCCAGCGGGTCGAGTTCGAGATCACGCAGAGCGACCGGGGACAGCAGGCCGAGAAGGTCATCGTCGTCCCCTGAAGTTCTTCGGCTTCACCTCGTGGAGCCGTGGATATCGCCGGTTAATGCCGGTGCGGACCGGACTTCTTGTCTGTTAATTCGACCTGAATGCTAGGGTTCACGTATGGATTCGCTCGGCATCGAAGGCGCCTGGGTCTACACCCCTCAGATGCACCGCGACGACAGGGGCCACTTCCTTGAGGTCTTCCGCGGCGCGGAGTTCGCCGCCGACCTCGGGCACCGGCTGGATGTCGCGCAGGTCAACTGCTCAGTGTCGCGGCGCGGCGTGGTCAGGGGCATCCACTACTCTGACGTCCCGCCCGGGCAGGCAAAATACGTCAGCTGCGTGTCCGGCGCGATCCTTGATGTGATCGTGGACCTGCGGGCCGACTCCCCCACCTTCGGTGCGTGGGAGGCCGTGACGCTCGATGATGCCGACCGCCGGGCGGTATTCCTCTCCGAGGGGCTCGGCCACGCCTTCATGGCGCTGACCGACCAGGCCACCGCGATGTACCTGTGCTCGACGCCGTACGCACCCGGCCGCGAGCACGGCGTGCACCCACTTGACCCAGCGCTCGGGATCGCGTGGCCGCTCGACGAGGCGGGCGGCGCCCCGGTGCTCTCCGAGAAGGACGCGGCCGCGCCGACCCTTGAGGAGGCGCTGCTGGCCGGGCAACTGCCCCGTTATGCGGACTGCGTTGCGTACCGGGACGAGCTCCGGACCGGACGCGGCGGCTTGCTGACGCGGTTAGCGCACGGTCAGCAGCGCGACCGTTATGCCGTCCTCCTGGTAGAGAGCCTGGGTCTGATAGCCCCTGCTCTCCAGGTAGGAGACTTCGTTCCCCGGGATCGCCGTGAACGGGTTCGACGCGTTGCGCGCGAGCCGGTCGACGTAGACCAGCCAGATCCTCGGGGCGCCGGTGATGCAGCTCGACGGGTTAGCGCACTCGACCGGCTGCAGGGCGTCCGCCTGAGCCGGCGTCTCGGCCTGGAAGACCGTCTTCGGCAGTGGCCTGCCGCGCAGGTAGTACCCGATGGCCGCGTCGGCCTCATAGTGGTTCTGGTCGTCGACCTGGTAGGCGATGCCGTCGCCAGGGCGCTGGTTGGCTGCGATCACCGCCGCCGCCGCGCGGTAGTCCACCGGCTCCCCGTTCGCCATCGTGACCGGGAAGGCCCACAGGTTGTGGGCAAGCGGCTTGCGTATGTCCAGCTGGTCGTGCGCGCCGAGCGCCGCGACGGCCACGACCAGCGCTGTTGCCACGGTGGCATAGCCCGGTCGCCAGGCGGACGCGAAGCGCCGCAGGCGAAGTCGCGGCCAGCGCAGCCGAGGCAACCGCTCAGCCGTCACGGCGACGCCGAGGCCGGCCGCCACCGACCAGGCCGGCACGGTGAACAGCATGTACCGGAAGGTCCAGTAGGAATCGGGCCCCTGGGAGACGATCCAGACTGCCACGATCGGGAGGATCCCGACCGCCAGGGCGTACCCGGCCAGGACGCGCTGTCGCGCGCCGGTGAGCGTCACCACGGACGCCAGCGCGAACAGGATGACCGCGAGGGCAACCGGCGTCGAGGCGAACAGCTCGGGCCATAGCCCGTTGATCACTCCGAGGAGCGCGACGACGTGCGGGACCGGCTGCTGGCCGATCTGGGATGCGGACTGCGCGTGTCCCTCGAGCACGACCGGCGCGTCAAGGATGACCCCGACGATCGCAGCCAGGCTGAACCATCCGAGCAGCGCCAGGGGGCGCCCTTCGACCGGCTCTGGCCTGCCGCCGGGGATGGCGCGACCGCCGCCGGGCGCGTCCTCGTCCCCGATGCGCACCGTGCGCAGGCAGAAGTCGGTCGCCACGATGGCCGCGTGCGCGGCCAGCACGCAGAGGGCGACCAGGTTCGACGCTCCGGCGGCGGCTACCGCGAGCGTGAAGCAGCCCCACCGTAGCCAGGTCGGGCGCTCCATCGCGCGCAGCAGCAGCAGGGTGGCGAGCGCCGCGAAGAGCGTGGCGAACGCGTAGGGCCGCGCCTCTTGCGCGTAGCGGGAGACGCTGGGGACGACCGCGAAGATCAGGCCGCCGATCAGTCCGGCGCGGATGCCGCCGAGCCGCTTCCCGGTCAGCGCCACGACCGCGGCGGCGCCGGTCATCGCGAGCGCAGACGGCAGGCGCATCGCGGCGGCGGAGTCGCCGAAGACCGCCATCCACAGGTGCAGCCCCAGGTAGTACAGCCCGAGCACCGCGTCGACGTTGTGCACCATGGCCCACAGCTGCGGCAGCGTCCGGCTGGCGGCCGACCACGTCGCGAGCTCATCGCGCCACAGGATCGGCACGTTGATCTGGTAAAGCCCGAGTGCCGCGGTGACCACGGGAGGCACGGCCCAGGCCAGCCACGTCGGCGCCGACCGGCCGACCGCAGCCTGCGGCCGCGTGGTCACTTCAGGTGTTGCACCAGCAGTCACGGGATTCACGACGACGAGCTCACCCTTCCGCAGGGGATCTTGAACTGCCACCAGCCATAGTGGTGGTAAAAGTAGTCAGCCTCGCCGGGCTTCATGCAAGTTCGTGTTGCCGCCGCCACGACCGCGGTCCATGCGGGGCTTTCCGAACGACCGTTGGTGACGCGATAGTTGAACCCGATGGTCACGGCGAGCACGAGGGCGAAGACCACGACCGGGCTCCGGGCTATGGCAGCCGAGCGCGGCCGGAGCGGGGGGATGCGCGGCCGCAGCATCGCCACGATGCCCGCGTAAACGAGAAGGGCGGGCGCGATGACGTACCGAGGCTGCACGATGGGCAGGTTATTGACAATCTCGCCGACGAACAGCAGCACGCTGAATAGCAGGGCGGTCACCGCCAGTGGCCAGTCAGGGGCGGTGAGCCTGACCACGGCGATGATGATCGCGGCCACCACGATAGCCCACGCGCCCCAGGTCAGGGCGGTGTGGATGGCCATGTTGGGGATGACCAGAGGGAGCGGATGACCGTCGCCGTTGGTGCCAGGGCCGCCAAGGGCGCGCTCGCCGAACAGCGCCCGCGGCACGACCCGCGTCACGTAGTTCCCGAGGACCCAGAGCGGGTTACTCCACCCGTTGACCTGCCGGTTGCTCATCCCGCGGAGCTGAACCGACCACTGCGCGACCAGGCCCGCGGCCCAGCACACGGCGATCGCGATGGAGACCTTCGACCGGTCGGCGATCAGCCGCGCCACGACGAGCGGCGCGAACAGCAGCGGGAGGATGCTGGACAGCGTGGTGCCCAGCATGATGACGGGCGCGGCGAGCTGGCCCGCCCGCGTGCCCGGACGCCATAGCAGCAGCCAGAAGATCCCGTAGAGCGCGATGAACTGCACGGTGGCGAGGTCGTTGTTCGCCTGCGTGTAGCCAAGCGGGATGAGGCACGCGGGCGCGGCGATCAGCAGCCGGAGCCAGGGGCTGCGAAGGTGCGGTCCGCTGGCGATGTAGGCGATCAGGCCGAACATCGAGTACCCGATGGCCGCGCAGGCCGACATGATCCCCGGCACCCAGGTAAGCGGGAACGTGATCGCGATCGCCGTGACCGCCCGGGGCAGCACGTCGTAGTACCCGTTTATCTGGGTGGTGAGGGTGGTCATCACGGACTCGTGCAGCGCGTCCTGCAAGAAATTGTTCGCGTCCTCAATCCAGATCGTATTGAGAGCCCCGGGGCCTGAGGTGCGCGCCAGGCTGACCGCGGCGCTGACGACGACGAAAACCGCGCCGCCCGCGACCTGCCGCCAGCCGACCGTCCTGGCGAGAGGCGGCAGGAACAGGGCCGACCGCAGCCACTCGGCGATTCCCGCTAGTCTCGTCGGCCGCAGGTCAGGGCCGCTGGCTGGCGCGGCTGGGAACGCCACGCCATCCGTTTTCGTCTGTCCAGACACCGCACAATCCCCGCTCAGCTACGCAACCGGCCACGCAGTCATGCACTGCGTGAGTTCACAATAGTCTTTAATTCCGAC
>Ga0208220_1000371_pt1 | contig 18890 bp, 19 predicted proteins | sample NGESurdeep092012_9_FD_184484 | JGI IMG/M metagenome (GOLD analysis project Ga0208220, IMG submission 184484) | Arctic peat soil microbial communities from Barrow, Alaska - NGEE Surface sample F53-1 deep-092012 (SPAdes) | ecosystem: Environmental > Terrestrial > Soil > Wetlands > Peat ...
ACGGTTCGGGCCGTCGAGCAAACCCGCGACATCGTGGCGAAGTTCTACTACATCGCCGTTCCACGCTCCTTCATGCAGGCGACCATCGACGCCATGAAGGAGGGTGGCCACGAGTTCTTTGACGGCATCGAGAGCGCTGACGACGTGCCCTTTGCGAAGGATGACGACGAGATCACCACGCAGGTCGACGCGCGCGACTATCTCGACCTGAAGGTCGAGGCGATGCGCGCTCACGCCAGCCAGATCGAGGTCGACGGGCCGTTCTTCGCGCTGTCGAACCACATCGGGCAGAAGGCGTTCGGCATGGAGCACTACGTGCTGATGGCCGGTGAGAAGGGGCCCGAAGATGCCCTGAACGGTCACGGCTGGGAAGCGGACCTGTTCGCCGGGCTGTAACACCGGCTGAGCCGAACGGGTGAACCAATTACACACGGTAGCCGCGCGTGCGGCGGGCCTGAAACACTCAAGGAACGCGCGTCGGTCGAGTCAGGGGACAACCGCCGTCACACGTGCCATCGGCAGCTTCACCCCGCACCTTGAGCCCAACAGGGGAGATTTCCTTGAGCGACCGGAAGCACCCATTCGACCAGCTCGCTACGGTCTCCGCGGGATCGGTGCTCAACGCCGATATCGCCGACGTGGGTCGCTACCGCGAGCGCGCTCGCATGCAGCGGTTGTGGCGGCTGTCGCTGTTCGTCGGATTGCCGACGTTGTTCCTCTGGTTCCGGATCATCGAGCACAAGCCGTTCAACGTGTTCGCGCTCCCGCACGTCAATCTGACGATCGTCGCGCTCTTCTTCGTCCCCGTGCTGCTACTCGTCGGGATGATCGTCATGTACGCGAGCTACGGACGCTCGCCGCACTTTGTCGTGCGGCCCGAGCAGATCGACGTCCGCCTGTCTGATGTCGTTGGCATCGACCTCGTGAAAGCCGAAGTCGTTCGGTCACTCAACCTTTTCCTTGCGCACAAGGCATTTTCGAGTGAGATGGGCGGCCGGCCACGGCGCGGTTTGCTCTTTGACGGCCCGCCCGGCACCGGCAAGACGTACACGGCAAAGGCGCTCGCGGCCGAAGCCAACGTGCCGTTCCTCTTTGCGACCGCGACGTCGTTCCAGTCGAGCATGCAGGGCGCGACGCAGCGCAAGATCCGCTCCTATTTCAAGGCACTACGCGCGCTGGCCCGCAAGGAAGGCGGCGCGATCGGGTTCATCGACGAGTTCGACGCGCTCGGTGGATCGCGTGCGGGCGTCGTCGCATCGACGCCGTCGGGAGCCCTCGACGGGATGCCGATGTCGTGCGGTGGGCTCGAAGGCCTCGCCAACGTTGTCTCGCCCGCCAAGCAACATACGCAGTTCGTCGGCAGTGGCGACCTGGGCATGGCGGTGCAGGAACTTCTTGTGCAGTTGCAGTCTTTCGACCAGCCAACTGCCGGCGAGCGGCTCTTCGGCAAGATCACCGACGCCGCGAACCTGTTGCTGCCGGCGGCGCACCAACTGAAGAAGGCGCCGGTCAAGTCGTCGAACATCATGTTGATCGCCTCGACCAACCGGCCTGACTCCCTCGACCCCGCGTTGATGCGGCCGGGTCGATTCGACCAGCGGCTGACGTTCGACAGGCCCGACAAGTCGGGACGTCGCGAGCTGATCGCCCACTTCCTTGCTCGCAAGGCCCATGCGGCGGAGCTCGATGATCCACAGAAGCGCGAAGCCCTCGCCGCGGTCACCCAGGGCTACAGCCCGGCGATGCTCGAAGGCATGTTCGACGAGGCCTTGATCAACGCCGTGCAGGAAGACCGCAGGGCGATGTCGTGGTCCGACGTCGAGCACGCGCGGCTCGACAGCGAGATCGGGCTCGGGCAGCCGGTTCTCTACACCGACCACGAGGCGAAGGTGATCGCGACCCACGAGTCAGGTCACGCCACGATGGCGTGGCTCGTTGCTCCCGGTCGCAGGCTTGAGGTGCTGAGCATCATCAAGCGACGCAGTGCACTCGGCCTGCTCGCCCACGGTGACCGCGAAGAGGTTTACCTCCAGTCGCGCACCGAACTGCTCGGCCTGATTGCGATCGCGATGGGTGGGCAGTCGGCAGAGGAGCTCTTCTTCGGCGACGTCTCCACCGGGCCGAGCGGTGACCTGGTTGCGGCAACCCGGGTCGCGGCGAACATGGTCGGCGCCTGCGGCATGGAAGGCTCGTTGGTCTCCTTCGGCGCGGTGCAGAACAGCGGATTCTCCGACACCAACATCGTCGGCCGCGTGCTTGGCGACAAGGACGGCCGCGCTGCGGTAGAAGAAGTGCTGCAGCAGCAGAAGCTGCGGGCCAAGGCGTTGCTCGACGACAACCGCCACCTAGTGACCGCACTTCGCGACGCGCTCCTCGAGCGGCACGAGCTGATTGGCACGGAGATCACCGACGTGCTCGAGCAGGCACAGCGGGAACATGCGGCGCGTCATACCCGCAGCATTGGGTCGGGCACGACGACCGCTCCTGTCATCGACCTGCGTGAGCAAGTTCAGCCAACACAGCCAGTACTCCCGACGCAGGCGGCCGGTCCGCGAGTCACGCGAGAGCCCACGGTCGAACCTGCCGGATAGCCTGCCGCGGTGAGCGGCAACGGGCGCGGCGCCCTGGTGACAGCCGCCGCGGCCGTGTCGCTGGTGGTCGCCGGCATCGTGACCGGCTTCATCGGCGTCCTGGAAGCGACGGCGCTCGTCAAGTTCGGCGCTGTTCACATCTCCGTTGGCGCCGTCATGGTTGGTGTCGCGAACTGTGCGTTCGGGCTTCTCGCCGTCTGGGGTCTTGGTAGCCGCGACGCATCGGCGCTGCCGGGTCTTGGGTGGTTCATTGCGGCGGCGGTGGCCCTGTTCGGGCCTCGTCCCGGTGGCGACATCCTGCTGCCGGGCTCTGGGTGGGACGTGATCGCGTTCGCCGTCGCAGGCCCCATCGGAGCCGTGGTGGCAGGCGTGTTCGGCGGTCGAGTCATGTCGACCAGGACTTCGGTGACTCCGCTGACGACGGGACCCGAGACCCCGCCCGCGGCTTCACCCGAGACCCGACCCGACCGATGAGTCGGGTATGGCGACTGGTCTCGACCTCGCAAGCGACGTCTCGGAGCGCGGCATTCGTGCTGAGCCCAACGGCTATGTGCTGCTGCGGCTCGGGGGATCGCGCTATGCGGTCGGCATGTCCGCTGTCGCTGAAGTGGGCCGGCTCCCCAAGCTGACCCGGGTGCCTGGCACCCCGATCTGGCTTTCCGGGGTGGCGAACTGGCGCGGCCGGATCCTGGCCGTCCTCGACATCCGGCCTTTGATGGGTGCGCCCATCACCCCCACCGGATCCCTGGGTCGCCTCGTCGTCTTGACCGCCGACAACATCACCGTTGGGCTGCTCACCGAAGGCGTCCAAGGCGTCATCGAGTGCGACGTCGACTCGATCGATCCGCCGCCGATGAGTTTGGAATCCGAAGCGATGTCGCTGCTGCAAGGCCAGTTCACCCAGCCGACCGGCCCGATCGCGGTGCTCGACCCCGCCGCGGTGCTCGCCTTGCGCCTGCGGCTGCCCAGCCCAAGGCGCGCTGGCTCCTGATCGGCTCGCCCCCTCGCGGTAGGCATCTGGCCTCAGCCGTTAGGCCGGTTGGGCGATGCGTGAGGCCGATTTGGCTTCAGTACCGCCCGATCGCGCCCGATGGATCGTCAGACGCCGAACGCGTGCCGGCACCGCCGCACGAGCTCACGCAGGTTCGGCCGGTGTCGGTCTTCAGGAGGACTGGTGGAAGTCTCGAAGCGGCCCCAACGGGTGGCTGCAGCGTGCACCTGGCTGATGCTTGGGCTCGCCGTCGTCGGCGTCCTGGTCTCCGGTCGCGATGCCATCGGCAGCGTGACGATCAACCCCGCTGCCCTGCTGGCCGGCCTCGGTGTCGCCGCCGTGGGCGCCGCCATCATCACCGCCGTCTCACTTACTGAGCTCGACAACCCACTGCTGCAGCACAACGGGCTGGTCGTCGATCTCGGCCGCCTTGTCTATCTCGGTGGCGTGACCGGTGCCCTCGTGGCCGGGCACGGAGTCGCAACACCGCTATGGGTGCTGTACGTGCCCGTCCTGCTGACCACCGCATTTACCGACATCGTCGTCAAGGCCATCGCCTACGCCATCGGCGCGAGCGGCCTCACATTGCTCGCCACCGGCGTCTCCCACGGCTTCAACAAGAGCGCCGTCGTACCGCTCATGTTGATCCTCGCTGGGTTGCCTGCAATTGTTGCCGTCGCGAGCGCGTTCGCGCAGTCGATCAACGGCGTCGCGGACGCGGCACAGGCCGAGCGCGCACGGCAGATCGAAGAAGTCGAACAGCTGCGTGAGCAGCTCATCGAAGGACACCGCGCCGAGCGCGAGACGTTGCTCGACGAAACTCGTCGCGAGCGCGCAGAGCTGAAGGTCAAGGTTGACCGGCTGTCGGAAGCACTCGCCAGCGCTTCGCGTGGAGACCTGTCCGGATACAACGACGGCAGCTCGATCGTGGCCGATGGTGACGAGGCGCTCGCCTCCCTGCAGTCCGCGTTCAACAACACGCTCGGCAATCTTCGGTTGCTCGTGGAGCAGATCCGTGGCAGTGGCGAGAGCATTTCGGCGTCCGCCGTTGAATTGCTTGCGACCGCCGAAGAGCACGCGGCGTCGGCAACGCAGCAGTCGTCCGCAGTTGCCGAGACCACATCGACGATCGAGGAACTCGCAGCTACGGCGGCGCAGATCGCCGAGACCTCCGAGGCCGTCGCACGCTACGCCGCGGAGACTTTGCGATTCGCCGAGGAAGGCCGCGAGGCCGTCGCAGCTTCAGTGTCAGCGATGGACACCATCGCGCACCGGGTCGACTCGATCGCGACTCGTGCCTTGTCGTTGGGTGAGAAGTCGCAGGAGATCGGCCGCATTCTCGAGGTCATCGACGACCTCGCAGACCAGACCAACCTGCTTGCGCTGAATGCGGCGATCGAGGCTGCGCGCGCCGGCGAGCACGGCCGAGGGTTCGCGGTCGTCGCGTCCGAAGTTCGCAAGCTCGCGGAACGGTCGCAAGAATCTGCCGCGCAGATCCAGGGCATCGTGAGCGAGATCCAGGCCGAGACCAACGCGACGATCATTGCGACCGAAGAAGGTGCCAAGGAGGTTCACCAGGGCACCGAGCTCGCCCGCGGAGTCGTCGACGCGCTCGAGCGGATCTCCGGCATGGTCGACGAAACCACCACCGCAGCAAAGGAAATCTCGATCGCTACTCAGCAGCAGCGGTCGGCGTCCGACCAGGTGGTGACCGCGATGATGCAGGTCTCTGACGTGTCGCGGCAGTACGTGGTCGGCTCCAAGCAGGCGGCGGCATCGGCGTCCCAGCTGAATGTTCTCGCGGCGGAACTGCGTGCGTCGATTGCCCAGTTCCGAGTGGCGTAGCCCGCCGTGGGCAGCTGGGCCGAGGATCCCGAACTTCTCGCGACGTTTCGTGCCGAGGTCGAAGAGCGCCTCGCGTCCCTGAGCGCCGGCCTGCTTCAGCTCGAATCGAATGCCTCACCGCGCCAGCTCATCGCCGGTCTGTTCCGCGATGCGCACACGGTCAAGGGCTCGGCTCGCATGATGGGCCTCACTGCGGTGCTGCAAACAGCGCACGCGGCCGAAGACTTGCTCGGTGCATTGCGCGACGGCCGGTTCCAGGTGCGTCGCGATTATGTCGACGTTTTACTCGCAACGGTCGACGGCATCAGCCGCTCGATCGCGCCTAACCCGACGCCGGCCGTCGACGAGTACCTCACCGACTTGGTCAACGCATTGCGCGGTGCGCTCGAGGGCGATGACCCGGTCACGATCCCGCGGATGCCGCAACCCGCTCCGCCCGCCGCAGAACCTGCGCCCGCACCCCCCGCCGTCCCCGCTGGTCGTAAGCGCACTCTCATCGTGCCGGCGCCGCCGACGGTCCCTGCGCCTTCGACGCTCGATTCATCACTGTCGTTGACCGTGCCGCCGCCCGCTTCGTCGGTTGCGGTGAGTGCGCCGGTTGCGTTGGTGGACGGCGGCGGCGAGCGAGCCGTTGATTCGGTGCGGGTCACGTCGCAACGCGTCTACGACTTGCTCGATGTCGTCGGCGAAGCCGAACTCGACGCGCGGCGGGTGGAGCAGAACGCGGAGCGAGTTATTGCGTTGGCGGCTGACCAGAAACACTGGTTGCGTGCACTTCGCGATGCAGTTGCAGCTAGCGGCGGCAGCTTGCCGGGCGACGTCGAGGCTGCGGTCTACCACGTCATGTCGGTGACCGACCAGATGCAGTCGTCGGGGCATCAATTGCGTGAGCTGGTCGAGGATTCGCGTGGTCGGCTCGCGCTTGTCCGCGACGGTGCGATGGGACTGGCGATGGTGCCGGTGCGCCGGGTCGTTGCTGCGTTCCCGCGGCTGATCCGCGATGTCGCCAGCTCGACCGGCAAGGACGTGCGGCTGATCCTGGTGGGGGAGGACGTCGAACTCGACAAGAAGGTGCTCGACGGCGTGGCCGACGCCCTCAAACACCTCGTCATCAACGCCGTCGACCATGGCTGTGAGACACCCGAGGTGCGTGGCGCTCTCGACAAGCCGCCGCGAGCGACCGTGACGGTCTCCGCGAAGGCGGCCGGCGGCACCGTGGTGCTTGAGGTCGCCGACGACGGTCGCGGTATCGACGAAGACAAGGTGCGGGCCACCGCGATCGAGCGAGGCCTGTTGCCGGCCGGCAGCACATTGGCCGGCGCGCAGCTCTTCCAACTGCTCTTTCTCGCATCGTTCTCGACATCACCCACGGTGACGTCGACCTCGGGTCGCGGGGTCGGTCTCGACGTGGTGAAGACCGCGGTCGACGACCTGGGCGGCACGATCGACGTGTTAAGCGAGCTGGGTTCGGGCACTCGGTTCGTTCTGACGCTGCCGATCACCCTCGGCGTGCTGCGATGCCTGATCGCGCGGGTCGGCAACGAGCGGTATGCCGTGCCGGTACCTGCGGTGATCGAATCAGTGAGCTTGCGCGATGTCGCCGTCGACAACGTGGCCGGCGTCCCTGTAGTGATCCGGCACGGCATCGCGGTGCCGTTGCTCGATCTCGGTGCTGCGCTGGGTGTCGAGGGTGAACGCGAGCCGCGCGCCGCGCTGGTCGTGCGCAACGGCGGCGCGAGCGACCTCATTGCCTGGTCGGTCGATCGACTCGAAGGCGAGCTCGAGTTGGTCGTGAAGGACCTCGGCTCGTTCGTCGGTCGGCTCCCGCTGGTGACCGGCGCGACGATCGACGGCGATGGCAGCGTCGTGTGCCTGATCGACCTGCGAGAGATTTCGGTGCGCGCTGGTGGCACTGGTCACGTCGGCGGATCGATCCATCATGGCGTCTCGTCGTCTGCCGCCGAGCCCGTAGCTCCGGTGATCGGCCGCAAGCCCAGGATTTTGGTGGTCGAGGACTCCGTCGGCGTGCGCGAGCTCGAGCGAGTGATCTTGGAAAGCGCCGGCTACGACGTGGTGACCGCCGTCGACGGCCTCGATGGCATCGCGCGCCTGCGGGCGGAACCGGCTGACCTTGTCCTGTCGGATGTCGAGATGCCGGGCATGGACGGTTTCACGCTGACCCGCACGATCCGCCGGACCCGAGGCTGGGAGCAGGTGCCGGTCGTGATCATGACGTCACGTGGCGACGAGAGTGACCGCCGCGCGGGTCTTGAGGCCGGCGCGAGCGCGTATCTCCTCAAGAGCGACTTCGATCAGACCGAGCTGGTTGATACGGTTCGCCGCCTCGTCGGCCGATAGAGACTGTGACCCTCGAAAGACCGTGACGCCCCCCGAGACATTGCGACACCGTGTGGAGGAACCTCGAATGCCGACCGTAGTCATCGCCGACGACAGCCCCACCCTGCGCCGCATCGTGACGAGCGTGCTCACTCGCGAGGGGTTCGAGGTCATTGCCGTCGAGGACGGCGTCGAAGCGGTTCAGGCCGTGTTCCGGGTGCATCCCGACGCGGTTGTCCTCGACGTCCAGATGCCTCGTGTTTCTGGGTATGTAGCCGCGCGGCTGTTGAAGGATGACTGGCAGACCTCCGACATCCCGATCGTGCTTTTAACTTCACTGGACGCCGCGAGCGACCGTTACTGGGGCGCGCAGACCGGTGCCGACCAGTACCTGACGAAGGACTTCGAAGCCCCTGAGCTCGTCGCGGCCGTTACCGGTGTGATCGCGGCGGCAGAGGCGGCTCGCGGCGGTCGACCCGCACTGCGTCCTGACCCCCTCGAGCTCGATGCGGACGACGTGTTGTCGCGCGTGTGCGACCTGCTCGACCGCAAGTTGTTCGAGACCTCCGTAGCGGCCGAGATGACTGGCATCGCGGCGACCGCGAAGGGTTTCGAGGAGACCGTCGCCCAAGTGCTCGGCGTGCTCCAGCGGTTCGTCGACAACGACGTGGCCGGCGTGTTCCTCATCGAAGAGCGTGGTGCCTACGTCGCCGTTGCGCGCGAGTCTTCGCAGGCTCACTACGGCGAATTCCTGGCCGCAGCAGTCGATGCGCTCGGTGCGGCGACCGGTACGTCGATCGCCGTCGAGGAGATGAACCTGCGGGTCATGGACCCCGACAAGAACCTCGGCGGTGAGGACGAAGGCCGGATGGCGACGTTCTTGTCGATGCCTTTGCGTGGCCATGGCGGACGCGTCATCGGCGTGCTCGCGTTGTCGAGCGCGACGAAGAACGCGTTCTCCGAGACTGCGCTCGGAACGCTGCGACTCGTTGAAGACCCAGCCGCCATCGTCATCGATAACGCTCGCCTTGCGGTCGCCCGACTAGGCTAGGTCGGGTGTCGGCTGACCCCGTAGAGCCGGACGCGGTGGACAAGCTCAATTTCCGCCGGGTCGCGAGCCGGTTCATCACCGGTATCTGTGTTGCGGCAACGCGTCATCGCGATGTCGAACACGCGATGACGGTCAGCGCGTTCAACTCCGTCTCGCTCGATCCGCTGCTCGTGCTCGTCTGCGTCGAGAAGATCACCCGATTCCACGAGGCGGTACTCGACAGTGGGATGTGGGCTGTCTCGGTGCTCTCTGATGATGCCGAGGACGTCGCTCGTTGGTTCGCCGAGAAGGCTCGCCCGACCGAGGGGCAAATGGCCGATTACGCCCACCATCCCGGGCCGGTTACCGGCATGCCGGTGCTTGACTGTGCGATGGCCGTGATCGAGTGCCGGACCCGTGCGGTCTACGACGGCGGTGACCACGACATCCTGCTCGGCGAGGTCGTCGGCTTGTCGTCTGACCCCTCGCCTCGCCGACCACTGCTGTACTTCGAGGGCAGCTACCGGCAGTTACGATGACCGGACGTTCTCGCCGCTAGTCCACTGGAGATCCCCTCGGCCGTGTCCTCTTCTACCCTCGTGACGCGTGTCCGATCGCTCCACCTGTTGCGGATCGGCTTGATCGCGGGCGGCTCACTGGTCGTCCTTGCGGCGATCGGCTACGGCGTCGCCTACGCGATCGTTGGCTCTGGAGTGCTGCCCAACACCACGGTGAGCGGGCCGGCGCTCGATGACGTGTCGGTCGGGCGGATGTCGCCGGCAGCCGCCACTGCGAAGGTGGCCGCGGCGATCGGCCCGCGTGCTGCTGCGCCAATCACGCTGACGGTGGCCGGCCAGGCGTTCGCGCTCGACCCGGCCACGTCGGGCCTCACGGTTGACCCTTCGGCAGCGCTGGCAGCACGTGGCCGGCGCGATCCGACCCCGGCTGGCTTGTGGAAGGCGCTGTTCGCCCACCCGAAGTTGACCCTGGCCGTGTCGGTCGACACCGCCAAGCTCGGCGCGGCCGTAACCGCTTTGAACGCCAAGATTGTCGGCGGTGGGCATGACGGCGGCATCGTGTTTCACGGGACCACGCCGACGGCGATTGCCCCGGTGACCGGCATCGCGATCTCGCACGGCCAAGCGGTCGCCGCGATCAAGGCCTCCTACCTCGCGTCCACGTCACCGGTGGCGCTACCTGTTCAGACGATCCAGCCCAGCGTGACCGCCGCAGCGGTTCAAACAGCGCTCACGACTATCGCGCAGCCTGCGGTCGCGTCGCCCATCGCGCTCGTCGTCGGAACGAACGCCGTGCAGCTATCGCCTGCGGTGATCGCGGCGAATCTCACGTTCCAGCCCAGCGGCGGCGCGTTGCTCCCGGTGCTTAACAGTCAGGGCATCGAAGACACCGTCGGCTCGACGGCCTTTGCGTCACTTCAGACGCCGAGCAAGGATGCGTCCTTCGATGTCCGCTCGGGCACGCCGGTACTGATTCCGTCCGTCGAAGGCGGTACAGCGGATCTGTCGAAGCTCGGTTCTTCGATCTCAGCCGTCCTGACCCAGCCCGCACCGCGAACGATCACTGTTCCGGCGAAGGGCGTCGATCCCGCGTTCACCACGGCCGACGCCCAGAAGCTGGGCGTCAAGGAAATGGTGAGCACGTTCACGACGCACCACCCGTGCTGTGCGTCGCGCGTAACGAACATTCACACGATCGCGAACATCGTCAACGGCGCGATCGTGATGCCGGGTGCGACGTTCAGCTTGAACAAGTTCGTCGGGCCGCGTGACACGAAGCGCGGGTTCGTGTTGGCGCCGATGATCGAGGACGGCCTGTTCGAAGATTCGGTCGGCGGCGGTATCTCGCAGTTCGCCACCACGTTGTACAACGCGGTGTTCTTCGCTGGTATCAAAGACATTACGCATCAACCGCACAGTTACTACATCAGCCGTTATCCGGCAGGCCGCGAAGCGACGGTGTCGTATCCCGATCCGAATCTCATCTTCCAGAACGACGAGCCCACGGCGATCGTCATCACCACGTCGTACACCGGAACATCGTTGACGGTCACGTTTTGGGGGACCAAATACTACGACGTGACATCGACGTCGAGCGCGCGCTATGCCCCGACGACGACCGGCACGGTGTACAACCCGCGACCTGACTGCGAAGCATCGGCAGGCGAAGGCGGCTTCCAGATCGATATCGCCCAGACGCTGTCGCAAAACGGTGTCGTCGTGAAGGTCAATCACATCCACACCAAGTACCAACCGGAGCCGATCATCATCTGCGGTCCGTCCCCGTCGTCGACTCCTGGAGGGTCAGGCCCGCCCACCGCGACGCCGACCGGCACACCAACAGGAACACCATCAACGACGCCCAGCAAATCGCCGTCCGCCAAACCCACGGCCAAACCGACCCACTGAGGTCGGGGCGCTAGCCCCTCAGCCCGGTCGCGAAGCCCAGGGCGACGATGCCTGCAAAGGACGCTGACACCAGTGCGACACGTGCGCTTCGTGGCCAGGCTGCAACGCCGCCACGGATCGCGGGTTCGGCGTCATACAGCGTCGCTGCCGGTACGTACGACGCGGTCGTCGGTGCATACGACGTGGCGACTGCATACGGCATGTCAGCGCGCTCGGGCAAGTGACGGATGCGGGCGGTGACTGCTGCGGCAGACCATCCGAACGTCGCCGTGACCAACGGAAGAAGCGCCAGGTAGAAGATGAGGTTGTTCCCGAGGCGATCGTTGATTTTGTAGCTGGCGCTGAAGCCCGAGTCGTCTGGTGGGCCGCCGGCACCGAGTACCGCGACCGCGAGCGTCCCGTAGAGGTACACGCCCAACCCGGCACTGACCCCGGCAAGCCGCGCGGTTCGTCGTCCGGCGGCGGCGCTACCGCCGCGCAAGGTACCGAGCGCGCCAATGACGGTCGGCACCGCGATGAACAACACCGGAAGGGCCCATGCCGGCCACACCCTGTCGACGAGGTTCCAGAACGTGAACCCCGACATCGCCACCCACGCCAGGGCGGCGAACAGACCACCCAGCAGTCCGGGGACGGCGATACCGGGCCGGCGCAAGAGCACGAGGGCGGCGAGGACGAAGCCCAGCAAGAAGATCGAGACGATCGCTGCGCCAATCAAGCTGCTCGCGCCAAGCCCGTACCGGACGATCACTGAGGCGTACACACCAAGGCCCCCAATCGCCACAGCGAGCATCGCCAACACACCGGCGCCGACTCGCCCCCAGGGCGGGAGTAGCAGTGCGGCACCGACACAGCCGATCGCGAAGCGCCACCTCCGAAGGCGGCCTTCGATGTGATCCAACTCGCCGAGCATCGCTTGACCCCACTCGGCGCGCTGCGTCGATAGGAGGCCGGTGGCCCATCGCAGGAGCCGCATGGGCGTATCCGCTCGCGGGCTTTCGGTGACGGCGTTCGAGGAACGCCGGATCAATGCAATGACAATGCCGAGCAACATCATCGCAACGATCGGCATCGCGCTATGCCTCGCTCAAACGGCTGTGCCGGCGCGGAACTGCGGCCTCAACGTGGGCCGGGCTCAATGCCGTCACGTAATCCCGGCCAGCCGAGCTCAGCCGGTACAGATGACGTGGCGGCCGGCTGCCCTGGCCGGCCTCCCACGAGGTCTCCAACATGCCGCGATCGGCCAGCCGCACGAGAATCGGGTACAGCGACCCGGATTTCAGGTGCACCTCGGTCGCGAGGTCATAGCCGTAGCGCCACTGGGCCGGATCGGCGGCCAGCGCCCGCAGGACATTGATCGTTTGAGCGGACGGCGGGCGGTTGCGCTGCATGGCTTAACTCTACTCATGTAGCACTAACCGTCAAGACCCAAATCAGCGTGCGTTGGTGACGCGGTAGTGGAGATGAACGACGCCGCTGTCGAAGCGGCGCTCATCGAGCAAGGCCAGATTTAGGCGGACGTCGCGTGGCAGCCAATGAGTGCCGCCTCCCACCACGACGGGATGAACAAACAGGTGGCACTCGTCGACCAACCCGGCTCGGATCGCGGCGGCAGCCAGCTGTGGACCGCCCACGCTGATGTCGCTTACCGCTTGCGCCTTCAGCTGCCGGACCGCCTCGGGGTCGAACTCGCGCTCGAGCCACGTCTTCTCGCTCGACACCACCGGCAGCGTCGTCGAATAGACGATCTTGTCAGCGGCCTGCCAGATGTCGCTGAAGTCGCTGACGACGGCTGAGGAGTCAGGCAGTGACGACTGCGCCGTCTCCCAGAAGACCATCGTCTCGTACATGCGGCGCCCGTAGAGATACGTGCCGACCGGTCGCTCGAGGTCGTTGACGAACGCATGCACCTCGTCGTCCGGCGCTGCCCAGTCAAAGTTGCCGTGGGCGTCTACTACGTAGCCGTCGAGGGACGTGATCGCGGAGTAGATCAGTTTGGCCACGTCGCAATTATCCTCCAGACTCGGGAGCATGACTCAAGCATTGCTGCTGATGGATCTGCAAAACAGCATCCTCGACCGAATCGGCGCGGGGGAGCCGTACCTCGACAAGGTCGTCGCCGTGCAGGAGCGTGCTGAGGCAGCCGGCTTGCTCGTAGTGCTCGTGCGCGTCGCCTTCCGCCAGGGGCACCCCGAGATCTCCCCGAACAACAAGACTTTCTCTGCAGCTGCGCTTCGGTCGGACATGGTGATCGGTGATCCGGGGGTCGAGCCGCACGCGCGCTTGATGCGCGGCAACGGTGAGGTCGTTGTCACCAAGAAGCGAATCAGTGCCTTCGCCGGCAGCGACCTCGAAGTGGTACTTCGATCACGCGAGGTCACTCATCTCGTGATCGCTGGCATCTCGACGAGTGGGGTCGTGCTGTCGACCGTGCGTGACGCAGCGGATCGCGACTACGAGCTCACCGTTCTCGAAGACCTTTGCCTGGACGCCGACGAAGAGGTCCATCGCGTGCTCACAACAAAGGTGTTCGTCCGGCAGGCCGACGTCATCGTCGCCGCGGACTGGCTCCCCTAGCCTGCGAGCAAAGCTAACCGCGGGCGTCGGGCGGTTCGTACGGCTTGACGTTGAACGACCAGCCGGGCGGCGCAGGTGGCCACGTCGGATCGGGCTGCCAGCCGGGCATCGGTATCCAGCCCACGGGCGGCGGCGGCCACCCCGGCGGTGCATTGAACTGTGGGATCGGAGCCGCGGGCTTCGTCTGTTCCACCGTGACGAGAAAGAGAACCACCGACGCGACAGCGGCCGCAAGGCATGGGTAGAGCGCCCATTTGATGATGTTCAGTTGCAGTCCGCTAGCCAAACCGGCGACGCCGAGGTCCTCTGGTTCAACCGCTGTGGTTGCCGCGATCCCGATCGCTCCAACGGCGGCCGCGAGAAACGCGCCGGCGCCGGCCGACACTCGACTTCTGCGCCACATTCCTGCCGCGGCCAGCAAGAAGCCGGCGAGTGTGACAGCTTCCATCACGACCGCATTGATGCCTCTCCGCGGCTGCGGATTGAGCTGGATCGTTCCAGCCGGTACGGGATCACCGGACGTGATGCCGGTCCACCACCAACGGTTGTTGGAGGTCGATGTTGGCGCGGTTTCCCACGTTGCGGTGGCCGGCACGTTGCCGGCAGCAATGTCGACGTCGACGTTGAGGTACCCCATTTCAGCGAGAACGGCGAGTGCTTGCCGAGTGTCGATCGTGAAGACGGGATGTGCTCCACGTCGGTATACCCCGGCCGCGTGCAGATTGACGTACGGGTGACCGCCCATATTGCTGTTGATCGTCGCCGAGCGTTGCGAGCCGGCCGGAAACAAGGCCGCGACGACGGCGTTACCCGTCCTGAGCAGTGTCGCCCTCGACGGCACCGGCCGGCTTCAGGAACTACTGAAGAGGCCAGGTTTCGCGGACGCAGTCGAAGACGTTCGCCGTGACGTGCGAGAGGCGGACGCAGCTCATGTCGTGAGTCTGGCAATGATACGAAAGGCGGCGCAGCTGACTCAGGCGGATCTTGCCAGCCGGATGCGTGTCACGCAGGGCGCCGTGGCACGCAGCGAACAGCGCGAGGACATGCTGCTCTCCACGCTGCATTCCTACGTTGCCGCCGCAGGAGCCCGCGTTCAGATCGTGGTTGAACTGGCCGACGGCCGAGTCGCGCGCGTCCAACTCGACACAGCAGGGTCCTCCGCCGAGCCCGCCAACCAACAGGTCAGCGCAGCCGTGGCGACACATTCCGCGCGGCATGTCGTGGTGCGCCGGGAGCCGGAACAATCAGGATTAGAAGGGCCCGCGGTTGCTCGCGATGAAAGGCATGTCGTGCCGGGCAAGGCGGGTGGCTGGGATGTCGTGAGGCTAGGAGCGGGCCGCACGAGTGCACATAGTCCTACTCAGGCCGAAGCGATCCGCCGCGCGAAGGAAATCGTTCACAACGCGGGTGGCGGCGAGGTTGTGATTCACGGCAAGGACGGCGCGATCCGTGGCTCCGAGACAGTCGTACCCCAAAACGAGTCTGGTCGACGGCGCGTCAGGCGGTAGTGAGGAACTGCCGAATCGTGGTGACGACGAGACGGTGGTCTTCCACTTGCGGCAGCCCCGACACGGTCACCGTGCCGATGATGCCGATGCCCTCGACGTGCACCGGAAAGCAGCCGCCGGCAGCGGCAAACTTCTGCGGGTCGACGAACGACGCCTCCGCCAGCGTGCGACCGTCGAGCCTGCGTTCGAGGCTGAGCGCCATCGAGCTGCGTCCGAAGCGCAGCACGGAAGCGATCTTGCGCTGTATCCACGCGTCGTTGTCGGGCGTCGATCCCGGTAGGCCGGCATGGAACAACTGGTGGCCGCCCCTGCTGATGTCGACGGCGATCGGCAAATGCTGAGCACGCGCGGTCTCGACGAGCATGCTGCCGAGCCGCCACGCGTCGTCGAAGTCGAAGCGGCGGAAACGCAGCTCGGCCTCTTCCGCGGCCACCTGCTCCAGCGTGATGTCGGTTGGATCGTCAGCCATCGGTCAGCCCGTCTCGCAGAGGTTCTTGTCGGTGCTAGTCCACCACGAGACCAAGGGCGAGCGCGAACAGCCCGCTCTGCGCGAGGTCGACATGCGCGCCGCGCCACGACGCGCTGAGCAGGTCGACACCCTCGAGGTTGGCGCCACGCAGGTCGGCGTCCTCGAAATCGGTGTGATGCACTCGAGCGTGTCGAAGGTCGCAGTCGCGCAGCACCGCGCGATGCAGCTTTGACTCGGAGAGGTCGGCCTCCGCGAGCTTCACACCGCTGAGGTCGAGGTCGGTCAGATCGCTGCCACGCATCGTGACGTACGACCAGTCACCTCCGACGACCCGCATCGGCCGAAGCGTCGCGCCAGACAAGTCGCTGCCACTGAGCTTGCATCCGTCGAAGAGGGCATCGCGCAGCACCGCATCGCGAAACGTGCAGCGCAAAAATGCCGAGCCGACGTGCTCGCTGCTTGCGAGACGGGCGTGGGAGAAGTCGCAGTCCTCGAATACCACGCCGCGTGTCCGGAGCTCGATCAGATCGGCTCCCGCATAAGCACCACCGACGAAGCGGACGCCGACCAGCTCGTCTTCGCCGAACGCGAGCAGGTCGGTGGGCGGCCGGTCCACGGGTGCCGTCGTCATTGATCTCCTCACCAACTCGTGCGACGTTACTGGAACCGGCTATCGCGCATCATGAGTCCTAGCTGGCGGGAGGTCCGATGAAGTGGCTCGCCGCCGCAGCCTGCGCGCTCGCACTGAGTGGGTGTGCCAGTGTCGGGATAGCCCAAACAGGAGCCGCGCCAGCCCGGACGCCGGGTGGTCCGTCGTCCGTCGTCGCCTCCACCCCGGTTGTCGCGTCCCCGGCCGTCGCAGCGTCGTCGCCGGTCGACGTTGGATCGGAAACGCCACTGCCGATGCCCACCCCGAGTCCTGGTTCCGAAGGAACGCTGCCGCCGATGCCCGCCGGCGGCCGCCCTACCGATACGGCCTCGCCCGGCAACGCGGGCGAGGCGGGCGTTGTCATCGACGTCTTCGCCGAGGAGGTCGAAGCGACCGCACAGAATGATCCCGGCTATTGCGACGTTGCGCTCGACCCTCTGCACGACGGATTGAAGGTGTGGTGGCACGGCACACCGTCAGCTGCGGTGCTTGCCGTTCTCGATCGCGCTCGCATCGCTCGCATTACACCGGTCGTCCTTCCGACCAAGTTCCAGCGCGCGCTGTTGGGCACGGCATCGAGCAAAGTGGTCCCTCATATGGGGAAACTCGGAATCTCGTTCGTTGGCGTCAGCATTGACTGCTCCGGACTGGATGTCGGCCTGGTCACGGACACGGTGACGGCTGAAGCCGCGGTGCAGGCAATTGCCGGCGCGGAGATTCCCGTGCATTTCAGCGAAATGGCGGATGCTGTTGCGCTCTGAGGGCGGTGATGGGCAACCTTCCAAGGAGCCCATCAGTCTCTTTCCTGTGACGCGACCCGCGACGGCGCAGGAGCGCAGCCGCGACGCGCTCGCGAGCGTGTTCTTGGCCAGCTACGGCGACTGCTTGCGCTTCGCGCTGGGCATGCTTGGCGACCGCTTGGTGGGCGAAGAGGCGGTGCAGGATGCGTTCGTTCGCCTGTGGGCGCGTCCTCCGCTGTTGGACGATCCGCTGGCCGCCAAGGCCTACGTGTTTCGGACCATCGTCAACATGGGTCGCAGCAGGCAACGCCGGGACGCTCATCGCCGGGTACTGGAGCCGGCAGTTCCGGGCGGAGTCGACGACAAGGATGTAGCACTGAGCGTCGATATTCGCGCGGCACTCCAAGCCCTGCCGACCCGTCGCCGTGCATGCGTTCTGATGCGCTACGTCCTCGACTACACCGAACGCGAGACCGCCGACGCGCTGCACATCAGCATCGGCACTGTGAAGAGTCAGACGCACAAGGCACTCCGCCAGCTAAGGGATCCGTTGGCCGGCACGACAGGGCAGGAAGGGGTGGCAAATCATGAGTCCGGATCGTGATGAGAGTGCCGTTCGGGAGCTTCTCACTCCACTGGCCGACCTGACCTACAACGCAGACGGGGCGTGGCAATCGCTTCGCTCCCGCCTGGACACAGCTGACCAGCCGCAGCTGGGTTCGCGCCGACGCTTGCCGCGGCGCCTCGTGTCGGCATTCAGTGTTGGCGCTGTTGTCGTCGCCATCGTGATCTCGTCGGTGGTGATCGGCAGCGGTCGAGCGAACCACGTCGCGAAGCCGCCGATTGTCACGCCGGGCGGGACCCTGCTGTCGTTTGCTACGAATATCCACGACGTCACAACACTGACCGATACGGCTGGAGGGCTTTGGCTCTCGTCGTGGGAGGACGCGATCCTGACCAGGGTCGATCCGCGGACTGGCGCGTCAACATCGCTTCACGTTGGGCAGTCCCGCAACAGCATCATCACCGCGACAACTGCCGACGACGAGCTCTTCGACGTACGGTTCGACACCGGCCAACTGGAGGCCCGCGACTCGTCGTCCGGCGTCGTACTGCGCGCGACGAAGCAGCCGGCCGAGACCGACACGTTGACCGCGCAGGGAAATCGATTGTGGGTGAGCGAATGCTGCCGAGGTTCGTCGCCTTCACAGACAGTTCTGACTGTCGATCCATCGACGTTGGTCGCGACCACCGAAGTCATCGTCGCGCAGGAGGGTGAGACGCCTCAACTCGCGGCAGGTGCAGCGGGAGTGTGGCTGATAAACGAGGCGTCCACGCAGCTCCAACGGGTCGACACTCCTCATGGCATCGTGATTCCGCTGCCTGGGAACGACACCGGGCTCGCGGTTGGCGCATCCGTAGTGGTACTCGCCGACGACTCCGGACGGGTCATGGGCTACGACCCAACGACTGGCGCCCTGTTATTTTCTTTGCAGTTCGGAGTTGCGGAGGACGGCGGTGTCGTCCCGCGAGCAGTGGCCATCGACGGCGACACCCTCTACGTGGCGATTCCTGGCCATGTACTCGAGTTCAGCATCGCGAAGAAGGCAAAGGTCGGCGACGTAACAGGTCTCGACGTGCAGCGGCTGTCGGTCGGTGAGCACGGCGTCTGGGCCGCAACCGACGGCTCAGTGGTGCAGATCGCTACCAGCTAGATGCACTTGACC
>Ga0208220_1000373_pt1 | contig 18859 bp, 24 predicted proteins | sample NGESurdeep092012_9_FD_184484 | JGI IMG/M metagenome (GOLD analysis project Ga0208220, IMG submission 184484) | Arctic peat soil microbial communities from Barrow, Alaska - NGEE Surface sample F53-1 deep-092012 (SPAdes) | ecosystem: Environmental > Terrestrial > Soil > Wetlands > Peat ...
CTTCAGCGCCGTCAGCAGCACCTCGGCGTGCTCGCGGGCCATGTCGGCGTCGCTCTTGCCCTCGGGCGGCTGGTAGCCGAAGTACCGCCAGCCGTCGATGACCTGCTCGGGGGATCCCCGGCTGATGCCAAGCTGGAGACGGCCGCCGGCGATGAGGTCGGCCGCGCCGGCGTCCTCGGCGAAGTAGAGCGGGTTCTCGTAGCGCATGTCGATGACGGCCGTGCCGATCTCGATCTTGCTGGTCTTGGCGCCGACGGCGGCGAGCAGCGGGAACGGGGAACCCAGCTGCTGGGCGAAGTGGTGCACGCGGAAGTAGGCGCCATCGGCGCCGAGCTCCTCGGCCGCTACCGCCAGGTCGATCGACTGCAGCAGCGAGTCAGACGCCGACTGCACCTGCGAGCCCGGCGCCGTCGACCAGTGACCGAACGAGAGAAACCCGATACTCTTCACGCCCCGCTTGAACGCGGGCCCCTGTATCCGCATTCCTTGACGGGATAACACGCCGACGTGGCCCTGCCCACACCTGGTGCACGCGCGCCGCGCGGCGTCTTGCGAGCCGGGCGATCTACCCGTACGTCGGATGCTGCGGCCAGCCGGCCGGCGAGTCCTCCCAGTCCTCCTGCCGGCCGTACGGGGCCAGGTCGAGGAGGTTGTTGACGAACAGCAGCCGGTCAACGCCGCGGGCCTTGGTGAAGTAGGTCTGGTACACCCCGTCCTCGTCGCGGAAGAACATGCTGAACCCGAAGAACCCCTCCGTGCCGCAGTCATCGGAGAACGTCGTGCCCCGCGACGACACGAACGGCATGGTCCAGCCCATCTTCGCCTTGTACGCCTCGATCTGGGCGATCGGCATGTTGGAGACGGTCGCCCACGCGACGCCGTTCTCGGCCAGGCCGTCCAGGTTGACGACGTTGCTGGTGAACCACGTGCAACCCGGGCAGAACTCGTCCGGGCCGTTGTCCATGAACTGGTAGACGGCCAGCTGCGCGTGATCGCCGAACAGATCGCGCAGCGTGGTGGTGCCGTCCGCAGTCTCGAACGTGTAGTCATCGAACTTGACCATCGGCAGCCGGCGCCGCCTGGCGGCGATCGCGTCCAGCGTCCTGGTGGCTTCCTTCTCGGCCTTGAGCAGCTCGTCACGGGCCTGCTGCCACTCGGCAGCCGACACGACCTTCGGTTTAGCTATCCCTGTCATGACGCGTGGCCTCCGTGTTAGTCCTCACCTAAATCCCAGACTGCGCGCTCGCGGGTTTCTCATCGGTCGGCCGCCGCCTAGATCAAATTCTTTATCTCGAACGGACCGTGCATGACTCCCCGAGCTCACAGGTTCCTGGGGCCGGGTCCCTGGCGCCCGAGGATGTCACCGGGGTTGATGAGCTTGCACAGGTCCAGGGACAGGCACCCGCAGCCGATGCACCCGCTGAGGTTGTCGCGCAGGCGCTGGAGCCGGCTGATCTGGTCGTCGAGCTCGCCCCGCCACGCCTCCGACAGGCGCTCCCAGTCCCGGCGGGTGGGGGTGCGGCGGTCGGGCAGCTGGTCGAGCGCGGCCTTGATGCGCGCCAGCGGGATCCCGACGCCCTGCGAGGCGCGGATGAACGCCACCCGGCGAAGCGCCTCCCGCGGGTACCGGCGCTGGTTGCCGGCAGTCCGCCGGCTGGAGATGAGCCCCTGCGCCTCGTAGAAGTGCAGCGCGGAAACGGCCACGCCGCTGCGCGCGGCCACCTCGCCAACGGAGAGCTCTCCCGCCACGGCCGCCTGTTCCCTGTCCATGAGCTTGACCTGAACATTACTTGAGGTCTTAGCGTGGGTGCATGATCCTCACCGACGCCGAGCAGCGTTTCCTCGCCCGCCAGCCCCTGGGCCACCTCGCGACCATCGGCCCCGACGGAACGCCCCAGGTGAAGCCGCTCGGGTTCACCTGGAACGCGGCCCTGGGCACGATCGACATCGCCGGCTTCAACATGGGCGCCAGCGCCAAGTACCGCAACGTCCGGGCCAACCCCCGGGTCGCCCTCGTCGTCGACGAGATGACCGAGGCCAGCATGGAGGGAGCCCACTTCCTGGAGATCAGGGGCGTCGCCGAGACCGTCATCGGCCGGGCCTCGGCCGACGGCCACCTGGCGCCGGAGATCATCCGCGTCCACCCGCGGCGGGTCATCGCCTACAACGTCGATCCGGAGCAGCCTGGCCTCCAGTCGCGCAATGCCGGGGCCGGCGACTCCCAGCCGAACGTGGCCTGAGCCGGTGCGCGTCATCTCGGTCGCCCGGTTCGGCGGCCCGGAAGTGCTGATGCCGGCCGAGGCGCCGGACCCGGTGGCCGCCCCCGGAGAAGTCGTGATCGCCGCCAGCGCCAGCGACGTGATGTTCGTGGACACCATGATCCGTTCCGGGCGCGGGGCCGGCTTCTTTCCGATCCGGCCGCCGTACGTCCCCGGGGGCGGGATCGGCGGGGAGGTGATCTCGGTCGGCGGCGGCGTCGACGCCGGCTGGCTCGGCCGGCCGGTCATCGCCCACACCGGCGGGCCCGGGGGCGGCGGCGGGTACGCCGAGCGGGCCGCGGTCAGCCTCGAGGACACGGTCGCGGTCCCCGACGGCCTCGACCCGCTGCTGGCGGTGGCGATCGTCCACGACGGGCCGACGGCGCTTCGCGTCGCCCGGCTGGTCGACGTCCGGCCTGGGGAGCAGGTCCTGGTCCTCGGGGCGGCCGGCGGCATGGGCATCCTCCTCGTCCAGCTCCTGCGAGCGCGCGGGGCGCGGGTCATCGGCGCCGTCCGGGGCAAGGCCAAGGCGGACGCCGTGGCCGAGGCCGGGGCCGACGCGGTGATCGACTACGGCCGGCCCGACTGGACGTCCCTGGTGCTGGACGCCACGGGCGGGGCCGGCCCGGCGGTCGTGCTCGACGGCGTCGGCGGCCAACTCGGCCTCGACGCCTACGGGATCATCGCCGACGGCGGCCGCTTCTCCGCCCACGGGGCGCCGAGCGGCGCCTTCGCCGCGATCGACCCGGGCGACGCTGGCCGGAGGAAGGTGACGGTCACCGGTCTCGGGGACCTTCAGGTCCGGCCGGGCGAACGGGCCGACCTAGCCCGTCAGCTGCTGCCCGAGGTCGCCTCGGGGAAAATCCGCCCGCTCATCGGCCAGAGGTTCCCGCTCGCCGAGGCCGCCCGCGCGCACACGCTGCTCGAAACCAGGCAGGCCATCGCCAAGACCCTGCTGACATCTGTCTTATTCGGCTTCGGCTTCGGCTTCGTCTTGGTCGAGGTAGAGGCAGAACGGGTGGCCCGCCGGGTCGTAGAGCACGCGCACGTCTTCCTGCGGCTGGAACTCGGCCAGCGTCGCGCCGCGTTCGATGGCGCCGGCGACGCCGGCCGCCAGGTCGTCGACCGCGATGTCGATGTGCATCATCATCCGCTGGCGGCCCTCGGCGGCCGGCCAGACCGGGGGAACGTAGTCGGGCGCGTCGTCGAAGCTCAGGTAGGACGAGGTCCCGGGTACTTGAATCGCGGCGCCGTTCGGCTCCCGCACCGACACCGGCCACCCGAGCAGGTAAGAGTAGAAATCGGCGAGCGCCTGGGCGTCGGGCGCCTCGAGAACCACGCCCCACCAATCTGTCCTGGACCGTCCGCGCATACGGTCATTATTCCGCTTCTGCGGGCACCTTGCCCGGGTCGGCGGTCACGCCCAGGTCGCGTGCCGCGGCCGAAATCTGCCGGGCAAGCTCGACGTCGCGCGAGCTCAGCCCGCCGACGTCGTGCGTCATCAGGCGCACGACGACACTCGGGTACCGCAGATCAACATCGGGATGGTGGTTGGCGGCGTCGGCGAGCTCGCCGATCGCGTCGACCAGTGCGACCCCGGCCCGGAACGACCCGGTCCCGAAGTACGCGCAGGCGGCGCCCGACACCACCCGCCAGTCGCCGACGCCGTCGGCCTCGAGGAACTCTTGCGGGCTGATCCGTTCAGTCATGCCCGCAACCTACCCGTCAGCGGAGCCGGGGAACGCGGCAACGCGCGCGCTCAGCGGGACGCGCCGCGCGCGGATTGTCAGAGCGGATTGTCAGAGCCGCGCCCTACTATCCGAGCGTGACCACCGCTGCCGTTGAGGACGTCCGCGTTGCCGGCGCCATGATCACCTGCGCCTCGATCGTCTTCGCGTGCGCGCTGGCCGCCGGGCTGGTGCCGACGATCCGTCGCATCGGCTAGTTTCCCGGTGTGGACTGCTCGGACGCGCTACGGGCAGCCGTCTCCGGCGGCCTTTAATGGTGTTATGCCGGATATATTGAGATTTGCGCCGACATCAGATTCAACAATGCTAATTTATTATGTATTGAACTAGCGCTCCTGCTATGTTGCGGTGATCGCGAGTAGGCCAACAGGACCACATCTTCGTTCTGGAGTTGTTATGCGCCGTCTTCCGCTAATCGCCGCCATCTATACAGCGGGCGCAGTGCTTACCGCCTGTTCAAGCACTACTTCGACCGGGCCGGCCGTCGCCGCATTGTCCTCCGGAACTCACCAACCATGCGCATCGACCTTGGCGGCGTGGCAGCACGGTCCTGGCGGCAGCGCCCTTCGCTCTGCGCTAACCGCCAGTTCGGCCATGGGCGCCGCACTGGAAAGCGGCAGCCGCACACGGGTTACCGGAGCGGCACAGGGGCTGGATTCCGCCGCAAGCCGCGCCGATAGCCATCTGCCGCCCGTTTGCGCGGATCATGGCTCCGCTTATCAAATCGCCATGCATGACTGGATGATCGGCGCGTCGGACGCGAGGGATGGCAGGCTCGAGGAAACGTCTTCGAAGATCGCCACCGGAGCGCACGTAATTGACGCGGTCACGATGCTCCAACGGCTATCGCCAACCCTGCTCAAGAGCCTGTCACGGCCGGTGGCGATCCCAACCGAGTCTGCTCCGCCGCCGCCCCCGCCTGCGCCTGCGCCGCCGCCTTCGCCTGCCGCCACGACGGCCGCTCCGTCAGCTGCGCCCGCACCTGCAACCACCCAGGCCGCGGCGACGCCTGCGGGCTGCTACCCGATCAGCGATGAAGGGACGTGCTACAAGCCCGGCGAGTACTGTCGCGACGACGACCACGGAACCTCCGGTGTAGCAGGCGATGGTGAAGCGATCACCTGCGAGGACAACGACGGGTGGCGTTGGGAGCCGTCCTGATCACGCTGGCCGGGGCGGTCAGCGCCCTGGTTCGATGACCTTCGCAAGCCGGAAGGTCTCGAAGACGCGAGGGTCCTGGAACACCACGTTGCGCGCGATCCCGCCGGTGGTCAGGGTCAGCACCTGGAGCGTGTGCAGGCGCAGGGTGCCCGTGTCGTCGGGGCAGTAGGCCGCCAGGGCGGGCTGGCCGTTGGCCCGGGCCGGGATCATCCGCCAGCCGCCGCCGCGCATGGCGAAGACGCGGGCGATGAAGCGGCCGTAGTTGACCCGTCCGGCGTACCAGAGCGGGACCGGCGGCATCTCCAGGATCGCGTCATCGGTGAGCAGCGTGACCAGAGCGTCCACGTCGGCGGATTCGAACGCGCGGATGTAGCGCTCGATCGTCTCCCGGACCGCACGGTCGTCGGGCGTGAGCACCGCGCTCTCCTGCGGCGCGGCCGCCGCGATCGCGGTCCGCGCCCGCTGCAGGGCGCTGTTGACGGCCGCGGTCGAGGTCTCCAGCTGCCCGGCGACCTCGGCCGCGCTGAACTGGAGCACGTCCCTGAGCACGAGGACGGCCCGCTGACGGGCTGGGAGGAACTGCATCGCGGCGACCAGCGCGAGCCGCACGCCGTCGCGCTCGGCCGCGCGCGCCAGCGGGTCGGCGTGATCACGACGCAGGTATGTCTCGGGCAGCGGCTGGAGCCACGGCACCTCGAAGTCGGGCACCAGCGGGGTGTCCGGGTCGTCGCTGGCCGCGCCCAGGCCCGAGGGCAATGGCCGCCGGGGCCTGCTCTCGAGCGCGGTCAGGCAGGCGTTGGTCGCGATCCGGTAGAGCCAGGTCCGCAGCGAGGCGCGCTCCGCGTCGTAACGGTCGCGGGCCTTCCACGCCCGGATCAGCGTCTCCTGGGCAACATCCTCGGCGTCATCCACTGAGCCCAGCATCCGGTAGCAGTGCACCACCAGCTCGTGCCGGAAGGTGGCGGCGGCGGCGTCAAAGTCCGCCTCGACGGTGATGTTCACGCTCGCTCCCGTGTCCTTCCTCGGCTGCCAGGCGTCGGTTCGACGGTATCCCCCGCCGGCCGATGAGTTCAGGGTCCGCCCCCGGTATGTACATCCGACCACGAGACGCGCCGGGCCACGTCGGCCTGAGCCCAGGAGGCGAACCATGAATCGCATCATCGTCATCGAATTCATCACCCTCGACGGCGTTACTGAAGACCCCGACGGATCGGCCGGGTCACCGGGCGGCGGCTGGGCATTCCGGTTCGGCCCGGAGGCGGTGGCCGGGGACAAGTTCAGGCTCGGCTCTCGTCTCGACTCCGGCGCGCTGCTGTTCGGGCGCGAGACGTGGCAGCTGTTCGCCGGGATCTGGCCGGGACGGTCCGACGAGTTCTCGACCCGGATGAACACGGCCGACAAGCGGGTGGCGTCCCGGACGCTGGCCGACGTCAGCGGCTGGAAGAACTCCAGGCTGATCGAGGGCGAGCTGACCGGTGAGGTCCAGCGCCTGCGGGGCGAACGGGACGTGATCGTCATCGGCAGCGCTAGCGTCGTGCGCGCGCTGATGGAGCGCGACCTCGTTGACGAGTACCGGCTGCTTGTCTTCCCGACTGTGCTCGGCCACGGCGGCCGGCTGTTCACGGGCGAGGCGGCGGTCGGCGATCTGCGCCTCATCTCGGCCGAGCAGAGCGGCGCGGCCGCCCTGCTGCGCTATGAGAAAGCCGAGCGATAACGCGCCGGCCGACCGCGCCGTGAATAAGTTCGGCGGCGTGAATCACCCCGGCGGGGTGATTCGGGCCGCCTGCCGCGTGGATACGGTCCCCCTTGGTATTCGGACTCCACGCGATTGTTGATGCTGAGGTGCCATGGCGATTCAGACAGGCAATCCGGGCTCATCCGCGCTCACCGAGAAGCAGACCGCGCAGGTGCGCACCCGGGTCCGGCTGCTCATTGACATCACCGCCCGGGCCGGCAGCTATCGCAAGGGGCTGCAGGCGGCCGCCGCGCAGCTCAGCCCGGAAGAGGCGGCAATCATCGTCGACCTGGAAGACCACGGGCTCCAGGTGCCGCAGCTGCGTGACCTGCTACGGGGCGGGCACGTGCTCGTCGATGACCCGCAGCTGTACGAGAAGTGGCGCTTCGCGAAGGCCAGTCACCCGCGGATATCCAGTCATCACCGCGATATCGACAAGAAGCTCTACCCGGACCTCGGGATGCGCGGACCGGTGGTCCGGGAGAAGCTGCACGGCCGGACCGCCCGCGGCACCTGGGTGCAGCTGGAGAAGACCCCGGCCGCGTTCGGCAAGGGCAAGCTGCCCAGCCTGGACGACCTCCGGCACCTCGTGGATTACGTCACCTACCGGATCACCCGCAGCAACGTCGGACCGTGGGGTCTGTCGCGGATGACGGAACGGCATCCGATGTACCTGTCGCCTGATCTGGCCGTGCCCACCCCGCTATCCACCGAGGTCGCGGCCTCACTGACCTCCGCCCTACGCCGGATCGAGGAAGCGGACGACACCACGGCCGCCTCGGCCGACCTCGCGGCCGACTTCCCGCCCCCGGACCGGGCGGAGCCGGAGACCGAGCTCGGCCAGATACTGTCCGGGCGGTCCGGACGGGGGCTCTTCGGCAACTCCGACGTATGGGTGACGGAGACCGCGTCCCAAGTGGCGGCCACGATCATGGATCAAGCTCGCACGGACCCGCCGACGGCGGGTCTGTGGGCGGAAGCGGGGCTGATGTGAGCGATACGGCAGCGGCGGGCTCGGCCTCGCCGGCACCAGGCCCGGGTCAGGCCGCCGTTCCCGAGGGTCTGGTCTCGGCCGTGGTGGAGCTGGTCAATACCGGACCGGTGCTGCTGGGCGCCTACACCCTGGCGGAGCTCACCGCGGTGGACGCGATCGTGGATTTCCTCGAGGCCCGGCCGTCGGATGAGGTTCTGGCCGAGGCCGTTCGCTCGCTCTCCGCCCGTCAGCTCCTGGTGACGGGCTCCGCCGGACAGCAAGTGCAGGTACGGGGAGATCTAGGGATCGCGGTCGCCTTCCAGCAGCGGGCCCGAATGGTCCTCGACGCCCGCGCGACCGGGACGGCGCCCGGAGAGCCCTGGCGGACGCTCTTGATCCCGCAGCCCGAGGACATCTTCCTCGTCGTCAGAATCGACGCTCTTGGCGTCCACGAGCTCGGTCTTTTCCCGTCCGACAAGACCTTCGACGACCTCATCGACTGGCTGCCAAAGGGCGACTTGGCCGAGGCGGGCGCGCATGAAGACACAACCGCCGTGCTTTCCTCTTCTTCTCGGGCCGCGCTCGTCACCGTGACCAAATACACCGCCGAGGGATCCGCTGAGACCGCCGCGTCAAGCAGCGACCTAGTCCTCGCCCGCCACGAGGACCAGCTGCACGTCTACGGCCGGTCCCCGGACAACCCGGCCACGCTGATCCCCCGGCAAATGGACGGCAAGACCGTACGCGACACGCTCACCGACCTGCTGTCTTAATATCCCGCGACCTCGTCACGCGTCGGCTGCCTTTTGGAAACGGGGCCGATGCGCGTAGCCTGCCCCTGGGCGAGGTCATCAGACGGGAGAGGTAGCTAAAGGTTGACGGCCGCATGGTTTGCCTTGGGTGGTGCTCTCATCGGAGTTCTGGGGACCGTTCTTACCGAGTTCGCCAGAGGGCGAAGAGACGATCGAAATGCGTGGCGAGAGGAACTCAGATCTGTCTGTGCTGAATTTGTGAGCGAAGTCTCTCACATCCAGGATCTTAGCCACGAATTGCGCAGGACCCCGGAGGACTCCGAGGTTCAACGCGCAGCGCAGGAAACGCACTCACGACTGCGGGCCCTCCAAGACAGGCTGCGTCTCACTTCCAAGTCTGTGGCAACGCAGGAAGCCGCCAGACGGCTTCAGCACTACAGCTACTATCAATGGCGCTCCACGCTAGGGGGCCGAGGCGAATTCTGGCAGGCTCACGAAGAAATCCGCACCTGGTTGACCACATTCAACATTTCGGCCAGGAAAGAGCTCGGCCTAGAAGGCTCGTCCGTCTACCAGGATCCCCCCGAGGGATTCCCCATTCCGGGCGACAAGCCCCGGAGCGTGGCCGGGTCTGAAACTGACCCGGCCACCCCGTAGAAGGTTCCTGGCTTTGCTTACGCGGCCAGGGGCTGGACCGTCAGCTGGCAGTCCTCGCGGATGCGGCCCGTCTCCCCAAGGAAGAGGAAGACGCGGGCGGCCCACGCCACCTCTCCCTCGGGGGTGCTGAGCTGGACCGAGAAGGTGACGATGTCGTCGTGCCTGCTCACGTCGTCAGCCATGGTGACGTTGTACTTCCCGCTCCCCACGAACGCCTCATAGGCGTGAGCGATCCGGTCGTCGAGCTCCTCGTGGCCGCGGAACTGGGCGCCCTCCACGTACTCGACGCCATCGGGCTCCCACAGGTTCCCGATGGCGGCCCGGCGAGCTTGAGCATCGTGCTCGTTCCACACCGCCACGTACCGGTCGGTGATCGTGCTTGCCGCTGCCTCAGTCGTTTCGGTCATGGCCCTGCTCCCGTCGTTCCGGCTACTTGCTCACCTGTCAGCAGGTTGAGCCCTCCCATTACAGGAGGGTCAAGCCGCTGGACCGGGGTGTTGGTCGCCACGGTCCGTTCGAGATCATGGGTTTGATCTGCCCGGGCATCCTCGGCCCCCACCCAGACGGGTGAAGGGGAGAATGAATGGCCGAGTTGGTGACGGTGAGGGTATGGATGGTGACATCTTGTAAGGAGGCCGCGTTCGTCGAGGCGCGGGCCGTCGCCATCTCGGGGACCAGCCCCGGCCCGCAAGAGAGCTGAGACGCCATGCCCAAGCACATTGTCATCCTCGGCGCCGGGTTCGGCGGGCTCGAGCTCGCGACCCAGCTGGCGGAGTCGGTTCCCGACGAGGCTCGCGTCACGCTCATCGACAAGAGCGCGGCCTTCATGTTCGGGTTCTCCAAGCTCGACGTCATGTTCGGCCGACGACCGATATCCGAGCTGTGGCACTCCTACCGCGACATCGCCAAGTCCGGCCTTGAATTCCGGCACGAGACCGTCACCTCAATCGACCCCGAGAATCGCCGGGTCGTGACGAATGCGGGGAGCTACGAGGCTGACATCCTGGTCGTCGCGCTCGGCGCTGATTACGACGTCGACGCCACCCCGGGCCTGGCCGAGGACGGGTACGAGTTCTACTCCCACGCCGGCGCCGAGCGAGCTCGCGACGTGCTGGCCGGCTTTGGCGGGGGTGCTGTCGTCGTCGGCGTGCTCGGCGGGTTCTTCAAGTGCCCGGGGGCGCCCAATGAGACCGCGCTGCTTCTGCACGACTACCTCTCCGCGCGCGGGCTGCGCGAATCGTCGAGCATCCACCTGGTCAGCCCGCTTCCGATGCCGATCCCGATCTCGAAGCGGACCTCAGCGGCGATTGCGGCGATCCTTGAGGAGCAAGGCATCGAGTACTGGCCCTCATCCCGGGTAAGCCGACTTGACCCGGATCGTCACGTCGCTCATCTTGATGACGGACGGGAACTGCCCTACGACGTCTTCCTCGGCATCCCGGTCCACTGCGCCCCCGAGGTCGTCGCCGCGTCCGCGCTGGCCGAGGACGGATGGATTCCGGTCGACCCGGCCACGTTCGCCACCAGGTTCCCCGGCGTCTACGCGGTCGGCGACGTCACCAGCGCCCCGGTACCCCGGGCGGGGGGAATCGCCGAGGGCGAGGCGGCCACCCTGGCCCAGGTGCTCATCTCCCAGCTCACCGGCGGGAGCGCGGTACCGCCCTACGACGGCGCGGCAGCGTGCTACGTCGAGCTGGGCGAGGAACTGGTGGGGCGCATCGACGTCAACTTCCTGTCCTATGACACCCCGGTCGCGAAGTTCACCGCCCCCGCCACGGCGCTCACCAACGAGAAGCGCGAGTGGGGAGCCGCTCGAGCCGCACGGTGGTTCGGGCACCGGTAATAATCGAGCGGCCCGAAGGTCATCGGATGTCCGATGCCTCAATGCGCATCAGGTCGTCTTTGCTCCAGGGCCGTAGTGGTTCGGCCGAGAGGCGATAGGCATGGCGGAGCCGGGCTTCTTCAAGCGCGTTGCGGACGCTGCGGGCGTTGGCAAAATGCGGATCTGGCATCTGCGGCGATAGGTAGTCGCGAAATGCCACCGTCGCCTCATCCGACAAGTAGTAGGACGACCGGTCGAGGATGAGCTCCCCGATCGCGAGCAGCTCGTCGGGCTCGTACGCGGCGAAATCCAGATGGTGCGCGACGCGCGACCGCATACCGGGGTTGGACTCGAAGAAGCGGTCCATCCGGTCCTTGTACCCGGCCAGGATCACCACGAGGTTATCCCGGTCGTTCTCCATCACCTGCATGAGGATGTCGACGCATTCCTGGCCGTAGTCCCGCGAGTCATCGGCCCGGTACAGGGAGTAGGCCTCGTCGATGAACAGCACGCCGCCCATCGCGCGCTCGAGAACGTGCCGCGTCCTCGGCGCGGTCTGGCCGATATATTCGCCCACCAGGTCATCGCGCATGGCGTGGACGAGGTGACCCTTCGGCAGGTAGCCGAGCCGGCGCAGCAGGTCGGCCATCATCAGCGCGACGGTGGTCTTGCCGGTTCCGGGCGGACCTGTGAAGCACATGTGCAGGTTCGGCCTGGACTCGGCCGCCAGCCCGAACCGCTGCCGCGCCCGGTCAACCAGCAGCAGCGAGCCGACTTCCGCTACCCTCTTCTTCACGGGGGCGAGCCCGATCAACTGGCCGTCCAGGGCGGCGAACAGGTCATCGATGCCCGATGCCTGTCGTTCGCCTTCGAGGGTGATAGTGGCGTCAGACTGGAGTATCTCGCCCTTCCTGTGAGCTCGTCCGCTCCTGACGGCCTTCGGCGCGGCGGCCGGAGAGGCCGCGGGGAGGCGGCTGCGGCGCGGCGGGGAGACTGCCCGCACCCGGCCGCCGCTGACCGTCGGCCCCCGGCGGAGGACGGGAGGGAGAAATGGCGAAAAATCCCGGCGCAGGCCCGGATCCATTACCCGCAGGTTGCCGTCGTCGGGGTTGATACCGCGGGCAGCAAGGTTCGACAGACTGGTCTGCCGCATCCCGTCCCAGGTGATCGCGAACAGCACCAGGGTGATGACGACCGTGCTCGCGGCGAACACGAAGATGGGAAGGCTGAACAGCAGCCAGGTCAGCAACAAAGCGCCAACGAGGCCTAGCATGAGTAGGCCAAATCCGAGATAACGCAGTTTGCCGTTCCACATGACACGAGTGAGGTTAGCCAGCGACAAGCTGCAGGTCAACGCCTCCCCTTCCAGGCCCGTGAGCGGCCCGTCCGGCGTGATGGAAAGCTGTGTCAGTGCGAAACGATGAGCCATCGTGATTGGCGATGTGTCAGTGCTGCTTGCCGCTGGTGTTCTGGCTGGCATGGCGGGCTCGGCCGGAGGCATCGCTTCGCTGATCTCCTATCCGGTGCTGCTGGCGGTGGGACTTCCGGCCAAGCCCGCGAACGTCGCCGACACGATTGCCTTCGTCGCGTGCCTGCCCGGCTCGGCGCTGGGCTCGCGGCCGGAACTGCAAGGGCAGCGCCACCGGATCCTGCGCCTTGCGCCGCTAGCCATAGCCGGGAGCGCCGTCGGCGCCACACTGCTGCTGCTCACTCCGGCGGGGGTCTTCGGGCGGATCGTTCCGTTCCTGGTTGCCTTCGCCGCGGTTGCCCTGCTCGTCCAGCCGAGAGCCTCCGCGTGGCTGGAGGAACGATCCGGCGCCGGCGGCTGGTTCTGGCCTCAATGCGGCCTGCTGGCAGTGTGGGTCTTCGACGGCTACTGGGGGGTCGGAGCCGGGGTGATGGCGCTGGCCGTGCTTACGCTGGCCGTCGAGACAGGCCTTCCACGGGCCAACGCCCTGAAGAACGTGCTGCTTGGCATGGCTGATGTTGCCTGTTCGATCGTCTTCATCCTGTTCGGGCCCGTCCGCTGGGCGGCGGTGGTGCCACTGGGACTCGGGGTCCTTGCGGGCAGCTGGATCGGCCCGTCGCTGACCCGGCGGATACCGCCGGGCCTTCTCCGCATCGTGGTCGCGTTCGTCGGCTTTGGGCTCGCGCTGGATCTTTGGCTGCACCCCGGCTAGCGTGTGGCGCCGAGAGGCGGGGACGATGAAGGCAAGGCTGCGCATCCTTCGCACCGGGGCTGCGGAGTTCAGGTGGACAGCGGAGTTGCACAGCTATCGTGACGCTGATCTGAGCTATCACCGGTGCGTCCGGGTCCGCGTATGGGGCGGCGGCAAGAACGGGTGCATGCTCCGCGTGGACCTAGTCGCACCCGACGCTCAGGGCCTGTGGGGCGACGCGGGGGACGCTTTCTATCCCACTCCTCGTGTCTTGCGCGCCATTATCGAATACGCCCTGGAAGACGGCTGGGAGCCTGCGGTCATCGGCGGGTGTCACGAACTCGGAACCGATGCCCGGCTGGAGCTACCAGGCTTCTGTACCACTGACGAACTGCGGGGCGTGCAGCGTCTTCGGTACTGACTACCGCATCGGTCATCGACCGGGCAATCCACAATGTCTGGTCCCCGCCGGAGGCGCCGAGCTCGGCACTGTGCGACGAGACGCGTCTGTCGATACGTGTGAGGATCTCGCCATGGTGGATCTGGATCTTCGACCCGGAAGGCGTGAGCTCGTCGCGGCGAGGCTGGTTGCCGAGCTTGAGAGTGCGGTTGCAGGAGCTACCGCCGGCCTCAGGGACTCGCTTGCCTCCGGCTCAGCCGACGGGTTCAGCGATATCGACGTGCTCTGGATCGTGCCCGACAATATTCTGCCCGTGTTCTGGTGGGTTGACCTTGACGTCCGGGCAAGCTCCGTCGGCCGGGATGACCGTTACGACGATGACAATCCTGCTGCTCACAGCGACGTCGGCTGGTCCCGCCCGGGCAGCGCGATTGAGAACGCCACAGCGGCGGTCAAGGCGGCGGTCCGCCATCAGGACGACACCGCCGCGGGGCTGCTCGGTCGCGGTTTCGCCCGAATCGGGCGAGACCCTGGCCCGCTATCGGACCTTCCCCTTGCCATCACAGCCCTGGCCGATCTCTGCGCCACCGACGATCCGGCGCTGGCGGGCAGGGCGGCCGAGTTGCACGAGATCGTTGACGCGCTCGTCAGCGCGGGGCAACCGCCATCCTTATGATCCAGAACTGGGGTAGAGCGCCTCGTGAGCCGAAGGCAGTACGTAGCCCGGGGAGTTTCCGGCGGCTACCGCATCTGGGACAACAAGCGGCGCCGATGGTGGGGAGACCCATACGAGGTCTGCCCCGATGACCTCCTGGACGAGCTGAACGGCGAAGCCGACTACCAGAGGATCACCGCCCTGCTCAAGCGCTACCGGGCACAAAAGCGCTAAGCCACGCGACCCTAGAGATCGCCGCGAACCGTGAATCGCGCTGCTAGAGAGCCGCCTCGATCATTGCGCCGGTGGCAAGCAGCAATGCCTCCGCGCTCGGCCGGCCGATCAGCTGCAGACTGGCGGGCAGCCGCTGCCCGGTCGGCGCCGGCAGCGCCAGCGCCGGGAAGCCGGCCAGATTTACGGGGCTGGTGAGGGCCAGGTAGCCCGGCCTTACAGCGGCCTTCAGCAGCGGCGGAAAGAACGGAACGGTCGCAAGCGCGAGCGCGTCGACCCCGTGCAGCGCCACCGCCATGGCGGTGCGCCAGCGTTCCTGTTCGGTCCGGGCTTGCCGCACCTGCGCGGGCATCAGGGCCTGGGCCTCGGCGAGGCCCGCCCGCACCCGCGGGGTAAGCAAGACGCGGCGGGCAGGATCGGTCAGCAGGGCCTGGTTGGACACCGCCGCTTCGGCGTCGACAATGACATCGCACGTTCTCCTGGCCGAGTTCCAGCCGGGCAGTTCAACCTCGATCACTTCCACGCCGCAGCGTGCGAGCGCATCGTCCACCGCCGCGTCGATGACCGGATCCACGTCCACGTCGGCCGGCCTGATCCGGCCGATGCGCGCTGCAGCTGCCGCATCGGATGAGAAACCCGGCTCGAGCAGCGCCAGGCCTGCCGCGACGCCCGCCACATCGCGCGCCATCGGGCCGATGGTGTCCATGCTCGGCGCTAGCGGCCACACCCCGGCCAGCGGGATCCGGCCGTGCGTGGTCTTCAGCCCGGTAATGCCGCACAACGCGGCCGGGATCCGGATCGAGCCGCCGGTGTCAGAGCCATATGCCAGATCTGCTTCACCGCTGGCCACCGCGACCGCCGATCCGCTCGATGACCCGCCTGGAACCCGGCTGGGATCAAGCGGATTTACTGGCGTGCCGAAATACCCGTTCACCCCGCTCGCGCCGAACGCCAGCTCATCCAGGTTGGCCTTGCCCACAACCCGCGCACCCGCGGCTCGCGCGCCGGCCATGCACGGCGCGTCCCTCTCAGCCGGGGCGGCGGTCGCAGCCAGCGCCCGGCTGCCCGCCGTGGTGGGCACGCCCGCGACATCGATCAGATCCTTGACTGCCAGCCGGATCCCGTCCCCTGAACTCGGCATCCGCGTGATGAAGGTAGTCACCGGCACACCCTACCGAGAACCGGAAGCGTGCGGCAGAACGGCTTTCATCGGGTCAATCTTGCGTGGTACTGACGTCTGCAGAAGTCCTATAGTGCGCATATGGAATTGGCCGGCAGGTTCGATGACGAGCGTTTCCGCGATCCGTTGGTGCGGTTGTGGGAATTCCTCGGCGAGATCCTCGTGCGCTGTCCTCGGTGTGGCCGGCGGGCGTCCGTTCTGCCTGCTCCGCAGACGGCTGGGGTATCTCGCAGGCCATGGACGCGACGTAGCGTGAGCTGCCTAACCTGTAGCTACTCGGCGCATGTGCCCGGGCCAAAGGGCAACCGGGGGACAATTAGCCTCGGTGGCTGCAGTGATGCGTACTTCGGGTTGCCTCTGTGGCTGACTACTGAATGTCGGGGCCACGTGCTCTGGGCGTATAACACCGAGCATCTTGACCTTCTGGAAGCCTTCGTGTCCGCGCGATTGCGGGAGCGCGGACCAATTCCCGGCACCATGAGCATGGTTGAGCGGCTTCCTGCCTGGATTAAGGATGCGAAGCACCGTGATGACGTCGTAAGCGCGATTCACCGGCTCCGCGCTATGGCGGCCTGACCAAAACTGCCGCGCCGGCCGAAGTCCTCGGGGAGGATCCTGACGGCGAGCCCTGGAACCAGCTTGTTTCCGCTGCGTGCCGTCAGGACGTCCGCGTGCCGGTGAGGTTCCGGATGCCAGGACATGCCCCTTGAGAGCTGACGGCAGACGCTCGATATCGGCGACCTTCGTGAAGTCGACGTCGGCGTCGAGGGCGTAGAGGTGAAACCGGTACCGATGCGTGCCGTGGCCGGGAAGCGGCCTCGGTCCGAGGTACTTGGCGCTGCCACGGTGGTTGGGGAGAAATCTGATGCCCGGGTTGTCCGGTGTCAGAGCGCCCTCCGGCAGCCCGCCTTCGGTCGGCGCGAAACCGGCGATCGTGTGGATGCCCGGCACGGCGCCCGGGTTGTCGAGGTCCTCGAGCGCGAAGACCAGGTCGCTCGTCCCCGCGGGAAGGGCATCCCACGCAAGGGCGGGCGAGATCTCCTCGCCGATGAACTGCGCACAGTGCTTCGCGGGGATGACCTGCCCGTCGCGAAAGCTGGGGGAGGTAAGGGCGATGCGGTTCTCGGTCGCGAGCTCGGGAGCGTTGGCGACGCTTGCGGCTTCGTCCGGGCGTCGGTTGCGCAGCGCCCAGCCGACTGGAAGGAGGATGAATTCGACGGGGTGCCTTACACGAACGTCGGCTCGGTATCTGTAAAGCGAGTGGTCGCAACCGCGGCGGTGGTCGCGGTGGCGACAGCGGGGATGTTCACGGCGCTCGTCCACGCAAGACGTACCTGGTCCTGACCAGCCATCGGCTGATCGTTCTTGATGGCGGGACGGCTTCGGGCCGGCCCGGAAAGATCGTGTTCACCTTGGGCAGGGGAGGCGTGTCCGTCGCGGGTGGCCGCAAGGGCCTGGTGAGCCTGAAGGTGGACCCCAAGGACAAGAAAAGGGATTGCGGCTCACCTACCCCACGGTGACCCGCAAGAGCGGTGAGGCGATCGCCGCGGCACTACAGGCGAACGCCTCCCTTAACGCGACGAACGTTTGAGAATCTCGGCCTGATCGGTCGGTGGGGGCTCCGGTTGGGAAAACGCACACGGACCGGCCGGGCTACGGATCAGCATCCAGTCCCGGCCGGTCAGCGTGCGTTGATCAGGCCGCGAGGCCGTTGAGCCAGTTCTGCCACGCCTCTGTCTCGGTCGACGGGTCGCGGTCGTCGAAGTAGTGCGCGGTCGCGAAGACCATGTCGTTGTAGCCGTGGATCAGCATGTACATCGCGTCGCCGGTACGCATGCCCACGAAGCTCGGCGAGCCCGCGAACTCCACCGTGCCGTCGACCGGCTCGATCCCGGGCACGCTGAGACGGGCCGGCTGGCCGTCCGCCGCGTCCGCGCCGACGCCGACCGCCGCCGTCATGGCCTCCCACGAGTCCTTGGTGATCGGCCCCGGCATGAACAGCGAGTTCTTCGCGGTGCGCGGGGCAAAGTGCTCGAGATAGACGACAAGTTTCGTCATGTAGGCGTGGTCTCCGACAGACAGGCCGTTGTACTCGGCCTCCCAGTCGTCGCCGAGAAGGCCGCTGTGCACAACGCGCACCACCGCACCGCCGCCGTCGCGCGACTCGATGAGCCACTCGTAGGCCATGAACGTGCCGTCCGCGTTCTTGTGTTCCTGCGTCGCGTAGCGGTGACCGGGTTCCCAGGCCGTGATGCTGGCGGTGGACACCTGGCCGAACATGCTGAACGTGGCGGACTTTCCTGCGCTATCGATTTCGCTGCGCCCCATGAGCCAGGAGTCGACCGCCGGCCCCGACGTGATCGCCTCCCACACCTCGTCCGGCGTGGCGTCGACGGTGAACTCTTCGCGTACCTCGAATGGATGCGTCATGACTGCTGCGACTCCTTCGCTGGCGGGTCGGCGTCTTCGGTGATGCTCGGATGCACCGCGACGATAAGGCGGTGCGGCCGACCAGTTTGGGTGTTGTATTTGCTGATGATCTCGGTGATCGCGTCCGTGAGCTCGCCTACGAACGCGGCGCGGTCAGCCGGCTTCGCGAATCTCACCTCGGCGTCGAGGCCGAACGTGGCGAGCGGCTTGTTGGCCCGCGCCGCCCCGTTGATGAGCGTTCCCGTCTCCCGCACGAGCCGCGCTGCGAGTGCAAGCAGCCAGTGCGCGGACAGCCGGTCGGGCGATCGGGCCGGATCGGGCGCGACCGCGGCGAGCGCGGCCGGCGAGATCACGTAGGCCGCGGCGGAAGCCCGCACGACCCGCTCGGTCATGTTGCCCTTGCGACGCTCCTCGACCAACTCCACCAGGCCGTGCTGCTCAAGGGTCTTGACGTGGTAGTTGACCCTCTGCCGGGCAAGCCCGAGCCTGGCCCCGAGTGTGGTCGCGGTGTGCGGCTCGGCCAGCTCCGCGAGCATCCGAGCCCGGATCGGATCGAGCGAGACCTCCGCGGCTGCGGCATCCTCGATCACTGCGACCTCTTGCATGCCGCAACTCTCTCACCGAAAACTTTTGTTGTCAAGACAACAAGAACTGTCGGTGGGAGATACCTTTAGCGCGTCATCCACCCCGGGAAGGAA
>Ga0208220_1000374_pt1 | contig 18839 bp, 11 predicted proteins | sample NGESurdeep092012_9_FD_184484 | JGI IMG/M metagenome (GOLD analysis project Ga0208220, IMG submission 184484) | Arctic peat soil microbial communities from Barrow, Alaska - NGEE Surface sample F53-1 deep-092012 (SPAdes) | ecosystem: Environmental > Terrestrial > Soil > Wetlands > Peat ...
GGGCCGAGGCGGGCAGGGCGCGGGCCGGGCCGGCCGGACGGCAGGACGCCGGCGTCACGGTGGGGTCGGCCGCCACCAGCCGGTCGTGCAGGCAGTCCCGGAACTGGGCCTGGATCCGCGCGGCCTGGGCGGCCGGGACGCCGACGGCGGCCAGCCCGGATCGCAGCTGCGGGGCGACCGCGGTGGCCGCCGGCCCGGACTGGCTCCCGAGCAAGCCGAAGAAGATCACGCCGATCACCGCGACGCCGATCGAGGCGCCGAGTTGGATGCTGGTGTTAAAAAGCCCGGATGCCGAACCGGCGTGCTGCCGGTCGACTCCCGCGAGCAGGATGTCGGCGAGCGGCGCGATCACGGCGCCCATGCCCAGCCCGGCGACGATCAGGCCGGGCACCATCTCCCAGGTCGTCACGGCCGGCCCGTAGCGGGCCACGATCGCGATCAGGCCGGCCATGCCCGCGGCCATCACCAGCGCACCGGTCATCGTGACCCCGCGGCCGAACCGGGGGGCCAGCCGGGCGGCGGCGCCCGAGGCGATCAGCACGCCGCCGGAGAACGGCAAGAAGGTCAGGCCCGCGTGCAGCGGCGTGAAGCCGAGCCCGATCTGCAGGAACAGGGTCAGGATCAGCGCGAACGAGGTCACGCCCAGGAAGAACGTCACGGCGGTCGCGATGCCGATGCTGAACGCGCGCTGCCCGAACAGGCTCAGCTGGACCAGCGGCGAGCCGTCCCGGCGCGTCTTGACCCGCTCGTACCAGACGAACAGCGCGAACGCCGGAGCCGCGGCGGCCATCGCGACGAACGTCCAGGCGGGCCAGCCGAGCTGGCGGCCCTGCACCAGGGGGTAGAGCAGGAGCAGCAGCGCCGCGGTGATCAGTGCCACGCCGCCGGGGTCCAGCCGGGGCGGGCGGGGCGCCCGGGACTCGCGGACCAGGACCGCGGCGGCGGCCACGGCGAGGATGCCCACCGGGACGTTGATCAGGAAGATCGGGCGCCAGTCGAGGCCGAACAGGTTGTGCTGGGTGAGCAGGCCGCCCAGCAGCGGGCCGCTGACCGTACCCAGGCCCGCGGTCACGCCGAAGGCCGCCAGCGCCTTGATCCGCTCGGCGGGCGGGAAGATCACCTGGATGACCGAGAGCACCTGCGGGATCATGATCGCGCCCATCGTGCCCTGGAGCACCCGGCAGACGATCAGCATGCCCGGGCTCTGCGCCGCGCCGCACAGGGCTGACATGATCGTGAAGCCGGTCACCCCGATCAGGAACAGCCGCTTGCGACCGTAGGCGTCCCCGAGCCTGCCGCCGGTGATCAGGACGACGGCGTAGGCCAGCGTGTAGCCGGCCAGCGCCCACTGCACATCCGCGTAGCTGGCGTGCAGGTTGGCCTGAATCGAGGGGATCGCGATATTGACGATGGAGATGTCCAGCAGGTTCATGAACGCCGCGAGCAGCAGGATCACCAGGGTCAGCCAGCGTCGCGGATCCAGGTCGCCGGGGGAGCTGGCGGGAGCTGCCAGGATCTGAGCATCGGAACTCATGTCGGTCTCCGCTCACGAGATAACGTATTACAGGTGCGAAGCGAGCATCTCGTTAGACTATTGTCTAGGCAACTTAGATAACAAGGAAGTGAAGCATGTCCGAGGACACCGCCACGGGCCCCGCCGAGCAGGGCAGTGACCAGCAGCCGGACACCCAGCGGGGCGGCGGCGAGGGGGGCGGTAGCGAGCCGACCGGGCGCGAGGGGAGCGGCGAGCCGACCGGCTGGGACCTGGCCGTGCCGTGGGCGGAGCCCTTCGGGACCGGGTCGCCCGAGCGGGCCCGGCTCGCGACGGAGTTCGGCGCCGCCGTGCGCAAGACAAGCTCGCTCATGAACCTGGTCGGCCAGGCCGCCGCGGACCGGATCGGCATCAATGCCACCGACCTGAACTGCCTGAACATCCTCAGCTTCAGCGGCCGGATGACGGCCGGGGAGCTGGCCAGGGCGACCGGCCTGACGACCGCGTCGATCACCGGCGTGGTGGACCGGCTGGAGGAGGCCGGCTACGTCCGCCGGGAGCGCGACGCGCAGGACCGCCGTCGCGTCGTCGTGCACCTGGAGCTGGACCAGGCCGTGCGCGACGTCGCTCCGGTGTTCCTGCCGATGGTCCGGGAGTGGCAGCAGATGGCGGCCGGGTACACCGACGACGAGCTGCGGCTGATCGTGGAGTTCTACGGGCGGATGGAGCAGGTGTTCCGCGACCACGTCATCCGGCTGCGGCTACCCGGCGAGACGCCCGGGCGGGGGCAGGATGGGGGGCGGGACGTTTAGGTCGGCCAGGGCGGTGCGGGCCGCCCAGGCGCCGCACATCCCGTGCACCCCGCCGCCGGGGGGCGTGGCGGACGAGCACAGGTAGACGCCGGGCAGCGGGGTGCGGTACGGGTTCCACCGCGCCGCCGGCCGGAAGATGGTCTGACGCAAGGTTCCCGCTCCCCCGTTGATGTCACCGCCCACGTAGTTGGGGTTGTGCTGCTCCTCACCGGCCGCCGTGCGGACCGACCGGGCCAGGATGAGGTCGCGAAAGCCGGGCGCGAAGCGCTCGATCTGCGCCTCGATCCGGTCGGCCATGTCGACCGTCGAGCCGGCCGGCACGTGGCAGTAGCCCCACAGCGTCTCCTGGCCGGCCGGGGCGCGCGACGGGTCCACGACGCCCGGCTGCGTGATCAGGCAGAAGGGACGATCGGGGTGCCGCCCGGCGGCGACGTCAGCCTCGCTGCCGGCGACCTCCTCGAACGTGCCCCCGACGTGCACGGTCGCAGTCTCCCGGCAGGCGGGCGCGGCCCACGGGACCGGCCCGGCCAGTGCCCAGTCGACCTTGCAGATGCCGGGCCCGTACTGGTACCGCCGCATGGCCCGGGCGTATCCCGCCGGCAGCCGCTCGCCGGCCAGCTGCAGAAGCTGGCGCGGCGTGACGTCCAGGAGGATGGTGCGCGCGGACGGCAGGTCGGCCAGGCTGCGGACCCAGGACCCGGTGGTGACCTGACCTCCCAGCGATGTCAGCTCCGCGATGAGCGCATCGACGATCCGCGCGCTGCCACCGGCCACCACCGGCCAGCCGACCGAATGCGCGATCATCGTAAACAGCAGCCCGTACCCGCTGGTGAGCGCGGCGGTCAGCGGCCGGATCGCGTGCGCGGCCGCGCCCGCCAGCAGCGCCTTGCCCTCATCGGTCTCGAACCGCCGGGCCAGGAACGTGGCGGGCGGCAGGCCGCGGAGCCCGAAGCCGGCCGCGGCGACCGGGTGGGCGGGCACCGACCGCAGCGGGGCCAGGAACGTTGACAGGATCGAGTCGGTGTCGCGGACGAGCGGCCCCATGAGCCGACGGTAGGCGGCGGCATCCGCGCCAAGGTCGCTCGCCGTCTCCTCCACCGAGCCGCTCACGGCCGCGGCCCGCCCGCCGTCGAGCGGCTGCGCGAAGGCGACCTTCGGGGTCAGCAGCCTGACCCCGCGGGCCGCCAGGCCGGCGGCCATGAAGAACGGCGAGGCCGCGGCGAGCGGATGCACCGCCGAGCAGACGTCGTGGTGAAAGCCCGGCAGGGTGAGGTCTTCGGTCCGGCAGCCCCCGCCGGGCGTCGCGGCGCCCTCGACCACCGTGACCGACAGGCCGGCCCGGGCCAGGGTCAGGGCGGCGGCCAGCCCGTTGGGGCCAGATCCGACGACGACCGCGTCCGGCGCGGCCACGCTAGAGCTCACAGGCTGAGTATCCGCTGCTGCGCGGCGACGGTGACCGGCACGGGTCCCCCCGCGAGCCGGCGGCCGATCTCGTCGAGCTGGTCGTCGGTGCGGTCGGGCCGGTGATGGAAGAGCACCGCCCCGCGGGCGCCCGCCGCCTTGGCCAGCCCGGCGGCATACTCCGCCGCGGCATGCCCGAATGATGCCTGCGCCGCCAGTTCCCCGGCGACCAGCGACGCATCGTGAATCAGGACGTCGGCGTCGCGGGCCAGTTCCACGGCGGCCTCGTGGTACGCGCCGAGGCCGTCGGGGCCGGGACCGAGCAGGGTCGGGCAGTGATCCGGGATGTAGGCCAGCGCGGACTGGCCGTCGCTGACCCGGTAACCGAAGGTGCGGCCGCCCTTGTGCGGGACCTCCCGCGCCTCCACGGCAAACCCCGCCGCCCGGAAACTGCCCGGCGCCACCGTCCCGAACGTCCAGTCGCCCCGCAGGTCGCGAGGCCGGATCGGGAAGTGCGGCGGCGACATGCCGCGCTCCAGCACGGCCTCGGCGCCGGCGCCGTCCTCCTGCTCGGGCAGCAGCAGGGTCACGCAAGCCCCCTCGGTGTCCCCGCCCCGGAAAAACGGCAGGCCATGCACGTGATCCCAGTGCAGGTGCGACAGCAGGATCGTGCCGGCGAACGGGCGGCCGCCCAGCAGCGGCGTCACCTCGCGCAGGCCGGTGCCGGCGTCGAGGATCAGCGTCGGCCCGGCGTCGCCGTCGTGGCTGACCGCCACACAGGAGGTGTGCCCGCCATAGCGGACGAACTCGGCGCCCGGCGCCGTGGTCGAACCGCGAGTGCCGCAGAAGGCTAGGCGCACCGCTCAGCCCTGGCCGGCTTCTTCTCGGCGGTGGCCGCCCGACAACTCCTCCAGGGCGGTGCGGTCGAGCTGGCTGGCCGCGACGGCGGCCACCCGGCAGTTCGTGACCGCCACCAGGGAAGAGGTACGGATGCCGCCTTCCAGGTGAGCCCGCTCGCCGAGCATCGCCCCCGGCCCGTATTCGGCCAGCGGCTCCCCATCGTGGTCCACCCGGATAACCCCGTCCAGAACCAGGTAGACATCGGTGCCGGGCTCGCCCTGCGAGACGATGACCGCGCCGGCCGGGAAGCGGCTGATCCGCGGCTTAGCCCCGCCATGCATCAGCTGGACCGACAGCGAGCGCTCCAGTGCGGTCTCGACGGCCGTCACCAGCGCGGCCGAGTCCTCGTCGCCCCAGGGGCTGTGCCGCCCGAACGACGTGGTGTACCAGTCGCGGTAGTCGGTCAGGCCCGACTTGTGCGAAAGCTGGCCGGCCTCGTCATACACCCAGTGCCGGGGGAAGCTGCTCGCGCCGGTCATCTCGTACTGTGCGCTGCCGTCGGCGCGCAGGGTCAGTGACAGCGTGGTCCACACCAGCGGGGCCTGCCACTGGACAAACGGCGGGCGCCGCACGCGCCGCGGGGCCGGCAGCCCGGTCCGGCCGCCGGTGGTCTGCGAGAACCGCACCCAGCCGTCGCCCCGCTCGGCCGCACGCCGCAGGTCGGGGAGCTGGACGGCCTGGAAGGTGTGCTTGACGGTGCCCAGCCGCACCGTGGTGGCGCCGATCATGCCGCCGCCGCCATAGCCGGAGGTGGTAATGGCTCCGGCGTCATCGACCTCGATCCAGGCCCGCAGCACGTTCGCGAAACGGAACCGGTCGGCGGCTCGCAGCTCGTCGATGTCGCCGACCACATCGGGCGGCGGATCGTCGTAATGGGTGAAGCCCGCATCAAAGGCGAGCCGGGTACCGCCCTGGACGGCCTCCGACGGAATCCAGGACAGCGAGGTGACGCAGCTCTCGTAACGCATAGCTCTCATCGTGATCCCTCCCGGCTAGAGGTGCCAGCATGCTGGCTGGCATGACCTGGTGTGCTAGCACCACCAGCCTTCCTCGCGCCTGCTCACTGGCAGTGATCGGCCGGCATGTGCGACAACTAAGTGGATGAAGCTGCCTGCGGCGTCCGCTGGACGCGCGATCGACGTCTTCCTCGCCGACGACAACCTGATCGTCCGCGAGGGGGTCCGCGCGCTCATCGACCGCAACGCGGACCTGCGGGTGGTCGGGGTGGCCGCCGACTATGACGAGGTCATCAGCGGCTGCATCGCCACCGAGCCGCAGGTGCTCGTCACCGACGTGCGGATGCCGCCCGCCTTTCATCGCGAGGGCATCGACGCGGCCAAGGACGTCCGCAAGCGGCATCCGGGCACGGGCGTCGTCATCCTGTCGCAGTACGACGACCCGGAATACGCCGTGTCCCTCCTGGCGGAGGGGTCGGCCGGCTACGGCTACCTGCTGAAGGACCGCGTCGCGGAGGGTAACCAGCTGGCCGACGCGATCCGCACCGTCGCCAGCGGCGGTACGGCCCTCGACCCGGCGATCGTCGAGGCGCTGGTGCGGCCGGTGGTCTCGCCGGGCGGCCTGCTGCCCGCCGAGGAAGAGCTGCTCGGGATGGTCGCCGAGGGAAAGCCGATCAAGGCCATCGCGGTAGCGCTGAGGGAGCCGCCCGAGGCCATCGACGCCAGGGTCGAGGCCGTCTTCGTGAAGCTGGCCACCGGCGTGGCGTCCGGCAGCCCCGCCGCCTTGAACCGCCTCCGGCTGCTGCACCAGGCCATTGTCGACCGCGAGGAGCAGGGCGAGACGCTGTCCCGGCTGCTGCCGGGCGGGCTGGCCGAGAAGCTTCGCGGCGGCGCGCAGCGCATCGGCGAGACCGAGCGCGTGATGGTCACCGTGCTGATGAGCGACATCCGCTCCTATTCGACCATCGCCGAGCACGCGGACCCCAGCCAGCTGGCCGGCCAGCTCAATACCCACCGGGCCGCCATGAACCATGCCATCCTCGGCGAGGGGGGAACCGTTATGCAGTTCGTGGGCGACGCCGTGATGGCGGTCTTCGGTGCGCCGTTCCCGCAGCTGGATCACCCGGACCGGGCGACCGCCGCGGCCGCCACCATGCACACCCTGCAGGCCGAGGTCAACGGCCAGTGGGCGGTCGACGGGCTGCCGGCGTTCGGCCTGGGGATCGGATTGTCCACCGGCGAGGCCGCGGCCGCGCTGCTGGGCTCGGCCGAGCGACTGGAATACACGCTGGTCGGCGACACCGTCAACTTGTCGCAGCGGCTGCAGCAGCTCGCCGCGGCGGGTGAGACCGTGCTGTCCGAGGCCACCTGCCAGGCGCTGACGACGCCCGCCAGCACCGTCCCCCTGCCCGCACAGCTAGTCAAGGGGCGGGATACCCCGATCAGGGCCTACAAGATCATGCAGCCGAGCCGGCTACCCGGCGCGGCGGCAGCTCCGCCGACGACTCGATGACCACGCAGGGGGGACCGATGAACGACAGCCTGCCAGCACTGCAAGTGCGGGCCGTACGCAAGACGTTCGAGGCGGAGAACGCGCCCGTGCGGGCGCTGCGCGGCGTTGACCTGACCGTGACGGCCGGGGAGTTTGTCGCCCTGATGGGTCCGTCGGGCTGTGGCAAGTCGACTCTGCTGAACCTCGTGGCCGGGCTCGAGCTGGCCGACGAGGGCACCATCACGGTGGCCGACGAGCAGGTCACCGGCCGGGGCGAGGACGACCTGGCCCGGCTGCGGCGCAAGCACATCGGCATCATCTTCCAGTTCTTCAACCTGCTGGAGGGCATGACGGTCCTGGAGAACGTAGCCCTGCCGGCGGTTATCGCGGGCCGCAAGCGCCGGATGGCCGAGACCCGGGCCCGCGATCTGCTCGACCTGCTGGGCATCGGCGACAAGGCGGCCGCGGCCCCCGGCGTCCTGTCGGGCGGTCAGCGGCAGCGGCTGGCGATCGCCAGGGCGCTGGCCAACGAGCCGACCCTGCTGCTCGCCGACGAGCCCACCGGAGCGCTCGACTCCGACGGCGGCCAGGAGGTCATCGAGCTACTCAGCCGCCTGCACGCCGGCGGCCAGACGATCGTTCTGGTCACCCACGACGCGCACGTCGCCGCGGCCGCCCAGCGCATCGTGCGCATGCTCGACGGGCGCATCGTGGCTGCGGCGCCGGGGAGCGAGGGCCCGCGCGGCGCCGTGACGGTCGAGGCCCGGTAGCCATGCACCACGGAGGGGTGCTCCGGTATCGCTTCCGCGCGACGTTCCGCCGCCGGGCGGGCGGCTACCTGGCGCTGGCCGTCCTGATCGGGCTGGTCGGCGGCGTGGCGATGGCGTCGATCGTGGCCGCCCGCCGGACCGATGCGTCCTACCCGAGGTTCCTGGCCAGCACCAACCCCTCCGATCTCATCGTGCAGCCGAACGGGGGCTCCGCGACGACGTACCAGGGTGTTCTCCGCTTCTACGCCCAGGTGGCCGCGCTCGCGCACGTGCGGAAGCTGGAGAGTGCCATCTGGCTGAACGCGGCGACCAGGACGCCGCGGGGCGGGATCGGCACCATGCTCCAGTCTCAGGTACAGCTCATCTCCAGTACCGACGGAATGTTCTCCGACCAGGACCGGGTCAAGATCGTAGCGGGACGGTCCGCCGACCCCCGGCGGCCGGACCAGGTCGTGGCCAGCGTCCGCGCCGCGGCCCGGCTGGGCCTGCACGTGGGGTCGCAAGTCCCCGTCGGGATCTGGTCGGGTGGCCAGCGGAGCATCACTCCCTTCTACCGGAAGCTCGACCTGACGGTGGTCGGCGTCGGGGTGTTCAACACCCAGGTCCTGCAGGACGACATTGACGCCGCCCGGACCGGTTTCCTGCTCGGCGTGCCCGCGCTGGCCAGGCAGTTCCAGGGTTGCTGCGCTTCGGGCGGGTACGTCGGCCTGCGGCTGACGGGCGGCAGCCGCAATGACACGGCCGTGGAACGAGAGTACGAGCACCTGGAGAACAGCAGCTCCTTCTACGCTCGGGGCGGCGGTCAGCTCCTGCAGGTCCTGCAGGTCTATGACACCTCGGCGATCGAGGCGGAGGCGCAGCGGGCCATCCGCCCGGAGGCGATTGCCCTCGGCGTGTTCGGAGTCATCGCGGGGCTTGCCGCGCTGCTGATCGGCACGCAGTCGATCTCGCGGCGGCTGCAGGCCGGATCCGGTGATACCCAGATCCTCCGCGCCCTGGGCGCAGGGCCCGCCGCGACCACGGCCGACGGCCTGGCCGGGATCCTGGGCGCCATCGCCGCCGGGGCACTGCTGGCGGCGACGGTAGCGGCCGGCCTGTCGCCGCTGAGCCTGTTCGGGCCGGTGCGCACCGCCGAGCCGTCGGCCAGGATTTACCTTGACTGGACGGTGCTCGGGCTGGGCGTGCTCGCGGCGTTCGCGGTCCTGGGCACGGTGGCGGCACTCATCGGCTACCGCCTGGCGCCGCACCGGGCGGCCGCCCGCCAGCAGGCGGCCGGGCGCGGGTCGGGCGCCGTCCGGGCGGCGATGGCCGCCGGGCTGCCGGCGTCGGCGGTAGCCGGCGCGCGGTTCGCGCTGGAGCCGGGGCGCGGCCGGACCGCCGTGCCGGTGCGCTCGGTCATCACCGGGACGGTGCTGGCCGTCGGCGTGGTCATGGCCACGCTCACCTTCGGTGCCAGCCTCAATACGCTCGTCTCGCAGCCGGCCCTGTACGGGTGGAATTTCAACTACGCCCTGTACTCGACCGACGGATGGGGGCCTTTCCCCCCGGCCGTCACCACGCTGCTGAACCAGGACCGGTCCGTCAAGTCCGCTACCGGCGTCTACTTCCTGACGGTCCAGATGGGCCGCCGGCAGCAGACGGTCCCGGCCATCCTGTCCCCCGTCCGGCCGGCGGTGAGCCCGCGGATCCTGTCCGGGCACGGGCTCGACGGCCCCGGCCAGATCGTCCTCGGCCCGGCCACGCTGGCCCAGCTGCATAAGCGGGTCGGCGACCACGTCCGCGTCGTCCTCGGCAGCGTCATCCGCGGCGCGACGCTGCGGATCGTGGGCACGGCCGCCCTGCCGACCATCGGCGACACCCTGGGCCTCCACGCGTCGCTGGGCACCGGAGCGCTCCTGGCCACGGAGGTCATCCCGCCCTCGGTGTTCACGGACGAGTATGGCCCGGAAAGCGGCCCCAACGCCTTCTTCGTGCGGCTGCGCCCGGGACGCGGCCAGGCGGCCGGCCGGCGGTCGCTGCTGGAGATCGCCGCAAAGTACAACCAGCTCGCGCACGCGCCGCAGGTCGTGGCCCAGGAAGGCCCGTCAGCACTGGAGATTCAGGCCAGCGTGCTGCCGGTGCAACGGCCGGCCGAGATCGTGAACTACAAGACCATGGGCTCGCTGCCCGCGATCCTGGCCGGCGGCCTCGCCGCCGGCGCCGTCGCCGCCCTCGGGCTCACGCTGGTCGCCTCAGTGCGCCGCCGCCGGCGCGACTTCGCGCTCCTCAAGACCCTCGGCTTCACCCGCGGTCAGCTAGCCGCGGCCGTGGCCTGGCAGTCGACCGTCATCGTCATTGCCGGCCTGGTGATCGGGGTGCCGCTGGGCATCGCGGCGGGCCGCTGGCTGTGGCTGCTGTTCGCCCGCGAGCTCTCCGCGGTCCCGCACGCCGTCATCCCGCCTGCCTCGATCGCACTGGCGGCCGTCGCGGCCGTGGTCCTGGCCAACCTGGTCGCCGCCCTGCCGGGCCAGGCCGCCGCCCGGACCCGGGCCGCGCTCGTGCTGAGGTCAGAATGAGCGCCATCGGGCTGGCCCGGTACCGGTTCCGGGCCACGCTGGGCCGCCGGTGGAGCAGCTACGTCGCCCTGACGTTGCTGATCGGGCTGGTCGGCGGGGTGGCGATGGGGTCGATGACCGCGGGCCGCCGCACCTATGCCTCGTACCCGAGGTTCCTGGCCAGCACGAACCCCTCTGACCTCGTGGTGCAGCCGTTCACCAGGCCGGCCTACTCGCCGGGCTTCGTCCGGCAGATCGCCGGGCTGCCGCACGTGAAGGGGGTCGCGGTCGCCGTCCCCTTCACCGCGGTCACCCTCACGCCGGGCGGGCGCCTGCGCACCGTGCTCCTCGCGCACGTGCAGCTGGCCGCCAGCGTCGCCAGCCCGCATGGCCTCTACTCGGGCCAGGATCGCGTGACGATCATTCGCGGACGGCGAGCCGATCCGGCGCGGCCGGACGAGGTGGTGGCCAGTCCGGATGCCGTCGCCCTGCTGCACCTTCGGGTGGGGTCGCACATCCGGGTCGGGCTGATCAGCAGCTCCCAGCAGGGCATCGGCATCCCGCCGGGCCGGCGCGTGGACCTCACGGTCGTCGGGATAGCAGTGTTCAACACCCAGGTCCTCCAGGACGGTATCGACTCCGGCCGGACCGGGTTCCTGCTGGGCACGCCGGCGCTGGCCCGGAAGTTCGCGTCCTGCTGTGCCAGCGGCATGAACGTCGGGCTGCGGCTGGACGGCGGCAGCCGGTCCGGCGCGGCGGTCGGCAAGGAGTATCAGCAGCTGGTGGCCACCAGCCCTTACATCTCGAGCGGCGAGCTGTACGTCTACATCACCTCGGCCATCGAGGCGGAGGCGCAGCGGGCGATCCGGCCGGAGGCGATCGCCCTGGCGGTGTTCGGGCTGATCGCGGGGCTCGCCGCGCTGATTATCGGGACCCAGTCCATCGCCCGGCAGCTGCGCGCCGCCGCCGATGACAGCGGGGTGCTGCGCGCGCTCGGCGCCGGGCCGGCGGCGATCATGGCCGACGGGCTGCTGGGCGTGCTGGCGGCGGTGGCCACCGGGGGGCTGCTGGCCGCCGCGGTGGCGGCCGGCTTGTCACCGTTCTCGCTGTTCGGGCCGGTACGCCTGGTTGACCCCGGACGCGGGATCTACCTCGACGCGGCGGTGCTCGGGCTTGGCGCGCTCGGGCTGTTTGCGCTGCTCGGCGGGGCGGCGGTGACGATCGCCAACCGGCAGGCGCCGCACCGGGCGGCCGCCCGCGAGCAGGCTGGCGGGCGCGGGCCGGGGCCGGTTCAGGCGGCCCTGGCCGCCCGGCTGCCGGCCGCGGGCGTGGAGGGCATGCGGCTGGCCCTGGAGCCGGGGCGGGGACGTACCGCGGTGCCGACCCGCTCGGTCATGGCAGGTGCGGTGCTGGCCATGGCCGTGGTCACCGCCACGCTGACCTTCGGCGCCAGCCTGACCACCCTGGTCACGCATCCGGCGCTGTACGGGTGGAACTTCGGCTACGCCTTCTACTCGGTCCAGGGCTGGGGCTCCGTGCCCGCCAGGTGGGCCGACCCGATGCTGGCCCGCGACCGGCTGGTGGCCGCCACCACCGGGGTCTCCTTCGTGACGGTCCAGATCGATGGCCAGACCGTCCCGGCCATAGTGGCCCCCACCCGGCCGTCGGTGGGTCCGCACGTCCTGTCCGGTCACGGCCTCGACGGCAGCCGCCAGATCGTGCTCGGCCCGGCCACCCTGGCCCAGCTGCACCAGCGGGTCGGCGGCGCCGTGACGGTGGCCAGCGGTGACTTCCACGTACGGCTGCGGATCGCGGGTACGGCCACCATGCCGGCGATCGGTGGCGTGCTGAGCGTCCATTCCTCGATGAGCACCGGGGCGCTTTTCTCCACGGCGGTGCTCCCGACGGCGGCCAACGGCGCGTTCGGACCGACCCTTTCCGGCCCGAACGCTATCTTGGTGCGGCTCCGGCCCGGCATCAGCCAGGCGGCCGGCCTGCGATCGCTGCGGGCCATCGGCCGCGAGCTCACCCAGGTGCTGAACTCACCGCGGGTGGTGGCCGCCAGCGGCGGTGCCTCGGTGGCGGACGCCGTGGATCTCCTGCCGGCCCAGCGGCCGGCCGAGATCGTGAACTACAAGTCGATGGGCGCGATGCCGGCGATCCTGGCCGGCGGGCTGGCCGGCGGGGCGATAGCCGCCCTGGGGCTGACCCTGGTGACATCGGTGCGCCGCCGCCGCCGCGACTTCGCGCTGCTGAAGACGCTGGGCTTCACCCGCCGTCAGCTGGCGGGGGCCGTCGCCTGGCAGTCCTCGGTGATCGCCGCCGTCGGCCTGGCGGTCGGGGTGCCGCTGGGCATTGCGGCCGGCCGCTGGCTCTGGCTGCTGTTCGCCGGTGAGCTCGCCGCCGTCCCCGACCCCGCCGTCCCGGCCGTCTCGATCGCCCTGGCCGCCCTGGCCGCGCTGATCCTGGCCAACCTGGTGGCCGCCCTGCCGGGCGTGCAGGCGGCACGCACGCCAGCGGCCGTGCTCCTGCGAGCGGAGTGACGGCGATGCGGATCCGGGTGGCAGCATGACCGGGCCAGTACTGCGGGTGGCGTGGTACCGGTTCCGGGCCACGCTGCGCCGGCGCTGGTCCGGTTACGTCGGCCTGACGGTGCTCATCGCCCTGGTCGGCGGGGTGGCCATGGCCTCGCTGGTGGCCGCGCGCCGCACCGACTCCTCCTACCCGGACTTCCTGGCCGCCACGAACCCCTCCGACCTCATCGTGCAGCCGACGACGACGCCGCCCTACGCGCCGGCCTTCCTCGACGAGCAGCTGGCCAGGCTGAGGCACGTCAGCCACGTCGAGGCCGTCGAGGGGTTCAACGCGGCCACGCTCACCCCTCGGGGCGGGATCGCCGGATTCCTGATCACGCAGGTCGAGCTGGTCGCCAGCCTGGACGGCTTCTACTCTCATCAGGACCGCCTGACGATCGTGACGGGCCACCGGGCCAATCCGGCTCGCGCGGACCAGGTCGTCGCGACCACCCAGGCCGCGGCGGTGCTCGGCCTGCGGGTGGGATCGCATCTGTCGGTCGGGGTCGTGCCCGTGACGGCGACCAGCCCGCACGCCGCGCTGCGGAAGTTCCGGCTGACCGTGGTCGGGCTGGGCGTACCCGACTCCCAGGTGGTCCAGGACGACATCGACAGCGACCGGACCGGATTCCTGATCGGAACGCCCGCCCTGGCCCGGATGATCGTGCCCTGCTGCGCCGCCTACGAGTACGTGGGCCTGCAGCTGGCCGGCGGCACCCGCGACGACGCCGCCGCGGAGAAGGAGTACGACGAGCTGCTGAACAGCAGTTCCTACACGCGGTCCGCCGGAAGTACCGGGTCCACGCTCCAGGTCTACGTCACCTCGGCGATCGAGGCCCAGGCGCAGCGAGCGATCCGCCCGGAGGCCATCGCCCTCGCCATATTCGGCCTCATCGCCCTGCTGGCCGCGCTGACCATCGGCGCGCTGTCGATCTCCCGGCAGTTGCGCGAGGACGCCGCCGACACCGCGGTGCTGCGGGCGCTGGGCGCCGGCCCGGCCGCCACCACGGCCGACGGCCTGCCCGGCATCCTGGCCGCCGTCCTCGCCGGGTCGCTGCTGGCGGCCGCAGTGACCGCCGGGCTGTCCCCGCTGACCTTGTTCGGGCCGGTACATGCCGTCCGGCCGCCATCGGGAATCTACCTGGACTGGGCCGTGCTCGGCCTGGGCACGCTCGTGCTGGCCATGGCCCTGGGCGGGGTCGCGGGCGCGGCGGGCTACCGGCGGGCACCGCACCGCACCCCCCGTCCGGTGACGGGGGGCACACCGGGGCCGGTGCGGGCGGGCCTGGCCGCCGGGCTGCCAGTCCCGGCCGTCGCCGGGCTGCGCCTGGCTCTCGAACCGGGCCAGGGGCGCGCCGCGGTTCCCGTCCGCTCGGTCATCGCCGCCTCGGCGCTGGCGGTCCTGGTCGTCATCACGACCCTGACCTTCGGGGCGAGCCTGAGCAAGCTCATCTCGCATCCAGCCCTGTACGGGTGGAACTTCAGCTATGCGCTGTACTCGACCGACGGCTACGGGGCGTTCCCGCCCAGGCTGGTGGGGCCGCTACGGCACGACCGGCTGGTGGCCGCGACCACCGGGGTGTACTTCGCCACGGCCCAGGTCGGCGCCGGCGGGCAGACGGTCCCCGTCATCAGCGCGCCGCCTCATGCCGCGGTGGCCCCGCCGGTCCTGGCCGGCCACGCGGTCGAGGGCCCCGGCCAGATCGTGCTCGGCCCCGCGACCCTGGCCCTGCTGCACCGGCGGATCGGCGACACCGTCGTGGTATCGGAGGGAAAGATCATCCCCCGGCAGCGGCTGCGGATCGTCGGCACCGCCACGCTTCCGGCCATCGGCACGGTCCTGGGCGTGCATGCCTCGATGGGCACGGGCGCACTGGTCGACACCTCGGTGGTCAACACGACGGCGCTGACCCCGGGCTTCGACTCGCTGACCGGGCCCAACGCCATCCTCATCCGGCTGCGACCTGGCGTCAGCCAGGCTGCCGGGCTACGGTCGCTGGGGAGAATCGCCAGCGCCGACCGCCAGTTCTTCCGCTCGCCCGGGGCACTGGCCGCCAGCGACGGCGCCACCCAGATCGTCAACGTGAACCTGCTGGCGGCGCAGCGGCCGGCGGAGATCGTGAACTACAAGTCGATGGGGTCGATGCCGGAATTCCTCTCCGGCGGCCTGGCCGTCGGCGCGGTCGCCGCGCTCGGCCTCACGCTGAACGCCTCGATCCGCCGACGGCGGCGCGACTTCGCCCTGCTGAAGACCATCGGCTTCACCCGGTCGCAGGTCGCCGGCGCGGTCGCCTGGCAGGCCACGGTGACGGCCGCCGCCGGGCTGCTGATCGGGGTGCCGCTGGGCATCGCCGCCGGGCGCTGGCTCTGGCTGGCGTTCGCCGGGGAGCTGGCCGCGGTCCCCGACCCGGTCATCCCCGCCGTGTCGATCACCCTGGCCGCCCTGGCCGCCCTGATCCTGGCCAACGTGGTCGCCGCCGTCCCCGGCCGGCGCGCCGCGCGGACCCCGGCCGCCGAGGCCCTGCGAGCGGAGTGATGATGAGCACAGCCCTGGACGACCGGCCCGTCGTGATTCCGCCGCACAGCGGCTGGACATCGCGGCGGATCGGCGCCGGCATCATCCTGCCGGTCCTCACGGTGGGCATCGCCGGGATCGGACTGGAGGGTCCCGTCCCGGCGAGCCTGCCCGGCCTGCTGGCCGTGGCCCTGGGCCTCGTCCTGATCGGCGCCCTGTCGGCGGCCGTTCTCGGCCGGGCGCCGGGGCGGACGGCCCTGTGGCAGCTCGCGGCCGGCCCGCTGGTGGCCTCGGTCGCGCTGACGGCCGCCCGGATCGGCGCCGGAACCTCGGGCAGCCAGGCGCATGCTGCCCGCGCCATCGCGACGCTGGCCATGCCGATCCTCATCGCGATCTCCGTCCACCTGCTGCTGGCCCTCCCCGATGGCCGACTTGGCAGCGGCGCCCGGAAGGCCGGCGCCGGGCTGGCCTACGCCGCCGCCGCCGTCACCGGTGCTGCGCTGGTCATCGCCGGCCAGCCGTTCGCTGCCGCCGTCGCCGCGGTGGCGTGGCCGGTGGCCGTGGCGTGCGCGCTCCCGGCCGTGCGCCTGCGCTACCTGACCTCGGCGGGGCGTGACCGGGAACGGGTGCAGTGGATGAGCACCGGCGCCGTGCTGGCCGGCGACGCGGCGCTGGTGGTGGTCGTCCTGCACGTGCTGGTGGGCTGGCCGGGGCCGGTCGCCGCGGTGGCGGCCGGCTGCGCGATCTTCCTGCCGCTGGGGATGATCGCCGGGGAGGTACGCGTGCTCGGCGGCAGCGGCGGCCGGATCCTGGTCCAGGTGCTCTCGATCGCGGGATTCACCACCGTGGTGGCCGCCATCTACCTGGTGATCGTGTTCGGCATCGGGACACCGCCCAGCGACTCGGCCGACCGGGAGGTACTCGGGCTGTCCATGCTGGCGGCCGCCGTGGCCGCCGTCGGTTACCTGCCCGCCCGGGACCGGCTGGTCGCCGCGGCCACCCGCTTCGTCTACGGGGCCAGGGAGGCTCCCGACGAGGCCCTGCGCACCTTCGGCAGCCGGCTGACCCGGGCCATCCCGATGGATGAGCTGCTGCTGCAGCTCGCCGAGTCGCTGCGCAAGACCATGGGCCTGACCAGGGCGGAGGTCTACACGGGCGCCGGTGACGTGCTGGAGCGCGCGGTCTCGGTGCCCGACGCCGCGCCGCGCTCCATCGTCGTCACGCCGCGCGAGCGCCCGGTGGTGACCAGGGCGGGGGTGTCCGGCAGCGCCTGGGCGTCCGTCTGGATGCCGGGCCTGCTGGAGGGGCGCGAGCAGGAGCAGGTTCGGATCGCGCCGGTCAGTCACGGCGGCGAGCTGCTCGGCCTGATCGTCGTGGAGCGGCCCGCCGCGGCCGATGTCTTCGGCGAGGACGACGACCGCGTGCTGACGGAGCTGGCCCGCCAGGTCGGGCTGGCCTTCCATAACGCCCAGCTGGACGCCGCCCTGCAGACCACGCTGGACGAGCTCCGCGCGCAGGCGGAGGCGCTGCGCGAGTCCCGGGCCCGGATCGTGGCCAGCGGCGACGCCGAGCGCCGCCGGGTGGAGCGGAATCTGCACGACGGGGCGCAGCAGAACCTCGTCGCGCTGGCCATTAACCTGCGACTGGCCCGCGACATCATCACCGAGGATCCCGGCGGCGCCGCCGGGATGCTGGACGAGATCGCCAGTGAGGTGAAGCGGACCATTCAGGAGCTGCGGGAGCTCGCGCACGGTATCTACCCCCCGCTGCTCGCCGACAGCGGCCTGGGCGAGGCACTGCGCGCCACCGCCGGGCGCAGCCCGCTGGCGGTTCGCGTGACCGCCGAGAAGATCGGCCGCTATTCGGCCGAGGTGGAGGCGGCCGTCTATTTCTGCTGCCTGGAGGCCCTGCAGAACGCGGCCAAGCACGCCATGGGCGCCGCCGTGGAGGTAGCCCTGTGGGAGGAATCGGGCGGCCTGATCTTCAGCGTCAGTGACGACGGGCCGGGATTCGACCCCGATGAGGCGCGTAAGGGCCACGGCTTCGTGAACATGGCCGACCGGCTGGGCGCCATCGGCGGCACCGTGCGCTGGCAGTCCGAGCCCGGCCATGGCGCGCAGATCCGCGGTTCCCTACCGCTGGTCTGACCTACCCGAACTCCCGTAAGCGCGCGGATCCCGGCGCGGCGGAGCACCTGTCGTCCCACATGCGGCGCAGCGTGTCGGCGCCGAGCTGCTCCTTGTTCAGGTAGCCGCTGGCGCCGCTGGCGGCGGCCCCGCTCGGCAGGTCGCTGGCGTCGTAGGTCGAGCACAGGAAGACGACGACATCCGGGTGGGCGGAGGTGATGCGGCGGGTGGCCTCAATGCCGTTCATCTCCGGCATGTTGATGTCCATCAGCACCAGTGCCGGCCGCAGCCGCTCGACCAGCTCGATGGCATCCGGGCCGCTGACGGCCTCGCCCGCGAGCTCGAAGCCCTCCATCCGGCGCAGGACCGCCTTGGCCGCCAGCCGGAAAGGAGCCTGGTCATCCACGACCAGGACGGAGTGCGAGGACGTCACCCGATTAGCTTCGCACGGGGCCCGCGCGGCTTCGAGGGTGCTGGCATCCTGCCCCATGGTGGGGGCACCCTCCCGGGCTCATCCCGGCTGTCGCTGGCTCAGGAACACCAGTACCGCCTTGACCCGGCGGTTCACGTCCTTCTCCTCGGACAGCCCGAGCTTCATGAAGATCGAGTTGGTGTGCTTCTCCACGGCGCGCTCGGTGACGAACAGGGTCGCGGCGATAGCGGAGTTGCTCTTGCCCTGGGCCATCTCGGCCAGGATCTCCGACTCGCGGGGCGTCAGCGAGGAGAGGCCGGACTGGCGCTCCCGGCCGCGAACGCGGACGAGCTCGTCGACCACCAGCGGGTCGATCACCGAGCCGCCCTGGGCCACCGCGCGGATGGCCCGGGCCAGCTCATCGGCCCCGCCCACCCGCTCCTTGAGCAGGTAGGCCCGGCCGGCCGAGCCGTGCTCCAGCAGGGCCACCGCGTAGGCCGGGGCGGTGAACTGGCTCAGCACCACCACGCCGACGGCCGGGTGATGCTCGCGGATCCAGGCGGCGGCCTGGATCCCCTCGTCGGTCCCGCTGGGCGGCATCCGGATGTCGGTGACGACCACGTCGGGTACCTGCTCGCCGACGACGGCCAGCAGCCCCGGCAAATCGCCGGCCACCCCGACCAGGTCGAGATCGTCGTTAGCGGCGACCAGGCGGGACAGGCCCTCCCGCAGCAGGACGTTGTCCTCGGCCAGCGCCACTCGGATAGTTGCCATCGAGCGGTGATCGTAGCGCGCCGCTGCGCTGCCGGACAGGCCACGAGTGGCCATGGCGCTCAGGCCATAGTGGTAACCCCCC
>Ga0208220_1000375_pt1 | contig 18832 bp, 14 predicted proteins | sample NGESurdeep092012_9_FD_184484 | JGI IMG/M metagenome (GOLD analysis project Ga0208220, IMG submission 184484) | Arctic peat soil microbial communities from Barrow, Alaska - NGEE Surface sample F53-1 deep-092012 (SPAdes) | ecosystem: Environmental > Terrestrial > Soil > Wetlands > Peat ...
CGCTGACCTCGCTCGCGGGCGCGGTCAGCGCGCAGACCAGCGCCGGGCTGATCACCGCGGCCGACCTCCGGTCGGCCGCCGTGAGCCTGACCGCCAACGCGGGCGGGATCATCGCGACCTGCTCGGCCGCGCCGCGGTCGCTGCACGCCTCGACCAAGCTCGGCCCGATCACGCTCACCGTGCCGGGGGCGGTCGCGTACAGGATCAGCACGCATACGCTCGTCGGCACGTCGACGATCACCGTGCGCCGGTCCGCGACGTCGCCGTATGCGATCACCACCAGCTCCGACGTCGGCTCGATCTCGATCAGCCCGGCCTGAGGGGTCGTCGGTGCGTGGTCGCGGGCTGCCGCGGGTCCGCGGTGGCGGCCCGGCGTCGATTCTCGACGTTGCGCGCGGACTTCTTGCTGTTATCCACCCGAAGTGTCGGCCGGGGAATTATCGTGCGACGTTACATCTCACTTTCCGAATGTTTTGTCGCACAATCATTTGGCATCGCTTACTTCTTGCTGTTATCCGTGGCGCGGTTTACCAACCTGGCCGGGACGTCGCCAGTTGGGTCCGCTTCAACCTGGTCGCATATCACGAGCAGGCCCAGGCGGTCGGGAACCGCGTGGACCGGAGGGTAATTTGACGGACAGGCGGAGGCACGGTCCGTTCGAGATGAGATTGGTGTTGAATTTTGGTTTTTAGAGGATGGGGAGGTAGCGGTCCAGCTCGTAGCGGCTGACCTGGCGGCGGTACTCCTGCCATTCTTCGCGCTTGTTGCGGAGGAAGAAGTCGAAGACGTGCTCGCCGAGGGTCTCGGCTACCAGGTCGCTGGACTCCATGACCCGGATGGCCTCGTTGAGGTCGGACGGGAGGGGCTTGATGCCCATTGCGCGGCGCTCGGAGCTGGTGAGGGCCCACACGTCGTCTTCGGCGCCCGGGGGGAGCTCGTAGTCCTTCTCGATGCCCTTGAGGCCGGCCGCCAGCATGACCGAGTAGGCCAGGTAGGGGTTGCAGGCGGCGTCAAGCGAGCGGAACTCCAGCCGGGTCGAGTTGCCCTTCTGGGGCTTGTACATCGGGACCCGGACGAGGGCGGAGCGGTTGTTGTGGCCCCAGCAGACGTAGGCCGGGGCCTCGCCGCCGGCCCCGGCGGTGCGCTCGGCGCCGCCCCAGAGGCGCTTGTAGGAGTTCACCCACTGGTTGCAGACGGCGGTGATCTCGGGGGCGTGCCTGAGCAGGCCGGCGATGAACGAGCGGGCGGTCTTGGAGAGCTGGTACTCCGCGCCCGCCTCGTAGAAGGCGTTCTGGTCGCCCTCGAACAGCGAGAGGTGGGTGTGCATGCCTGAGCCGGGGTACTCGGTGAAGGGCTTGGGCATGAACGTCGCCCAGACGCCCTGCTCAATCGCGACTTCCTTCATCACCAGGCGGAACGACATGATGTTGTCGGCCGTGGTCAGCGCGTCGGCGTAGCGCAGGTCGATCTCCTGCTGGCCGGGGGCGACCTCGTGGTGGCTGTACTCGACCGAGATGCCCATCGCCTCGAGCATGGTGATGCTGGTGCGGCGGAAGTCGTGCGCGATGCTGTGCGGGGTGTGGTCGTAGTAGCCGCCGGAGTCGACCGGGACCGGGGTCGAGCCGACCTCGGGGCGGTCGCGCAGCAGGAAGAACTCGATCTCCGGGTGCGTGTAGAAGGTGAAGCCCATATCGCTCGCCTTGGACAGGTTCCGCTTCAGCACCCAGCGCGGGTCGGCGTAGCTCGGGGAGCCGTCGGGCAGCAGGATGTCGCAGAACATGCGGGCCACGCCCGGGTACTCACCGCGCCACGGCAGCAGCTGGAAGGTCGACGGGTCGGGGCGGGCGATCATGTCGCTCTCGTGCACCCGCGCGAAGCCCTCGATCGCGGAGCCGTCGAAGCCGATGCCGTCCGCGAACGCGCCCTCGAGCTCGGCCGGGGCGACCGCGACTGACTTGAGCGCACCGAGCACGTCGGTGAACCAGAGCCGGACGAAACGAATATCCCGCTCTTCTAGCGTGCGCAGCACGAATTCTTCCTGCCTGTCCACGGCTATCACCTTAACGCTTCTCGCAGTTGGTTCACCCGCGCGGTGGCCGCCGGATGACACCCGGCGCCGGTGGTCGCGCCACGCTAACAGTAGTTCCGCCCGCTCCGCGTTTCCGCTTGGTTACGTTCAGGTGATCGTTCTAGGGTGGGGGCGGTCAGACTGCGACACGGGGCACCCGAGAGACCGGCAGCCGCCTAGACTCGGGGACCTAACTAGGACATTTCCGTGACTGAGGAACAGGTGAGGCATGTCACTCACGGCAGTAGGCACAGCGAGTCCGGTCCTGGCCGAGAAGCTGGCGGAGTTCGACCGAGACGGGTACACGATCATCCCCGGCGCGCTCTCGGCCGACGAGGTCGGCTTCTACCGCGACGCCCTTGACCGCGTGTACGCCGAGCAGCAGGGCGACGGACGGGTCAAGCCGGGTGCGTCGATGCACCAGCTCAGCGCCGTCGCCAACTGCCCGGAGGCACTCGGCCTGGTGGATCACCCGACGACGTTCCCTTACGTCTGGTCCATCCTGGGCTGGAACGTCCACGCGTACCACTCGCACCTCGACGTCCACCCGCAGCTGCCGAGCAAGCGCCCCTTCCGGTTCGAGTGGCACCAGGACGGCGGCCGACAGAACCGCGAGATCGAGTCCGACCCGCGGCCGCGGCTGTCGGTCAAGTACGCGTTCTGGCTGTCGGACGTGTCCGAGACCGGCCGCGGCAACTTCAAGGTCGTGCCGGGCAGCCACAGGACCAACTGGATCTCCGGGCCGCCGCGGCGCGACGTCGAGTGGCCCGACCCGGAAGGCGCGATCGAGGTCACGGCCAACGCGGGTGACGCGGTGCTGTTCGACCGGCGGCTGTGGCACGCGCGTTCCGACAACTACTCGGACATCTCCCGCAAGGCGATGTTCGTCGGCTACACCTTCCGGTGGGTCGCGATGCGCGACGAGAACGACGGCATCTGGTCGTCTTCGCTGGCCGAGTCGATCAACCCGGTGCAGCGCCAGCTGCTCGGCGGGCTGCCGGACAAGTCCGGCGACCACGCGTGGGGGCACTACCCGGAGAGCACGCCGCTCTACGGGTGGCTGAAGGAGCGGGACCTGTTCGACCCGTCGAACCCGCCGCTCAAGGCCTAGTTTTTTGTTTCTCGGCGTTTTTTTTGTTTCTCGGCGCTTAGGGCAGGCGTCCGACCGCGGCAGTGGCGCGGCGGGCGCCTGCACTTGCGCCCCCGCCCGGCCAGGCGGCCGGGGCGGTGACCAGCAGCATGGCCGCGTCGTCGTGCGGCGGCGAGCCGACGTGCCTCAGCAGGTCGTCGCGGACCAGGTCGAGCAGGGTGGGACCGCGGTGGGCGAGCCGCCGGGCGGCCGCCTGCGGGGATTTCGGCGTCTTGGCCGGCTTGGGCAGCGCCTGCCGGGCGAGGACGGCCACCCGCTCGTCGAGCGGGTAGAACTCCCGGTTCGCGTCGCGGGCCTCGGTGACGCCGTCGGTGTAGAGCAGCAACTGGTCGTTGGGCTCGAACGGGTAGGCCTGCTTCGCCCCCGAATCGTTGCCGAGCGTGATCAGGCCCAGCGGCGGTGCGGGCGCGCGCACCTCGAGCACGGTGACCTCGCCGGCGGCCGAGACCAGGATGGGCGGCGGGTGACCGCAGTTGAGGATCGTCAGCCTGCCCCGCTCCGGGTCGACCTGCGCCAGCAGCGCGGTGACGAACTCCTCGTGCTTGCCCCACCGCCTGGTCAGGCCCGCGTCGAGCCGGTAGGCGACCTCGTCGAGGGTGTGCACGCTGTGCGCGAGCTCGCGGAACCGGCCAATGATGTCGGCCGCCACCTCGACCGCCTCGAGGCCCTTTCCGCGCACGTCCCCGATGATCATCCGGATGCCGTGCTCGCTGGTGGCGACGACCTCGTACAGGTCGCCGCCGACCCGCGCCTCGGCGGCGGCCGCCAGGTAGACGACCCCGATGGAGAGCGGGCCGACCGTCTCGGGGAGCTGCCTGAGCACGGCCCGCTGGGCGGCCTCGGCGACGCTGGTGACGTTGACGATCTGCAGTGCCTGCTGCGCCTGCTGGGTGGTCTTATGCTCGGCCCCGACCTTGGTTCCGATCAGGCTGAGCACGGTCACGACGACGATCGCGCCGAGGGCCGCCAGCGCGAGCTGGTGGCTGCCGGTGGTGACGGTGACGCCGCCCTTGAGCAGCGCGTCGATGACGACGCCGGCGATGAGGGCGGCGGCGCCGTAGGCCAGCGGGCGCCAGATCGTGGCCGCGCCGACGCCGGCCAGGGCGGGCGGGACGGCGAGGAGGGGTGCCAGCTCGAGCGGGGCTGGCCATACGCCGGCTAGGCATACGACCGCGGCGGCGATGGCGGCGGCGAGGACGGTGACCTCGAGCCAGCGGGCGCGCCAGGCGCGGCGGCGGGCCTGGGCCGTCTCCAGTGTCTTCGTCTTCTCCGGCTTTGCGGTTGTCGGCTTGGCCGTTGTCGGCTTGGCCGTGGGTGTCTTTGCCGTGGGCGTCTTTGCCGTCGGCGTGGGCGCGGGCGTCGCGGCGGGCGCGGCCGTTGCCTTTGTCGGCGCTGGCGCCTTTGTCGTTGGCGCCTTTGTCGGCGCTGGCGTCGTTTCCGGCGTCGGCGTCGGCGTTTCCGGCGTCGGTGTCGTTTCCGGCGTCGGCGCGGGCGTTGGCGGCGTCGGCGGTGCGGGCGGTTGCGTCCCCATAGTCACCTCATATCGCATGCTCGACCCGAATGACCATACGTGGGCGGGCTGGGTTCGCGACATGGTTTACGGCTGTTTCCCCTGTGGAGGGCGGGGTTTCGGTGATGCGGCTTCGCTGGCGTCGTTTCCGGGGCGCGTCGGTGGGGGCGCCTTGGCGCGCACGGCGGGCGGGTCTCCGCGGTGCGCCGCTCGGCTTCTTGCTGTTATCTTGACGCGGGCGAGTGGTGGGACGTTCGCGGGCGAGTGGTGGGGCGTTCGCGGGTGAGGGTGGGGCATTATTGGGTGCGGTTTCCGGCGCTATTTGCCGTTAACTGCACCCAATGTTTTTGACATGGGCGCATCAGCTTGCACATGGCAAATAGTTGTCTTTATGACATCGGAGTCGTTTATCTTATGCTTTCCGGTAACAGGGCGTGGCCGCATTGCTGTCGGTGGCGTAGCCGACAGGAATCGGTGGCTGTCACTGACGCCATTGACATCGCCTATTGGTGTCGCTGGCGTAGGTGACAGGGCCTGCGGGCCGGCTACGCCATTGACGGGACCCGCGCTTAGCCGCAGTGGCCGCACCCGGTGATAACCGCCAATCCGACCGCTGCGCCCGCGTCGGGCGGACCGAGGCGACCCAAGGAGACCGGACGATGAAGGACATCGCTGCGCAGGCTCGACTGCTGGCCGTCGAAGTGCTGCTATCCGAACCAGAACTACTCGGCAACGACGCGCTGGAGGCCGATCTGTACATCTTGCGCGACAAGCTGCGGGAAGCGGCGACCTCGGCTGATGCGCATCGTAACGCCACAGCGCCTCAAGGTCCTGAAAGCTGATGCGCTCGAGTCATGGTTGCCTTCCGGCCTGGCCGCGGGCCCTGGCCGCGGCCCTGTCCGGTGGAGGCGGGGGCGCCCGGGAGGATCCCTCCTTATGAGAGGCTGGCGTGGGTCGGCTCGCTGCGCGCGGTCATGACGTATCTGACCAGGCTGACGAGGACCTTCTTGACGGAATCGCGCTCGCGGGCGTCGCACATCACGACCGGCACCTCGGGTGGCAGGGTCAGCGCGATCCTGATGTCCTCGGGCTCGAACCGGGGGGCGTCGTCGAAGCAGTTGACGGCGACGATGAACGCGGTGCCGTTGCGCTCGAAATAGTCGATCGCGGCGAAGCAGTCGGCCACCCGGCGCGTATCGGCCAGGACCACGGCGCCGATCGCGCCGATCGCCAGGTCGTCCCACATGAACCAGAAGCGCTCCTGGCCGGGGGTGCCGAACAGGTACAGCACGAGCTCGGACTGGAAGCTGATCCGGCCGAAGTCCATCGCCACGGTCGTGGTGGTCTTGGATTTCACGCCGCGGGTGCTGTCGATGCCGACGCTGCTCTCGGTGATCGGTTCCTCGGTTCGCAACGGCCGGATCTCGCTAATCGCGCCGACCAGGGTCGTCTTCCCGACGCCGAAGCCCCCGGCGATGAGAATCTTGGCGGTCGACGGCACGCCCGATCCCGTCGCCTCGTCGTCATAGTGATTCAAGGCCATTAAGCACCATCCTCAGTAGGCTCTGATCGGGGACCGGCTGCCGCTGGGTGGAGACGACCCGCAGCAGACCCTCGCCCGTGAGGTCGCCAAGCAGCACCCGCACCACGCCGATGGGAAGGCCAATCTCCGAGGTCAGGTCGACGATCGGGACCGGGCGGCGGCAGACGCCGAGGATCCGCCGGTGCTCTGGCCCGGGCCGGAAATGCTCCGACGGCCGGTCGCCGGTCGCGACCACCACGTCGATCAGGCCGAACGACGCCCCGCCGTTGGCCTGGGTTCGCCCCTTGGTCAGCGCGTAGAGGCGGACCACGGGGCCGGCCTCCCGATCCATCCAGCGCTCGCCGCCACCGCCACGCGAGGTCATTCGGCGGCTATCTCAGGCCCGGGAAATCTCGGCTCGGAGGCGAGGTACTTGCCCATGCGGCGCACGAGCATCGCCATCTCGTAGGCGATGACGCCCACGTTCGGCTCGGCCGAGGTCAGAACCGCCAGGCACGTTCCCTTGCCGGCCGTGCTCACGAACAGGAAGGCGTACTCCATCTCGATGATGGTCTGCCGCACCTCACCCCCCTTGAAGTGCAGTCCGGTTCCCCGGGCGAGGCTCTGCACGCCGGCCGCCAGGGCCGACAGATGCTCGCCGTCCTCGCGAGTCAGGCTCTGCGACGCCGCAACTACCAGGCCGTCCCTGGACAAGATCAGCGCCTGCTGGACGTGCTCGACCTGATTCACCAGGTTGTCCAACAGCCAGCTCAGCTGTCCGATCGTGTCAGTCTGTGCCATTATCCAGCCTCGCTATCGGTCAGTTCTCCTGGCTGGCGGCGTCATCGAGATCATCAAGATCATCGAGGCGCCCTCGCTGCCATCCCTGCTGCATCGTCATCATCATCGTGCGGGTCGCCTCCGGCGCTCGCTGTTCGACGTCGGATACCTCGCGAACCGGGGCCTGCGAATCGCCATCGCGGCCGGCCCGCAACTGCGGTGCCAGGCTGGCCTGGGGGACCCGGACGGGCATCCCGAGATGGCTGGCTGCGGGCGTGTCGGCCGCCCCGGCTGGAGGCTCCGTATCGGGCATCGACGCGGGTGGCGTGCCGTGCTGGCCCGGATCGCCGGTCAGCGGCGCCTGCTGGCTGCGCAGGTCCCGCTCGAAGGCATGCGGCCAGGACGAAGTCGGCGCGACGTCCCACGGGGCCGGCGGGAGCGGCGGGAGCGGCGGCGACTGCGACTGCGCGTACGCGCTAGGCGACGGCGGGGAGGTCCGGAGCGCCGGGGGCCAGTCCTGGTCATCGCTGCGCGGGATCTCGCCGGTGTGCACGCGCCGTCCGGTCGCGGCCGCGGCCAGCCGGTGCCGGCCGGTCGCGCCGAACGGCGACTGGTCATCGGCCCCCTGGCCGGAGGGTTCGGGCCCGGGACGGCTCATGCCCGGCGGGAGCCGCAGCATCTCGCCCGACCGGCCGCCGACGGCCGATTCGACCTCTTCCTCCCGGACGACCACGCCGAACGGCAGCAGGAGTATGGCCGTCGTGCCCCCGTAGGCGGACTGACGGAGCGAGACCTTGATCTGGTGGCGGGCGGCCAGCGTGCTGACGACGAACAGGCCCAGCTGCTCGCTGTTGGCCAGGTCGAACTCCGGCGGGCTGGCCAGGCGCCGGTTGATGTCGGCCAGCTCGGGCGCCGACAGGCCGAGGCCTCGGTCCTCGACCTCCGCCACCAGGCCGGTGCCCACCCGGTCCGCCCTGACCTCGATCCTGGTATTCGGCGGGGAGAAGACGGTGGCGTTCTCCACCAGCTCCGCGACCAGGTGGATGACGTCGTTGACGGCGTTCCCCGACACGAGGTCGAGCGACTCGCTGACCACGTCGACCCGGACGTAGTCCTCGACCTCGGCGACGGCGGCCCGCAGGACGTCGATGACGGGGACCGGGTCGCGCCAGCCGCGGCCTGGGGTGGACCCCGACAAGATGATCAGGCCCTCCGCGTGCCTGCGCATGCGGGTGGTGAGATGGTCGAGGCGGAAGAGGTCGGCCAGCGCGCCCGGCTCGCTGGTCCGGCGCTCCATCCCGTCCAGCATTCCCAGCTGCCGGTGGAGCAGGGACTGGCTGCGCAGGGAGATGTTCAGGAAGACCCGGTTGATGCCCTTGCGCAGCCGAGCCTGCTCGACGGCGGCGGCGACGGCCGCCCCCTGCACGGTGGCGAACGACGTCGCGATCTGGGAGATCTCCGTGATCGTGCTGATGCCCGGCGGCGGGGACTCCGCCGCAACGTCCACGTCGTCGCCGCGCCGCAGCCGTGCGACCACCCGCGGCAGCCGAACCTCGGCCATGGCGCGAACGCTGTTGTGCAGGCCGGTCAGGTCGCGCGTGACCTTGCGGCCGAACCACGCCATCAGGAAGACCGACACCACGACGGCGAGCAGGCCCAGGCCGCCGGCCAGGACGGCCTCGGTAACCAGCCCGCTGCTCTGCGAGGCGCTGGTCGCGGCCAGCTGCGGGCCGCTGGCATCCTCCGCCTTCTCCATCGCCGCCAGGTAGGCGCCGGAGGCCGCCTCCCAGGCCCGGGCGTTCAGCAGGATCGGCCCGCTTCCGGCGCCGGCTGAGATCTGGTCCTCGATGGCCTGGAACTGCTGGTATTGCGGCGAGTTGATAATGCTCATGTAGCCGGCCCGGAAAGCGGGCGTGAGCAGGGTGACGGCCTGGCTCATGAGCAGCCGCCGGCTGGCCTCGCTGCTGGTGAACAGCTGCCGGACCGACGGGCTCATCTGGCCTCGGTCAGCCAGCGCGCCGCCCACCAGCGTGGCCTCGCGGCTGCCCATCTCCAGCGCGTAGGCGGCGTCGGCGACGCCGATCGTGACATCGGCCAGCGAGGCGCCCTTGTCCTGGATCGCCGAGTAGTAATACTGGAATTGATTATCAATAATGGTGCTGTAGGCCTGGAACGCGGCCGCCGGGCTCAGCGTGCCGGCATCGACCGCCTGCCTGGTGCTGTCGAGATGCTCCAGGTCAGAGAACAGGTCGTTCAGATCGCCCCGCGACGTCGCCGAGAGCTCGCCGTTCTCCGCCATGAGCGCGGTTTTGGTGGCCGGGATCGCCTCGCTCACGAGCTTCCTGGTGGCGAGCAGCGGCGCCTCGGACGTTTTCCGGTCGGTGGCGAGCCACAGATAGGTCTCCTGCTGTTCCACCGGAAGCTCGAGCGTCAGCCCTTTGCCGCCGACGTCGATCGCCGCAATGCTGACGTTGTAGTTATGGTCGCTGATCGCGCTGTTCACCGTGATGCTCGCCGTGAAGGCCCACAGGCCCACCAGGGAAACCAGCGGGATGGCAAACATGCCGATCAAGAACAGCCGGATGGGCCGTGAGCGGACAGGACGCCGCACGATTGCCATAGCGCCTCACACGTAAAGAGCACGGAGGGGGCGCCTGCCTATCCGTCCACAGAAACGCACAGAACTAAAGGTCTGATTAGCCCAGCGCACTATCGTGCGGCTGCCGAGCCCCCCCGGCGTGACCAGCCATTGATATGTGACACCTCTTAGGGTTGTCACGGTAACACGGACACATGGTGATTACGCCTGAAACATCATGAAATCTCCACCAGGCAATGCGCTTCGGCCCCTGAGGCCACAGTCTTTTATGAATATCTATATGACTCAAGCCTTGATTAGACGGATTTGGGTGGTTGTGGGAGGCTTCCGGCGTGGCGCACGTCGAGCTTGGGAATGACATGCCGGGGATCCGGGGGCTGCTGGCGTACCGGCCGGAGACCGCCGGGCCGCTGATGGAGCTGGCCCAGGTGCTGCTGCGCGGCGACAGCACGCTGTCGGCGGGCGAGCGGGAGCTGATCGCGGCCGCCGTGTCGCGGCAGAACGAGTGCGAGTACTGCGCGGCGTCGCACGGGGCGAGCGCGGCCGCGCTGCTGCCCGGCGGCGGCGAGCAGGTCGAGGCGGTGCTGGCGGGGCCGCCGGGCGACGCGCCGGTGTCGGGGAAGCTGCGGGCGCTGCTCGACATCGCCGGGCTGGTCCGGGCGGACGGGCGGCTGGTGACGGACGAGGCCGTGACGACGGCCCGGGCCGCGGGGGCGACCGACCGGGAGATCCACGACACGGTGCTCATCGCGGCCGCCTTCTGCATGTACAACCGGTACGTGGACGGGCTGGCGACGTCGGTTCCCGACGACCCGGCCCAGTATGAGATCAGCGCCGCCCATCTGGTCGCGCACGGCTACCGGGTACTGCGCTAGCGGCCGGGTGGCGGGCCGGGTGGCGGGCCGGGTGGCGTGACCGGGTGGCGGGCCGGGTGGCGTGACCGGGTGGCGTGACCGGCCGGAAGCCGTGACGAGCCGAACGGGCCGACGGCGTTACCCGGCCTTATCGGCGGCGACCTAAGCTTGGGGTGTGCCTATGCTGCGGATCGCCCTTGCGCAAGTGAACGTCACGGTCGGGGACCTGGCGGGGAACGCTGAGATCATCGTGGAGTGGACCCGGCGCGCGGCCGCGCGCGGTGCGCGGGTGGTGGTATTTCCCGAAATGGCGCTGACCGGGTACCCGGTCGAGGACCTGGCGCTGCGGGCGTCGTTCGTGGAGGCCTCGATCGCCACCCTGCGCGACGTCGCCGAGCGGCTGAACGTCGAGGGCCTCGGCGCGGTCGCGGTGGTCGTCGGGTACCTGGACCGCAAGACCGGCGTCGCCCCCCGGACCGGGCTGCCGGCCGGGGCGCCGCTCGACGCGGCGGCGGTGCTGCACGACGGGCGGGTCGTGATCACCAGCGCCAAGCACCACCTGCCGAACTACGGCGTGTTCGACGAGTACCGCTACTTCGTGCCCGGCGACACGCTGCCGGTGTTCCGGGTGCCGGTCGACGGCGGCGAGGCGGTCGACGTCGCGGTCGCGATCTGCGAGGACCTGTGGCAGGACGGCGGGCCGGTGGCCGTGTGCCGCCAGGCCGGGGCGCCGCTGCTGGTGGTGCCGAACGCGTCGCCCTACGAGCGGGGCAAGGACGACGTCCGGCTCGAGCTGTGCCAGCGGCGGGCGCGGGAGGCGGGGGCCGCCCTCGCCTACTGCAACCTGATCGGCGGGCAGGACGAGCTGGTCTTCGACGGGGACTCGATCCTGGTGTCGGCCTCCGGCGAGCTGCTGGCCCGCGGCCCCCAGTTCGAGGAGGCGCTGATCGTCGCCGACCTGGACCTGCCGGCCTCGACCGGCGTCTCCGCGGAAACGTCGGGCGAGGCCGCCGACGCCGGGGACGGAACCGTGATCACGATCGAGCGGGTGGCGCTGCCGGATGTTCCTGAGATATCAGTGGCGGGGTCCGACGAGTCCGGCGAGGAGGCGGGGCCGTTCTGGCCGCGGCTCGACGACCCGGCCGAGGTGTACGCGGCGCTGGTGCTCGGGACCGCCGACTACGTGCGCAAGAACGGGTTCCGCTCGGTCATCCTGGCGCTGTCGGGCGGAATCGACTCGGCCCTGACCGCGACGATCGCGGCCGACGCGATCGGGCCGGAGAACGTGCACGTGATCCTGATGCCGTCGCGGTGGTCGTCCGAGCACTCCGTGGGCGACGCCGAGGACCTGGTCAAGCGGCAGGGCGTGCACGCGCGGACGATCGCGATCCAGGACATCGTCGACGCGTTCGGGAACGGGCTGGGCGAGGGCTTCCCGGCCGCCGGGCTGCCCGCCGAGAACCTCCAGTCCCGGGTGCGGGGCGTGATCAACATGGCGCTCTCCAACGCCGAGGGGCACCTGGTGCTCACGACCGGGAACAAGAGCGAGATCGCGACCGGCTACTCAACTCTCTACGGCGACTCGGCGGGCGGGTTCGGCCCGATCAAGGACGTGCTCAAGACCCTCGTCTGGGAGCTGTCGACGTGGCGCAACGATGACGCCGAGCGGACCGGGGCGACTCCTCCGATCCCGTCCAACTCGATCACCAAGCCGCCGTCGGCGGAACTGGCCCCCGGCCAGCTCGACACCGACTCGCTGCCGGAGTACGCGGTGCTTGACGCGCTCCTCGACGACTACGTGGAGAAGGACATGGGCTCGGCCGACCTGATCGCGGCCGGCCACGACCCGGCCCTCGTCGCCCGGGTGATCCGGCTGGTCGACCGGGCCGAGTACAAGCGCCGCCAGTACCCGCCAGGCCCGAAGATCAGCCCCAAGAACTTCGGCCGCGACCGCCGGCTGCCGATCACCGACCGCTGGCGGGAGTCGCTCCCCGGCTAGCCGCAAGGCCGTGGGCGGCCCCGATCGGCACACGATCGCCCCGGGTGAGCGGGCCGGAGTGCAGTCGCACCGGTCCGTTCGGGAAAATCTCCCTGGCTTTACCGGTTTTGCCGAGGGCCGCCCGCCCGGGCATGGCTAGCCGGCTGACATCGCCCGGATTATGGTGGGCGGATGGAATCGTTTGCCGGGAAGATCGCGATCGTCACCGGGGGCGGCTCGGGCATGGGGCGGGAGCTCGTCCGCCAGCTCGCGGCCGACGGCTGCTCGGTCGCCGCCTGCGACCTCAACCCCGGGCCGCTGGCCGAGACGGTGGAGCTGGCGTTGAGCGCGGCGCCGGAAGGCACCCGGGTCACCGCCCACGCCTGCGACGTGTCCGACGAGGCGGCGGTGCTGCGGTTCCGTGACGAGGCGCTGGCGGCGCAGGGGGCCGATCACGTCGACCTGGTCTTCGCCAACGCGGCGATCGGGGGCGGCGGCAGCTTCATCAACGAGCCGCGCGAGCAGTGGGAGCGGGTCTTCGCGGTCAACTGGTGGGGCGTCTACTACACCGCGCGGGCGTTCCTGCCGCTGCTGATCGCCAGCCCCGAGGGAGTGCTGGTGAACACCAGCAGCGTCAACGGGTTCTGGGCGTCGCTCGGGCCGGCCTGGCCGCACACCGCCTACAGCACGGCCAAGTTCGCGGTCAAGGGGTTCACCGAGTCGCTGACCGAGGACCTGCGGACCAACGCGCCGCACGTCCGGGTCGCGCTGGTGATGCCGGGCTACATCGCCACCAACATCGTCGGCAACTCGATGCGCGCGTTCGGCCTGACCGACGAGGCGGAGATCGAGAAGGCGAACGCCGGCTGGCAGGAGAACGCCCCGACCAGCGCGGCCGAGGCGGCCGCGATCATCCTCGACGGGGTGCGGTCCGGCGCCTGGCGGATCCTGGTCGGCGAGGACGCGAAGAAGCTGGACGAGTTCGTGCGATCGAACCCGGAGTCCACCTACGACCACGAGGCGCGGACCGAGTTCCTGGGCGGCTAGAGGTCCGATCCGGCCGCCGACCAGGGCGTCGGCGGCCGGTCCGGCGGCCGGGCGTCCGCCAGCGCGTGCTGCAGGATCAGCGCCGCGACGATCTCGAGCAGGCCGATGACCAGCAGCCAGATCCCGGTCAGGACGGCCAGCACGGTCACCGAGGCCTCCGGGGAGGCGATGACCACGATCCCGGCGATCAGGCTGACACCACCGAACACCCCCCCACCAGACCGCGCCCTCACGAGGGCCGGCGGCCGCGGCCATCAGCCCCGCTATCCCCTGGACGATCCAGGTGAGACCCACCAGCAGGGCGATGGTCAGGTGCAGGTGGCGGATCAGCACCACGCCGAGCGCGATGAAGGCAAGCCCGGAGACGCCCAGCCAGGCGCGGTGCGGCGCGCCCGGGTCAAACGACCTGATCAGGTGGAAGATCCCCGAGACGATCGCGGCGATGCCGACCAGGACCGCGAGCCCGTTGAGCGATCCGTTCGGGTGGGCGGTGACGATGACCCCGAGGACGAGCGTGACCAGGCCGAGGATCAGCGTCGCCTGCCAGCTGTTGATCATCAGCAGCAATGTCGGCGGCGGCTGGCCCGTGTCGTCGTCGTCCATGTCCGCTCCTTCGGTTCGGCTGGGATCGATCAGCGCACCGCCAGCAGGTAGTACTGGCCCGGCTGCATCTCGACGTAGAGGCCTTTGTCCGCCAGCTCGCCGCCGTCCCTGGTGAAGTCGCTGCCGCTGAGCGGATCGAGCAGCCGCCAGCGGCGGCCGGGCAGGTCCGGCCACGGCAGCCGGATCCGGCCCTGGGCCTCGGTCTCGGAGAGGTTGACCACGATCACGTGCCTGCGCGCGTCGGCGGCGTCGGCGCCGGGCGTCCAGGACCAGGCGATCAGGTTGCGACCGGACTCGTTGTCGGGCCAGCCCGCGACCTCGAGCAGCTGCCACGCCCCCGTTCGCACCCGCCGCTCCGCGACCACGTCGAGCAGGTCGCGGTACCAGGCGGCGAGCTCTTGGTCCAGCGGTTCTTCCGGTCGCCGGGCGAGGAAGACGGGAGGGCGGACGCGCCGCCCCTCGAACTGCCCCTCGTGCCACAGGGTCGCGCCGGGCAGGGTGGCGATCGTGACCGCGGCCGTCCGCTGGAGGACGGCGGGCAGGGCGCCGGCGATCCTCGGCTCGTCGTGGTTCTCCAGGAACCGCACCAGCCGCGACTGGTAGCCGAGGTCGGCCTGCAGGTGCCCGCGCAGGTCGGGCGGGTTCACCTCGAGGATGCGGTCGTAGAGCCGCTTGTCGTAGCAGAAGGCGAAGCCCTGCTGCTGCAGCGTCCACTCCATGTCCCAGTAGGCCTCGGCGATCAGCACCGTGTCCGGATGCCGGGTGCGCAGCTCGGCGATGATGGCCGGCCAGAACTCCTGCTCCGGCCGCTGCCCGGCCCGCTCGCCCCAGGTCTTGCCGAAGACGTCGTTGGTCATCAGCATGGCCATGTCGCAGCGGATGCCGTCGCACTGGGCGGCGATGTCGGACAGCGTCTGCTGGGTCGCCGTCCGGGCGGCGGCCGCGTACGCGTTCAGCTGCACGACGTCCGGCCACGGCGGGAAGTACGGATCGCGGCCGTGCGCGAGCACGTACACGCCGACCGGGAGCCAGCCGGCCGGGTCGGCCTTGAGGTCATCGTCATCGCCCTGGATGAAGTACTCCGGGTGCTCGGTGACCCAGGGGTGGTCGGGCGCCACGTGGTTGGGCACGTAGTCCAGGATCAGCTTGACGCCGCGGTCGGCCAGCGCCGCGCGCGCGGCCGCCAGCCCCGACGGGCCGCCGAAGCGCTCGTCGGCCGCATAGCGGTGCACGCAGTAGGGCGAGCCGATGATGTCCTGGTCCTGCACGTCGGGCAGCGCGTCGCGGAACGACTCCATCAGCCCGGCGTTGGCCAGCGCCAGCTCGAGGCCGGCCGGGCTGCGCTCCCAGACGCCCATCAGCCAGACCGCGTCGACGCCGGCCGGCGTGACGACGTCCCAGGCGGCGTCGGGCACGCTGCCGAGGGTCACCGGCGCCGCGGCCGCGCGGGACAGCTCGGCCAGCCACACGGCGGTGTTCACCTCGTAGATAACGGGCTTCTCCGGCCATCCGGTCATTGCGCCGCCGCCTCCTGCCGCTGCCGCGCCGCCAGGCTTTCGCCGGGGCGCGGGGCGGGGATCCATCCCGCCTGTTCTATAGTGCTCCGGCCCCGGAAGAGCAGCGGCAGCACGCCGACGGTGCCCGACCAGCCGGTCTGGTGGCTGGCGCCGATCCCGGCGCCGTTGTCGCCGTGGTAGTACTCGTAGAACAGCACCAGGTCGCGCCAGTGCGGGTCGTTCTGCAGCATCTCCTCGCCGCCGTTCACCGGGCGGCGCCCCTCCGCGTCCCGGCGGAAGGTGCCGATCAGCCGCTCGCTGATGTCGTTGGCGACCTGGTACAGGTTCTTCTGCTGACCGGAACCGGTCGGGCATTCGACCGTGAAGCCGTCGCCGTAGTACTCGTAGAGGTTCATCAGGCCGCGGATCAGCATGATGTTGATCGGCACCCAGACCGGGCCCCGCCAGTTGGAGTTACCGCCGAACATGCCGGTGTCGGACTCGGCCGGCAGGTAGCCGATGCTGTACTGCTGCCCCTCCAGATCCAGGGTGTACGGATGCTCGAGGTGCCAGCGGGAGACGGCGCGGATGCCGTGCGGCCCGAGGAATTCTTCTTCGTCGAGCATCCTGGCCAGGATCCGGCGGAGCCGGTCCTCGTTGAACAGCGCCAGCAGGGCCGGGCCGCTGGTCTGCTCCGCCTGCCGGCCCTGTTCCGGCAGCGCGGCGATCAGGGCGGGGTGCTGGGCCACGAACGCGGCGATGCCCTGCACGAGCTGCGGGACATCGGACCGGACGCTGTCGGTGATGACGGTGGCGGCCACCAGCGGCATCAGCCCGACGATGGAGCGCACCTTCATCGGGATCGAGCTGCCGTCCGGGCGCCGGAGCACGTCGTAGAAGAAGCCGTCCTCCTCGTCCCAGAGGCCCACGTCGTCCGGGCCGACGTGGTTGGTCGCGGCCGCGATCCAGGCCCAGTTCTCCAGCAGCGACTGCGCCTGGTCGTAGTAGACCGGGTTCTCGCGGCCGAGCTCGGCCGCCATCTGGACCATGTTCTGGCTGTAGAGCGCCATCCAGGCGGTCCCGTCGGCCTGGTCGATGCGGCCGCCGCCTGGCAGCGGGGCGCTGCGGTCGAACACGCCGATGTTGTCCAGGCCGAGGAACCCGCCCTGGAAGATGTTGCGATCGTCGGCGTCCTTGCGGTTCAGCCACCAGACGAAGTTCCGCATCAGCTTCTGGAACGCGTCCTCGAGGAAGGCCCGGTCGCCCTTCCCGGTCCTGGCCTTCTCCATCGAGTACACGAACCAGATCGCCCACGCGTGGACCGGCGGGTTGACGTCGCTGAAGTTCCACTCGTAGGCCGGGAGCTGCCCGTTCGGGTGCAGGTAGCGGTGGTCGAGCAGCAGCCTGAGCTGCTGCTTGGCGAACGGCATGTCGACCGCCGACAGCGCCAGGGCGTGGAAGGCGAGGTCCCAGGCCGCGAACCAGGGGTACTCCCACTTGTCGGGCATGGAGATGATGTCCTCGGAGATCAGGTGCTGCCAGTCGTGGTTGCGCAGCGCCTCCCCCGGCGCGAGCGGGTCGGCCCCGTGCTCGGCCAGCCACCGCTCCATGTCGAGCGCGTAGTACTGCTTGGACCAGAGCATGCCGGCCAGCGCCTGACGGCTGACCAGGCGCTCGTCGTCGCTGAGATCGCCCGCCAGGACGTCGGCGTAGAACTCGTCCGCCTCGCCGCGGCGGGCGTTCATCAGGTCGTCGAAGCCGTCGAATGGACGCTCGGACCGCATGTCGGTCAGCCGCAGGCGGATCGTCGCGCTGCCCTCGGCCGGAACGTCCAGGACATAGTGCATCGCCGCCTTGGTCCCGGTGCCGTCCGGATTGACCTTGTCCTGCTCGCCGTGCACGACGGCCCGCTCGATGCCGCCCTTGACGTAGGGCGCGTCGTTGGCCGAGCCGAAGACGCGCTCGTTGTCGGTCTCGTTCCCGGTCACCAGCACGGGCGCCTGCTGGTCGGCGTAGAGCCAGCGGACGCCGAGGTCGCTCTGCTGGGCGACGACGGCGCTCATGCCCGGCACGTCGTTGTCGACGTGCAGCGAGGGCTGCTCGGCGCCGCCGGCCCAGGACCACGTGTGCCGGAACCAGAGCGTCGGCAGCACGTGCAGCCGCGCCTCGTCGGGTCCCCGGTTGTGCACGGTGACCTGCATGAGGATGTCTTCCGGTGAATCCTTCGCGTACTCAACGAAGACGTCGAAGTAGCGGTTGCCCTCGAAGATCCCGGTGTTGACGAGCTCGTACTCCGGCTCGGTCTTCCCGCGCGCTGCGTTGGTGGCGAGCAGGTCGTCGTAGGGGAACGCGCGCTGCGGGTACTTGTAGAGCATCTTCAGGTACGACGACGTCGGCGTCGCGTCCAGGTAGTAGTAGCACTCCTTGACGTCCTCGCCGTGGTTGCCCTGGGAGTTGGTCAGCCCGAACAGGCGCTCCTTGAGCGTCGGGTCGCGCTCGTTCCACAGGGCGACCGCCAGGCACAGCCGCTGCTTGTCGTCGCAGATGCCCGCCAGCCCGTCCTCGCCCCAGCGGTAGGCGCGGTACGCCGCCTGCTCGTAGGGGAACGCCCCCCAGGTGTTGTCGCCCTGGCCGGGGTCCTCGCGGACCGTCCCCCACTGGCGCTCGCTCAGGTAGGGCCCCCAGCGACGCCACCGGACCCCGCTTTCCGCCTGCAGAAGCCGATCCTGCTCCTCGTTGGCCATGCCGCCGCCCCGCTCCCCGTTCCGTTAGCCCGCCGACCCGCGCCGGATCGTCGCCGGCGTGACGGCTCCAGCATCGCCGCGGCTGACGACGGCCTGCATCACCCCGGTGGGGTGACGAACACCGTTATCGCGCCGGCGCAGATGAACAGTTGATGAGCGGCAGCCGTCGCGCGGGTGGGGTGGCGGGTCGGGTGAATGCGGTGGCTAGATCAAACCCGTGATCTCGAACGGGCCCGGGCGACTCTATTCGGCTCGCATTCCCCTCGAAGGCGGCGCCACGGGCGAGCAGGGTCATCATTGTGTTCCGTTAGGGACGCCATTTCAGCATTCCGACCGTCATTGTGTTCCAAAAGGGGCGCTATACGACTCAAAAGGAACACAATGACCCCTTTGTCGGTCTTGCTTGGTGCGCGTGGTGGCAGTGGGACGTCTGCCTCCGGCCGCCGTCGTGCGGTGGGGTGGCGGGCGGGGTCGCGGGTGG